>JAEEGL011270914.1_pt1 | contig 32073 bp, 34 predicted proteins | sample 9134231 | NCBI WGS metagenome assembly JAEEGL01 (sample SAMN16246548, study PRJNA631951) | gut metagenome | biome: gut microbiome; feature: rumen; material: fiber-attached | host: Bos | place: Iran: Karaj | collected 2018-10 | reverse complement strand
TTAACCATCCAGTTGATAGAGATCCAGTATGTGGATATGTTGGAGTTATTAAAGACGTTTGTCCTAGATGTGGAAGACACGAAGGAGAAGGCGTTCCAATGGAAAAAATTAATTGTTATGACTGTGAGTGCAGTCAATAAATAAAAAAAGGAAAGAGGTAGAATAAAATGGAAGAAAATAAAAAGAGAGCAAAAGTTGTTGGTGAAGGAGTAGGATTTGACAGAATTCGTAGAATTACTGGATATCTTGTAGGAACTCTTGATAGATTTAATAATGCTAAAAAAGCAGAAGTATCTGATCGTGTAACTCATGATGCAAAGTAAGGGAAATATTCGTTTAGCTGCTGACTTACAAAGTGATAGTATCGTTGATGGTCCAGGACTAAGAACAGTTATTTGGACTCAAGGATGCGGGCATCATTGTAAGGGTTGTCAAAATCCTCAAACTTGGGATTTTGAAGGTGGCGGAGAAGTTCCTATTGAGATGGTTTTAGAAGCTATTGATGAGTTGGAATACCAAGATGGGATTACTTTCAGTGGAGGAGATCCTATGTTCCAACCAGAAGCTTGTTATGAGATTGCGAAATATTGTAAAGAGAAAGGTTATAATATTTGGTGCTATACAGGATTTACTTTTGAGGAATTAATTGTAATGGCTAAGAAAAAGCCAATTATTCGAAAATTCTTAGAGCAAATTGATGTATTAGTAGATGGTAGATTTATATTAGAAGAGAGAGATTTAAGTTTACTATTTAGAGGATCTCGTAATCAACGTCTAATTGATGTTGCAAAAACCTTAGAATCTGGTCAAATCACTGTACTTGATGAAGCCGAATACATGGAGATATCTTTATTCCAAAGAAAACCAATGTTTGTTTAGAGTAGATGAAAAATCTACTCTTTTTATTTACTAGTTTTTTTGTTTTTGATATGATTATTATGGTGAGAATTATGAAAAGAATAGGTGTTATCTTTGCGATGAGAGAAGAGCTTGATGAAGTATTAAAGCTTGTTACTCTTGAAACAGAAACTAGAATATTTGATTTAACTTTTTATGAATGTGAATTAGGAAAAAAAGAACTAGTATTAGTAGAATCTGGTGTTGGAAAAGTAAATGCTGCTAGAAGTTGTCAGATATTAATTGATCATATGAATGTAGATGCTGTTTTCAATGTTGGAGTTGCTGGGGGAGTAGATACTTCTGTTAATGTTTTAGACATTGTAATAGGAGAAAGACTTACTCAACATGATTTTGATATTACTCCTTTTGGACATCCGAAAGGATTTATTCCTAATATTGGAACTGTATATATTGAGAGTGATCCAATACTTGTAAAAGCAGCAGAAGAAGTAAAAGTAGATTATCCTATCCACAAAGGAGTTATTGCGTCTGGTGATATCTTCTGTACAGAAGAATGGATGAGTCAAAAGATTGCGACAAAATTCAAAGCTTTATGTGTGGAAATGGAAGGAGCTAGTATAGCTCAAGTATGTCATTTATGTGGAGTTCCATTCTTAGTTATTCGTAGTATTTCAGATTCTCCAAATAAAAAAGATAATAAATTAACTTATGAAGAGTTTTTACAAGAAAGTTCAAAGAGGGTAGCTTTGTATTTAAAAGAAATAATAGAAAGAATAAAATAGGAAGATTTATATGAGACTAAAGGAATTTATCATTTTTATTGGTATTTTTACGGTTTGTTATTGTTTGTTTTTTGTCATATTAGATATTATTCGTAATAGAAAAGATAAAAAGAAACAAGAGAATCGTTTCCAAGAAATCATGAATGGGGAAAGATTTGCACGCTTTGCTCAGTTTTATGGTGTCTCATTAAGTCTTACTTCTGAACAATTAAAGGAATTTTATCAAATCATTTTAAAAGCAAATGATTTGTCTATTTCAACAATCTCTGAACAATATCAAATATCTCCTTATGAGATGGTTGTTTTAATATTATATTTTGAATATTTTCATTTGATTGATAATAAAAGTATTTCTATGAAGGAAGGTATTATGAGGCCAATGAACTCTGGAGAACAGAGTCTTGCTTTTAAATATGGTTCTTTCTTCTTAGATAAAAGTGATTATTCTAAGATTCAATCTATGATAGGAGATATTGCTTCTTCTGATATGAATCTCATTCAAGAATATTTTTTAGTTCCTGGAGTACGTTTTATTGATTCCAAACTATATTATGTAGAAGGAGTTGATATTCATGCGTAGAGGACTTTTATATATTTTTTTAGTCGTTTTATTTACTCTTATCAACTTTTATTATCGACCAGTAGAGGGAAATCCTCTACTAACAAAAGAATACAAGAAAAGTGATGCTTATATTAATAATTTATATGTAAGTGATGAGTATTTTAAAAAGAATATTGTTCCTGAAAAATATTGGTATATTTATGATGAAATGGTAAAGGATATTAAAGCAGGTAAAGATAAAGATACGATTCAATGCAAAGAAGAAAAATGTATTAATTCTTTTTATGCTATTTATAATTCTCTTTATTTAGATCATCCTGAATTTTTAATGTTTCAAGGTATGGGTGCCCATTCAAAAGAAATGGAAATTGAACCATATTATTATCACTTAAATAAACTACAGAATTATTTTGGAGAAAAACGTATTGAAAGAGAAATTGATATTATAAAAAAAGAAACAAAAAAGATGAGTGATAAAGAAAAGATTATTTATGTTTATGATTATGTTGCGGGACATCAATATGATCGAATCTTTATGTATTCTATGGGAAATCAATCAGCTTATAGTTTCTTTACAAAGAATTCTTCTGTTTGTGCTGGATTTGCGAAAGCATCTCAAATTATTTTTCAAAATATTGGGATTAAATCTTACCCAGTACTTAGTGAAGAACATATGTGGAATTATGTAGAGTATGAAGGAAAATACTATGTTTTTGATGCTACTGTAGGAGCTAGTTATGTGAATAAAAAGAATGAACATTTCTATGAAGGATTGGGAAGAACTACTATTGATCAAAATTTTGGAATGTATCAAGAATTATATCCTGAGATAAATGAAACTCCACTCCAAGAAATATTTGGCTTAAAAACTTCTAAGAAATGATATAATGTTTTTAGGAGGAACGTTTATGGATTTAATAAAAGAGTTGAAAAAGCAAGCTAATGATATTATGAAAGATGAAAAGAAAAAGGAAAAAGCAGGGGATGCAGTAGAAGGTGTTTTAAAATCAATCAAGAAAAATGTAAAAGATGAAGGTAAAAAGAAAATGATTGATAAAGTAATTAAAACTGTTGATGATGCTACTACTAGTAAAAAGAGTTCAAAAAAGAAGAAATAATTCTTCTTTTTTTGTTATAATAATATTGTGGAGTTGTGGTTGTATGAAGAAAGAACATATCTATGTAAAATCTAATTGTGATGGACTAAAACTATATACTAGTATTTTTGTCCCTGATAAACCTATTCGAGGAATTGTTCAAATTTCTCATGGAATGGTAGAACATCAAGTCTATTATTATGATTTGATGAAGTTTTTGGCTAAAGTTGGATATGTTGCTGTCATACATGACCATAGAGGACATGGAAAAAGTGTTTGGAATGACCAAGATTTAGGATATTTCTATGAAGAAAAAGCAGATTATATTGTAGATGATATGGTACAAATCACTAGAATGATTAAAGATAGATATCCAAAAGTACCGGTTTATTTATTTGGACATAGTATGGGATCATTGGTTGCTAGAAAATATTTAAAAAAATATGATAGAGAAGTAAAGAAAGTGATTCTTTGTGGATCTCCAAGTATCAATGGTGCTTCTTCCTTTGGAAAATTCTTATGTAAAGCTGGGAAAATATGGCATGGAGATAGATATCGTAGTAAATTCTTAAATCGAATGGTTCTTCCAAAGCCAAAATCAAATTGGTTATCTATTAATGAAGAGTATGTAAATGAATATAAAGAGGATAAATATTGTGGATATATTTTTACCATCAATGGATTTATTAATTTAATGCAGTTAATGTGTGATGTATATTCAAAAAAAGGATGGAAATTAGATAATCCTAATATGGATATTTTATTTATAGCTGGAGAAAAAGATCCAATTACTAAGGGAGAAAAGAAATTTTTAAAGAGTGTTCATTTCTTAGAAAAAATTGGATATAATCATGTTTCTTATAAATTGTTTTATGGCTGTAAACACGTAGTATTTAAAGATAAGCCAGATGAAGTTTACGCAGAAATTTTAGAATTTTTAGAGAATTAGCACTTTCACTTGACAAGTGCTAATTTTAGTGTTACTATTAAGATGTAATAAGAAATTATTACGGGTATTAATATTTATAATGTGCTACCGGAAATGATAACACATGTTATGAAAGGAAGTTGATTTATATGATGTTAATGCCAAGAAGAGATTATGATTTATTCGGAGATGACTTTTTTGGAGATGATTTTTTCAAACCAGAAAAAAATGCTCTTATGAAGACTGATATTAAAGAGACAGATAATAGTTATATCTTAGATATTGATCTTCCTGGATATAAGAAAGAAGATATAAAAGTAGAGTTGAATGATGGATATTTATCTATTCATGCTCATACTTCAAATGAAGTAAAAGATCAGAAGAAAGGTAAATATGTTCGTCGTGAAAGATTTATGGGAGAATGTAGTCGTTCTTTCTATGTTGGCGATGATATTAAAGAAGAAGAAATTACTGCTAGCTTCAAGAATGGTATTTTGAATCTAGAAATACCTAAAGTAAATCCAGAAGAGAAAAAGTCAGAGAAGAAATACATCGAAATTGGTGATTAAAAAAAAGTCTAGAATTCTAGACTTTTTTCTTTGTTTTTAATACAATGTTATTAGGTGAAGAGAATGATAATTTTAGAATCTGTAATAGTATTTGTTTTATCTTTTTCTATAATAGCAGGACTATTGGTTATTATTGAAAAAAGAAGAGCAAAAAAATAAAAAGATATTAGTTTTTATTATTAATGTTTTTGTTATAATTATTTATATAGTATTTTTCTAGAAGGAGGATTAAAATGGAAAATAATAATATGGAAGTGAATACTAAAAAGAAGAGTTCGGTTGGGATTATTTTACTTATTGTTATTCTAATTATAGGATGTTTAGCAGGTGGATATTTTTTAAGTGAAAGTGGTATTTTAAAAGGTGATAAAGAAAATACTGAAAAGAGTAATGCAAATGAAGAGAAAGAAATTGTTCCTGTAGTTACAAATTATGAAGTTACTGATGAAAAGGTTTCTAATTTAATTTCAAATTTGTTAAAGGGAGGTTATTCTTATGGTGGATGTTCAGCATTAGAAACATTTACCAATGATAAGAAAGTAGAAGCAAAAGATTTAAGTGACTTAGTAATTTATCATATTATAGAAATAAATGGATTCTATAATCAAAAAGATTCTTTTAGTTTAGATGAATTCAATGCAGTTGCTAAGAAGTTCTTTGATAGTAGTTATCATTTTGATCCTACTGCAATTAATTATAAAGGAGCTTCTTGCCCTCAATATAATTATGATTCTGCTACACAAATGTTTACAAAACAACAAACTGCTTGTGGTGGTGCTTGTGGACCAATGACTTCTTATAAATTGGTAAAAGCAGTGGATACAGATGGAGTTTTAAAATTAGAAACAAAAGTAATATTTACTAATTATGGTAATACAACTGGATATGATTATTTTAGTGATTATGCTAAAACAAATGGAATTGGTAAATTTAATGATGATGTAAATACTTTATTAGATAAGGGAAGTAATTATCAATTTACATTTAAGTTAGTGGATGGAAACTATGTATATGTTTCTAGTGAACCTATCAATTAAAAAGACTAGTATTTAGTCTTTTTTTTTGTTATAATTTAAGCGGCTGAGGTGAGAACTATGATCGTAGAAGATAATGAAGGAATGAGAATAGATAGTTATTTATCAGAAAAGTTAGAAATCTCTCGTAGTAAAGTACAAAAACTGATTAAAGAAGAGAAAGTAATGGTAAATGGTAAAGTGGTTAATAGTTCTTATTCTGTTAAAATAGATGATCAAATTGAAGTAGATGATGAACTTGATTATGAAATACATGTTGAACCTGAGAATATTCCGATAAACATCGTATATGAAGATGATGATTTATTAATTATTAACAAAGAGAGTGGAATGGTTGTTCATCCTGCTCCTGGACATTATACAGGTACTTTGGTAAATGCATTACTTTATCATTATCCAATGATTCAAGGAGAAAATCATAGACCGGGAATTGTTCATAGATTAGATAAAGATACAAGTGGATTAATGATTGTTGCGAAAAACGAATGGAGTTTGGAGAAATTATCAGAGATGATTTCCACAAAAGGTGTGGAAAGAAAATATCTTGCTATTGTGGATGGTGTGATTAAAAATGATAGTGGAGAAATTGATGCTCCTATCGGAAGAGATGTTCGTGATAGACAAAAAATGGCAGTTACCGATCAAAATGCTAAGAATGCCATTACTCATTTTAAAGTATTAGAAAGATTTCAAAATCATACTTTAATTGAATGTAAACTAGATACAGGAAGAACGCATCAAATACGTGTACATATGGCATATATTGGTTATCCTGTAAGTAATGATCCATTATATGGAAGAGGAAAATGTACAGAGTTTGGTCAAATGTTACATTCTTATAGTATTCGTTTTCCACATCCTAGAGATGGAAAAGAAATCTTTTTTACAGTGGATCCTCCTAAGGAATTTCAAGATAAGTTAGAGGAATTAAGAAACATGTAATTTGCGTGCAACATGTTTTCTTTTGCCTTTTTTTGAATTTTAGATTATAATCACTCTAGAGGTGTAACTTATGAAATTTCAAGAATATAATCCAAATAGTAAACATTGTGATTGTATTATCCGTACATTTATGAAATTGTTAGATATGGATTATGTGAAAGTAAAAGAGGATTTGGATGAAATTGCAAACTCTTTAGGATATGACACTTATGTTGAAACTGAAGTTTTTGAAAAATACTTTGAAAAGAATGGTTTTCAGAAAATAGATGCAGAAGATATATTAGTAAATGATTTATCATTTGATAATGCTAATTATGGAGTCTTCTGTTATAAAGATGATGATTATCATCTGTTCCCAGTAATTGATCGAGTAGCTTATGATAAGAATGATCGTTTTTGGAAGATGAGAGTAATTTCTCTATATCGAAAGGATTAAAATGAAAATAGTTGAATCTACTCATGTAGGATCTTATGGATTTATTATTCAAGATCAAAAAATTGCATTAATTAAAAAGGCTAGAGGAGGCTACAAAGGATTATTAGATATTCCAGGAGGCGGAATAGAACATGATGAAACACCAGTTGATGCCCTAAAAAGAGAATTAATGGAAGAAGCAGGAGTTACTGTTCAAAAGTATAAGATAATAACTGCTACTTCACGTACTTTTCAGTGGCAAATGGAAGAAGACATAGTTGAAGATTTACATCATATTGGAATTCTTTATCAAGTAGAAGTGCTAGAAGATACGGTAAAAGAAGAGTCAGACGGAATTGATTCTAATGGGTGCAATTATTATGAAATAAAAAAATTACATAAAAAAGATTTAACTCCTTTTACAATAGAAGGATTAGAATTATTAGGTTATTCTATAAAAGATTAAAACAAGACAATGGTCTTGTTTTTTTGGACAAAAGATATTATTTTACAAATAATAAGATAGGAGTATTTAGTTGCTGGGTGTCTACCTCCTAAGAAAGGAGGTTTGATAAAATGAAAACAAAAACTTTTATCATAAAAGTTTTACAATTCATTTGTATCATTTTATTCCTCATAATCCTCTTGATTATAGAAATAAAAAAATGACACTTAAGTCTATGACTTAAATGTCTAACACAACAAATAAGGTAGACATTCAGCGTATCAAACTGAATACTCCTTTTTCATGAAGTTTCCTTCATCTAGATATAATATAACATAATTTTTTTATATTGTAAAATAATGTATCGGAAATTGACTTTATTCTTTTTCAATTGTTATTATAGTTATAGACTTGAAAAATATGGACTTTTATGTTATAATAGGAGCCAATTTGAAGGGGTGTTGTCATGAATATTACAGATAATATTACTAGCATTCAAGATGGTAAAGTTTCTTTAAAAACAAAAGTTGGTAAAATTTTTAAATCTGGCTTTAAAAAGAAACCAACCACTGAAGATATTATTCAAGACTTAGAAAAAAATCATAATCATTCTTGGTTTACTGAATTATATAATCGAAATAAGGACAATTTAGGGGATGTTGCCTTATTGTATCGTGGAACTGAGATTACATATGGAGAATTATTTGAGAAAATAAAAGAATATGCAAAATCATTGAAACAGATGGGTATTGGATTGAATTCTGAAATTCCGGTTTGTTTATCCAATTCTCCGGAAATTGTTTATTTAATGGGTGCTGCTAGTATGATTGGCGCTAAATTAAATATATTTGGTGCTCATTTTCCAGAAGAATATATTACAGAAATCATCAATGGATGTAATTCTGATGTAATGTTTGTTGAGGATAACAATTATCGAGTTATTCGAAATGCTATTAAAAATAGTAAGGTTAAAAAAGTTGTTATGAACTCTTTAAGCGATTATTTAAAAAATGGATATAATCCATATAGACATATGGAAAAGGATCCTGAATTATTTGATAGTAAAGTATCTTCTTATTCAGCTGAGGATGATATAGTTGTTTCTCAAAAAGATTTTATTGAATCTGGAAAAGAATATGCTGGAGAATTGTATGAAAAAGTAGATATGGATCATGATTTTATTATTACTTATACAAGTGGATCTACTAATGAGGATAGACCAAAAGCTTTAACTCATGCATCTAGAAACTTTATTTACGTCGCAAGATATCATGATAAAGATTACAATGGAATTAACACAAAACCATTTACAACACTTGCTCATATACCAACTTTTTCAAATACAAATTTAGTATCTTGTATTTCAGATTCTTTAATGCAAGGAGCAAAAGTAGGGCTTGAGCCAATATATGGCAAAGATACATTTATAAATTCTCTTTTGATTTATCAACCACATTATGTTGCGGCTACAAAATCTTTTTGGATTGATGCTGCAAAGAAGATATTGTTTGATAAGAATTATCGTAATGTTCAATTTAAAAACTTATTATTATGCTTTTCATGTGGAGAGCCTTTTGAAATAAATGAAGAAAAAATTATTAATAAAGCTTTAAAAAAAGCAAAAACAGGAACAGCATTTACTCATACACCATTTTCTATTATTAAAATGTCTGAAGCTGGTGGAGATTGTGAACATGGATCTATTTTTTATACATTATTTCGATCATTACAAAATAAATTGCCAAAAAATATTTCTAAGGGAGAGGCTGCTGGTTTAACATATTTCCCATTCGTTGAAGTTGCTGTTTTAGATGATGATGGAAATGTATTAGGACCAAACTGTCCAGGTAGAATTGTTGCTAATTCTCCTTGTACTATGAAAGGATATAAAAATAACGAAGAAGCAAACAAAAAGTTCTTTATTAAAGATTCTACCGGAAAAGTATGGGCGGATATGAGTTTGTATGGGTATATGGACGAAGATAAAAAAGTACATATTGGTGGAAGAATGGTTGAAGATGCTATTATTCATCCATCTGTTTTAAGAAAACTTATTTTAAAGGACACTAAAAATATTATGTCTTGTGAAGTTATTAACATTGATGGTACTTATATTGCACATATTGAACTTTATCCAGATGCTAGAATGGGTGTAGCTAGAGTTGCTTTTGGAGCAAATGAAAGATGTAAGAAAATTGTCGAAGAACTTGGAATTGAATTATATTTCAGAGTTAGAACAAATGAAGAATCTTATCCATTAACTAAGAGTGGTAAGAGAAATGTTAAAAAGATTAAAGCTGAAGGATTATCTGAAAAGTGCTTTAAGCCAGTATATGAAAATGGTGAATATAAAGAAGAGTTCTTTACAGATAAAAAAGTGTTAGAAAAGATAAAATAATTTTATCTTTTCTTTTTTTATGTTACAATGTAAAAGAAAGAATAGGTGATTGTATGGTTTATACAGTTGGTTTGGCTTTTTTAACGATTACATTTTTCTATTCACTTGTGTTAAATATTCTTTTCTTTGGTAGAAAACATATTGAGACAAATGAAACGAAAATATTTGGTCAAATGGTTGTTACAAATTTTATAGGTATTATTCTTGAGGTGCTTTGTATTCTCTTCTTAGATTTTTATGGAGAGGATAGTATCTTATCTATTGTTGTTAATAAACTATTCTTAGGTTATTTTTTAATCATAGGATATTTGTTTTCTAATTATGTTATTAATACTTCTTATACTTTAAGTGAGAAAAAAAATGAGAAAGTGTTTAATGCAATTCGTTTAGGAGTTAAAATCATCTTTTCTACCTCATTACTTCTTTTATTGTTTTTAAAAGTAAATTTATATAGTAATAATGGAATCAGTTATTCTTATGGACCAGGTCCTAATTTAGTATTCTTTATGTCAGGTTTATGTTCTGTATTTTGTATGGCCCATTTATTGTCTAATTTTAAGAATATTAAAAATAAAAAGAATGTTCCAATTATTGGTTTTTTAATATTTATGGGTATTGGAGCTTTTGTTCAACAACTTTTTCCACATATAACTTTGGCTACTTCTATTGAAACATTTATTATTTTCTTGATGTATCATACAATAGAAAATCCAGATGTTAAAATGTTAGAACAAATGGAGTTAGCTAAAGATCAAGCTGAAAAAGCTAATCGTGCTAAGACTGATTTCTTAAGTAGTATGTCTCATGAGATTCGTACTCCTTTGAATGCTATTGTTGGATTTAGTGATTGTATTATGGATGCTGAAAATCTTGGAGAAGCAAAAGAAAATGCTAAAGATATTGTTAATGCTAGTCAAACACTACTTGAGATTGTTAATGGTATTTTGGATATTTCTAAGATTGAAGCTGGTAAATTAGAAATTGTTAATACGAAGTATAATGCACCTGAAACATTTGAAGAGTTAGCAAAATTAATTACTCCTAAGATGCATGAAAAGGGACTTGATTTTACATATTCTATCGCACCTGATTTACCAAAAACATTATTTGGAGATCATGCTAATATCAAAAAGATTGTTACAAATTTACTTTCTAATGCTTGTAAGTATACAGAAAGAGGATTTGTGCATTATGAAGTAAATTGTGTTAACAGTAAGGGTGTCACAAAACTTATTATTTCTGTAGAAGACTCTGGTCGTGGTATCAAGAAAGAAAGCATTGATAAAATGTTTACAAAGTTCCAAAGATTAGATGAAGATCGTAATACTACGATTGAAGGAACTGGACTTGGTCTAGCTATTACAAAACAATTAATTGAACTTATGGGTGGACGTATTATTGTTCATACGGTATATGGAGAAGGTTCTAAATTTACAGTTGTTTTGAATCAAAAGATTGAAACTGAAGATGTAGTAGATAAGAAGAAAGTTAGTTCTACATTAGACTTGCATGATGTACGTATTATGATGGTTGATGATACTGCTTTAAATATAAAAGTTGGTTGTAAGTTACTAGAAAAATACAATGCTAATCATATTGTTACTTGTAGTAATGGATTTGAATGTTTGGAGAGAATTCAAAGAGGAGAAATCTATGATTTAATTCTTTTGGATGATATGATGCCTAAAATGAGTGGTGTTGAAACTCTAAAAAAATTAAAAGGAATTCCTGGATTTAAAGTACCTACAATTGCATTAACTGCTAATGCGATTACTGGTATGAGGGAAAAATACTTAGCGGATGGATTTGATGATTATCTTGCCAAACCAATTGAGAAAGATCAATTGATTCAAGTAGTAAATCAAGTATTAGGAAGAAGTGTTACAGAAGAGATTAATGTTGTAGAAGATAGAATCATTCCTGATCAAGTAATTCGAGGAGAAGAAATTCCTAGTATGGATGATGTTGAGAGGGCAGAAGTCTCAAGAGAGAATAATACTGGTATTATTCCTGTAGAAGAGAATGTTGAAGAAACGTTAGGAAAAAAAGTTGAGAGAGACTATAAACAGGAAATAGAGCAATTAGAAACAGTTAATCCTGTAGAAGAACTAGACTTGATACCAGTTGTAGATATTAATGTTAATCCTAGTGAAGAAAAGGTTGATAGAAGTTATTTGGAATCTCATGGAGTAGATGTAAATCATGCTTTAGAATTACTTGGAGATATGGATATGTATAATATGACTATTTCTGATTTCATGAAGGAAGTAGAAGAGAAATGGAATAAGATTGTTGAGTACAAGAATTCTAATAATATGCCTGATTATGCCATAGAAGTACATTCTCTAAAGAGTGATTGTAAATACTTGGGATTTATGACATTAGCTGAGGTTGCTTATCAACATGAATTAAAAAGTAAAGAAAATGATAGTGAGTTTGTAAATACTCATTTTGCTGAATTAGAAGATAATTATAAAAAAGTATTAGAGATTGCAAAAGAATATGTACAACATAATCCAGTAGAAGAATAAAAGAAGCAAATAAATGATTATTTGCTTTTTTTATTTTATGTTTTATATTATAATTATATTAGCTTTGGAGGAAACCTATGAATTCAGATATTATGTTTGACAACAAAAATGTTCTTACGATGAAACTTCTACATTATTTCATTACTGAGAAGAATTATAATCCTATTATTCTTCAAGGAGTAGATAATGAAATATGGTTAGAGAATCTAGAAGAAGATTGTAAAGTAATACGTATTGTTTCAAGTTATATTCATAATGATGAACAATACGATTTTGATGTGTTTAAAACAAAGCGTATTATGAAGAAGATAAAGAAAAAAACTTTTTCTCTTCATATGAATGTTATGAGTTTCTTCTTAGATATGGGGGATAATGTAAAACAAGATATAAATGGAGATCCGAAATTAATGGCAATTAAAGTTAATGATGAATCAGATATTCAAAAAAATGATCTAATAAAAAAAGTATTCCCTGATATTTCTAAGAAAATGGAATACAGTGAAGATGGTTTTGAATTATTTGCTAAAATTACAAGTGATATCAATAAACATAATCGAGAAGATGCTTCTCGTATGGAAAAGATATTTAAGAATAAGGGAACTTATATTACTTATTTCTTAATTTTAGTAAATGTTATTTTCTATTTTGTTCCTATGATATTAGGACAATATGAAAATGTTATTTGGTATTATAGTGTTCATGGACCTAGTATTAGAGCCGGACAATATTATCGATTACTTACAGGTATATTCCTTCATGGAAGTATTTGGCATTTGTTCTTTAACTGTTATGCTTTGTATGTAATTGGTTCTCAAATAGAGAATTTCTTAGGAAGAGTAAAATACTTTATTATTTACCTTTTCTCTGGATTAATTGGTTCTCTATTCTCCATTAGTTTTAGTGGAGGATCTGGTAGTGTTGGAGCAAGTGGAGCAATCTTTGGTTTAATGGGAGCTATGCTTTACTTTGGATATTACTATCGTGTTTATTTAGGAAATGTTGTTAAGAGTCAACTTCTACCTTTGATTTTATTAAATTTAGGTATGGGATTTGTATTAAGTGGAATTGATAATTTTGCTCATATTGGTGGATTAATAGGTGGAATTATGATGACTCATGCTTTAGGAGTAAAAGACAAGGGTTCTTCTTTTGAGAGAACAAATGGTTGGATTATTGTTTTCTTATTCACAGCATTTTTAATGTATTTTGCATTTGTATATAGTGCATAAAGGAGTATTTATGGATAATCGATTAAAAGAAGTTTTAGATACCATTCATAAAACTCTTCGAGTTCATAATTATCGTTTAACAGAGGAAGAAATCGAAAGAACAGATCAGGAGATTCTTCCTTTTTTAGAGGAGAAAATTCTTCCTGCTCTTGAGGAGGTAAAAGTTCATGTAGCTGGAGGAACACTTCCTATTCAGCCTAAGATATTAACTCCACTTGCTTTACGATATTATGCAATGAATCAAGGAACTTTAGAATTGTATCATCATTTGGAAAATCGTCAATTTCATTTTGAAAAATATGGTAGGGTAATTCTTTTTTATATTTTTGATAAAACTTTAGTTTCTCAATTTTCCGAAAAAGAGTATTTCTCTTATTTAGAAAAAGGTTCTGGAGCTATGAAACGTTTTATGGATAGTATAAGAATGGAGGATTCTCAAACGCGAGAAAGACTGATTCGTGATTTTGTAGAAATCATTCGAAAGGATCCAAAATTATTAGATATAGGAAAACCTAATTATGAAGAGGAACCTACCTATAATTTACTTACTAAAAATAATATAGAGTTTTTTGGAAAAGATTTTTTTCCACAATCTACTCATCATCAAAGAGTAATTATTAATTCTATGTATGGTCGTTTTGAAAAAAAGGATGCTGAGAAATTAAAAGAATTATTTCAAAAATATCCTGACTATCATCCTACGCTTCCATTTCGAGCAGATTTCTTGAAATATTTTAGTGTAGATGAATTAGCTCATATGAGTAGTAAAGATGAGGCACTTTATGCTGTTGCTATGAGAACAGATTGTGTCCCTAGAATGAAAGAGATTCTTACAATAGATCCTGATTTTCATTGCCCTGATCGTTTTATTCGACAAGAAATTCTTAGAGTATTAGATAATGAGACAATACTAGAATTAACTCCTCAAGGAAAAGAAGATATTTCTAATATTATCATTCCAGAGTCTGATAAAGTTACTTTTTTTCCTGTAAAAAAAATACAATTAATCTTATTACAAGATAAATTAAGAAGAAAAGTTTTGAAAAAAACAGTTCATAAATAATTGGTTGTAATTGTTTCATTCCAATGATAAAATATAAGTGTAAGTATATTTCATGTGAGGTGGAGGCTATGTCACAAGAACAAACAAGCTTATTTGATCTTCAAGAGATCGATGCGGGAGTCGCAAGAGAAACTTTGAAGGAGGTTTATGATTCTCTAAAAGAAAGAGGATATAATCCAACGAATCAAATTGTTGGATACTTAATTAGTGGAGATCCTGGGTATATTTCTAATTACAAAGAAGCTAGAAGTAAAATGTTAGAAATTGATCGAGCTAAGATAGTAGAAATTCTTCTAACAGAGTTTCAAAAGAAAGAAAAATGAGATATTTAGGACTTGATTTAGGAAGTAGAACTTTAGGTGTTGCGGTAAGTGATGCAACAGGAATGATTGCTAGCAACTATAAAGTAATACGTCATGAGGAAAATTATGAAGAACTACTTCAGGAAGTAAAGAATCTTGTAGAGGAACTTCGTATAGATACTGTGGTATTAGGTTTTCCTAAGAACATGAATAATACAGTTGGACCAAAAGGTGAACTAAGTCTAGAATTTCAAAAGAAATTAGAAGGGGTTTTATCTGTCCCAGTTGTATTACAAGACGAAAGGCTTACAACGAAAAGTGCACATGATATGTTAATAGAAGGTAATGTATCACGTAAGAATCGTAAGAAAGTTGTTGATAGTGTAGCAGCAGCTATTATCTTACAAAGTTATTTAGATAGGAGAGATGAGAAATGAAAAAAAATACTTTTTCCATGTTAGATGAAAATGGAAATGAAATTGTGTATGATGTATTATTTACATTTGAAAGTGAAGAAACTGGAAAGAACTATATCGTTTATACAGATAATCATAAAGATGAATCTGGTAATGTAGAAGTATATGCTTCTACTTATACTCCAGATGATCCACAAAGTAAATTAGAAGCTATCCAAACTGAAAAAGAATGGAAAGTAATCGAAACAATTCTTGATACTTTACAAGATGAAGTTCGTAAGAAAAGAGAAGAAGTTACGGAATAGAGAAATGAGCAATAGCTCATTCTTTTTTCCTGGAGGATGTTATGGCAATACAAAAGAAAAGAAAACCAAAATTACTTTTAATTTTCCTTATAATCATTATTCTTCTTGGAGTAGGAAGTTTTATTGGTTGGAATACTTTAATAGGACCTGTTGATAAGAATAATAGTGAAGTAATAGAAGTTACTATTCCAGCTGGTACTAATAGTAGTCAAATTGGTAAGATTTTAAAAGAAAAGAATTTAATTCATAATGAGATGATTTTTAAACTATATTTAAAAATGCATAAAGTAAATTCTTTAAAAGCATCAGTCTATTTACTTCATCAAGATATGAGTATGGAAGAAATTGTAAAAGAATTAGAAGAAGGTAGTACTTATAATCCTGATATGATTAAGTTAACTTTTAAAGAAGGACTTCGTATTACAGACTTTGCTGAAGTAATTGAGAAAGGTACTAATCATAAAAAAGAAGAGTTTATTACTCTTATGAAGAACAGGGATTATATTAAAACATTAATTCCAGATTATTGGTTTTTAACAGATGAAATATTAAATCAAAATATTTATTATCCATTAGAAGGATATTTAGCACCAGATACTTATTATTTTGATAATAAAGATGTAGAAATTAATGATATTGTTGTTACTATGTTAAAACAAAATGAAAAGAATTTAAAAACATATGAAGAGAAGATAAAAGAAAAACCTCATTATTATTTGACGATGGCATCTATTGCAGAGTTAGAAGGTACTAATACAGAAAATAAAGAAATGATTGTTGGTATTTTTGAAAATCGTTTATCTTCTGGAATGAATATGGGTAGTGATGTAACAACTTATTATGGATTGCAATTACCTATGACAAGTGATTTAACAGTAGAACAATTTAATTCTGTTAATGCTTATAATACAAGAAGTGCTACTATGATTGGTAAAATGCCTGCAGGACCAATTTGTAATCCTGGAAAAGGTAGTATTTCAGCAAGTGTTAATCCTACAAAGAGTGATTATTTCTACTTTGTAGCAGATAAGAATGGAAAGATTTATTATACAAAAACAGCTAGTGAACATGCTGCAAAGGTACAAGAGATTAAAGATAAGGGAGATTGGATTTGGTAGAATATGCAAAATGAAGCTATTATTAAACAAATGAGAGAGTATGCAGAAGAAAATAATGTTCCTATTATGACAGATGAAGGAATGAATTATTTATTAAATTTCATTATCAAAAATCATGTTAAAAGAGTATTGGAAATAGGTACTGCAATTGGGTATTCTGCAATTATGATGTGTAGTGTTGATCCAGAATTAACAGTTACTACTATTGAGCGAGATGAAAAAAGATATTTAGAAGCTATTCGAAATATTAAAAGTGCTCGTTTAGAAGATAGAATTCAATTAATTTATCAAGATGCTTTAGAGGTAAAATTAGAAGATGAATTTGATTTAATTTTTATTGATGCAGCAAAAGCTCAAAATCAAAATTTCTTTGAACGATTTGAAAATAATTTATCTCCTCGCGGAGCAGTTATTACAGATAATATGAGTTTTCATGGAATGGTAGAAAAGAATCCTGAGGAAATAGAAAGTCGTAATGTAAGACAGCTTGTTCGAAAAGTAAATGCTTATAAAGAATTCTTAGAAAACCATCCTAGATTTCATACAGAGTTTTATGAAATTGGAGATGGACTTGCTGTTAGTGAGAGATTATAAAAGAGAGTTTTCAAAACTCTCTTTTTTTAGTATAATAAAGCGTGAGGTGGGCTTATGAAGTTATTAGTAGAATATTCTAATAAAAAACATTCTTCTATTTCTTCTATTGATGGGATTATTCTTCCATTAAAAGGTTTTAGTGTAGAGAGTATGAATTATTATACTCTAGAAGAAATAAAAGATATTTGTAAGAATGAGTCTTGTGATGTATTTGTAAAATTAAATAAGAATTTTATGAATGAAGATTTAGATTCTCTAAAAGAAATTTTATTAGAGTTAGAAGAATTAAAAATAGCAGGTATTTTCTTTTATGATTTAGCAGTATTAGAGTTTAAAAGAGAATTAAATTTAAAAGTACCTCTTATTTGGAATCAAACTCATATGGTTAATAATTATCGTACTTGCAATTACTATTATTCTAGAGGAGTAGAATATGCTTTACTTGGAAAAGAAATAACTTTAGAAGAAATCTTAGAGATTGCAAGTAAAAGTAATATTTCTACAATGGTAGAAGTTGTAAGTAAACCTTCTGTTGCTTTTAGTAAGAGAAAGTTATTAACCAATTATTTTACGGATGCTAATTTAGAAAAGAAAAATGAATTAACAATTAAAGAAAGAGGAACGAATGAAGATTATCATTTATATGAAAATGAAGATGGAACTAGTTTCTTCTTAGATATTGTTACAAATGGAACAGGAGTTATTAAAGATTTATATGATGGAGGAGTAGATTTTATTATTCTTAGAGAATATGGGTTAGAAGATAGTTTTGAAGAGTTAGTAAAAGATACTTCAAATTATTTAAAAGAAGGTTGTTCTGATTCTAAATTTGTAGAAAAATATAAAAAGTTAGGGGATAGTACAAATTTCTTCTTTAAGAAAACTATCTATAAGGTGAAGAAAAATGGATAGAGTAGAATTATTATCTCCAGCAGGAGACTTAGAGCGTTTAAAAGTTACCTTATTGTATGGAGCAGATGCTGTCTATATTGGAGGTCAAAATTATAGTTTAAGAGCGAATGCTAATAATTTTTCAATTGATGAAATTCGAGAAGGATGTAGTTTTGCTCATAAATTAGGAAAAAGAGTACATCTTACTTTAAATATTGTTTTTCATAATGAAGATATGGATGAAGTAGAAGATTATATTAAAGATGTGGTAGATGCTGGAATTGATGCTTTTATTGTAAGTGATCCTTTTATTATTTCTTATATAAAAGAGAATTATCCACAAGTAGAAGTTCATTTATCTACTCAAAATTCTACTAGTAATTATAAAGCTATTGAATACTTTGAAAAAGAGGGAGTAGATCGAGTAGTACTTGCTCGTGAACTATCTAAAAAACAAATAGAGGAAATTATAAAGAAAGTAAATGTAGATATTGAAGTATTTATTCATGGAGCAATGTGTACTTGCTTTAGTGGACGTTGTGCTCTATCTAATTATGTAACCAATCGTGATGCGAATCGTGGTGGTTGTGCACAAGTATGTCGATTCTCTTTTGAAAACAAAGATCAAAAAGATTTTACGATGGCTTTAAAAGATATGAATATGGCTGAGTATATTAAAGATTTAATTGATATTGGAGTACGTAGTTTTAAAGTAGAAGGTAGAATGAGATCTTTATATTATTTAGCTGTTGTAATTGGTACTTATCGTGAATTAATTGATAGTATTTATGATAATACATTAACAGAAGAGAAAATGAAGATTTATCAAGAAAGACTTAATAGAGTTGCTAATCGTGAAAACTCTACCCATTATTTTATGAAAGAAGCAGATTATACGGATCAATATTATAGTGGTAGAGGAGAATCTTCTAATCAAGATTATTTAGGACAAGTTATTTCTTATGAAAATGATTTGTTAAAAATATATGAAAGGAATTATTTTGAAAAAGGGGATATTGTAGAGTTATTTACTCCACATGGAGATCATATGGAATTTCCGGTAGAAGAAATTTATGATGAAAAAATGAATAGTGAAGAAGTCGCAAGACATCCAGATAATATTTATTTTATTAAAATTCATACAGATAAAGAAATACCTGAATATTCTATGTTAAAGGTGGTTCGAAGAAAAAATGAAAATATATAGAGTGCCTGTATATAAGGTAGTATATGATGATCATAGTGTAAAATTTGGTTCTTTAAGAGCTATTGATTCTATTCTTGTTAAGAAAAGATTTATGGGAGTTACTGAAATACTAACTGGATTTCGTGATATTGATATGATTAATAGAGGATATATGAAAGATGGAGCATTAGATTTTTATAGTAGAAAAATTGCTAAAGCAGAAGAAACAGGATATCACTTAGTCGTATTTGCAGAAGATTTAGTTCAAAAGAATTTAGTAAAACCAGAAGAATTGGATGCTTATTTTAATCAATATGAAAATTCTAATTGGAAGAAAGTATATGAAAGTATGAAAATCTTAACTAAGGAAGAGAAGAAAGCTTTAAAGCAAAAAATGTATTCTATTTATAGTAGTAAAAAATAGGAGGAGTTTATGGAAGTATTTGAAAAAGCAAAGCAAAACTTTTTATTAAAAGAAAATCATTTAAGTAAATATGCTTGTAAAAGTAGTGATGCGATTCGTTTAAGAGAAGATGATGAAGATATTAGGCCTCCTTATTTTCATGATATCGATCGTATTATTCATTCTTTGTCTTATACAAGATATATGGATAAGACTCAAGTGTTTACTCGTAGTGAAAATGATCATATTAGTAAACGTATTACACATGTTCAATTAGTTAGTAAAATAGCAAGAACGATTGGTAGAGCTTTATCTTTAAATGAAGATTTAATAGAAGCTATTGCTTTAGGACATGATATTGGTCATACTCCTTTGGGTCATGAAGGAGAATATTTATTAAATGAGATTTCTTTAAGAGAACTTGGAGAATACTTTGCTCATAACATTCAAAGTGTTAGACACTTAATGATAGTAGAACATGATGGTAGGGGACTAAATCTATGTATTCAAGTACTAGATGGAGTTATGTGTCATAATGGAGAAATATTAGATTCTACTTATACTCCTACTAAAAAAGATAAAGATGAATTTTTAAGAGAATATGAAGAAGCTTATAAAGATTTAAAAAAATCAAATCAAAATCATCCTATGACATTAGAAGGTTGTGTTGTTCGTATTAGTGATGTCATTGGATATATTGGAAGAGATATTGAAGATGCTATTATGATTGGTAAAATCAAAAGAGAAGAAATACCAAAAGAAATTAGTTCTGTTTTAGGAACTACAAATAAAGATATTGTGAATACAATTATTCTTGATATTATAAAGAATAGTATGGATAAACCTTATATTAAAATGAGTGATGATGTTTATAAAGCTTTATTTGCTTTAAAGAAATTTAATTATGAACATATTTATAAATTGAGTTTAACGGATAGGGAAAAAGAAAAATATAAAAAAGGAATGAATAAAATATTTTCTAAGTATTTAGAAGATATTGAGAAGAATAATAAAGATAGTAATATTTATACGGTATTTTTAAATCATCAAAATAAAGAATATTTAAAGAATACTTGTGATAAAAGAAAAGTAATAGATTTTATTGCTGGTATGACAGATGAAATGTTTTTAAGAGAAATATCTTAAATATTTGTATACAAATGAAATAATAAAAAAGCATGGATTTTCCTTGCTTTTTTTGGTGTTTTGTAGTATAATATCAACTACTTCTCGCAAGAAGGGGGTCTTATTATGAAAGATTATACTTTAAATCAAGGTAGCAAGAAAAATTATATTGTAGATATGTATTTAGAAAATGATGGAACTATTACTGTTATTTTTGCAGATGGAACAACTTTTTATGGACTTGCTAATACGGAAGAGAATATTCAAAAAATAGCAGCTCATCAAGAGAAACAAGCAAAGACTGCTATTACTAATTATTCTGTATTTAGAAATAAATTGTTATTATCTACTGTAGGAGTTTTAGGTTCTGCTGGTGCTTTTACTGTTGTTGGTAATTATATTAGTGGTTTAGCAGGTTCTACTAGTTCTTTAGAGAATATTGGTATTACATGTGCTACTTGTTTAGTTGGTACTATTCCTGCATTGGTACACTTTTTAAAGACGAATGCTAAATTTGAAGAATTGAAAAAAATATTTTATCGAAATTCTTTCCGTTCAAGCTTAGATTCTTATCAACAATATCCTAATGCTTTAGCAGGGGTTAAAAATAGAAAGCATTTTGATTATTGTGCTGAACATGGAGAGGACCCATTTTCTATATTATCCATTGATTGTTTTACAAAAGATGATTTAGAAACAATTGTTGATAATGTAGAAAGAGAAAAGAAATTTACATTTACTTATCAAAGAAGAAATACAAAGTAAAAAAATATCTTGAAAAAGAATTAAATGTATGATATATTATCACAAGTTAGTCTAGTTATGACTTGCGGTATTATTAACAAATTATGAGGTGATTAAAATGGGAAATAAAAATACAGTTTATTTAACAGAAGAAGGATTAGAAGAATTAAAGAAAGAATTAGATAATTTGATTAATGTTCGCCGTCCTGAGAATATTCAAGCCATTAAAGAAGCTAGATCATTAGGAGATTTATCTGAGAACGCTGAGTATGATGCAGCTAGAAATGAACAAGCTCAAATAGAGGCTAGAATTAAACAATTAGAAAAAATGTTAGAAAATGTTTCTATTATTGAAGATGTTCAAACAGATACAGTAGGTATTGGTAATACTGTTTCAATCAAATACGTTGATGATGATGAAGAAGACGAATATAAAATCGTTGGTAGTCAAGAAGCTGATCCATTTGAAAGTAAGATTTCAAATGAAAGCCCAATTGCTCAAGCTTTATTTAATCATAAAGTAGGAGATATTGTTACAGTAGATAGTCCAAATGGAAACTACGAAGTAGAAATTATTGAAATTAAATAACTTATTCTTTAGAATAGGTTATTTTTTTTGTAAAAAGAAGTAAAAAGGCTTCTTTTTTTTTGAAAAGTACGATATACTTTTATTTAGAATGATAATAGGGGAGTGTCTTATATGATATTGCGTAAGCCTTATGCCTTTTTGATTAAGAACTTTAAAAAGATTCACATCATATTGCTTGTGTTGAGTGTTTTTGTTGCCTATAAATTATTTGATGTTAATTCATATGTAAATGAATTTATTCGATTAGGTACTTATGATTTCTTTGGAGATCCAATTACTAGACACATCAATTTTTGGTTGAATCTTTCTTTGTTTTTACTATTTATTGGTTCAGCTGCTTTATTGTTCTTATTAAGATATAAGCATAAACCTTGGAAAATTTATTTAGTACCTATCGTAGAATATGTTGCATTGTTCTTCGTTCTTTCTATGATTAAAGGTTTCTTTAATGGATACTCTGGAGAAGTTGAAGTAACGGATGTTCGTTTAGCAAGAGATTTATTGATGATTGCCGCTGTTGCTCAAGTAGTATCTATTGGTGTATTTGTCATGAGAGTATTTGGTCTAGATATGAAAAAATTCCAATTTAATTCTGATGCAGAATTTTTGGAATTAAGTGAAGAAGACCGAGAAGAATTTGAAATTGGATTAAATTTTGATAAACACTCTATTATTAGGGGAGTTAAGAGATTTTGGAGAAATGTTAAATATGTTTATCTGGAACATAAACTCATTTGTAATGTTATTGCGGGAGTTTTTGTATTCTTAGTAGTTGCTTCTGCTGCTAGATTTATTTTTGTTACAAACCGTAGTTATAAAGAAGGACAGGCTTATAATGTTAATGGGTATACTTTTAAAGTAAATAAAGTGTATTATACCGATAAAGATTATAAGGGAAAAGTAGTTACTAATAAGAGTAATTTCTTAATTGTTAGTTTATCTATTACAAATCATAATAATGCTAGAACAGTATATCTTGAAAACTTTCATATTAAAAATGGTACGAAAGATTATGTTACTACAAAGAGACTATATGCTAAAGAATTCCAAGATTTTGGAACAGCATATGAATCTACTAGAAAGATTAACAAAGATGATACTTTGGATTTAATTATTATTTATAGTGTAGATAAGAAATTAAAGAAAGATCGATTTGTTTTGTATTATCAAGAGAAGAGTGGAGTTCTTAGAAAAATAAAATTGAAAGTAAATGATGTTAGTAAGATTGAAGAATCTGGTAATTTGAATGTTGGAGATGAGCTTCCAATTACGGTTGCCAAGAAGGATGATGTCTTACGTGTAGACTATGTTAGTTTTCCAGAAGAACCTACTTATCAAATTAAAAAATGTAACGTGACGAGATGCGCTACTGTGGAGAAGACAATAGTCCCTCAAAACGGTTATACGACAATGAGAATTCAGTTCTATTCAGAGAATTATGAGGCCAAAAATATCATTGACTTTTTAAAGAACTATGGTAAACTTAATTATAGGGATAGTGAGGATGAGGAATACACAGTAGATATTGAAAATGCTGCCTCTGAAAGCTATGGCGGTAAGGCCGTCTATTTAAAGGTTCCGGTTGATATGCCTGAGGCAAAAGAAGTTATTTTAGATTTAACGGTTCGAAATAAGCATTATACATATAATTTGTATACAGGAGGTCCTTATGATGAAGGAGAAAGCGATTAGAACTTTAAAATTAATTGTCACTATCACAATTATTGTACTTTTTGTGTGGTTTTTGATTTTATCTCCTATGATTACATTCCGTAATAATGAAAAGAAGCTTGAGAATGCTGCTAGACGTTATTATGAAATTAATCCTAATCATTTACCTACGGGAGAAAGAATTAAAACATTATCTTTAAAGACGTTGTATCGACAATCTTATATTGAAGGGGATATTTATATTCCTTATACACACAAGACTTGTTCTATTGATAATAGTTGGGTTAAGGTCAGAAGAGAAAATGGTGAGTTTAAATATTATACTTATCTAGAATGTGGAATTCTATCTTCTACAGTGGATCATAAAGGACCTGAAATTCAATTAAAAGGTGAAAAAGAAGAAGTTGTTGATTTAGGAAAAGAATATAAAGATCCAGGAATTAAGAGTGTAGTAGATAATGTTGATGGTACTATGAAAAGTACAGATGTTACTGTTAAGAGCGAAGTAGATACTTCTAAAGTTGGAACTTATGATATTACTTATACAGCTTTTGACAGTATGGGTAATAAGTCAGAAGTAACTAGAAGTGTTAAAGTTGTTAAGACTTTCTATTCTACAGTAAAGGCTGATTTAGGAGATACTACAAATTATGTAGGGGATCCAAAAGAAAGCTATGTTTGGTTATCTAATATGTTATTTAGAATATATGGTCTTGATTCTGATAAGAATGTTATTTTGGTAGCAGATGAAGACATTGCAAATGTTAGTTATTCTAAATTAGATAAGTGGTTGGATTATTACTATGATCACTTAAATGAAACTACTCAAAAGATGATAGTTAAGAAGAAATATTGTAATATGACTCTTACAGATACAACACTTGATACTACATCTTGTTCTGGTTATACAGAAGAGAAAAATGTATATATTCCTTCTATTATAGATATTAATAAGGTTGATTATAACGGATATAATTATATGAAACCAAATACAATTTCATGGACTGCTAATCGTAAGTCAAAGGAAGAAGCATATGTTACAAGAGATTTCTTCTTTGAAGAAGATGCTGGAAAATTATATGTTTCTTATGATGTTAATAACAATTACGGAGTTAGACCAATGTTTACTGTAACTGGTAAAGCTTTAATTAGTGGAGGAGATGGTACTTTAGAAAAGCCATATACCTTCGGAGATACTATTAAAGCTAAAGGTGGAAGCTTAGTAAATGAAAGATTTACTGGTGAATATCTTTCTATCGATGGAATGATATTTAGAATAGTAGATGTTCAAAAGGATGGAACAACAAGAGTTATTTCAAATAGAACTCTAGGAGATTCTGATGATGATGTTCGTTGTACAGCTAATCCTTTTAATGACAAGATTGTGTATGATCCAAAAGATCAATATAGTGTTGCCTATTTTATTAATAGCAATGTAAGTAAGTACTTAAATGTATCTTATTTTGCAAATCATGAATTTGAGGTGCCAATTTATAAGAATAAGATATTATACGGCGAAGAAGTAGAAACTAAAAAAATTAAAACAAAAGTAGCTGCACCAGACATGTTTGAAATGTTTGCTGCTCAACCTCAAAGAGATAGTGAATGTTCTTCCTTCTGGTTGATTAATTCTTCAAAAGCAGACAGAATTGTTGGAGCAGTATATTTAATTGGTGTTCCTATTAATGAAGAAATGCCTGCTTATGGTGATATGCGTATTCGTGTAGCTGGTTATCTTAAGAAAAATACAATTATTAGTAGTGGAAATGGTACTTACTATTCTCCATATATTATAAAGTAGTATAAAAGGAGTTTGTGTTATGGAAGAAAAGAAAAAGACAAAGTCAAAGAAAAAAGAAGAATCACAACTGCTGTTATTTCTCCTCTTAGGGTTGGCGGTTGTTGCATTACTAGTATTATTGATATGTACGAAGTTGGTTCCTCAAAAAGACTTTTTTGAAGTTAAAAATAGAGCTGCAAAGGTAGCAGATACCAGTGTTGTTTATAACAATGTTGAATATAAAGCAGTGGGATGGATAAGAGTTCAGGGAACTAATATTGATTATCCTATCATAACGGATGAGGATAACAATGGATATCCAGTTGAGAAAGATCATTATGCTTGGCTTACAAATTATGAGCCAACATTTGGAAATCACATGTCTATATCTGGCCATAATATTTTTAATTTATCTGCTCATCCAGAAAGAGAAAATGAATTATTTATTCGATTTGAAGAGTTGATGAATTTTATCTATTATGATTTTGCACAGGAGAATAAATATATTCAATTATCCTTTGATGGAAAAGAGTATGTATATAAAATATTTGGTGTAGGATTGATACCTGTTGATCAGGTAGGAAAATTCTCATTAACATATGATTTCAACGAAGAAGATACAGAGAAGTTCTTAGAGAACTTCAAAGAATTTAATTTATATGATTACAAAATAGATGTCAATAAAAATGACAAACTAATTTCCCTAATAACTTGTACCCGTTTTTACGGAACGGAAGAAGAGCATCAATTCCGTGTAGTAGGAAGGTTGGTACGAGAGGGAGAAAAGTATGACAACTATTCTGTAAAAAAAGCAAAAAACTACAAAGAAGTAGAAGAAATATTGAAAGGTGATGAAAATGAAGATGAAGATATCTAATCTGAAAAAAGTTCGATTATTATCATTTCTATTAGTATCGGTTATGGTTTTCTTGTTTTCAGCAGTAGCAGTTTATGCTGAAGAAGCAACGATTACTTTTGATTCCGATGGTGGTGGAAAAGTAGACAGCATCAAGTATACTTGTGGTGAACCTTTGGGAGATTTGCCAACTCCAAAGAAAAAAGATCATAAGTTTATGTATTGGAAAAATGATGCTGGTGTAAAAGTAGCAAAAGGAGATAAACTTGATGAATGTGGTCCGACAAAATTAACAGCTGTATGGACAGAAGAATGTGATGCAGCTTGTAAAAAATGTCATGAATGGATTGAAAATCAATCATGGGCTGCATTATATGGTGTTAAGATTGTAGCACCAGAGGATAAAACTGACAGAATTAAAATTAGTATGTCAGAAAACAATAGAACTAATGGAGTGCCAAAATTCAAAGTAAGTAAAGTTGAGTTCATTGATTTGGATGAAAACTTTCATAATGCTGGTGTAAGAACTGCATTTACTACTCCAGAAAGTTTACAAGCTAACCTTGGAATTAAAAAAGATGCTCGATTAAGTCCAAGTAGTAGTATTACTTTAATTCACAATCTTACAACATTAACTCGTATTAGAGTTTACTTAGTACCAGTAAATGGATGGACTGATAAAGAATTAGTTTCTTACTGTGGAGATAATGCTGAATTAGAAATTCAAGTAAACTACGATAAATACGGTGGTAGTGGAACAACACAGAGTCAACTTTCTTTACCATTACCTGATCCTGGAGCTGGATCAAGTGGAGTAATTGATTGTAATAAAGCTCAAACTGCTGGTTCATTTGAAGAAGCATTCTGTAGAGATTGGAATGCTGCTGAAGCAGTAGATAAAGGTGGTAAAAACATCTATAAATTTGATGGAAGTGGTAATACTTTTACTGCTAAAAAGTATACAACTCCAGTGTTTAAATGTGATCCATTTAAGCAATTAAGAACTAGTGAAATTCCTCCAACTGTTTCTGAGACAAAGAAAGATCCAACATTAGATGCAAAATATTATGAAAATAAATCATATTTACGTGGTGTAATTGATTTTGATTTAAATGTTGGAAGCTATGTTCGTCATTATACAGCACATGTTGCTGAACCACAAAAATGTTTAACATATTTAAATAGTCATAAAGATGAAATTGTTGCTGGAACATTAACATTTGATTATATTGATAAGAATGTTGCAGCATGTAAATTATCTTATCAAGATGCTGCAGATGACTTTAAAAATGAAACTGGTGGAAACCAAGATCCAATTAAGTGTCATATTACTTGTAAAGAAGTTGTTACTGTTGAATATGGATATCCAGTAGCTTCAAGAGCAGGACTTTGCTTTGACTATAAAGTAAAAGTAACAAGCCGTGTTAACTGTAGTGCTGAAGCTCCTAATTCTCCAACACTTGGAATTGAAACATGTAACCCTGAACCTGGATGTAACCATGGACAAGGTTTCGTAGATCATGCTGCTGGACCAAGCGAAGAATTTGATGCTTGTGTAGCTAAGTGTGATGGTGGTAAATATACAACAAAATGTTCTAGTCAATGTTATAAAGAAGTTTATAACGGTGGAACAAATGCTTTAACTAAAACTGAATTCTATGATTTTGCTGACTTTGTTTCAACAAAATTATACACACATAATACAGTTCCAAGAGCTGAAAATGCTGCATCTTGCCAAGGATATTACTATAGAACTGGAACAAAAGATAAACCAGTAGTTAAGTGGAAACCAGTTAATGTATTTGGTAGATGGTATTGTGACAACAATGCTGTTACAGGACATGGATGCTTAAAGACTACTGATGAAGGTGGAGGAATCTCTGCTGTATGTAACTGTAGTGCTGTATGTCGTTGGAACGGATGTGCAAAGAGTGGTTACTTAAACCCAGGTGTATCTGAGGTTGATGACGTAATCAATAGAGAAGAGTATAAGAAAGCAATTGATGCATGTGCTCATTATTCAAGATGTAGTGAATCTCAAGCAACATTTGACTTTAAGGTAAATTATACAGATGAGAATAATAAGGAACAAACAATTAACTTCCCTTATTCAGCATCTAACCCTAATGCAAAAGATACAATTCAATACTCAAGAGAAGGTCATTCAGTATTATGTACTAGTGAATCTAATAAGTTAAATACAACTATCTTACAATCTAATGGATGCTACAAGTGTGCTGAGAAAGATAGTACAAATGATCAAAGTGGATCATCTAACAACTGGTATTTAACAGAATGGACATTCCCTGGAACATGGATTAACAATAAGACTGGTGAAATCTCATACGAACCTAAGACAGGTGCTGGTTGGGATAAATACACTGGTAAGTTCTGTCTTCCAAAGAAGGCTGGAAATGTAAACCGTCGTTGGTTCAATGCTTACTTCATTGCTAAGAATGGAGAAGATGATATTTATTCTTACTTCAATGAAACAACTACCACATCATCTGATAAGTGTACAGTTACTAACTGTAAGAAATATGAGGAAGGAAACTCAGGTTCATTCCCAACAGATGCTGCTAAGGATATAAAATATAACATTACAGCAGAGGCAAGAAGCTTTGGATTATTCGGATGGAATATTGATATTAAGTGCTTCTATGCAACAAATAAGAAATTCCCTGAATATGATAGTGGAAAAACTTGTGATACAAGTGGAGATTGTAAAGAAACGGATACTGTAAGAATTCGTTCAGTAGATTTAGCTAATATCTTCCCATCAAAGGACGGAGAAAAATTAGTTAACCCTACAACAGTTGGTAGAGAAACAGTTCCATTTAACTGGAGCCAATATGCAACTAATACAAAAACAAATAACTTTACTTCACAACCTTCTGACTATACAGCTTGGGTTCAAACAGCAAACTATAAGATTTATGAAGGTGAAGAATACCTTGATTACGAAATTGATTTAACAAAAGACTTAATTAATCAATTAAGATCTGATAATCGTAATTACACGAATTTTGAAGGAGAAGTTGTTGCAGGAAGTGTTTATAACTATCGAAGCAACTTATTCAGAGGTCAAAACCCAATTTTAAGAGCTTCTTCTAAATTCCCTGATGAATCTGTACTAGGATGTAACAATATTCGAAATTATCGTTCAACAAGTTGTGAAAATGTACATGGAGGTGAATAGTATATGAATAAAGGAATGTTAACAGTTGGAATCATTTTATTAAGTATTATTGCTTTATTAATGATTAACGTATTAACGAACTTCTCAACAGGAAGCGAGTTAGATTACTATCTTGTAAAAGAGACAACTGATGCTGCAATGGAAGATGCCATTGATGAAACTTATTATAGAACGTGTGGTTTGTATCGAATCGATAAAGAAAAGTTTGTTGAAAGCTTCATTTATCGATTCGCAAACAGCGTCGATGCTACAAGAGATTACAAAATTAGATTTTATGATATTAATGAAGTTCCACCAAAAGTAAGTGTTAAAGTTGATTCTTTAACAGTTCTAGGTGTAAAAGCTGATGGTGGAAAAGGAGAAGCAGAAGCTGCTGATATTACTACAAGTTACGATGCTATTCTAGAAACTGAGTATTATAATGATTTATCTGTTGAAGCAGCTCTTCGTCCAAGTGGACAAAAATCTGATCAATGTAAAGCATTAGATGAATTATTAAATAAATAGAAAGGGGAATTAAAATGGGAAGTTTAACAACAGGATTTAAGAAGTTTTTACAAAATAAAAACACTGTTACGATTGTTGGTGTTATTCTAGCGATATTTGTATTGTATATTGCCTATACAATGCGTGTAAAAAATGCAATTAATCCTATTACTGTTCCTTATGCTGCAGAACAAATTAATGCTGCAGAACAAATCAAGGAATCTATGATTTCAACGATTCAAGTTCCTCCTTCTATGATTACAGGAGACGTCATCTTAAACAAAGGTGAAATCGTTGATAAATACGCTTCTGTAGATACGGTTATTCCAAAAGGTAGTTTGTTCTACAAACGTGCTGTTGTAGAAAAAGAACAATTACCAGCAAACATTATTTTGGAATATCCAAAAGGATATGTTTTATATAACTTACGTGTAGATACAAACTCTACATATGGTAACTCTGTCTATCCAGGAAACTATGTTGATATTTGGCTTAAAGCTACTTATAAATATAGTCTTGAAGAGGGTGGAGATAAGAGCAAAATGGATCAAATCAACTATGGAAAACTATTCTCAAATGTTCAGGTATTAGCTGTTAAAGATTCTTCTGGACAACCAGTTTTCCAAAATCTTGATGAGAAACGTGCTCCAGCTATGGTAGTATTTGCTTTACCACAAGAGTATTACACGTTACTTAAAAAGGCTAGTTATATGAGAACATTCGATACAGAAATCGAATTAGTTCCTACTAGTGAAAGTTTAAAGGATGAACCTGGAGAACTTGAATTAAGTAGTGAACAATTAAGAGATTGGATCAATCAACATACTGTTTACGATCCAACAGCAGGATAAAAAAAATAAAAGAAAGAGAAAAGGGAAGTGAGTTAAATGAACGAGAATATATTTGATAAGTTAGATTTCGGACCATTTCGTTCATTACTTGATAATGATGATATTACAGATATTTCTTATGATAATGGTGGACAAATCTGGATCCGTTCTTTAACTCAAGGTTCCCTTAGAGTAGAGGTGGAAGGCGCAACTCCAGAATTCGTGGAGAAACTTGCCTTCCAGTGCTCTAACGTTATGGGTACTACTTTTAACAATGCTAAACCATTTTTAGATGCTGAGTCTGCTGAATTACGTATGAATTTCGTTCATCAGTCTATAGCAACAAATGGTATTGCTCTTGTTATTCGTAAAACTCCAGCAAAAATTCGTTTGGAAAAGGAGAAATTAATTCAAGAGGATTATTTTACTCCTGCTATTCATGACTTTCTAATTAAATGTGTTGAAGGTCATTGTAACATTATGGTTGCTGGAGAAACTGGTTCTGGTAAAACAGAATTTATAAAATATTTAGCTAGTCATACTAAGACTAACGAGAAAATTATTACAATAGAAGATACTTTGGAATTGCATTTAGATAAAATCTTTCCACAGAGAGATATTGTTGCAATGAAAACTAACAATGTTGCTTCTTATTCAGACGTGTTAGTTACTTGTATGCGACAAAACCCAAAATGGATTCTATTATCCGAAGTACGTAGTGC
>JAEEGL010986576.1_pt1 | contig 32078 bp, 29 predicted proteins | sample 9134231 | NCBI WGS metagenome assembly JAEEGL01 (sample SAMN16246548, study PRJNA631951) | gut metagenome | biome: gut microbiome; feature: rumen; material: fiber-attached | host: Bos | place: Iran: Karaj | collected 2018-10 | reverse complement strand
TTTCTAAGCACCCAGTTTTATTAAACCGTGCTCCAACATTACATAGACTTGGTATCCAAGCATATGAACCAGTTTTAGTTGAAGGTAGAGCTATTAAACTTCACCCATTATCTTGTACAGCATTCAACGCTGACTTCGATGGTGACCAAATGGCCGTTCACGTACCATTAACACCAGAAGCACAAGCTGAAGCTAGATACTTAATGTTATCAGTAAACAACCTATTAAAACCACAAGATGGTAAACCAGTTACAGTTCCTACACAGGATATGATTCTTGGTGCATATTATTTAACAATGCAACTAGATGGTGAAAAAGGTGAAGGAATGTACTTTGGAAGTCCAGACGAAGCTATAATGGCTTACGTAAATGGTGATGTAGGATTACATAGCAAAGTATATGTAAGAATGACTAAAGAAATTGATGGAGAAATTAAACACAAAAAGATTGAAGCTACTGTTGGTAGAATTATATACAACCAAGGTATTCCTCAAGATTTAGGTTTTGTTGATAGAACAAATCCTGAAACTGCATTTAATTTAGAAATCGATTTCCCAGTTATCAAGAAAAACTTAGGTAAAATTATTGCTAAATGTATAAATGTTCATGGACTATCTGATTCAGCTCCAGTTCTAGATTACATTAAAGCTATAGGATATAAATATTCAACAAAAGGTGCTATCACAGTATCTGTTGATGATGTTAAAGTTCCTGAAGCTAAAAAAGCTATCTTAGAGCAAGCTGATAAAGATGTTGAAGAAATTAGAAAACAATATAGACGTGGTTTAATAACAAACGAAGAAAGATATAACGCAGTTATAGGTATTTGGGAAAAAGCTACAAATGATGTAACTGAAGCTATGAAAGAAAACTTCGATGATTTAAACCCAATCTATATGATGGCTCAATCTGGAGCCAGAGGTAATATGAACCAGTTAAGACAAATCGCAGGTATGCGTGGTCTTATGGCTGATACTTCTGGTAAAGCTGTTGAAATCCCAGTTAAATCATGTTTCCGTGAAGGTCTAGATGCTCTAGAATACTTCATTTCTGCACACGGTGCTAGAAAAGGTTTAACAGATACTGCGTTAAGAACAGCTGACTCTGGATACTTAACAAGAAGATTAGTTGACGTTTCTTCAGACCTTATCATTAGAGAACATGATTGTGGAACTCATGATGGTATAGAAGTTGAAGAAATTAAAGATGGAAATCAAGTTCTTGAAAAACTACAAGAAAGATTAGTAGGTAGATTCTTACTAGAACCAATTAAAGATCCAAATACTAAAGAACTAATTTGTGATACAGATACAATGGTTACTGATGAAATTGCAGATAAGATAGTAAATGCTGGATACACAAAGGTTAAAGTAAGATCAATCCTAGGATGTAGAACAAAAAATGGTGCTTGTTCAAAATGCTATGGTATGGGATTAGCAACAAGACAAAGAGTTGCTATCGGTGAATCAGTAGGTGTTATCGCTGCTCAATCAATTGGTGAGCCTGGTACACAGCTTACAATGAGAACTTTCCATACTGGTGGTGTTGCTGGTGGAGATATTACACAAGGTCTTCCTAGAGTTGAAGAGTTATTTGAAGCTAGAAATCCTAAAGGTTTAGCTATAATAACTGAAATCGCTGGAAAAGTTACTATAAATGATGAAAAGAAGAGAAAAGAAGTTACAGTTGTTGGAAAGAGCGATGCTAAGACATATGTAATTCCTTTCGGTTCAAAGATTAAAGTTAAAGAAGGTCAAGAATTAGAAGCTGGAGATCCAATCACTGAAGGTTCTATCAACCCTAACCAAATCTTAGCTATAAATGGACCAGATGGTGTATTTAGATATATCATTTCTGAAGTTCAAAAAGTTTATAGAAACCAAGGTGTTGATATCAACGATAAGCACATTGAAGTTATAACTAAAGAAATGCTAAATAAAGTTAGAGTAGAAGATCCAGGAGATACTAGTCTATACACAGCAGCTTTAGTTGATATGTTTGAATTTGAAGAAGTAAATAATAAAGCTATTGAAGAAGGAAAGAAACCTGCAAAAGGTAAGAGAGTACTTCTTGGAATTACAAAAGCAGCTTTAGCAACAGATAGTTTCTTATCAGCTGCATCATTCCAAGAGACAACAAGAGTTTTAACAGATGCTGCTATCAAAGGTAAAACAGATGGATTACTAGGATTAAAAGAAAATGTTATCATTGGTAAATTAATACCAGCTGGTACTGGAATGAGACAATTCCAAGACACAGAAATTAACACTCAAGATCCTGTAAAAGAAGAAAATAATGAAGAAGGAGAAGTTCCTTCTACAAATACAGTTGAAAATAAATAATTATTTTGAATCGTATTATAAAAGAGAAGACCATTTAGCGGGTCTTCTCTTTTTATTGTAAAAATAACGAATTTGTGGTATTCTATTGACTGCGAGATTTAAGATTAGGAGATAAATAATGGGAAAAGATTTAATAAAAAAATACTTAGCATATGATGGCAAAGTTGCAGTTACTCTTTTAGATACAACAAATATGGTAGAAGAAGCAAGAAAGATTCATGATCTTTCTCCAGTTGCAACAGCAGCATTAGGAAGATTATTAACTGCAGTAGCTATTTTAGGTCAAGAATTAAAAAACGAAGATGAAGTAGTTACCGTACAAATAAAAGGTGGAGGACCTATTGGCCAAATGTGTGCTGTTGCCAATAATGTTCCAGAAGTTAAAGGATATGTTCAAAATCCTCATGTAGATCTTCCTCTAAACAGTATAGGAAAACTAGATGTAGGTGGCGCTGTTGGTAATGATGGATTGTTAACAGTTATTAAAGATATTAGTATGAAAGAACCATATGTAGGTATAACTCCATTGGTTTCAGGTGAGATTGCCGAAGACTTTGCAAGATATTTTGTTGAATCAGAACAAAAAAATAATGCTATTTCACTAGGAGTTTTAGTAGATTACAATGGTGTAAAACGTGCTGGAGGATACCAAATCGCTTTAATGCCAGACGTTTCAGACGAAATTGTAACAAAACTAGAGGAAAACCTAAAAAATAATGCAAATATAACTAATATTTTAGAAGAAAATCAAAATTTAGATGATATAGCAGTTAAAATTACAGGTGATGTTAACATAAAACAAATAGAGGAAAATGATGCTATAAAATACCATTGTAATTGTAATAAAAACAAGTTTGAAAAGGGCCTAATTTCCTTAGGGAAAAAAGAGCTTGAGGCTATTATCAAAGAAGAGGAAAAAGTAGAAACTGTTTGTCATTTTTGTGGAAAAAAATACACTTTTGACAATGAAGAATTAGAAAAAATTATACAAAACTTATAAAAAACCTCCTTTTGTAATTAAAATGAAAATCCTATGTAATTGATATTATTCATATAAATTATTATAATGAGTACACTTAAAAAAGAAAAATTCACAAAAGGGGAAAAATAAGTTGGAAGAGAATCAAAATAATTTAATTATCGAGGTTAGAAAACCAGAAGATACAGTAGAAGAAATTCCAGATGAAACAAAAACCGATAATGAAGTTGTAGAAAAAATTGAATCTGAACCAGAAAAAAAGATTGAAGACCATTTCGAAGATATTCAAGCACAAATTGAAAAATTCCAAGAAGAGGTTAGTAAATTTCAAGATAAAATTGGAGTTACAAAAGAAAAAGAAGATTCAAATAAAATAGATGAAGTAAATGATATGGAAAAAACACAAGAAGTTCAAGAAGTGTTCACTGAAAAGAAAGAAACACCTTTCCATGTTAAAGCAGATGTTACTTCAGATGAAATTACATCGACAGCACAAGGAATTACAGATGCAATAGTTCAAAGAGTAACAAATGAAAAAGAAGATAAGAAAAATATAACATTTCACTTTAACAGTAGAAAAGAACTTACTGAAATTAATTGTAAGACTATTTATGAATTTAAAAAGACAGTTGAAAATTTTGATATAAGTAAAGTTAACATCTACAATGTTGAAGAAGATGGAAAAATAATTAGTTTCTTATGCCATGATGGAGATTTCTTCGCTATTAATAGAATTAATTTCCCTGATGGATATACATATACAGAAAAAACAAAACCACAATTATCAGAAAACTTAAACAGTAAAATTAGAAAAATTCCAAATGTTGCTAAGACAAGAAATATTTTAAAAATTAGCGATATAGAGACAAGAATTTTTGATATGACCCAATATGTTTTATTACTAAGTAAAAAAGGTCAAGAAGTAAGAATTCTTAGAGTTTCAAATGGAAGAGATATATCAGATGCAACATTTACTGAAGATAAGTTTGATAAGAAAGAATACTTAGACATCATAGATGATTATGAAGTAATTGAAGAAGAATTAGATAGAGAAGAAAATAGTTTCAAAAATAAATTCTCAAGAGTTAAAGAAAAACTAGTTACTATGGTCGTAAATCCATTTAAAATGCTAAAAGAAAAACTAGCAAAAGCAAAAGATGTAAAAATGCTTTCAGATGGAAGACATAGTTTGTTTGATAAAGAGGACTAATAAACTAATTTATAAACTAAAAAAGCAATGCTTTAAGCTTGTATGTAAGGCTAAAAGCATTGCTTTTTTATATGTTTTATTATATAATAACCCTTATTGAAAGGAGCGTGATATTTATGAAAATATCAGATGAAGAAGTGCTACATATTGCAAAATTAGCAAGACTAAAATTAGAAGATAATGAAATCCAAGAGTACAAAACTAATCTTCAAGAAATTTTAGATTTCGCTGATACAATTAATAAAGTAGACACATCTAAAGTCGATGAGACAATCGGAACTAATGAAAAATATAATGTGTTTAGAAAAGATGAGATTGTCAATCCACAAAATAGAGAGGAATTACTATCTAATGCTCCAAGTCAAGAAGATGGAATGTTCCATATTCCAAAAGTAATTAGTTAAGGAGTAAAAATGAAAATAGGAATAGATATAGACGATACAATCTCTGATACATATAATAGTCTTTTTCCATATGCACAAAAATATACAATTGAAACTTTAGGAAGATCTGGAAGACTTAATACAAAGCAAGCTGTAAATCATATGTATGTTAGAACAATGCATAATTGGACAGAAGCTGAAGACCATGAATTTTTAGACATGTATTATGAAGCATTTGTAAAAGATGTAAAAATAAAACCCTTAGCTAAGGAATATTTAGATAAACTAGCTAAAGATAATGAAATATACCTTATAACAGCAAGATTTCCAGGAAGAAGTGCAGATATTAAAGATATAACTATAGAATGGTTAAAAGAAAATGAAGTGCCCTACAATCAGTTAATCTTTGATGCACAAGATAAGGTGTCTATTGCTAAGAATTTAGGTTTAGATCTATTTATTGATGATAGTTATACAAACTGTAAAGCTGTTTCAGAAAGTGGGGTAAAAACCCTAATTATGGACTCAGTAGTTAATAGTAAGTTTGATATAGATAATGTTACAAGAGTATTTTCATGGCCACATATTTATCAAGAGTACGAAAAAATCTTGAAAGGAGAATAGTAGATGGAACTATATGAATTAACAGTTCATGAATTAGTAGATAAATTAGAGAAAAAAGAAATAACATCAAAAGAGATTTTTGAAAGTTATTTTAAAAGAATAGAAGAAAAAGAACCAGAAGTTGGAGCTTTTGTTACTATAGCAGATAAAGAAGAAACAATAGCAAAAGCTGAAAAGGTAGATAAAGAAGGAAGAAGTGGAAAACTAGCAGGTATTCCAATTGGAATAAAAGATAATATGAATATAAAAGGAACAAGAACAACATGTTCTTCAAAAATGTTAGAAAATTTCGTTTCACCTTATAATGCAACAGTAATAGAAAACATTAATAAAGAGAATATGTTTCCACTTGGAAAATTAAACATGGATGAATTTGCAATGGGAAGTTCAACAGAAAAATCTTATTTTCATCCAACACAAAATCCATGGAATTTAAATACTGTTCCTGGAGGAAGTTCAGGTGGTAGTGCAGCAGCAGTTGCTGCAGATTTGGTACCATGGGCTTTAGGATCAGATACAGGTGGATCTATTCGTCAGCCAGCATCACTTTGTGGTGTAGTTGGATTAAAACCAACATATGGATTAGTTTCAAGATATGGTCTAGTTGCATTTGCATCATCATTAGACCAGATAGGACCTTTAACAAAAGACGTTACTGATAGTGCTTTACTATTAAATGTGCTTGCAGGACATGATCCAAAAGATTCAACAAGTATGGATATAGAAAAAAAGGATTATACAAAAGCATTAGTCAGTGATGTTAAAGGAATGAAAATAGGACTTCCAAAAGAATTCTTAGCAGAAGGAATTAATAGTGAAGTTAAAGAAACAATATTAAATGCAGCTAAAAAGTTTGAAGAAATGGGTGCAACAGTTGAAGAATGCAGTTTAGATGTTGGAAAAGAAGCACTTTCTGTATATTACATTATTGCATGTGCTGAAGCAAGTTCAAACTTAGGAAGATTTGATGGTATTAGATACGGATACCGTTCAGAAAAATTTAATAATTTAAGAGAAATATATATTAATTCAAGAAGCGAAGGATTTGGACCTGAAGTAAAAAGAAGAATAATTCTTGGAACATATGTGCTTTCATCAGGATATTATGATGCATATTACAAGAAAGCACAAAAAGTTAGAACTGTTATTAAAAATGAATATGCTAAATTATTTGAAAAATATGATTTGATATTAGGACCTACATCACCTAAAGTAGCATGGAAAATGGGAGAAATATCAAACCCACTTGAAATGTATTTAGCAGATATTTATACAGTTTCTGTTAATATAGCAGGACTACCTGGAATATCAATTCCTGGAGGAGTAGACAAAGAAGGTCTTCCAATAGGTGTTCAATTAATAGGAAAACCATTTGATGAAGAAACTCTTTTAAGAGGTGCTTATAACTTAGAACAAGCAATTAAGTTTAGAGAAAAATATAAACCAGAATTTAAGAAATAAGGAGGATAGCTATGATAAGAGATGATTACGAAGTAGTAATTGGTCTAGAAGTTCACTGTGAACTATCTACAAAAACTAAAATATTCTGTTCATGTCCAACAGAATTTGGTGGCGAACCTAATACACATTGCTGTCCTATTTGTATGGCAATGCCAGGAACACTTCCAGTATTAAATGAAAAAGTTGTTGAATATGCTGTTAAAGCAGGTTTAGCAACAAATTGTGAAATAGCACATAATAGTAAAAATGATAGAAAAAATTATTTTTACCCAGACCTTCCAAAAGCATACCAAATATCACAATATGATATGCCACTATGTAACCATGGTTTTGTTACTATAGAAGATGAAGAAGGAAATAAAAAAGAAATTAGAATTCTTAGAATACATATAGAAGAAGATGCAGGAAAATTAAATCATGATGAGTATGGAAGAGGAAGTTTTGTTGATTTAAACAGAGCTGGAGTTCCACTTATTGAAGTTGTATCTGAACCAGATATGAGAAGTAGCGAAGAAGCAGACCAATATTTAAGAAAATTAAAATCAATTTTTGAATATATTCAAGTATCTGATTGCAAAATGCAAGAAGGATCTTTAAGAGCTGATGTTAACGTTTCAGTTAGAAAGAAAGGCTCAAAAGAATTTGGAACTAGAACTGAAATGAAAAACATGAACTCATTTAGATCAATTTCAAGAGCAATTAACTATGAAGCTGAAAGACAGATAGAAGAATTAGAAGCTGGAAATAAAATAACACAGGAAACATTAAGATGGGATGATGTATCAGGAAGAACATTCTCTATGAGAGATAAAGAAGATGCACAAGATTATAGATATTTCCCAGATCCTGATTTAGTTGCTATTAAATTATCAGATGAATATATTGATGAAATAAGAAATAATCTCCCTGAATTACCAGAAGTTAAGAAGGAAAGATATTTAAATGAATTTAAATTAACACCAAAAGCTGCTAACTTTATTACATCATCAAAATATTATTCAGATCTATTTGATGAAGCAAATGCAATTTGTAACAATCCAGTAGCTGTAGGTAATTGGCTTATGAGTGATACTGCTAGAATATTAAATGAAAGAGATGAAGAACCAGATAAAATTCCATTTACAGCTAAACAATTAGCTGAACTTGTTGAATTAATAGATAAAGGAACAATTTCAAATAGTATTGGTAAAAAAGTATTAGATGAATTATTTAATGATCCTAAATCACCTATGGAAATAGTTAAGGAAAAAGGATGGATTCAGATTTCAGATGAAGGCGAAATAAAAGCAATTGTTGAACAAATAATTGCAGACAATCCTCAATCTGTTGAAGATTATAAAGCAGGAAAGGATAGAGCACTAGGATTCTTAGTTGGTCAAGCAATGAAAGCAACAAAAGGAAAAGCAAATCCTCAACTACTTAACAAATTATTCTTAGAAGAATTAAAAAAATAAAAGCAAAATAAAAAGCTCTTAAGATAACTTAAGAGCTTTTTTGATTTTTAATTAAAATTTTACTTTTGGTGCTTCTCTAACTTCATCATTAGCTACTTCAAATAAGTCAGCTCTTTTGAAACTAAACATTCCACCAATAATGTTGCTTGGAAATACATCTAATGCAGTATTATAAGAAGTAGCATAATTATTATATTGACTTCTTGTTGCTGCCACTTTATCTTCAGTGCTTCCTAATTCTTCTTGTAGTTGAATAAAGTTTGTATTTGCTTTTAATTCTGGATAATTTTCAGCTACAGCAAATAATGATTTTAATGTAGTTGATAATTCACCATCTAGATTTGCTTTATCAGAAACTGTATTAGCATTTGCCCATGAAGTACGAAGTTCTGCTATCTTAGTTAAAACTGAATCTTCATGATTCATATAACCTTTAACTGTTTCTACTAAATTTGGTATTAAATCAAATCTTCTTTGTAAAGCAACATCAATTTGTGACCAAGCATTATCTTTTAGGTTCCTCAATGAAACTAATTTATTATATATAGATATAACAAATAGTGCTACTACTAAAAGTATAACTACAATTGCTATTATAATTGGCATAATAAAACCTCCTTTGTTTACTTGAGAAAAGAATAGCACACTAAAACCCAAAAAACAATAAAACCGTAGGAAAAGAAAATAAAACTTTATATAAATGTAATAATAATCACACATTTAATGATGTCAAAATTGTAAAATGGCAATTTCCGCAGGGTGGAGAGGACGCTCAAAATTTGACAATGGACACTAAAAAGAGTATAATTATATTGTTATTTCTAAAGGAGGAATATATGAAAACTGAAGATACATTATCCCACGGGATAATAAGAAGGATTGTTTTTATAGCTTTAGTTTTATTATTACTTTTAGGATTAGGAGCTTTTGCAAGCTCTAGAACTGTTAACAGTATCGTAGTTAGATTCTCAGATGATACAGAAATTACAGTATTAACATCTAAATCTAATGTAAACGATATCTTAAAAGAAAATAATATTTACATTTCAGAAGATGAAGTAGTTACTCCAGATTATAACCAAAAAGTTGGTGATGACAGAGTAATTAAAATTTCAAAAAAATCAGAAATTAAAGAAGCTAATGTTCCAACTCAAGTTGAAGAAACAGTTTCACAAGTAGAGAGTGGAACAATAGTTGAAAAAATCGTAAAAGAGCAAGTTGAAATACCATTTGAAACAATAACAAAAGAAGCTACTTCAAAAGAAGATGGTGAAAAAACAAATAGGGTAGTTCAACAAGGTAAAAATGGTATAAAAGAGATAACTTATAAAGTTAAATATCAAAATGATATAGAAATCGAAAGAACAGTTATTTCAGAAGTTGTAATACAAGAACCTGTTAACAAGGTTATACAAGTTGTTGTTAGAACAGTATCATCTAGATATTCTGCTCCTGCAGTTTCTGGATCAGTTGCTGATTACCAAGCATATGCAAGACAAAGATGTTATGCATATGGATGGTCAGATAATGATTTCTATGCATTAGTTACATTATGGAATAGAGAAAGTGGATGGAACCCAAATGCACATAACAGATATTCTGGAGCACATGGTATACCACAAGCATTACCTGGATCAAAAATGGCTGCTTATGGTTCTGACTGGTCTTCAAATTATCAAACACAAATCAATTGGGGACTAAGCTATATAAAAGGAAGATATGGAAATCCTTCTGCTGCATTAGCTCATTCTAATTCAAGAGGATGGTATTAATACAGCAAAAATAATAATTGAATATTAAAAAAGCTTTATCTAAAAGATAAAGCTTTTTTTATTATAATTAATATTAATGAACAAAAATATTTTTGATTACGTTAAATATTGAACTAAATAAAGCAACTATTATATTAGTTATTCCTCTAATTATTATATTTTCTTGATATAATTCATGACACCAATTATTAATAGGTGGTATAAAATATAATATTACTAATACTAATATTGATACTATAATAGATATTATTAATGTCATAACTCTTTTAAATGTCCATTTATATACTAGTTTATATCCACGATCTCTTAAATATGAATCATATGCTTCTAAGTAACGTTCTTGAAGTTTTGATTGTAATTTCTTTTTTGTTTTTTCATCCATGTTAGCAGTATTTACATAGAAGTTATCATTTTGATTAGTATAATAATTACCTGAATTTGAATAAGAGATAGTTCCTGATCCGGAACGGTTTTGATTATTAGTTTGGTTTTGATAGTTTGATTGAGCTGCAGCAGCTTGTGCAGCTTGAGTTTTTTGTGCTTCGAGTATTTTTTTCTTCTGTAAGACACTATCAAAATTAGCTCTTTTATTATCATCCATTAATATTTCATAAGCTTCGTTCAATTCTTTCATTTTTTTCTCAGCTTCATGAGGGTTGTCTTTGTTAAGGTCTGGATGATACTTTTTAGCTAGAATCTTATAGGCTTTTTCAATTACTTCTTTAGAAGCTTTTTCACTAACTTCTAAAACCTCATAATAATTAACCATTACTTTCTCCTTTGTTAAATCAAGAAAATTATAACATTTGAGAAAAAATAAAACAATAAATGGTAAATAAAAACTAAAATTATTGACTAAATATTTTTTAAAATATAATATAATAATAACTAGTAAAATAGGAGTATTATTATGAAAATGAAAAAAGAATTAGGTATAACAATGACAATGCTAGTTGTAACTATAATTGTTATGTTAGTTTTAGCATCTGTTGTTACTTATTATACAGTTAACAGAAACCATTTGATAACAAATGGACAGCAAATCAAGTTGTTAGAAGAAGTGGGTCAAATAAAAGATAAAATTGAAGAAGAAGAGACAATGAAACAAACTCTTGCTGGAAATTCAAATGTTGTATTATCACAAGCTGAAATTAATAACATTCTTGGAGAATATAAAGATGCATTAGTTGTTGTAACAGTAAATGATAATAATAATGGAAAGAGTAGAAGTGTATTACACTATGTAAATGATGCTTCACTATTTTCTGAAGAAGATAAACAAGCACTAAGAGAAAAATTAGATATACAACCAGTACAGTAAATTTAAAATACAAAGGAGAAGAAATTAATTAAAAGAGCCCCATAGAGGAGTTGGTATAGGTGCAAAGTACAAAAAAAGAACTATACAAAAGAATATATGCAGAGCTTTTTGAAATACTAAACACTTTAAAGGGAGAAGAAATAGAAAGGATTCCTAAAAGTGTTAGAATGAATATAATAGATAATATGGCACCATCTTGTGACTTTAAATATGATAAAAACAAAAAGTTGCAGGACCAGGATGTTTTGCCCCAAACTAAGGCACTTTTAATTGAAATATATACCAAATATTTAGTAGAAACACCTGATGAAAAAGAGGCGTGGGATATAGTAAAAAAAGATTTCTTAAATAAAATGAATGAATCGAGAAAAGAAGAATATGATTCATCAAAAGTATTTAAAAGGCATATAGAATCGGGAATACCAATAATTGAAGATTATGAAGAAATTGAGGTTCCTGTCAATACAAAAAAGGAAAGTATATTTAATAAATTGTTTAAAAAGAAAAAATAACCATATATAAAATATGGTTTTTTTTTTAATATTAAAAAGTAAAGTACTTGACTGGAAAGTACTTAAGTAATATAATTAGTCCATGAAATAATAAAAAAAAGAGGTGAAATTATGGCACAAAGTTTTATAGGTGAATATAAGAAATTAAAAGTATTAATAGGAAAGAAGATGTATCAATGTCAAAAATCAAAAGGTATTGATACAGTACCTAGTCATTTCCAAATGAAGATATTAGAATTTTTAATTTGGAATGAAGATAATAATATTAATCAAAGAGATTTAGAAGATGAACTTGGAGTAAGTAAAGCAGCTGTTTCTGGAACTATTAAAACAATGGAAGAAAATGGACTTGTTAAAAGAAAACCATCTATGTTAGATGGAAGAGCAAAAGAATTAGTAGTTACAAGAAAAGGTAAAGAAGAATTTGAAAAGATGGAAGAAATATTTACTCAAGCAGATAAAGAAATATCTTCTATGTTAAATAAAGACGAAAGAAAAGAATTTTTACAGTTGATTCAAAAATTGCAAAAAGCAATTGAAAACGACTTAGAAAAATATAAAGACTAATAGATTATTAAAGGAGTGAAAATAAGATAGACATGATAAAGAAATTGGCTAAATCGATTAGAGAATACAAAAAAGATACAATTCTTACTCCACTTTGCGTTGCTGTTGAAGTTGTTTTGGAAGTTGTAATTCCTTTATTAATGGCAAAAATAATTGATGAAGGTGTTTATCTTGGACATATGAATACTGTTCTAAAAGTAGGTGTTATGCTTGTTTTATGTGCGATAATGTCTTTGATATTTGGAACATTATCAGGTAAATATGCAGCAAGAGCATCTGCTGGTTTTGCTAAAAACTTAAGAAAAGATTTATATGATAAAGTTCAAGATTTTTCTTTTAGAAATATAGATAAGTTTTCAACAAGTAGTTTAGTTACTAGACTAACAACAGATGTTGGATGGGTACAAATGGCATTTCAAATGATTACAAGAGTTGCTGTAAGAGCACCTTTAATGCTTTTGATATCACTAGCATTTGCAGTATCAATAAGTGCTAAACTATCACTTGTTTTTTTAATTTGTGTACCAATATTAGCAGTTGGATTGTACTTTATCGCTACAACTGCACATCCAATAATGAAAAGAGTGTTTAAGACTTATGATGTATTAAATAATGTTGTTGAAGAAAATGTAGCTGGAATAAGAGTTGTAAAATCATTTGTAACAGAAGAAAAAGAACAAAAGAAATTTGAAAAGGTATCAGATCAAATCTATAGAGATTTTTCAAAAGGCGAAAAAATATTAGCTTTTAATAGTCCAATAATGCAATTTACTATGTACCTTTGCATTATTCTTATTTCATGGTTTGGATCTAAGATGATAGTAACATCTGGAATGACAGAACTTACAACAGGTGAGCTTATGACTATGCTTACATATTCGATTCAAATATTATCAAGTTTGATGATGTTATCTTTTATTTTAGTCATGATTACTATTTCTCGTTCAGCAGCTGAAAGAATTGTTGAAGTATTAGATGAAACACCAGAAATAAAAGATGGAAAAGAGAACATTAAGGAAATAAAAGATGGATCTATTGAATTTGTTAATGCATGCTTTAGCTATGTAAATGAACAAGATAAAGAATGCCTAAAAGATATTAACCTTAAAATTGAATCTGGAGAAACTATTGGAATTATAGGTGGAACAGGTAGCGGAAAATCAAGTCTTGTAAACTTAATTCCAAGATTATATGACGTTGTTGAAGGTGAAGTTAAAGTCGCTGGAGAAAATGTTAAAAAATATAATGTGGAAGCTTTAAGAAATGCTGTATCAGTAGTTCTTCAAAAAAATGTTTTGTTTTCCGGAACAATTAAAGATAATATCAGATGGGGAAAAGAAGATGCAACTGATGAGGAAATAGAAAAAGTTTGTAGACAAGCAAAAGCAGATGAGTTTATAGAATCTTTTCCAGATAAATATGACACATATATTGAACAAGGTGGAAGCAATGTTTCAGGTGGACAAAAACAAAGACTATGTATTGCAAGAGCATTGATGAAAAGACCTAAGATTTTAATCTTAGATGACTCAACTTCAGCAGTAGATACAAAAACTGAAAGTCAAATTAGAAAAGCTTTTAAAGAAGAACTACCTGAAACAACAAAAATTATAATAGCACAAAGAATATCTTCAGTAGAGGATTGTGACAGAATCATTGTTATGGAAGATGGAAAAATTAATCAGATAGGTACTCATAAAGAACTATTAAGATCAAATGAAATATACAAAGAAGTATATGAATCACAACAGAAAGGAGATGAGTAGCATGAAGAAAACAAATTATAAAAAAGGCACAATAAAAAGACTCCTTTCATATACATTAAAAGGTTATAAATTAAGATTATTTATAGTTTTAATTTGTATCATAATAAGTAGTATAGCAGGTGTGGCAAGTTCATTATTTTTAAGAAATATTATAGATAATTATATAATGCCACTTACTGGACAAGAAAATCCCGATTTTTCTGCTTTATTTGAAGTACTATGTCTAATGGGAAGTATATTCGTAGCAGGCATTATTTCTACTTATGTTTATAACAGAACAATGGTAACTGTAGCACAAGGAACTCAAAAGAAAATAAGAGATGAATTATTTGAGAAAATGGAAAGACTTCCAATAAGATATTTTGATACTCATACTCATGGTGAAATAATGAGTTATTACACAAATGATATAGATGCATTAGAACAAATGATATCTCAAAGCCTTCCTCAAGTAATAACAACATTTTTCACTGTAGCAGCAATATTAGTAGGTATGATTTATTTATCACCAATTTTAACGTTATGTGTAATTGTTTTAACAGCACTTTTATTATGGATTTCTAAACTCATAACATCAAAAAGTGCTAAGTATTTTGTAAAAAGGCAAGAAGCTTTAGGTAAAGTAAATGGTTATGTTGAAGAAATGATTACAGGACAAAAGGTAATTAAAGTATTTACACATGAAGAAAAATCAAAAGAAGGCTTTGATGAAATAAATGATAAGTTATTTGATGATATGTATAAAGCAAACAAGTATGCAAATATATTAATGCCTATAGCAAATAACCTAGGTATATTAGAATATATTATAATTGCTATTTTAGGTACTGTTTTAACATTGAATGGATACTTAACATTAACAATTGGTACTTTAGTATCATTCTTACAATTAACAAATAATGCACAACATCCAATAAGACAAGTAATGAATCAGATAAATTCTATTGTTATGGCTTTAGCAGGTGCAGGTAGAATATTTGGAATGATGGATGAAAAACCAGAAGAGGATGAAGGATATGTTACTTTAGTAAATATTAGAAAAGATAAAGATGGTAATATATTCGAAACATCTGAAAAAACGAATATGTGGGCATGGAAACATCCACATAAAGATGGTAGATTGGAGTATGTCGAACTTAAAGGATATATAGAGGTAGAACACGTAAATTTCGGTTATAACGAAGATAAAGAAATACTACATGATATTAGCCTTTATGCAAAGCCAGGACAAAAAATAGCCTTTGTGGGGGCCACAGGAGCAGGAAAAACTACGATAACCAACTTAATAAATAGATTTTATGATGTTACAGATGGAAAAATAAGATATGATGGAATAAATATTAATAAAATAAAGAAAGATGATTTAAGAAATTCTTTAGGTATGGTATTACAAGATACAAACCTTTTTACCGGAACAATCAAAGAAAATATCAGATATGGTAACGAAAATGCTACTGATGAGGAGGTAATAGAAGCAGCAAAGCTTGCAAACGCTCATTCATTTATCGAAAGATTACCAAATGGATATGATACTATGATTACAGGAAATGGGGCAAATCTATCTCAAGGACAAAGACAACTTCTTTCTATTGCTAGAGTGGCTGCTAACAATCCACCTGTAATGATTCTAGATGAAGCAACATCAAGTATAGACACAAGAACAGAAAAGATAGTTCAAGATGGTATGGACAAACTAATGGAAGGAAGGACTGTTTTAGTAATAGCACATAGATTATCTACTGTACAAAATTCTAAAGCTATAATGGTTATGGATCACGGAAGAATAATAGAAAGAGGAGACCATAAAGAATTAATTGCTCAAAAAGGACAATACTATCAACTATATACTGGTGCATTTGAATTAGAATAAAAGATTGATTAAAATGTTTTTTAAAGTTAAAATAATAATGGTTTAATAAATGGTAAAAAAGAAAGGAAGTCGAAAATGGAAAAAGTTAGAGGTTTTGAAGTTGCAAAAGGCTATGAAGATAAAGGAATAAATCTTCCAATCAGAAAAACAAAAAATTCAGCAGGATATGATGTAGAGGCTGCAGAAGACTGCGTAATTCCAGCATTTAAACCTGGTTGTAAACCAACATTGGTTAAAACTGGAATAAAAGCTTACATGCCAGAAGGTGAGTATCTAATGCTATGTAATAGAAGCTCAAATCCAGGCAAGAAAGGCTTGATTTTAGCTAATAGCGTAGGTATAGTTGATGCCGACTATTATGGTAATCCTGACAATGATGGATTGATTATGTATGCGTTCTATAATGTGTTTGAAACTGATTTAGAAATCAAGAAAGGTGACGTAATTGGACAAGCTATCTTCCAAAAATATTATGTGACAGACGATGATGCTGCAGAGGGAGACAGAATGGGAGGTTTCGGCTCTACAAGTAAATAGAAAAAGTCTAATTATTATGTAAAATAATTGCCAAAAGTTTTTGACTTTTGGCAATTTTTGGTGTATAATAACTATGTGCTAAGAAATAATATTTACCTGAAAGGAGTGTGGCTACATGTTTAATGTAGGAGACAAAGTTGTTTATCCAATGCATGGCGCTGGAGTAATTGAATCTATTGAAGAAAAGGCTGTTTTAGATGAAATTCAAAATTACTACATCATAAAAATGCCAGGCGAGGTAAAGGTTATGGTTCCAACTGCAAAAGCAGAAGAGATTGGAGTCAGAAGTATCATAGATAAAGCATCTGCAGAAAAAGTTATTCAAGTATTGGAACAAGAAAGCACAGAAATGTCTATGAATTGGAACAAAAGATATAGAGAGAACATGGAGAAAATGAAGACTGGAAATATCTATGAAGTTGCAGACATTGTTAGAAACTTAAGCTTTAAGCAAAAAGAAAAAGGATTATCAACAGGTGAGAAGAAAATGCTTTTAAATGCTAAACAAATTCTTATTAGTGAATTAGTTTTAGCAGAACAAAAAGATTTAAATGAGATTGAATCACTAGTTGAAAACAAGATAGATGCATCTTATGCAGAACATGTTTCTAGTTTAGAACAAGAAGTTTCAGAAGAAAATGTTGTTAAGAAATTTATTCCAATGAATTAATTAACAATATGAATTTTATATAAAATGAAAAGGGGGCAAAACCTCTTTTTTCATGCTATACCGAGTAGACATAAAACGTTATAAGAAAAGATAATGTTAAAAATAATTAATAGATATGAAATGTACATAAAAATATAGGAATGATATAATTAAAAGTGATATGAAAGGATTATTATGAATCAGATTCTAATTACTGAAAAATTGTATATAACTCCTGAACTGAAAAGAAAGAAAAAGCTATATAAAATAGACTTCATCATTTCAGTCTTTTTGATATGTCTTCTTTTATCATATTATGTATATGCAGAATTCGATAAATACTCAAATGAAAAACAATCACAAGAAATATTAGCGAGTATGGATATGCCTGAAGCAGTACAAAGTACTTATGTATATGATGATACAACAATTAGAGTGGAAGACAATGATAGACTTGTAGTAATTCTTTCAGAAGAAGATGATGATGAAGATTCTGAAGAATTAATTGATACTCAAAATTTAGCAGCAGGAAGCACAGCGACAAGAACAACAACAAGTACTTCTGTAAAGCCATCTAAAATATTTACAGCAGGAAGTGGAGATACATATTATTCAATAGCTAAAATAAGAATTCCTAAAATAGGACTAGAATATGGTATATTAGATCACTGGTCTGATGAATTATTAAAACTTTCACCTTGTAAATATCATGGTGCTGATCCAAATGAAGTTGGTAACTTCTGTATAGTTGGACATAACTATAGAAACGATTTGTTCTTTAGTAAAATACCAAATAGTGTTAATATAGGAGATTCAATTTTTATTGATGATACTTATGGAAGAACAGTAGAATATATTGCATATGACAAGCATGTTGTAAATGAAAAAGACACGAGAGATACATCTCAAATAACTCATGGAAAAAGAGAAATTACGGTTATAACATGTACAAATGATAATAAGAACAGAGTAATAGTGAAAGCACGAGAAAAAGAATAAAAACGAGCTTTAAAAAGCTCGCTTTTTTATTGTAAAAAATGTTGAAAAAGAATATTGCTTAAGATATAATTATCTGTGTTAAACTAACGAAAAATAGGAGAGGAATATGAGCTCATTAATCGAACCTATAAGAAATTTAATAGAGCAAAGTAGTGGAACAAGAAATGTCTCTGCACTACTATTAGTGGTTTGCGCTTATATTTTAAGTCCTATTATCGCAAAGATTATTATTAAAATTTTCCATATAATTTTTGGAATTCATAGAAGAACGAGCGAAAGTGCTTTTTATGGACCATTAAAGTTTTATATAATTCTTTGTAGTTTTGCTTTAAGCATAAAATTTTTAAACCTTACTCTTGGTATGGTAAATCTATTCTGGAAATTATTTAGAATACTTACAATTATGACAATTGCAAAAGCATTAGGAAATTGTATGGCTCCTGATTCGACATTCTTTAAGAAGATGGAGAAAAGTCCTAATTTTCGAGGAAATAGTGGACTAAATTCTTTCCTTGGAAAAGTATTTAAAAGCATTATATATATAATTGCCGGATTTATGATTCTTTCAGATTTGGGCTACAATATGGGAGGATTAGTAACTGGTCTTGGATTAGGAAGTGCTGTGGTTGCCCTTGCTGCACAAGACTTAGTTAAGAGTGTTATTGGAGGTATGCAAATTGTTGCAGATAAACCTTTTAGTATAGGTGATTACATTGAAGTAGGAACATATGCTGGAACAGTAACAAAAATAACTTATAGAAGTACTAGAATTAGAGCAACAAATAATGCTATAATATCAGTTCCAAACTCTGTAATAGTTACTGAATATGTTAAGAATTGGAGTAAACTAGAAAATAGAAGAATAGATATTGAATTAAGATTAGAACTAAATACACCAAAAGAAACTTTATATAACGTTGTTAAAAAATTAAGAACAATGCTCAAAGCAGATGAGAGTGTATTAGAAGATACAGTAATTGTATATGTTGACAAAATAGCACAAGATGCAAATCTTATAATGATTGCACTTTATGTTGATACAAAAGAGTATATTGAATACTTGAAGATTAAAGAAAGAATCAATTGTAATATTTTAGGATTACTAGAAAAGGAAAATGTAGAACTAGTTTATCCAACACAAAAGATTTATTCAAAAAATATAGATTAGAAGAAGGATGTTAAATTAAATGAAAGCATTAATAACAGGAGCATCTTCTGGAATAGGAAAAGAAGTTGCTCTATACTTAAGTGATTTAGGATATGACATAATAATAGTTGGAAGAAATGATTCAAAACTTCGTGAAATTAGAAATATGGTTAAAACTAAAGTTGAAATAGTAAAAATGGATTTAACTGAAAGAGTTAACTGTTGGAAATTACACGAAATGTATAAAAAAGAGCCTATAGAGGTTGTAGTAAACAATGCAGGATTTGGTTTACATGGACTTGTAACTGAAACAGATCTTGAAAAAGACTTAGATATGATAGATTTAAATATAACAGCAGTTCATATGTTAACTAAGTTATTCTTAGATGACATGAAAAAAAGAAATATGGGTTATATTTTGAATGTTTCATCTATAGCAGGATTTATGCCAGGACCATTAATGGCAGAATACTATGCAACAAAGATCTTTGTAACATCATATACTAGAGCTATAAATACTGAACTAAAAAAAGAGGGAATAGATGTACATGTTTGTTGTTTATGCCCAGGACCTACTAAAACAAACTTTAATAAAGTGGCTAAAGTTGAGTTTGGTGTAAAACCTTATAGTGCTGAATTTGTTGCAGAGTATGGAATTAATAAAATGTTTGAAGAAAAAACAGTTATAGTTCCTGGAATAAAGATGAAAATAGTTCATATTGCAAGTAAAATATTACCAAGTAGTTTAATGAGCAATTTGGCTTATATTATGCAAAAGAAAAAAAGAAAATAAAGAAAAGGAAAGTTTAAATGAAAATTAATGTAATCGGAACAGGCACAATGGGATCAATCACAAGAGGCAACCAAGCGATATTAGTTGATGATATCCTTTTTGATTGCGGAAGTGGTGTAGTAAAAAAGCTAGAACAAATGAAACTTTATACTAAATATGTTAATTATTTAGTTATAACTCATGTTCATAGCGATCATTTCTGTGACTTACCTAATTACTTAATAGGAAGAAATATTAGAGGTGAGAATCAAGAAACTTTAGAGATTATCTGTGGTAAAGGAATAAAAGAAAAAACTATTGAACTTTTTGCACTTTGTTTTGGATATAAAGATGAAGATTATGATTTTGAAAAAGCATACAATGTTCATTTCAATGAACTATCAACAGGAGATACATTTAAAACAGATGAATTTACACTTACAGCTTATGAGTTAGAACATGGTAATTGCAAGCCAATCTTAGGCTTTACATTAGAAAAAGATGGAAAAGTCTTAGGATATGCAACTGATAGTATAATATGTAGTGGAGTAGATGCTATTTGTGAAAAGTCAGATATAGTATTTTTAGATGCTACAAATACAATACCAACTAATTCTCATATGGGATTAAACGAAGTTATAGAATATGCTAATAAATATCCTGAAAAAGATATTTATGCTATTCATAGAAGTGACTATGTTCATAGTCATATTACTGAAGTAAAATTCCCAGAGGATGGAGAGGAAATAATATTAAATGAAGAGTAAGATAGTTTTAAGAATACTGCTTATTATTAGTTTAATAGCTATACTTTCACACTTTATATATGTAATTGGTGATTATAATAAGCAAGTAACTGAATATGGATGTGCATATCCATTTATATCAATAATGATTATTTTAAATTGTCTATTTTTTATATGGACTTTTGCTAAAAAGAGCAAGCCAAATGCTTTTATGTATATAATACTTGGAGGGTTTGTATTATTAAACTTTATGATACCAAGTTATAAAATAACAACTCTAACTGTAGATGGTGCTCATTCAAACATGGATGATGCAGTTATTGAAACTACATCTAAGAATATGTATGGCTTAAAATCATGGGTAAAATAAATATTAAATCCACAATTAGGTAACTAATTGTGGATTTTTTGTGCTATTTTTCAATAACAACTAGATATTTTCCAAACTCTTTTGTATCAAAGAATTTAGGATTATCTATTGTTATCTCATCTTTTTTGAATATATAAACCATCTTTTCGTTTGAAGAGGTTGAATAATTATCACCAAAAGAATAATTACCAAATGATTCAACTTGTCTAAATTCTGCATTTTCTGTTCCTTTAACATACTTTACAGTTTTTATAAATTCTTTAGAATCATATTTTGTATAAAAAAGGGTATAGATATAAGGTTCTTTTATACTATCTGTTACTACAAAGTGATACTTACTATCATCGTTATTTAGTTCACCTGTATATTCAAAAACTTCTTTCAAACCACTTTCAAATGTAAAATAATTATCCCAATCTTCTTTTGAATAGCCATATGTAAATAAAGAAAAATATATTAGATAAATAATACCTAAACAAATTCCAATATACTTTTTGAATTCTACCAAATAACAAATTCCAAGAATCGTGAAATAAATAATAGGGAATTGAATAATATTTAATCGATTAATATTAGGTTCGCATATAAAGCCTATTAAAATAGCAACGATTAACCAAATAACGAAAATCCAGGATAAGTCCACTTTATGATCTATTATTTTATCAATTATATCTTGTTTAGCTTTTTGTTGCTTTTCTTTTTCTGTTTTGTTTTTTGATAAGAATTTTTCATAAATAGGAGTAATTATACCTATTACTGTAAAGATGGTAGAGAATAAGTATATTGTTCCAAAACTTTTTAATGAATTCCATGGAAGTCCATCTGATTGGAAAAATATAATTTTAAAAGTCTCTTTAATATTATTCCATGTTGTTACAAGAAAACTACCACCAAATATTGAAGTGATTATTTTAAATCTATTTGCTGTAAGATGTGGAATAGTAAAAATTCCTAGTTTTATTTCATTTAAATTGAAGGTATTAATAATTACAAACAATATTATTGGCAATGAAACTAGAGTTGTAATAAGAAGAGAAAGAATCATTTCTTTAATACCAAGAACATTTTTTATTTTTAAAATGATTAACAAAGGAATAATAAATAGAGGTAAGAACATATAACTTGTTCCATATGAATAAGCGGAAAGTCCTGCTATTACAAAAGATAAATAAAATATCCACTTTTTATTATCCTGTAATCCTTTAACTAGTAGATAAACAAATAATAGTATCAAATCAGGAAAAAGATTGGATTCTAATCCCCATCTGGATTTCATGATATGCCATGGACAAATAGTTAAAAAGATTAATCCAATAATTGCTTTCTTTTCACCTAATAATCTTTTTAAAAGTAGATAGAAAACAATTAAAGATAGTGAACCAATTATTGCCATAGGTAATCTTATGGCAAAAGCATTTAATCCGAATATTAGGATAAATGGAATACAAATGTAACTATATAGAGCATTTTGTCCACTGCCCCAAGCTTCTAAAAATACAGGAAATGCTTTTCCATTTCTATCAATACCGTTTTGTAAAATGGAGTATGCTTCATATCCAGCAGAAGCTTCATCTACATTTAACGCGTTAGGTAAAGAACCAATTCCTACAATTCTAATCATTATACCTATTAGAATTATAATAATAACTAATATAGTTTGTTTTTTCATATTAATACTCTTTCTTACTAAAATATATTTAAATTATAAAATAACAAGATAGAAAAATAAAGAGGATAGAATAGGAATTGAAAAAACAGAGATTACATGCTATAATTGTTATGTAAACCACATATTGCTCGCGAAGGGTCAAAAGGCAAAACCAGGAGGGATAAATCAATGGTAGTTGAAGTTAATTTTGCTAAAAGACCCAGTGGTTATATTGTATACAATGACGATCGTGCCAAAGATTTTGTGGCTAGAGTAACAGGCATTATTGGTGCAGGACAGATATATTTAATCAATTATATTGATGAAGATATCATTCTTATGCATCCTGCAAGTTACCGTGGCCGAGTAGGAGTTCGCTTTGCGATGATGCAGCTGCTTCCAGTCTTTATGTTTGGCAATATCGTCTGTGAAAGCAATGATGAGATGCTCAAGGAGATGTTAGGTGATCCTAACTTTAGTACAAGAAAGGTGCTTATTAAACTTCTGAAAAATGAGTTAAGAGGCACAATGTAGTATTCATCCCTTCGTGAGTAAGTGACGAGGCTAAAGTCATGAGGTTTAAAAAGGTCGGTTGATTTTACATCACCGGCCTTTGCTTTTAATAATGAAGTGTGATATAGTAAATAAAAATTATATAGATGAGGTTTTTATGGAAAAAGAAGAGAAGATAAAAATCGAAGATATATTAAACAAAATAGACAAAGATTTTCCTAAAGTTAGTTTGAAAAACGAATCTTTATTAGAAGATTTTATTAAAAATGAATCTTTAGATGAAAAAACAGTTAAGGACTTATCTTTTTTCTTAATAGAATATGATAAAAAATCAGTTGATAATAATACTAAATATGGATTTCCAGAGTCTGATTTTGAAGATTATAAAAACAGAGATTTATTTTTATCAAACGTTTACAAAGAGCTTATTATAAGGTTTGAAAAAGATACGCGAGATACTGAAAAAATAAGAGAATTTATAAGACTTGGCGGCCAAAAGGCACATGATAGAAAAGTTCCTTATAGATGCTTGAAACTTGGAAGACTAGACTTTGAAGATTCAGCGGATGATTTTAAAGAATTAATAAGCTTTTATCAAGAAAAAGTAAAAAGATATGATAAAGGATATAAATTCCAAGAATCTGCAAACACTAAGGCATATGTAGAAAATAAGAAAAACTTGGGAGCAAATATTATAAAATTAGCTATAGTTATTGTGATAGTAGTTATTATTTCTTTAATTGGACGACAAGTTGGAAGATGGGCACAAGGATTTTTTGATAAACCTAAGATAGAAAACGAAACTGAAGAAGTTAGAAATATAACAGTTATTTAAAGTACTTATAAAGACTTATAAGTGCTTTTTTTATTGCAAAAACGCCTAAAAAATGATATATTATTTAAGGCAATCAGAATAATAATTTATTTGGGATTCAAATTTCCTATTAATTTAGGAGGCTTAATAATGATTAAGATTAACGAAAACTTTTTAGAGCTTCAAGAAAGCTATTTGTTTGCAACTATTGGAAGGAAAGTTGCAGAGTACGCAAAAGAACATCCTGACAAGAAAATAATTAAACTTGGAATAGGAGATGTAACAAGACCAATACCATCAGCTATATTAGACGCAATGCATAAAGCAGTTGATGAGATGGGATTTTCAGAAACATTTAGAGGATATGGACCAGAACAAGGATATGATTTTCTAAGAGAAAAAATTAGAGATTATGATTATAAGGCAAGAGGAGTAGATATCGATATAGATGAAATATTTGTATCTGATGGTGCTAAGTGTGATTGTGGAAATATTGTAGACATATTTGCAAAAGACAATGTAGTTGCAATAACAGATCCAGTTTATCCTGTATACCTTGATACAAATGTAATGTCTGGTAGATCTGGAAAATTCAATAAAGAAACAGGAAAATATGAAAATATAGTTTATATTCCTGCTACTTCAGAAAATGGATTTATGCCAAGATTTCCAAAAGAAAAAGTTGATATGATTTATTTATGCTATCCAAACAATCCTACAGGAACAACATTAACTAAAGAAGAACTTAAAGTCTGGGTAGATTATGCAAAAGAGAATAAAGCTATTATTCTTTTTGATAGTGCATATGAAGCATATATTTCAGAAGAAAATGTGCCACATACTATTTATGAGATTGAAGGGGCAAAAGATGTTGCTATAGAATTTAGAAGCTATTCAAAAACAGCAGGATTTACAGGATTAAGATGTGCTTATGTTGTTATTCCTAAATGCTTAAAAGGATATAAAGAAAATGGTGAAGAAGTTGCTTTAAATCCACTTTGGAATAGAAGAACATGTACTAAATTTAATGGAGTATCATATGTAACTCAAAAAGGTGCAGAAGCAACATATTCTGAAGAAGGAAGAGAACAAATTGAAGAAAATATTAAATACTATAAAGAAAATGCTAGAATAATCAAAGAAGGATTAGAAGATGCAGGGTATACAACATTTGGTGGAGTTAACTCTCCATATGTATGGCTTAAACTTCCAGAAGGAGTTAAGTCTTGGGATTTCTTTGATAAACTTCTAACAGAAGCAAATGTTGTTGGAACTCCTGGTGTTGGGTTTGGCCCAAGTGGAGAAGGATATTTCCGTTTAACAGGATTTGGTACTAAAGAAAATACATTAGAAGCTATTGAAAGAATAAAATCTATGAAAAAATAATAAAAAAGAAACCATATTTTAAGTATGGTTTCTTTTTATTTAAGGGTTACAGAAGATGGCCCCAAACCCTTCAAAAAATTGACTTTTTCATCAAAAAAGAGTAAAATATATAGGGAATTATTTTAAGGGGAAAAATATGGAAAAAAACGAAAAAGCAATAGATAAACTCACCGTGAGGGTAAAGATATATTTAGGAATTATAGCTTTACTCTTAATTATGTTGTGCTTTTACGAAAGAAGATGGATTATTCCAGCTATAATTATTTATATTCTTTTAATAGTATATACATATTGGATTAATACTAAGAAGAAAACTGAACTTGTAAGCCATTTAGAAGAGGTAGCATGGGGAACAAATTCCACTGTAAGAAATACTTTGAATAAAAGCCCATTACCACTTTTGGTTATAGAAACTGACGGAAATGTAGTTTTCAAAAGTCCAAAGTTTAATGAAGAGTTTAGAAATGTAGATGTTAATACATATGTCGAAAGCTTAATCAAAGAAATAAAACTTGAAATAGAAAATCTAGAAAATAGTGAAAAAACTTCAAGTAAAAAAGATATAACAAAACAAATTACAGTAGAGAACAAAGTTTACAAAGTATTATGCGAATATACAGCAAGTAGAAAAAGAGATAAAAGAAAACAAAAAGAATATGTTCTTACATTATACTTTATAGATGATACTAAATATAATACTTTATTTGATCAATATACAAATGAAAAAGTTTGTATTGCAGTCGCTGTAATTGATAACTATGAAGAATTGACACAAAGATTAACACCAGAAGGAAAAACAATAGTACTTGCAAATGTAGATAAAGCAATTTACGAATGGGCACAAGAAACTGGTGGTTTAGTTATAAAGAATGAAAGAGATACTTATATATTTATATTTAAACAAGTATATCTTCCAGAAATAGAAAAGAACAAAGTATCTATACTAGATAAAGTTAAACAAATTGATGACAATGTACCAATTACTTTAAGTATTTCTATTTCAAATGAAGAAAAAACTTATTATGAAAGATATAAATCAGCTCTAGATGGATTAGAACTTGTTCTAGGTAGAGGTGGAGACCAAGCTATAATAAGAAAAGAAGGTAAATATAAATTTTATGGTGGTACATCTCTAGAAGTTGAAAAGAGAAATAAAGTTAAAGCTAGAAATGTTGCTTTTACAATAGAAAACTTAATAGAAGAAGCAAAAGATGTCTTTATTATGGGACACAAAAATGCTGACATAGATGCTATAGGTTCTGCAATAGGTATGTATAGATTAGTAGCAACAATTGGAAAACCTGCTTATATAGTTAATGAAGATTTTGGTATGAATCTTGGTGGGTATGTTGAAGCATTGAAAAAAGATGAAGAATATGAAGATGTATTTATAGATAATAAAGAAGCAAGTTCTATGATATCTAAAGATTCATTACTAATTGTTGTAGATACTCATAAAGTAAGTTATGTTCAAAATCCTGAATTGTTAAATAAGACAGAAAACATAATAGTTATAGATCACCATAGAAAGAGCCCAGATTTTATTGAAAATACAAAACTAACATTCCAAGAAGTATATGCTTCATCAGCAGCAGAGCTTGTTACAGAGATACTTCAATATGTTGATAGAAAAGTAGAAATAAAAACAATTGAAGCTGAAAGTTTATATGGTGGTATCATGGTAGATACTAAAAACTTTACTTTTAAAACAGGTGTTAGAACATTCGAGGCAGCAGCCTTCTTAAGAAAGAAAGGCGTTGATATTATAAAAGTTAAGAAATGGTTCCAAGCAGACTTAGATAGCTATAATGTAATCGCAGATATAGTTAAGAATGCAGAATTAATAAATGAGTCTATTGCAATATCTATTTATGAAGAACCAGGAAAAGATGCTAATACAATTTGTGCTAAGGCAGCAGATGAACTTCTAACTATTAGTAATATAACGGCATCATTTGTTATAGGAAATACAGGAGAAAACATTTGTATTTCTGGTCGTTCAATAGGAGATATCAATGTTCAAGTTATACTTGAAAAACTTGGCGGTGGAGGTCATATAACATTAGCAGGTGCACAACTTGACGATATGACTTTAGAAGAAGCGAAAGTAGAATTAATAAATAGAATTAATGAGTACTTTTCAGAGATAAATCTATAACATAAAATAAACCTCAAAATATTGATTTTGAGGTTTATTTTTTTGCAAATCTGTATTATAATGTGTAAAGCACATAATATATTTTTTTAGGAGGGATTATTTATGAAAGTTATTCTTTTAGAAGACATCAAAGGTGTTGGAAAAAAAGACGAGGTAATTAATGCATCAGATGGATATGCTAGAAATTTCTTATTCCCTAAGAATAAAGCAGTAGAAGCCAATAACGAGAATATGGCTAAACTAAAATCTAGAAATGAATCTAAAGCATTTAAAAAACAAACTGAACTAGATAATGCAAAAGATATGGCTAAAAAGTTTGAGAGAATCACAGTAAGAATTAAAGTTAAAGCTGGAGGAAATGGAAAGATATTCGGAGGCGTAACTGCAAAAGAAATATCAGAAGCTTTAAAAAACGATCATAATCTAGATGTAGATAAAAAGAAAATAATTCTTCCAGAAACTATAAAACAAATTGGTATGACTAATGTAGATGTTAGACTTTATGAAGGTGTAATGGCAAAAATTAAAGTAGATGTAATTACAGAATAAAACAAAGGATTAAAATATATAAAGTCTTAAAAGGAATGTTGATAGATGGAATTAGGAAAAATACCACCACATGATGTAGAAGCGGAACAAGCAATTTTAGGATGTATGCTTACAGATAGAGATTCTGTTATCTCAGCTATTGAAGTTCTAAAAGTTGATGATTTCTATAGAGAAGATAACAAAGCTATTTATGAAGCAATGCTTGCATTATATGGAAGAGCAGAACCAATTGATATAATTACAGTTAAATCAGAATTAGTACAAAATGGAAAGTTTGATCAAATAGGCGGTTTAGAATATTTGGCAATGCTTCCAGAAAAAGTTCCAACAACTACTAATGTTGAAAAATATATAAAGATAGTTGAAGAAAAATCAACCTTAAGAAATTTAATAAAAACTGCAAACGATATTATTGCAGCAGGATATGATCAAACTGAAGAAGTTGAAGACATTGTAAATATAGCAGAGAAGAAAATATTTGACATATTGCAAGATAAAAATTCTAAAGGCGCAACTGCAATAAAAGAAATATTAGTTGGAACATTTGCTGAACTTGAAAAACTATATAATCAAAAAGGAGTTGTAACTGGTGTTGAAACAGGATTTACAGCACTAGATACCATGACAGCAGGACTTCATGGATCAGATTTGATTATTTTAGCTGCAAGACCAGCAATGGGTAAATCTGCACTAGCTATTAATATTGCTACACATGCAGCAGCAAATGCTAATGTTCCGGTTGTTATATTTAACCTAGAAATGTCAAAAGAACAAGTTGGTAACAGAATTCTTTGCAGTGAAGCTATGGTTGATAGTAACAAAATAAGAACAGGAAAACTTGATGATAATGAATGGCTAAAATTAGCTAATACTTCAGGAAGACTAGCAGATGCTCCAATATATATAGATGATACACCAGGTATTTCTATTATGGAAATAAGAGCAAGATGCAGAAAACTAAAACTAGAAAAAAATATAGGGTTAGTTGTAATTGACTACTTACAATTAGTTCAAGCTAGTAATAAGAGAAATGGAAGCCGTGAACAAGAAATATCTGAAATCAGCCGTTCTTTAAAAATACTAGCTAAGGAATTAAATGTTCCAGTTATAGCGCTTTCACAACTATCTCGTGGGGCTGAAAAAAGAGATGACAAAAGACCTATGCTTGCAGATTTAAGAGAATCCGGAGCTATAGAACAAGATGCTGATATAGTTATGTTTCTTTATAGAGATGACTATTATAACCAAGATAGTGAAAAGAAAAATATTGCTGAACTTATCTTAGCAAAACATAGATCTGGTTCAACAGGTACAATAGAATTATTATGGATGGGAAACTATACAAAGTTTGCTAATCTAGAAAGATATAGAGAAGAGGAAGATTATTAATTAAATGTTTGAAAAAACAGTAGAAAAAACAATCAAACAATTTAATATGCTAGAAAAGGGAGATAGAGTTTTGGTTGCCGTATCAGGCGGACCAGACTCTATGTCTATATTAAACTATCTTTTAGAAAATAAAGAAGAATTAGAGATAGTTCTTTTAGCATGCCATGTAAATCATGGGATAAGAGAAAATGCTAAAATAGACGAAGAATATGTTAAAGAATATTGCGATAAAAATAATATCAAACTATTTATAAATCATTCGGATGTTATTTCTATAGCCAAAAAAACTAAAAGAGGATTAGAAGAAACTGGAAGAAAAATACGTTATGACTTTTTTGAAGAAATAGCACAAAAAGAAAGCATAGACAAGATTGTGGTGGCTCATAATAAAAATGATAATGCAGAAACAGTTATTATGAATGCTTTAAGAGGTAGTGGTTTAGCTGGGCTTAAAGGTATAGAATCAGTAAGAGAAAAATATATTAGACCTCTTATTGAATGTGGTAGAGAAGAAATAGAAGAATACTGCAAAAGGAAAAACTTAAATCCAAGACATGATGAATCAAATGATGATAACACATATACAAGAAATAAAATTAGAAATGTTGTACTTCCTTTTATTAAGGAAGAGTTTAATCCCAATATAGTAGATACTTTAAAGAGATTATCAGATATTGTTAAGGAAGATGAAGAATATATAAATGGCCAAGCTAAATTAACTTATGAAAGACTTGCAACAGAAGAGAATAATCAAGTATCTTTTGTTACTAAAGAGTTTAATAAAGAACCAAAAGTAATTCAAAAATTGCTTGTTTTAAAAGCTATAAAAAATGTTCAAGGATCACTAAATGAAATAGATAAAATAAATGTTGAAGATGTTATAAAACTTTGCAATAACAATATTGGGAACAAATATCTGCTTCCCAATAAGAATGTAAAAGTAGAAATGAAAGATAAAAAAATAATTGTTAAAAGAGTCTAAAAAGACTCTTTTTTCTTGTGGTTACTAGTTTAATTTATTATTACATTATCATTTCATTTTTGTTCATTTATTGAACTTGAATTTTCGGTATGATATCATTTTTTATATAATAGGATAAAAGGGACACTAAGGAGGAAATTGATTTGAAAAGTGGAATAAAGAAAGTTGCAATGTGGCTTATATTACTGATTATTTTTATTATGATAATATCAGCTATAAGTGGCAATTTATACAAAAGAATGTCTTATTCTGAATTATTAAAATCTATTAACGAAAATAAGGTAGAGCAAATAAAAATTCTAGATGATAATAAGACAGCAGAAGTTAAATTAAAAGGTGAAGAATATACCAAAAATGTTACGATTCCAAGTCTAGAAACATTTATGGATAAAATAAATGATAATTTGGTAACTGAAGATATAGACTTAGCCCAAAATGAAGAAAATAAAGTTTTAACAGTTTTAGAAGCATTTGGACCAACAATTCTTCTTATGATATTTATATTCTTTATTTGGGTAATGTTCATGAATCCAAATTCTCAAGGTGGAAACAAAACAATGTCATTTGGCAAGAGTAAAGCTAAAATGATGACACCTGCTGATAAGAATAAAACAACATTCAAAGATGTTGCCGGTATAGAAGAAGAAAAACAAGAACTTGAAGAATTAGTTGAATTCTTAAAGAATCCTAAAAAATTCATAGATATGGGAGCAAGAATACCAAAAGGTGTTTTACTTGTTGGACAACCTGGTACTGGTAAAACTTTACTTGCTAAAGCAGTTGCTGGTGAAGCAGGAGTTCCATTCTTCATTATAAGTGGTTCAGATTTCGTTGAAATGTTCGTTGGTGTTGGTGCTTCCAGAGTAAGAGACTTATTTGAACAAGCTAAGAAAAACTCACCATGTATTATTTTTATAGATGAAATTGATGCCGTAGGACGTCAAAGAGGAGCAGGACTTGGCGGAGGACATGATGAAAGAGAACAAACATTAAACCAATTACTTGTTGAAATGGATGGATTTGCTACAAACGAAGGCGTTATAGTATTAGCTGCAACAAATAGACCTGACGTATTAGATAAAGCTTTATTAAGAGCTGGAAGATTTGATAGACAAATAGTTGTATCACCTCCAGATGTTAAAGCTAGAGAACAAATAT
>JAEEGL016484338.1_pt1 | contig 32081 bp, 24 predicted proteins | sample 9134231 | NCBI WGS metagenome assembly JAEEGL01 (sample SAMN16246548, study PRJNA631951) | gut metagenome | biome: gut microbiome; feature: rumen; material: fiber-attached | host: Bos | place: Iran: Karaj | collected 2018-10 | reverse complement strand
TCTGTAAAAAGGAAGAAGAGGACTTTCGTCCTCTCCTGCCATGTTATGTACAAGGATGTCATCTATGTGACATCCGAACAATATGCTAAGTCTTACCAGATTGTCAGCGTTTGGTAAGCACTGACCGCGTTGCCATTTGTAAATGGCCTGCTCCGATTCGAGCCCAAGTGCACTTGCCAGATCAAACACTCTCAAGTGTTTTTCTTTGCGCAATTGCTTGATCCTATTACCGGTCGCCTGCATGTCTACAAACACATCAAAAATGTCCATGGTCGCCTCCTTTTAAATAAACAAAAAAGATTATTAACGCCATCCCGTTTGCATATGATATCACAGATTTGATTGGAAATAAATAAACCAATGGTTTAGGTTAGTAATTGTCATTCCAGTAATCTTCAGCTGCGTCATAAGCTTCGTCTTCATCTTCGTAGTCGTCTTCGTAATCGTAGAACTCCTCGTACTTGTCATCGGCGAAATCCTGTGCTGACTTGTAATCATGCACATCGTAAGGATCATAGCCCTTCTTTGTCTTTGAGCTGCTCTTTGACTTAGAACTCTTACTGCTTGATGACTTTGATTTGGAAGAGCTCTTACTTTTGGATTTAGATTTTGTTGTTTTCTTTTTTGATTTCGATGAAGAATAGGTGGTTGCCGTCTTCTTGCCTGCTGCCTCTACAGATACTGATGTCATTCCAACTGCTGTTATCATCATCATTACTGCCACTAATATACTTAATAATATTCTCTTCATAACCATTACCTCCATTTCAGGTGAAAAGAGTTTTATTCTGTTCTGATGATACTATTCTGCCAAAGAAAAAGTCCTATAATCCACTCTATATAGCCGCACGAATGTTCTGATCATAGGTGATACTAACCCGTGATACAAACCCTCATTCAAACATCGACGAGATTACTTCTACTACAACTATTAGCAAAGCTGCCAGGAGCTTATTAGGAATAAAAATAGCAAGCGCGACCCAGATTCCGAATACTGTGAGTCTCCTTTTCCATGCATTCTCTCTTACTCGGCGCCTTAAATCATCCATATCATCATTCAGTTTCTTACGCTCCTCAGCTGTAGGATACCAGCTTCCACCATCATCCGAACCACTATCGCCAAAGTCAGCCTCCGAGCTAGGTTCATCTAACTCTTTATAAAATGTGTCATAGATGTATGCTGCTTCATTACTGTCTATATGTCCATCGTGGTTCAGATCAAATGGAGTGTTTTCAAAATTATCATATGCCATAAGTCAATCTCCTTTTCTCTATAGCTATATTCCCAATATATTTTGATAAGCATATTCTACCAAAAGAAAAGTCCAATAAACCTCCACTAGCATCGCACCTATGTTCGCGCTTTACCCGAACTCTCTGCGTCCCTGTGGCCCATGCCCCTTACCTAATGCTTATAATAGCCTATTCTCTTCATGCAATGTCCAACTGTTGGACAAGTACTTTGTCCACTTAATACAAATAAAAAGAACGGGTGAATCTCCATTCCATACCGAATCAATAATTAAAATCATCTTCAAAATACTGGGGATAGGGCCATAGCCACTATCCCCAGCGCATCTCCTGCATTATCATATAAAGAATTATTTTACTACATACTCCTTAAACAACTCTCTTAGTTCTGAAATACCTTTTCCAAAAAAGTATTCGTTCGCTTCATCATATGCTTCCTCATTAATGAATAATTCCGCTCCTCGGCCTTCTTCCTCATCAGCAGGTGCAAAGGTAAAATGATAGTAGTCAATCATAGCATCCTGTCTTTCGCATGTATAGTTATATATCCTGTCATAAAAGCTCTCTGGAATATCAAGCAGGTATTCATTAAGCAATTCTCTGATTGAATCCAAGGCAGGAAACATTTCATCAATCGCTGTTCTCATTAAGCTAGGTATTTCTCCCCCAGACGTCAACCCTTCTTTGTAAAATCCATACTTATCTGATATCTTGCTTTGATGATACGCTCCTCTATTCAGATAATGTAAACATGCAGAATATATCTCTCTAATTTTTTCCCTTGTATATAATGCCTGCGCTGAACCATCAAATGCATTTATTGTAGTTGTACTCATTGTATATTCCTCCTTATTGAGCAAATAATGATAATCTGTTTCAAAATAATCTCCAATTTTCTTGACTTGCTCGAGATCAGAAGGACCATTGTATCCGTACATCCAATTCTTGATTGCTTCTGTGCTAACGCACATATCTTCAGCTATACTTTCCATTATTTCCGCTTTTGTTGTTTTCTTATGTGCTTTATTCAATGAAAGCTTCTTTTGGTTGATTAACAGCATAAACTTTTCTGAATCAAATTGATACTTTGTTCCTTCTTCCTCGTAAAGCTTGATTGCTTTTGTCTTCATGCAAATCTCCTTTCTCTCAGGATCGCGCGTTCCTTTGATGTTCACATCTTATCATCAACTTGACTCATAAAATAGTTAGACACAAAACTACAAAAAACTACAAATTCTATTCAATAATGATGCAGATGATCATTCTCAAGGATATTGTCTAGCCACAAAATGCTTTTCACAAAGATTTTTATCCCAGGGTGAAAGCCCAAAGTCACATTTCTTTCCATGATTATATGCACAATACGCAACATTGCACCAAGCCCCATTTTTCTTTGAATTCCTTTTTGCTATCTGCTGTTCTATAATTTCATTCTTCTCAAGCTGTACTTCTGTTCCTTCGTATAGCTTCTCTGCCAAACTCTTTGCCAAATTCGGTTGAATTATGCCTCCAAGAGAAGTGCAAATTCCTGCTAACTCTCCAAGTAGCCAATCATTAGTAGAAAGCACAACAGCACAATAGTCCCCACCTCGGACATTGTCCTTTCCTTTCATAAGCATCCATTGCAAAGTAGTCACATTTTCAATATGTTCAGCTTCTTTCTTATTTACGAGCTGAGTATTTTCTTGGTAAATAATCCTGATAGGTTTATGTATGCTGGTCCAATCAGCCCCGTCACCATTTTGATGCTGCCTTAACCTTGCCTTCACATTCTTTGAAATTCCAACATAATACTTCCCATGTTCAAGTTCCAATACATATACATAGTAAAACTGCATAGCCACCTCATTTTTGCATCAGCACTCATCAATAATGTAATTGCAAATTTCCATTAGCAATTCTTCTAAATCTGTAACATCAATTCTAAGCTCAAATAAGTATTCAGGATTACTCTTTTTGCGGTCTTTGAATGTAATTGATTGAATAATAGTTTCACCTGATGTAAGCGTACCATTCTCAGGGAATATACCAATTTCCTTATGTGCTGCAGCATTTCTCAGATGCCGAATAATATTTTTAGGCCCATTCCGTTCCAAATGCAGATCTGTTTTTTTGCCTTCATAATATGTATTTGAATAATATCCTTTTTTGCCGTTTATATACTTAGACAGAATAGGAAAATATCTATGTATTTCTTCCTCTTCCTCAGGAAGAAAATAATATGCAGACTGCTCAGGAAATACTAATAGTCCAATCATCGAATTAACCAGCTGAGTGACTTCATAAAAATCATCTACCGTATACTTTCTTCTCTCCATCTGTCTCACCAAAGATTCTATTTCTTGTTCTACATGCTCTCTTTCATCATAGCTCAATTCCTGCCTAAGCCGTAATTGGTAGTAATTCATTTTTGTTCTCATAGCAAATTCATTCATAAATAGAGGATTCGTAAATGCGCCCATTTAATCACCTACTCTTTCATACAAAGTAACAATTCTGATTGCAGCTTAATATAAAACAAAAGGGAGCCTAAGCCCCCCTTGTATGTATTATATCATTTTAAAATCTATTCATTAGTAGAGTGCCAACCATTTAATAAAATCGAAATAAATCAACTCATGGCTTAATGTATTATTTTGTCCAAAAATTGGACAAATATCTTAGATTTCATCGGCTTTCATATAATGTCCATACTCACACTTCACATATATTCCATATTTATTAACACCAGCATGTAAATTAGCATGATGGATCGGACACTTCACATTATAATAGCTTATATATTCATTGGTTCGTTCCGGTGTTAAAAAAGCCGTTTCTTTGCATGATTTACATTTTAAATAACACTTTCCAGCCTTACTTCTAGTTAGTATCATTGGCAATCTACAGCTTTGACATTTTTCGTGCTCTTGTACATATGCAGCCAAACCAGCCGCTTCTTTTCCAGTATCTTCAACCTTATAGGTATTACTTCCTTTATGCGAACCATTAGCAGAAATACCACTCTTTTCTTGTAGCGCAGATCTTTCACCTTTTAGTTCTCTAATTTCTAGGTCTGCAAAATTCTTAATGAGTTCTAGAGTGTGCTCACCCTTAATCCTATATATCGTCTGGCATACAGTAGCGAACCCAGTATCACCATCCTTAAATCTCCCTCTAGATTTGGGGAGTCCGTACCACATTACACTTTCGTCAATCATAATAATAGGAAATACAGCATTATCAGATGCCCATGTAATATTTGTCCAATTATCTGGCAAATCCTCATAACCATTTGTCTTGCAGAGAATCCTGATTCCATTTGCTCTAGCCTCAAGAAGTGCTTTTAGTATTGGGTCTGAGAATTCTTCATATAGTCTTCCATCAGGTATAGATACAATAATTCTGTCCTTAGCCTTCTTAGCATCATTGATAAATGCATTGATAGCTTCCCTTTCATCCTGGTAGTTCTTTATTTTCTTCGTATCTGGAAGCTGCATAATATATTTATGTATCTTTTTGTCGTGAGTTGATACCACATTACCATTATTCTGAAGATACTGAATAAGCTTGTAAAAAATATGACTCGTATTTCCAAAACGCTTTTCCCAATACTTAGCGTTTGCAACTACTACAAGTTTTCCTCTTGCTCTTGTAACTGCAACGTTTATGAGTCTGGTTACTGCATCCATGCTCTTTCCCATCAAGAATCCAACTTTTGTAGAAGGGTAACTCTCTACCGCATCGAAAATAATAACATCTCTTTCCGAACCCTGAAACTGATGAACTGTTGAGCATTCAATAGATGTTTCTTCCTTTTCCCTGTGATCAAGAATCATTGCTCTTATCAGTCTAGTTTGCGCAGCATATGGCGTGATTATGCCAATCGAACTTTGACCATCTGCTTCTCCGTTAAGCGCACTCAAAAAAGAAACTATTGCACTTAGAATATTGAATCGTGAATTATCTGCGTTTTTCATCGTTGCACAATAAGTTCCCAACAAGTCTATAAGATTTATAGAATAGTCATAAAATGGTTCTCTAGTAATTATGTCCTCTCGACTCTTCTTAACTGAAGGATGATCAAGCAATAGGTTATTATATACGTTTTTATTCGGAAACGCAGAGATTGACGGATACATTCTTCGTTGCTCATTCAACATAACCAGCCATGGATGTGCATACATCTTTCCCATAGATGATATTCCTAACAATGAGAAAATATCTTTCTCTAGTGTTTTCTTGGCCTCAGACTGAACAATTGGAGATAGCTGCCTGAAATCGCCCACTAAGATAAGCTTTTCATCTGCCCTCATCGCCGCACAAAGTATCTGTGGAACATAGGCCATACTAACCTCGTCGAACATCACAACATCATAGCCAGCATCAGAAAAAAGCTTATCTATTGTAACCTTAGAAATAGTTGTAGCTACAAATTTTGCTTTTCCAGCATAGTATTTTTCAGCTTCTCTAATCTTCTTTCTAACTTCTTTAAGCTGATTCTCAGCAGTTGCACCCAGTGAAGTATTATAATTTCCTTCTTGCTTAAGTCGCTTTTTTCTTTCCGCTAATTCTGTAAGCTGATTCTTTAGATCCGGCATAAATCGAAGCGCATAATTATATGCTACTGCATAAGGGTCCTTAGATAACTGCTCATCTCTAACATATCCATATCGAAGAATTTCACCTCTATTGAGCAACTCATCAAGGCCATCTGCTCTTGCTTGCTTAACAATTTCTTTTACAACTCCATCAACAGAAACATTACTATGTGACACGACCAAAACGCTCTTGTTCTGCTTTATAGCATCAAGAGCAATCTTCGCCATTGTATATGTTTTTCCTGTTCCTGGTGGGCCCCAAATAAGTGTGATGTCTTCTGTGGCAGCCCTACTTATCGCAGCTTCCTGTCCTTTGGGAATAGATGAAATAGGATTTGTTGTTGATAATTTGGGTCCCTCATTAATCAGTTTCAGCGCCAACGGATGAAAATCAGATATATGCTCAAGATCATTGGCTATAGCCTCTAACAATTTCCACGGTTCAACAGAAATGAAAGCTTGATTTACTGTCAGTCCAAAATCTCTGTCAACGTTAATAATGATCTGAAAACTTTCGCAAGATACTACTATTCCGTTAGCCTCTTTTCCTCCAGATTCAAATCTAATTGGGGCGTCATCAGTCAAAAAAAGCTCTGCTTCCATTTCAAAGCTATATGTGCTAATTCCATTTTTTCTGCTAATTATTTTACCGTTTGTAACTTTATATTTTCTTCCACCCTCTTCCTGGAGATAATACTTCTCTCTAAGAATGGCATTTCTGAATTCTTTGATTGTTGGATTCTGAATAACATACTCTTCTGGTTCGGATTCAGTCTCCTCTTCATACTCTTCATCTGCAATCTCTTCATTATATTCAGCATAAGCTTTCACTAATTCAGCACCAAACTTTGTTTGTCTATTTAAGTCCATTTCTTGGGAAGACACATTATCAAGAGAGGTCTTACCATCCTCCTTAATTGTGTAATCTACATTATATTTGTTGCCATCGTTAGCCAATAATACAATACTAAGGTGTGCATTTCTTACCAGAAACATGCCACTACCATATAATTCCATTACCAGTTCAACTCGATATGAAGATTGATCATTCTTTTTGCAAACATCATTGACGGTATACTCATATTCGTGGCCTAGCACATCTGACAATATAATACCGTCAGTAACAACCATACTAATCACTCCTGGTTTCGATAATATATCAAAACTCAAATCTATAGACTTACCATTTTTAGTTAATTTGGGGAGTGATATCTTAAATGGACATTCGCTAAAACTTTTCATTGCATTCTCTCTTTGCCAGATAATTTAAGCCAATAATAGGCATACTCATTTTATACAAAATTGCCGATTAGCACAATCAAACAGAGTCATACTCCTAGTAACCATTATACATTTCTGAATTCTCCATTTTTCGCTATTATTGGTTGTTTTGCAACAGGCAATTTATCCCAATTAGCGCCTGTCTAAATGATTCTTTTGTTACTTTAAGCTCGCCAGATCTGCTTCTAGCATCCACTGCTATCGGCATTCCTTCCATATTCTTACACTTATCAATAAGGCTACTCCAATCGCCAAGATTTTGAACCTTGTGCGGGCATGCTCCAAGAATAATCGCCGAATACTTGCCCAGTTTATTACTTCTACCGGTAAAACTCTTAATCTTGTCATAATCTAACATATAATCAAAGTCATTTTTCATAAATCCATACTGTTTGGCTATTCCATTCATTGTCTTTTCATCAAGTGCTGTAGCACCTAAGACAAGTATTTTCCCCTTCTTGCCGAGAAGGTCATGGCCATTCAATCCCTTTTTTACATCAATATCTGAAGTAGAATTACTTGAATTATAAGCACGGATATTCACAAGCGCCTGTTCCAAGTCTTTGTTTCTCTGTTCTAATTGCTGTAGTTTTATTTTATTCTCATTTGATTTCTTTAATTCCTCAAGCAAGTCATTGATATAATCTTGCATTTCATCAATAGCATCAAGCAAAAGCCCTATCGTGATCTCTTCCTCTTTGAAAGTCATGTTTATTCCTGTCTCAATAGATTTAGATGTTTCGATATCGATACAGGACGACTCATGAACTTCTTCAAATTCTTCAAAATTAACATTAAGCCCATTAATTAGCTCCTCTATTTCAGAGCAAGTTGATTCTCCGTTACACAGCATTATTAGATACTCCTGCTCACTCTCGATATGCCGATGACTCCTATCAGCTATCTTATTTTGATACTTGTTCTTAAGATTACAAAGATTACGGTTAATATCTTTTGAGTTTTTGGGAAAATAGTTCTTAATTGTATTCGCCAGTACATCCATGGTTCCAAAATAGTGTCCTGTGTACCCGCCATAATTATCATTCAGCAATGATATCATTACTGAATTTCCATATCTATCAACAAATCCACTATCAAGCCATAGATATACTGAGTCCTTGTCAGGCTGCATCTTTGCAACACATTTTTTGTCTATATAATATTTTGTTGCTTTTTCTTTTGTGATGAATTTCTTTAAAGTTTCAGCATCAGACAAGCTCTTACCTGTTATATTACGTATTCCTTCTACCACACTGTCTACATCATCAATAACTATTCCGTTCTCAATTACAAATTCTCTCATTTTTATTTCCTCCAATAATCATTCAGTATATTTTCGCCAGAAACATTCATTTCTCCGCTTCTTACAATATAAATAATACCGCCGTTAGTTCATGCATTTTCCGAATTATATGTTGTAATAGTCATTTCCAAATAATAAAATGGTTTATATCAAATACCATGAGGTTAACAATGGATAGAAAGAAAAAATATAAGGAAACTGTATTAGATATTCTGATAAAGCAAAACGGGATGGAAATATCAAGAGAAGAAATAATTAAGCAAACTAATATTTCTAAATCAAGACTCAGTGAAATTTTGCATTCCATTCAAGATGATGGATATAGTATTTCAATTCCTCATCGAAGCGGTCTTGTAAAGCTTGAACCAAACAATTCCTCAGACATACTATCGCCTATAAAGGACAGTGATCTGCGTCAATGGGTTATTTTATTTTTACTATCAAAATATGAAAAACTCACCTTTAATGAGCTCCTATTAAAATCAATTACTCTTCGTGATGACACAATAGATCAAATGAAGGTACTAATTGATGGAGATAACCCCAACAAACATTATGACAATGCTCACCTAATCAAAAACATCAGAAAAAATCTCCTAGCCTATCAAGATAGCAGTAGTGTTGCGGAAGATATAGTATCAGTAACTTCCCTTCGTCAAGATCTAAAAACACTCCGCTCATCAGGAATGATATCAATGGTCAAAGAAAAACACACCACATACCAACTCACAAACGTGTCTCCATACATTATTCCTTTATCAGGTGATAGCCTTTACGAATTCTGTCAACGTTATACTGAATCAGCATCATCTACTACAAACATTGGTCCATTAAGGACTACATACACAAAAATAAATAGGTTAATAAACCTTGAAGAAGGCGACTCAAATTCACATCGCTATGGAAAAATAAATGATATTTCGACAGAACAAATAGAAACGTTTAATGCCTTTATTAGGAACAATTACAAAACGAATATTATACAATTTGAATCTGGTTACGGTGAATCACAAATAAAGTCAGAATTTGCTGTAGGACTACTTTTCTACAGTGTAGAAACATCTTGCTTTTATGCCCTTGGTGAAAATATCACATCTAAAAGAATTGAGTCAAGACGTATCGATCGGATACGAAATATAGAAACGCTTAAAGAAAAAAATTACTGCTTTCAAAGTAATAAATTCTATAAGATTTACGAGGAAATATTCTCTTCTTCATATGAACAAAATGTTTCCCATGTAAAAGTCCTTGTGCAGGATTTTGGCAATATCATTAATCGTTTTAATGACCTATGTAAAAGTCGTAAATGTGCTACTCTAAGGCCCATCGAAAGCCCACCTCCAGCATGCATTTATACGCATGTATACGAAGATGATATAAGAGGTCTTTCCGATTTTTCCCGGTATTTGAGAACCTTTGGCATGTCAGTATTAGCTGTTAGTCCACCTGAGTTAAAAGAAAAAATGATAAATACATATATAAAAACGATAGAAAGGTATGAAGAAATATATGGCTGTCAAAACAAAACTTGATCTTATTGGTGATATCATAGCCCTTATCTTATCAAAAGAATATGATGCATCTATCTTATCCATGGCTCATGATTGTAATGTTCCTATCTCATATATGAGAAAAGCCATTTTATCAATACTGGATAACAAGATTCTGTTCTCTTGTATTTACTCAAATACTTTTCAAAACAAAGATAATGAAAATATTAGCATAATAGATGAGTACCTAGATAACAAAAACCTCTTTCGTCAAAGGGTGCTAAACGGATATTATGATGAAATCACCTGGGATATAACTCTTGGAATACTCGACTCATCAGAAGATGAACTGTTAACCCTTACGCCTGCCGAATATGGTGCAATCAGAACATTAGGTGAAAATGCTTTATCACTAAAACGCGGATCTCTTTTTGAGAAAAAGGAAAATGTATCTCCGATATCTGCTGAAACCTTAAAATCAAAAAAAAATATACTTGAAGCGATAAGCAACAACTATACAATCTCATTTTTCTATAAGAATAAAAACAACACAAATACATATTTCGTCAAATGTTTTCCTATAGACTTATTTACGAACACTACCGATAACTGGCTTTACTTCAGAGCCTCAGATGGAATGGTATATCGTCTAGATCGTATAGTTCATGGGTGTAAAGTAATCAAAGAACCATCTTTGACCCCACAGACACCTATATCAGAAAATCTCAAATATGTTTGGGGGTCTTTTTATAATACAGAAGAACAACCCACACACGTTGTTGTCAGGATTTCTCCCGATACCTGGAATATTATAAAAAAGATTAAAAATGATATAAAATTCCGCCGTGAAACATGCAAATTCTATCAGCGGAATGAATATTATTATTTTGAAGATGACATTATCGGCATGAGCGAATTTAGAAGATGGGTCAGAAGCTATGGTTCATCCATGATTTTGCTCGAACCAAAAAGCGCTGCAAACGAGATAGTAGAACGCGCCCACCAAACTCTGGCACTTTACGAAGCGTCTAATTCTTGGAAAAATTTATGATCAAAAAATCAAAAAAGAGATTGGCATCACAGCCAATCTCTTTCTCTGTCCATGTGTATAGGAACATCATTTAATCAATATCTCTATCAATTTCAAAAGGGATAATCCTTATCGCTTCATCAGCTTTATCTTCTGCTGATTGAATTACAAAAAGAACATTTTCATCTTCTATGTCTTTGTCAATGGTCATTTCAAATTCTGTATCAATTCCAACTGCAATCTCTTTGGAATATACTTCGCTTATCATTCTCAATTTTCTATCAACAAAAAAGACTTTTACATTGCTTACGTCACTTTGCGAATCTGACTCCTTCACAGCAGTCAACGTTACAAACGCCCTATCCATGGTGATGGTATTCATTAGATTTTTGCAAACAACTACCGGCTTATCAGTATGAGATATAGCAAGCTTAAGTGGTTTCAGGATGATAGCCTGTCCGTTGGAATCAGTTCCCAGTTTACCTCCATATTCATCGAGAAGATTTGACAAACGACTCATCCCATCTATCAGCTCTTCTTTATCTTCAGCCTGCATTTTATCAAAAGTCTTTTCATCTACTTCCGCCATTAAAGATACGCTCTTAGCGACGTTCTCAATAGGCTTCAATAGTGCTTTATGATCTTTAGACATCTGTATATACTGATCAATAGAGTTACGAAGCTTTTCCTTAAGAATTGCATTAGTGCTTGCGAAATCGTCAAGATCATTCTTACCCTTTACTTCTATGGCATCAAATTTCTCGTGTATCAGAACATTTATTTCATCTTGATTATCAAAATAACCCTTATATGCATTATCATTCACAAGCTTTTTGATATCACGAATGAACTTTCTTTGATCCCTATTAGCCTGAAGCAAGACATTATTGAATACAATAATCTTTAATTGTCTCTTTTCATCTTCACCTAGTCTATTAAGCACAGGAAGCATTTCATCAAATACACTATATACTTGATACTCTCGCGCAATATAATACAGTCCTGGAAGTTTAACATATTTCATAAACTCGACTATTATTTTTGCTATGTCTATTCTTTTTTGTACTTCGGCAACCGGTTCTTCTGCGCTGCTGGCATATTCTTCAATAGTAAGGAGATGAGTTTGTTCTACATCCTTATATGTACCAATAGCGTAATCTATTAGATCATAATCTACTTTTTTCTCTTCTCCATGCTGTATTGCCAACTCAAGCATCTTTATCTTTTTCTTATCTGCTTCAACGTCTACATCAATAAGTACCGTCTCGAAATACTGCGGATCAGTACTTTCTCTGCCAATCCTTCTCAAACATGTATAACGTCTATTTCCATCAACGATTCTTCCATCAGCCAATGTCACTCCGGGTTCTCTTTGACCGTATTTAAGTATATTTTTCTGAGTCTTCTTTATGGCATCTGGATTGCTTTCATAAACAAAGCTTTCGACTAAATCATTATATTCTTCCAGTTCAATGGAAGACATAGAATCTATTCCGTTTTCTGCACAATATCTCGCAATCCAAGTTCCAACACGATCATTTTGGTCGTTGTAATACAAATAATCCAGTCGTATCTTATAAATTGGATATGCCTGTTCTTCTCCCCCCAATGAGATTTTCTTAGTCAACGTTGTCTTTTTTACTACCTCTGTGCCAACCAAATCTTTAAGATTTTTTACTGAGCCCTGTAAAACATCCTGAATATCTATGTTTGTAGGAACATCTATGGAAGTTGGTCCATCAGGGATATAGGCTTCATTCCCGCCATTACGAACTACTCTGTATATTTCTTTTATCTTATCAGCAGCCTCCGGATCAATATGCTTACACAGTCTAAGCATGGTATCTAAAGCTCTCTCAGCATCCGGCTGCTCAATATCCTTTCGTCCTATATGCGCTTTAGAATTTCTGACGTCTAATAATTCATGTACATAGTTCCTGCATTTATTACTGCTAATCCCAAATGAACTGCCAAAAACATCATTCCATTTCCACATTAGTATTTTTACACATCTGGCAAAATCTAAGGAATCTAATAATTCGTCGTCTGTTCCATTTGTAGGCAACGCAGGCTCTCTATTGTAGAAGAGGTCAAGTATCTCTTTCCACCAATTGTTTCCATAAACCCTTTTCATGTTTTTCCCAATAAACTCTGAAAGAACATGAAGTAATATATCACTTCCTTCCTGTACATAAGTGCTGTATAACTTTTTGGCCATACTCCCTCCTATACATCTATAAATACAAATCTATGCATGATTTCTTTCTAATTCGTCATTCTTATACTCTACTATCTTATTACCAGAAGAAAAAACGACACTATTTATCTCTGTAAGTTGCTTGAAAATTGCTTCTAACACATTTACACATATACTATTTCCAGCCATCTTGATAAGTTTTTCATTCGTTAGAAGTTTTGTATTCCCCTTGTACTCAGGATTATTTTCTACAACTGCATCATAATCTTTTTCATCAAAACCCATAAGCATAAAACACTCTCTAGGTGTCAAATATCTCCACTTTGATTTGCCTACAATGCCGTTGTCATATGCTATCAGTCCAGAATTAGGATTTCTGTCTTGCTTTGTGGTTACTGTATTTACATATATTTCATTAATGTTTTCGCCATCAAAAAGTAGATCATTTTCATTGAAAATTTTCACTCTAGAAGGAGTATCATTTGGCTGACTATAATCTGCTTCTTCTCTGTATCTAGGATTAGAATAATCAAGTCTCAATACATCCTTAAGCTTGAAAATCCGTGGAGTGTAATCTCCAGCATGCAAATCAACCTCTAGGTTATTTTCAAAAAAATACTGATTAGTGAGCTTAATCTTGCCAGGATCACCCTGACAAAGAACGCTTATCATGTAAGCTCGTTCACGCTTCTGTGGTACTCCAAAATTCTTTGAATTAAGCCTGTAAATATAATTTTCATACCCTAATTTGACCAAAGTAGATTTCCAGTCGTCAAAATCTGCCTTATGAGTTTGGGATAAGATATTTGTAACATTTTCCATAACTAGAAAATGTGGCAGTCTCCGGCCTTCAGCAAACATTTCTTTAAGTATACGTTCAACTTCCCACAGCATACCAGATCTATTATGGGCATCTCTTGAAATGCCACTCATGTTACCATGCCAAGCTCCGCAGAGCGATAAGTCTTGACATGGAAAAGAATAAGTAAACAAATCAATATCTTCAGGAATGTCCTTACCATGAACATCCGTAATACTAACGAAATTATGGGTTTGACAAATCGCCGCATATAATAGACGCTTAAACTCAGGGGCAAGTCTTCTATACGCGTTTTCTGCGATAGGTTTTTTCCCATCCATGCTCAAAGTAGTATTACGCAAAAACAAGTCTATATCTTCATCAGTTTTGTCTCTGCAAACACTAGTATCAATGCCACCTTTATGGATCCTACAATAAGCAATAATGGCATTGATATCCCATTCACACGTATTAGCAATTTCATAATCTATACCTAAGCGTTCTAACGCCTTGGCCTGTGCACCTATTCCACTAAATGTCTCAACCACTCTAAACATATTTTTACCACGAGGTATATTCAATTCCATCCAGATCTATTGTGTACTCAATATGAACTATAGCTGCCGGATATTTATCTTCCTTAAACGACTCCTTGACAATTCTAGGAAATGAATCGTTTACCTCATACTTTCTTTTTTCTAATATTTTATATTTTTTATTCCTTATATTCGCGCCTTTTTCAAATCCTTGGCGTTCTAATTCATTTTCAAGCTTATTTTCATTATAGCCAGCAGAAACAAGCTCCTTCTTCACGTCATTAATTGATATACCCTCTAATGACTCTTCCATCCTACAAAAATACAACCATAACCGCTTGTTGTGTTCAAGCTGATGCTGTCCTGATATTGTTACAGTAGCACCATATCTTTTTATAGTGGATTTTACCTCACAGCTCTCGTCAGTACATTCTATGTCATGACTCCCACTTTTTGTTGCCGCCCACTCTGTATCCTTATCTTGTTTAAACTTGGCAACCAATGCCACCATCTCTGCAATAACATTATATACTTGCTTTTCACGGCTTGTGTTACCGACTAATTCTCGCCATCGTTCCCACCATTTGTAAGGATTATTCAATATATCAGCTCTATTAGCCCCATTATACCCAGCTTCCACAAACTCAGTGCAAAGCGAAGCAAATTCATATCTATAGTCTTCATACATTGAATCAAGAAGAAGATAATTCTTAGTTTTCCCCTCCATCATCAATTGTTCTGTATGAAATCTACAACTATTAAATCTTTCTGCAACTTCCACCTCATCGGCCATCTCTATTGCTACGCCAAACCCATCATTAGTTCTTAAGACATATGCAGGATACTCATCAGGCAAAGATCTTATTAGCTGTGCCCCGTTTGTAGCAAGCGAGGCAAATCCTTCTCTAATCTCATCAATTACTCTCATCTTTTGCACCCTCAAACGCACCATATACAGACTTCGCAACAGCATACGCCATTAAAGGCGGAACTGCATTTCCAATTTGCTTATATGCATCCCCCATTGAGCAATCAAAAAAGAAATCATCTGGGAATGACTGAATGCGAGCTGCTTCACGCACTGAAATCCCCCTTGGTTCTGTAGGATGGATATGACTATAAGTATCTTTACACAAGTGAGCAACAAGTGTGTGTGAAGGTTTGCTTTCTTCTAGTCTTTTCCACTTGTTCTCAAACTTGTCTCGATCATATACAGGAACCATCTTTTTCTTTAATTTCTTATAATTATCAGAACCTGGTTCATAATTAAAAATCTTTGCTTCTTTTTCAAATAGCTCATCAGCTATTTGTGCTGCTACTGTAAAATTATCCCCCTGCTTCATTCTTTCAAAAATACTAAAATCTCGTTTATTATTTCTAAACGCATTTGCAGAAGCCCCAAAACTTTCAATGCCATACCAATTTCTCATCAATTTTTGATATGAATTCTGTGGTTCTGAAGCATATTCCATCTCTTCATTAAGATTAACCGCCCTATATTTTGACTCTGCAGTAGGAAATAATGAAGGTAAATCAGAAAACGCATCACCTACTGTAACCCACGCTTCGCAAGTATCATCGGGAGTCATTGGCATTTTAAAATGCTCATTTTTATTAAAGCTCTCAAATCTTTTTTGACACTGAGTCTGATAATCTGTGTCACATCTATGTGTAGGTATGGGTAAATTTATCTCACTCTGTTCAGATTCCTTTAATCCAAAAACAATAACCCTCTCTCTTAACTGGGGAACTCCAAAATCAGCAGCATTCAATATTGTCCAGTACGCCTTGTATCCATGCTTTTCAAGAGAGTCGCACACTATTTCCGGAATATTCATGTCACCGAAGTTAGTAGACTCTGGCACATTCTCCATGACTACAGCTTTAGCATCTAAATCATAAACAAATCGCAAGAAATCTTGGTACAAATATCCTCTCGCATCATTAGTATTAATCCTATCATCACCAAGAGATTTTAATTTTCCTCTACCAGCCATAGAATAAGCTTGACATGGAGGTCCACCTATGACAATACAGCCCTCATCACCAAAACGATCTTTAAACACTCCAGCATCTATTTCTGTGATATCCCCGCAGATATGCGTCTGTTCACGGCCATAACGATAATCCAAATTATATGATATAGTTTTACACGCTTCTGGCATCAACTCAATTCCAGCAACTATATCAAAACCTGCCTTTTCAAAACCCAAAGTCAATCCACCGCATCCAGAAAATAGATCAATTATTTTAGGTAGCATCTAAATCCACCCCCGCATCAAAGAATAATGATTTAGCATAGGCTTCTTCTCCTCCAAGGTAAAGCGCAGGATCCATAACCAACATTCTTGCAGTATTAAGCTTCATTACTACGCGAAAAAGATCATCACTATTCTTCCCTCTTGATTTCTTCAATATTTCGGGAGGAACTGCAGCATAACACTTGATAATTTCTCTGTAGGCTTCAACATGAGTCCCCTTACGTCCAGTTCGTTCTTCGAAATTTAAAATAGTGTCAGTCGTAAAATGAGGACATGATAAAAGCGCATCTGTAGACTCTAAATCTCCCTGCCATGCCAAATATACAAACCACCATAATGATCTGAACCAGTTCCTTATTGGCTGACTCCAAAAATGGCTATCATTGTCTTTCCCCCATCTTTGGGCAACAACATCGGGAGCTATCTGAACAGATAAAAATCTCCAAAAACCATCATTAGCCGCAACTCGTAACGAGAACCCCTGTTGCCTATTTAGATATTCATATAGCAATAGTCCAAACCTATAGTCCAAGTAATAATCAGTTCTCTTAATGTCAGGCTTATTATTTATTTCTTCCCGCACAGTGTTATTTATAGCCTGTAAGTCAGCACGCAACTGGTAAAAATCCGAATCAATTTCTGGCAGAGCCGGAAAGTTTTCCACCCAATTTTGCATAGCTTCTTGAGCTTGCCCTCTAGTTAACGTTTTTATTATCATAGTTAAATCCTTTGATCAAAAAATTTTCTTGCACTAAGTGAAGTGGTTTCTGGCGTAGTAAGATCCCATCCTAACGTATTTACAAAATAATAAATAGCTTGCCCTACACTACCCGTTTCAAGTTCATCACCTAATATAATCTGTTCCCAGTATCCATGCTCAAGTCGTATTTTCTCAATTAGCAGTGTTATTGCACTCGCCATTATTTCCGAGAGTAATTGACCATCAAAGTTCTTATCATCTCTATTAAGATATGAATAATTCTTGTGTGCAGTATTAAGGTTTATCGAAACACAATCGGACAAAGAATCTGTGGTTGGATCATCCCAATCGCACTTAATGTACCAAAGAGGTTGTCCCGGATCGCTGACCTCATATATTGGAAACGAAGAATTCGTGCCATCGAGTTTTATTGTATATGAATCCAACTCTCCTAAAATATATCCGGAATCATTAGCCAAATGCAACTCATTATCTTTGGGATTACCTGCCTTTGCTATATATAGGATCGTAGAGAAATTAACCTCACCTCTCAGCTGGGCTTTCCCAAATTTTTTATTCGCCTCCACTTCAAGAATTGTATCTGAAGCATCAAACGTACCAACCGGGACTACCCCTCTTTGCCTCGAATCTAATGATGTCCATTGTATTCCTAATCCTAATGTGGCATCTGAGCAAGCAATACCACTCTCTCCGAACAAGCATTGGAATGTCCTCAAGCAATACTTACGTCTAAAACACAAATTATTATCATCCTGTGTCCATACTCCATTTTCATCCTTGATAACATGTATTGACGAAGCGGCTTCTATTGGCTCATCAACAAGATCAAATTCATCATCGTTTTTATCTGTATAATAAAAGTTGAATCTTTGCTTCTGAAACCGTATCCGACTAATCATTTCATCATCCAAAGAAGGATATAACATTATATTGTTTTGCATTATTCAGTCTCCTTTTCAAAAACAAATGATGGTTTTATATCTCTTCTTTTCAAAGTTACAGTTGCATATATCTTAGCCTTCAGAAACTGTGGTTCTTCAGAATAAATGCTTAGGCCATGACAAGTTCCTTTTTTTGATGTTTTCTTTGAGAAAACAATATTCTCAATTTCTATTGAATCACCACCAGATAACGATTCCTCTACAGAAATCTTTTCTCCATTGATATTATCCATCTGTATTCTAAAATCTGTTATCGTGAAAGGTGTTTCCATTTTCATTTTATTTTCCCATTCATCGATACTAATTTTTTTAGAATCAGAATCAATCAAAACGTCAAAACCCGTTCTAGATATTTTTCTCTTTGCAGACGTTTCTAACACCATTGGAATAATCATTTTATCAGACAAATACTTTATGCCTTTTGCTTCAATAGCAAACCTAAATCGACTTCTTTTTACGTTTGAAGGATCCGTATGATTTGTTGGTTTTGATCCACCTCCTGGTCCATGTCCAAAGCCTTCTGGTGGTAACAATAGATCACCAAACATCTTTCCTAGTCCAGAATTGACTTTGGGCTTACTCTTCTCCTGGATAGACGAGAATTCACGGCTAACGATTTTATTTACACCATTTTGAATTCTATACACAAATCTCGGGTTATAATTACCTTCACTCCAATCTCCCCATGATGTATGGTCTGCCATTTCACTCTTTCTAATATATTCTTCAATAGTCCCTGGCTTAGGGCTATTCTTTAGCTTGTTGTAGGAACTCAGTACAAAAATGCCTATAATATATTCATCCTTACTAGATGGTGGAATATTTGAAACCCAGGGTCCATCGTTCTCATACGAAACAACCATTGCAGGTTTTCTTGTATAACATATTGTAGGTCTATTAGCCTCGGTATCTCTTATCTCATTGTTAAAGTACATGCATGGTTCTGGCTTGTTGAAAGGCACATTCATCTTTAAAAGTTCGCGCGACACTTTCACAAACGCAATCGAACCTATCTTTTGGCTTTCCAACTTATTTCTGACATTAATATCCTCTACCTTCACATCCTCGACATCTGTCAATATATCTGCATCATTTATGTATTGTGTCCTATTATACAATGACTGAATAATCTGAAAAACCGGCTCCATTGCATCAATGCCAATGCCTTTTCCATTTATTCTTGTTCTTAGATAAGCCCCCTGCTGATAATGTCGATTATTCAGTCTAGGTGCATACCACCTCTGCACTGCGATTGAGAGATATTCCTCAAGACTTGTACCCCAAAACGGAATAATCTCTTCTTCCTGATCATTGGTGTACTCAGTCCTGTTATTCCTTAAAAGATCTTCAGCATTAATATATGGAATTATTATGGTAGTACCTGTTTCTTCATCTACATATTCATCAATACCAAAAATACTAAGAAATTCTCTAATGTACTCATCATTTGTTACTGGCTGCGTGCTATTTTCACCAGTTTTTTCTCCCCACCATGCAATTCCTCTTTTTATCATTCCATCATAAACAGGAATCATGGCATCGGGATCGGTCTCATCTTCTACATATGATGCAGCCAGACGTGATTCATACTCGCCATATTCGTTAATAATCCTTGAATAATAAATAACTAAGCCTATTCCAATCCTAAAATAAACTGTTTTTCCAATTCCCCATGAGCCACCTGCTCCCTCAGCTTCCTGTGGTTTGCAAATCTCATAAACCAACTTAAGAAGATTGCCATAAGCATTGTTTTGAATATGCTTATAGTCCATTACCCCAGTAAGTCCAACTGTATTTGAATCCCGAATTGCAATATATTCGTATTCTTTGTTCCCATACCGGTTTTTTAAGGAATCAGTTATATTATCCAATTCATTCCCAAGTAGATCACTGCTGAATTTACCAGTTAAAAAGTCTACCTCAACATATTTAGAGTTTTGCTTCTTAGCATCAAGGCTATTCTGTATTGACTCTCTTACAAGCAAATCTAACACGGGCATATTATTATTCTGTATCAAGCGAAGTAATGAGCTTCCAGATTGTGTCATTCTTCCCGCTTCTGCTATTTCAATCTGCATCTATATCCTCCAAATCTGCATCTCCGTCAAATAAATCATTTGACATTTTAATGGAAACGGTAGAAGTGTAGTTTATACCCCTCTTTCCTCCCGGTATATACAGGCATAATCCAATCAAATCGACTGGTGCATCCAAATCAATTCTTGTTGTACCATCACTAGCTTTTGAGTTCTTGTCAACTCTATAAATAATTAACTGCGGAGTCGTGTTAAGACCAGCCTTATCTCTATATGCCATAGCCCCTTTAGCATTATAATGATCAAGGAATTCCGTTATCTCACCCCGTAATGACTTGTCAGAAATACTATCCAAATCAATATCCGCAATAAGATCAGACGGATCTCTTAAAGCTCCGATATTTATAATATCATTCTCTAGTTCGCTTTGGTTGTTCTTCCTACTACGCTTTACCTTATTAATAACAGTTCCATTGGGCAATTCCCATGTTCCATTGGTCGAATCAGATTTTCCAGCAACAATTACATTCCAATCATCAAGTTTGCCCTCATCTGTCATCTTCTGGATCCAATCAAGCAACGGTTTTGTATCATTGAACACGTTTAGACGCTCTTGGAACTTAAACATTTCCAAATATGTACGAATTCTGTCATATGATATATTTCTCCAAATCGCCGCATGTTCCTGATGTGAGTTGCGATGTACAGGAATCCACTCATCGCCCAACTGATAAAGAAAATCCATTGTATTTTCAATATTTTGTTCAAGTATATCTACATCATCATCAAATAAATACGTCTGATTGGATGCCCCACTGTAATCCATTTCAGCAGGTGTGGCACTCTGCATTCGATTTTTCGCTGTAATTCTTATAAAACTTACCATGGGTGAGTTTTTAACCTTTGGGCCATATTCAGCCGGACTTCTACCATTGACATCCATGTACTGAATCTCATCACGTAATTCCTGGTCTAATGCAGCCAAAAAACCAAATTGCTCTTTTGTTTTCTGAGTCATCCATATTCTTGGCAACAACTCGTATTTTTTTCTGTATCCAAACCAACGCCCCATTTGCATTAGAGTATCAGCCTGGCCTACGGAACGAATGAAGAATGTACTAAACAGCCCTTCAAGCGTAAGACCTCTTGAAAGCGTTGCTCCTCCAACAACAATAAATGCTGGTGCCGGAGAAGGCATTTTATCAGGATCAGGATATGCCAACCTTACATGATATCCATCAGAAATACCATTATTTACGCAGTTATCGATACACAGATGTATCCCCTTGTGATAAGATAACTCTCCCTCATCATCCAACTTAATATTAGAAATATTATCACTAAGAAGAATACGTATTTCTTTTTCAATCTCATTAAAAGAAGGGTACTGATTAATCTCGTCATCCTGCCTATCATAATCTGGATACTGTTTTCTAAAGTCCTCAAATGTGAATCTAGATGTTTCCTCTTCCCATACTCTCCTAGATATCTCAATAATTTGTTCATCTGAAAGGATATCGAACCAATCATTAATTGCATCTGCAATTCGCTGATGATGCTTCGTTCCTTGGCTTGTATGTACAAGCATACTAACAGGTTTTTTATACCCCCAAATGCGCATGCACCCTACTCCACAAAGAAACCATGCAACTGCATCAAATAATGCTTTTGGAGTACTATAAGTATCCCCATTATGTATATTCTTTAATTCATTGAGATCTTTTTCAGAAATTATTCTGACAATATCCATTCCATCATAATTCACCGAATCACCCGAATAACCAAATATCTGTTGTGGTCCAAAGTATTCTTTTGAAACAGCCAAGGTACTTATAAAGTTTCTTGGATATAAAGACTCTTCTTTAGACTCATTTAGAATATTTGCATAAGGTGTGGCAGTATACCCAATGTAGTTCATAGCTTGATACTTCGTATCAATATCTTGTCCTTTCTCATCTTTGCCGTTAACCAGTGAACAAAGGAGTGCATTAATCCTTTTTCTTTCATCCTCATCAACGTTTCCAGTATTGATTCCCGCTTGATCTGCCTCATCATCAATAACAAGAATCTTCATCTGTCTCTGCTTATTCTTATCAGCTTGTGACCACTGAATTAGATTCCTAAGTCTTGTCGAATTCTTTAAGCAGACTGTAAAATAACGATCTCTTGCCTTCTCTTCAAAATGAAGACTTTGTGCTTTTTGAGATATATCTACATTCTTACCTAAATGCTCAAGAGCTCGCCATGCAACAGTCCCTGACTGATTAAGATCATTAAACAATCGTGTTTGTGTCTGAAGGCGCAGATTCTCAATTGTTCCAGACAGAATCACAAACATATTCCAACCCCAATCAGCTGCCATTGCCATAAGCGCAGCCATATTTGCAGTCTTACCCGATTGTACATTTCCTATAACCAGTCCCTTAATAGGCCCACTTTCTTTTGTGTCATTGCTAAGACGTTTTAATATTTTAAGTGTAGCCCTTTCTATTTCATCTACAGACTCTTTCTTGAAGCCATCTGATAGCAGCTTCTTCTTGTACAGCTGCCATGACGAATACTCATCCATTGGAATAGTAACCGCGTTGTCTTGCTTTGAATCGTAAATTAATGCTGTACCTTGACTTAATTCAATAAACTTTGTCTTTTCTTCAGAACTCTGTTGTAATCCTACTAATGCCTTCCAATCCTCAACAGTCAATTCAGGCCAAAAATTTGTATCAACCTGATCTGCCAAAAAGTCTTCTAATCCTTCCTCATTTTTCTTATTAGCCAGAAGTATGTCGTCCCATTCGATATTTTTTCGTCTTGCATTCTTTATCCAATTCCTAGGGTCATCATATTTAGGCAGGCTGTAATCTGTCATGTCCTATCCTCCATCTATCAAAACTGTAATGGCATACCTTCCTGAATTAGTCTTTTCCTTGCCATCATTACAACATTGGCTTGCTTATCAGTAGGTATCCTTCCTGTATAGTTAATGTTTATTACCATTTTTATTATTGAGGCCTCTTTTTCTGATAGGTAGTGATTGTCACTTCCCCATTTAAGCACTTGCTTCCAATAATCTGAACCTCTTCCCATAATCTCTTTTAAAGCATCTACTTCATTTGCTACTTTTCTGGTTGCTTTTTCTTCTTTAACCACCTCTTCAAGTTCATTCTTTGATACCAATGTATATAAGAACGGATCATTAAAGGTCCATGCTTTAGACTTTGCCCTAGACCAACATGCTTCTTTCTTACACCACTCAGTAACATTTTCTGTTTCTCTTGGTCCCGTAATAAAGTCATAGACTTCTTTTGTTAAAACTTTTATTTGATCTTCGAGTTCTTCATATATATCCTGAGAATTCCATATCCTGTCAAAATCAATTTCATATCCTTTTCGGTTATGATGAATATAGTAAAAAATCAAACTAAGTGTATACGCAATAACATTGGCTTTATATGAACGTTTTTCCTTATACCACTGGGTCTGCTTTATTATCTCATCTGTACATTTGTACATGATAGCAAGTGCTACAACTCGTTTAAAATAGAATGTATTAAATTCTACATTAGATTTTTGCCACGATGCTTTTATCTCATCAGCAAATTGCTGTAAAGTCTTCTGCTTCCCTCTGCTTACCACATCCGGAGCGCACTCAAATATCTCCATGTATCGCGCAAGATCCAACATAGTAATGACCATACTCTCTGGATATCTATTCGAATATTTCTTTAATTCACTAGTTTTATTGCCAAACTTTATCTTTCCTTGGTTGTATTGGCCTCTGGTTCGCTCATAAAACCAATACTGTTGAAATTGATTTCCGCCAACAGAAGGAATAGGTATCTTTCTTGAATAACCTTCCATTCTTATGTGAAAAGGATGATTTGAAAAGAAGTCTGATGCATCCACCTTATTCTGCGAATTAGAGTACTCAGAAATTTTGGGAATAATTCTTTCTGCCATAGCATGCTCAAGCACTGATATCTTCATGGGCACATATAGTTGGCTCAAATCAACATTTTTCGAAGTAAGCAATGTATTTGCAATAGATGCAGTTGTTTGACCTCCATTAACTATCTGAAGATCTTTAATTCTTGTTATGATTAGGCCTTCCGATGTCATTTCAGTTCCAATATCTGTTGCTGTTGCAGCTATTCCATTGTTATAAGCAAAAAACATTTCCGGATAATTTTTTATAGTTGCTTGTATACTCTTATTAACTTTTCCCCTATTGCTCAAAAAAGAACGAACATTTCCTTCCAAAAGTTTTGAGCCGTATTCCAAATACAAATCGCTCAAAAGTGCTCCTGGAATTACAGCCAAGTATGAAGAGTATGTCACTATATTTTCAGGAGTACCATTATCTTCATCGTCTTCTAATTCTTTATCATATTTAACAGGTAATTCTATGTCTGCTTCAATATTTTCATATTCCACAGCCTTTACGCACGGAATCCCCTTATAACCCATATCTGAAAATTCTATCTCTACACTTTCCTTTTGGGCTTTAGAACATACCAAGTCAAACAAGCGTGATATATCCCATACGTTTAGCTCAACTGTCTTATCCCCGATCTTGTCATCTTTAATTGTCTTTGAACGCTGCCTATTATAAGCATCAGTTAGCAGATAAAATCGGTATTTTGTAATAGTCTCGCTATCATAGTAAAGATCTCTAGCAAAATCTACCGCCGCATCACTTCCATGCATATCATAATATAATTCATTCTTGGTAGCTTCCTCAACAAAGAGACGCATTTTCTTGAACATGGCATTGATATCGTCACTCATGATAGAATCGTCATCATCCTGGCCATGATAATCGACTATAAAAAGGCACACGCTACCATCAGTTTCATCTTTTGAGTAGCCGTCTATTGCCATCTTTCCATTTCTACGTGTAACGCCCTCATAATGGCATTCAGTAAAGTCATCAAACTCTTCTCCATTTGTCAAAATAGCTGTTGCATACAAAAGGAACTCATCTCCCAAAGAAGAATTACCTGCTTTTGCCGCAAGTTCAATATCCTCATGTACTATTTCCCTATAATTTTCTACATTCATTTCCCATACCTTCCAAAACTTTTAATAAACCAATAGTTCAAATCGTAAATCAGACTTTACATTGGTTAACTCTTCTATAAATTCATAATACACACTTTAGTTTATGCATTTTTCGAATTATATTTCCTCTTTTTCTTTATTTATCTTATAATCGAATATTGCTTCTTCTATCACCTTTATACACTCCTCTGGATGCTTTTTTATATCTGCTCCCCAAAACCTAATAACAATCCATCCTTCGTATAAAAGCTTCTTATTGATCTCTTCATCACGTTCCCTATTACGCGATATTTTACTAATCCAAAAGTTACTATTATTACTATTTCTAAGTTTAGGTTTCAGAACTTCCCAATCTTTACCATGAAAAAATTCGCCATCACAGAATATAGCGATTTTATATCTTGTTAACACGATGTCCGGACAACCTGGCAACTTATCATAGTTTTTTCTATATCTATATCCCCTCTTCCATAGTTCCCGGCGAAGCAAAATCTCTATCTTTGTATTTTTTGCTTTAATATGCTGCATATTTTTCCGTCGCTGCATAGGAGTTAAAACATCGGCCATATAGAATCCCTCTTCTAGCGTACAAAAACAACATAGTCAGTTGCACTATGTTGTTTTCGACAAAGCTTTCTTATCCTTTATAAACATTCTCTCTATGATACTCTAAATATTTACACCTCTGATTATCAAGCTGTAATTTAGGGAGCTTCATCCCATCATAGATATTTAATCTATGCTGATTCATCGGGGAAATCCATGGTGATACTGTTATCGTCTTATCATCATTAAAGGTAATATAACCTTGGTCAAACAATCTGTCATAAGTTGGTGTAAGCGCAAAGCCATTCTTATAATCTATCTTTTCATCATCTGTAGATTTCGCCCACGGCTTGATGTGACTCGCTATAAGTAATCTCTCATCATTTACAAGAGTGAATGGACAATATTGACAGTCATCAATTAATTTTCTTCTATATTCTCCTTGGCCTTGACGAGCTTCTATCAGATTCAGTTTCTTCTTCTCAGACAGATCACTTTCAACTATCTTTTTTTCTTCTTCCCGCGCAAGCGGAGACTCATATTTTACAATATCTGATTTATATTCTATAAAAATTCTGCAATAATAATAAATCTTTCCTATGGAACTCTTAATTTTCATAATTGATAAATATGAAATATTAGGAATACTTATCGAACGCATCAGATCATAGTAATCAGAATCTGACTGGAGATATACTCTTGGAGGATTGACATCTTTTCTATACACCGAAAAATACATTATTTTCTTAACATATTCGGATACCCTTTTTTGAAGTTCCGAGTATATTTCTGGCATTTTTTCTTTTTTCACATAATCTTGTTGTGGATTCATATACTCCTCTTTGGCATCCAACAAATACTTATCAAAATCCTCCTTTACGAAGAAAAATTCCCTATCAAGGTTGTCAAAGAATTCATGATACCTTTCCCCAATGTTGCCAACATAAAGTTTTGCCTCTCCATGTCCTGTCCCCGTCTTGTTTTTTACAAAAGAGTCGGCTAACGTAATGTTGTTTAAAGCATCAAGCACTTCATACGTTTCATTTGCAATTCTAATTTTTTGTACTTTAGGCCCTTCCATCAAGAACCTCCCCTTCATCTAACCGAGGATATACCGACAATATTTCTTCCATAATATGAATTAGCACATCTACAACAATAGAGTTTCCCGCTTGCTGATACATCGAAGTATCCGATACAACGATTTTAAATTCATCAGAAAACCCCATTAATCTCAAACATTCCCTTGGTGTAAGCTTTCTTAATCTGCCATCTGTCGTCACATAATTATCAACACCAGCCCGATGCATCTTATGCATAGTTGTAAGCAAGGGCCTTGCTATATCAAGATCCGTTTTCGGCTTACTATAAAAATTCTTTGTTCCAGAAGAAAGCACATATTTGACAACTTTTTCAGACAAAAAATACTTTTCCAAATCAGCTATATTGTTTTTTCTTGCATCATCTTCAGATTGAAACACAAAATCCCCATGCCAATTAAACTGCTGATTTTTCTTTTGACACAACTGGACGTCTCCATCAATCTGTGTAAATCTCTTTTCAAGATTTTTTTCTTTTGTAACAAATTCAACCCCTTTTTTTGGCAAGAAATATCCTCCAGGTGCATTATCAAACAAAAAGTCTTTCATTTTTCTCTGCAGTTCAATAGGTTCCGGGAACATAAAATCATGATCCAAATTTAAATCTTCTCTAAATCCAACCACGAAGAGTCTTTCTCTGTTTTGAGGTATTCCGTAATCTCTCGCATTTAACACGCTCCACGAAAAATTATATCCAAGCTCTTTGAATACTTCCTGCATTTTTCTCCAGGTTTTCCCTTTATCGTGAGATGTAACAGCTCTTACATTTTCATATATAAATACCTTTGGCTTTATTTCATCAATCAATCTCGCATACTCATAAAACAGCGTCCCCCTAGTATCATCAAGGCCTCGCTGTTTTCCCACGAGTGAAAAAGACTGGCAAGGACTTCCACCGACAAGCAAATCGACCTGTCCTTTATACTGGTTCCCGTCAAGAAATGCAACATTCCAGTGAAAATCTTCGTCATTTATTCTATAATTGGCAAGATAAGACTGCTTTACTTTATTCCTAGATTCAAGCCCTTTATATAAAGAATCAATGTAACTCTTTCTTGCTTTCCAATCATCTCCAAGATCGTCCAGATGTTTCTGTACTTTCATATAATTTATTTTTTCATACAGCTGACTTGTTCTTTGAGATATATCCTGCACTTTACGAATTATTTTCTTACCATTAACCTCTTCAAGGTAGTCATACAGCTCCTTCAGTGCTCCAGAGATCTCTTTCCAATCAATATTATCTACTGATGCAAAATCAGATAATTCTCCCAATTCATCAAGTGAATTGTCTTTCTTAAAATCATTACTAATTTCCAAGATGATTTGCAGTTTCCTGAATTTCTGCTCATTATCAGAACCGGTATCAAAAGAATTTCTGAATGAAATGTACTCCTTAATTCTTGACTTCTTCACATCGTGCATAGAGATTATTCTATTTAAAAGCTCAACAACAGATGTCTCTTTATTGATATCTATAGAATCAAGAATCGCAATTACTTTTTTGTACTCTTTTTGAGCCTCTTTGAGCATTCTCTCTAGCTGTTTTTTATATAAATCATCATATTCATCTGCAAAAGTAATATCCTTTATCGTGGAATTCAATGACTTTAATTCAGCACCTATATCATCTATATTCATCCCAACTTCTTTATCGAGGATATTAACATCACCATTGTCACATGCAAAAACTATTTCATTCTCTAAGCCCATTCTGCATAGTGCATGTTCAATTGCTCCAATCCCAGAAAACACTGTTGCCAATCGTATCATTACTACTCACTCCCCAAAACTTTCTTAAATATTCCATTTCAAATATTATTATGCCAGAACGAGCCAAAACTTACCAGAAAAAGATTGCCAAATCAAAAAATAATCGAGTGGTTTTCACTTAAACAGATTACTCTAAACTTCACAATCCGATCACCACTGCAACCCTCATTGTTATTATACTCTCACTTATATAGTCCAATAGAACCGACAGTCACATTTTATTACAACACACAAACCAAATAGTAGCGCGCAATCTTACCGCGTGCAATTATTATAATAGACAAACTTGCTCGACGTGATTTGGTGATTTTTTGCAAAGCCAAAAACAATCAGCTATATATTAGACATTTATATATATCTTTGCGTATTTTCTCGTCCACTGAACTCAATTAGCTAATTTATTATAAGCCTATATACTCATTCAAATTCCCCAAAAGTCACTTGTAGTTAATGTGCTTTCATTTTTTAAACAATTTGGGTCAAGTTCTTACTGATCACGCTACTTTAAGTATAAATTTATTTAACATAGCATAATAATCAGTCAAACGCCATTTCTGTACTTATATATTTCGAATTAATAGCATTAGGAATATTTAACCGTGTTACAATAATTATGCAAGATACAATCCATTAAAAGTCTAGCCTCTAAGAATCAGAAATAAGCACAATACTTAATAAGGAGATTTCATTATGGCAAATTTGTTGGTAGGACATTGTAAAATCGAAAACATAATGCATGATGCTAACAGTGGTCAACTCAAAATCCCTCAGTTTCAGAGGAAATATGTTTGGTCAGTAAAAGATTGCGCTAAACTCTTGGATAGTATTCTGAAGGGATACCCTGTCGGAGCCCTTATTTATTGGAAAACCAAAGAAACACTGAGAGTTGTTAGAAATATTGGGAACTTCAATTTTCCCTCGCTCCCCGCAGACGACTATGCTTATTATGTACTCGATGGTCAGCAGAGAATAACAAGCATAATCGCCAGTTTAACAGGTCAAAAAATTGAAGACGACGATTATTCGAACATTTATGTCAACTTAAACGCAACAGAAGATGATCAAATTGTAACTGAGGACATTGATTCGCTTACCAAGGGGGCATATATTGCCTTATGTGATTTATATACATTTGACATCGCCAAAATTATGATAGAGTTTAACTCAAACAGCACTCTCATTACTAAAATTAACGAATATCATAATAGGATTAAATCGTATGAGTTTTCTAAAGTCGACCTAACGGATGCCCCATTAGCAATTGCGACAGAGGTTTTCACCCGAATCAATACATCCGGAAAAAGCTTAAGCATATTTGAGATTATGTGTGCAAAAATGTATAGCGAAACCCCTGAGTTTGACCTGTATGACAATAGACAAGATCAAATTAACGCCTGGCAAATAGCCAGTTATGAATCAATTCCCGATACTACAGTATTACAAGCCATGAGTGCTTGTTTATGTAAGAGTTGCAAAGGAGCCGATATCTTAGCCCTAGACAAGGACAGCTTTATTGCAGCTTGGCCCGAAGTTAGTGCCGCTTTTGATTTGACCATAGATTATTTCAAAAACACTTTTGGGATTCCTGTATCCAAGCTAGTTCCATATGATGCATTATATGTTCCTTTTGTATATTACTTCTACAAAAAAAAGCAGCGTCCAACTGGCAACGCCCAAAAATACCTTAAGGATTACTTTTGGAGAGCTACATTTTCAACCAGATTCACGGAAGGAGCAGTAGCTAAGATCAATCAAGACATAACAAATGTTATTGACGTTATTCTTGCTGGGAACCAGCCAAAATACGATCAGGGACTTGTTATCACCAAGGATTCTATTACTAGAAACGGAACATTTTCAACTGGAAGTGCATATGTTAAGGGAATACTTTGCATTTTATGTGCTCAAAACCCAGTTTCTTTTATTGATGGAAGCACTGTTACTATCGACAACTCTTGGTTGAGTCAAAGCAACAGCAAAAACTATCATCACTTTTTCCCAAAAGACTATATGAAAAAGAAACAACCCCTAATTTCAGAATCACTAGTTAACCATGTTGTTAATATTACTATAGTTGACGGATGGCTTAACAAAGTCAAAATCAAGGCCAAATCTCCTGCTGAGTACATGGCTGAGTTTAGTATAGTAAATCCCAATCTTGCAGATAATATGAAGACACACCTTATAACAGATATTGCATCATTCGGAATCCCCGCTAACGATTATAATGTTTTTTTTGAATCCCGTATAAAAGCTATACATGCAAAAATGACTGATTTGCTCATTCCACAAGCCAATGATGATTTTACTTTCTGAATGCATTGCACCTCGCGTTTTAATACCTGCAAATAGAGGCAGATGCATATTTGCATCTGCCTCACATATAATATATTCGCTTCAACTCAGTCCCATAACCTCTTCAGATACATCAATAAACTTATCATATAACTCCTTATAATTGATTTTATCTTTCACTGTTTCATAGAAAATTGCCATGTCAGTTTTTCTATTCCCCCATTTTTCGTACCTAACTGGATTCATTTGAGTCACCTTGGGATACTTGTCCTTTTCTATGCCTATAGCAATCTGCCCCGAATCCACAATGTAATACACTGATACAACATGCCAGTTCATATATGGCGTTTTGCTAGCTGCACCTTGTCCAAAATGTTGAGTAAAGTCGCGACCATCAACAGCATTTCTGCCGCTTTTAAATGGCATTCCTGCTGGAGTCCTTGATCCCTTCGCCAACGTTGTCTCAGCATTCTTTTCTGCTTGTTCCATAAACGCTTTATATGCTTTTTCAAATCTTTCCTTTGTAACTACTTCTCTCAGTTCACTCATTATTAACCCCTTCCTGCTCTAACGCATTACATATCATCCAACTCATCTTCAAACTCCAGCCACCCAAGCAACCTATCCTCTTCTCTTTCCCTCCTCAGCTCATCCTGGCGGCGGTCAAATTCTCTGCGTTCCTTTTTGCTCATTCCGTTTGTAACTTTCTTGAGCTGCTCGTCTGTTAGTCTGACGTCTTTATCTTTTCTTCCAAACAACATGGCCTATACCTCCTTTTACTTACATTTTAATTCATTGCAAATCTGCAGCAAAGCTTCCCTGAAGGACTCCTTTGTAACCTTGAGTTCACCGGATCGGTTCTGGCATCGATGGCAATTGGCAT
>JAEEGL014057990.1_pt1 | contig 32083 bp, 29 predicted proteins | sample 9134231 | NCBI WGS metagenome assembly JAEEGL01 (sample SAMN16246548, study PRJNA631951) | gut metagenome | biome: gut microbiome; feature: rumen; material: fiber-attached | host: Bos | place: Iran: Karaj | collected 2018-10 | reverse complement strand
CTTCATCTCCCGGAGACTGCTGAGGTATTCGTGGGTGTCGAAGCTGTCGGACTCCAGCTCGATCATGGCCACGGCGATGTTGGAGCAGTGGTCGGCTACCCGCTCGTAGTTGGTGAGCAGATCGTTGAACCCAAAGCCCTGGCCCAGCGTGCAGCTCCCGTCCTGGAGCCGGATGATGTGGTGGAGCTTCATCTCGTCGCACAGCCCGTCGATGACCTCTTCCAGCGGCTCCACCCGGAACGCCATCTCCAGGTCGTTTTCGATGAAGGCGTTCACGGTCAGCGCCACGATCTCCCGGACGGCGGCGCGCAGCACCGCCAGCTCATGTCCGCCGGCGGGGGAGAAGGAAATGCCCTTTTCGTAGATCTCCCGGGCCGCCTCCCCCAGATTCAGGGCGTGGTCGCTGATGCGCTCGAAATCGCTGATGGTATGGAGATATTTGGTCACGTTCTCGTTCTGCCGGGGGTTCAGCTCCTGGGCGCTGAGCTTCATGAGATAGGTGCCCAGGGCGTCCTCGTACCGGTCCACGGCGGATTCCATGTCGGCCACGGTCTGGAAATCCTTCTTGGTGAAAGTCTCCATGAGAGCGGCGGCGGCATTCAGGCTTTCCCGGGAACGGTCGGCCATGGCGTTGATGGCCACCCGGGTCTGCTCAATGGCCAGAGAGGGGTAGGGCAAGAACCGTTCCTCCAGCCGTTCGATGCCGGCGGTGAGCTCGTTGTAGACCGGCGCGGCCTTTTTCTCCGGGATGATACGGCCGGAGAGCTCCTCCATCTGCCGCAGGAAGGGGAAGAGGATCACGATGGAGCCGATCCGGAACAGGGAGTTGATGAGCGCCACGCTCACCGGGCCCACGGCGAGGCTCATAAACGGCAGAGGCCGGACCGCGTTGTATCCGTAAAACAGAAGGGAAAAAATGATGGTCCCGAACACACCCGTGAAGAGATAGATCACGGCGGTGCGCCGTCCGTCCCGGTCCGCGCCGATGGAGCTGAGCAGCACCGGCACCGCCGCGCCGATGCCCATGCCCATGATCATGGGAAAGGCGAAGGAGAAGCTGACCGTCCCCGTAACGGACAGAGCCTGCAGGATACCGACGGAGGCAGAGTTGGACTGGAGCATGGCGGTGACCACCGCGCCGATCAGGATGCCCACCAGGGGGTTGTCGAACATGGTCATCAGCCGGAGGAACCGGGGGCTGTCCCGCAGAGGCGACACCGCGCCGCTCATGGCCTGCATGCCGTACATCAGCACGGCGAACCCCAGCAGGATATCGCCGGTGTGTTTTCGCTCGGGGCTTTTGCCCGTCAGCCGGAGCAGGATGCCGACCAGGGCGGTGACGGCGGCGATGGTGTCGGAGCTGAGCAGGGAGAGCATGCCGGCCCCGCCGCCCAGATCCACATAGGACAGGCAGAGGATCCACCCGGTGACGGAGGTGCCGATGTTGGCGCCCAGAATGATGCCGATGGCCTGGGCCAGCTTCATCATGCCCGAATTCACAAAGCCTACCACCATGGCGGAGATGGCGGAGGAGGACTGGACGATGGCGGTGACCACCGTGCCCAGCAGCACCCCCTTGAGAGGGGTGTTGGAGAGCTTGTACAAGATCAGCTCCAGCCGCTGGCCCGCCACCAGCTTCAGATTATCGCCCATCAGCCCCATGCCGAAGAGAAACAGCGCCACGCCGCCCAGCAGCATCAGGATATTGGAAATGCCCATGGCTCCCTATCCTCTCTGATCGGTTCTTTCTTTCCGAGTCTATTGTGGCTGTCGAAGGTTAACTGTGAAACCGCGAAATGTTAAATCCAGGTTAAAACCTGCTTTACCGGCGGGGCCCGCCGTGGTATGATAGGAGAGGAAGGGCAGGTGACAGAGCCTTGATCTATCTGCTGGAGGACGACGAGAGCATCCGGAAGCTCGTGACCTATGCGCTGGAGCACGAGGGATACGAGACCCGGGACTTTGAACGACCCTCCGCGTTCTGGGCGGCCATGGCGGCGCAGCCGCCGGAGCTGGTGCTGCTGGATATCATGCTGCCGGAGGAGAGCGGCCTGACCGTGCTGGGAAAGCTCCGTGCCTCCCCCGGCTGGAAACGCCTGCCGGTGATCATGATGACGGCCCGGAACGCGGAATATGACCGGGTGATCGGCCTGGACGCCGGCGCAGACGACTATATCTCCAAGCCCTTCGGCATGATGGAGCTGACGGCCCGGGTCCGGGCGCTGCTTCGCCGGACGGCGGACGCCGGGGCCGGGGAATACCGTCTGGGCGCCCTGTCCGTCTCTCCGGAAAAGCACGAGGCGCGCCTGGACGGCCGGGAGATCGTCCTCACCAACAAGGAATTCGCCCTGCTGTGCCTGCTGCTGGCCAACTGCGGCCGGGTCCTGACCCGGAACGTGATCATGGACCGGGTGTGGGGCAGCGATTACGACGGGGAGAATCGGACGGTGGACGTGCATATCCGCTCCCTGCGGACGAAGCTGGGCCCGGAGGGCGGCCGCATCCAGACGATCCGGGGCGTAGGCTATAAGATGGAGGATCGAAAATGAGAAGAAAGATCTTTCTGTTTTCATCCATACTGCTGATCGCGGCGGTGGTGATCGCAGGCGGGGCGGCGTTCCTGATCGTGGCCCCGGAACTGACCACGGCCGAGTTCTGGTCCCGGGAGCTGCCGGCGGCACTGTGGATCTTCCCGGCGCTGATCATCCTGGCGGTCCCGACGGGTTATCTTTTCTCCCGGCGGATCACGGACCCCATCCGCCGGATCGATCTTGATTCCCCGGGGGAGGACGTGCCCTATGAGGAGCTCGTGCCGCTCCTGGCCCATATTCGGGAGCAGGACCGGGAGATACGCCTTCAGAAGGAGTCCATGGGACGGACTCAGCGGGATTTTGAGACCATCACGGACAACATGACGGAGAGCATCCTGGTGCTGGACCGTCGGCTGAACGTAGACTACCGCAACATCAGCGCCGGGTATCTGCTGCCCCCTCCCGGGGACGGAGCGCCCGACAACCTGATGCGCGGCTCCTGTCCCGAGGAGATCGTCCTGGCGGCGGAAAAGGCCCTGGTGGGGAACCGGACGGAGTTGGTCCTGCGTCTCCACGAGCGGTTTTACCAGGTGATCGTCACCCCGATCTACTCCGAAAACCAGATCACGGGCGCGGTGATCATCGCCATGGACATCACCGACCGGGAGGAACGGGAGGCCCTGCGGCGGGAATTCTCCGCCAACGTGTCCCACGAACTGAAAACGCCCCTCACCTCCATCTCCGGCTTCGCGGAGCTGCTGCGGGACGGGGCGGTCCCCCCGGAGCGGACGGGGGAATTCGCCGGCGAGATCCTCAAGCAGGCCCAGCGGATGACCGCCCTGATCGAGGACATCATGGAGCTGTCCCGGCTGGAGGACGATTCCGTGCCGGTGGAGCGGGAGACGGTGGATCTGTACGCGCTGGCAAAGGAATGCCGGGAAGAGCTTCTGCCCCAGGCCGAAAAGAGCGGCGTGACGCTCACCCTGAAGGGCGGGCCCACGGAGATCGTCGGCGTCCGGGCGGCCCTGCGGGAAATGATCCACAATCTGGCCGACAACGCCATCAAATACAACCATCCCGGCGGCGCCGCGGAGATCACGGTGAGCCGGGACGCCGACGGAGCGGCGCTCATCGTGGAGGACACCGGCATCGGCATCCCCTTCGAGCATCAGAATCGGGTGTTCGAGCGGTTTTACCGGGTGGACAAAAGCCATTCCCGGGAGATCGGCGGCACCGGGCTGGGCCTGTCCATCGTCAAGCACGCGGCGCGGCTCCACAAGGCCCGCCTGGAGCTGAGGAGCACCCCCGGCGTGGGCACGGTTATCACGATCCGCTTCCCCCGGGAGGCCGATCCGGAGAAGAAAGAAGGATACAGTACCGTTCCGAGCGATGCGGGAAAACTATGAAAGGAGACAAACGATGAGATGAAAAGAAGCAGTCGGTTTCGTGCGGTTTGCTGTCTGGCTCTGGCCATGGCGATGCTGTTTTCCTCCGGCTTCGCCTTCGGGGCGGCGCGGCAGAAAACGGCGCCCTCCATCGCGGAGGCCCGGGTGGGAGACACAGTCCTGTTCGGCTCTTATGAGCAGGACAACAAGGACCGGAACGGTCCCGAGCCCATCGAGTGGATCGTGCTGGAGAAGGATGGGGACGAGGTGCTCCTGCTGAGCAAATACTGCCTGGACAGCCTGGAGTATCATTACACCGGCCGCAATCCCATCACCTGGGAGGAGAGCGATCTGCGGGTTTGGCTGAACGAGGTCTTTTATGAGGACGCCTTTACCGATGAGGAGAGGGAGATCATCCTCGAAAACCAGACCGCCAACGGCCGCAAGCAGAATTACGGCCGCCGGGAGCTGGACACGGAGGACTATGTATTCCTGCTGAGCCTGAACGAGGCGAAAACGCTCCTGACGAAGAAAACGCTCAGCGCGGCGGAGCCCACGGAGTACGCCCTGGCCAGAGGGGTCCAGCGGAGCCCCTCCAACCACCACAGCTGGTGGTGGCTGCGCACGCCGACGCCATCTGCCGGATATCAGCTGGTGATGTTCACCAGCGGCGTGATCTCCCGTGACAACGAGGGCATGCACGTTACCAATGCCAACGGCGGCGTCCGTCCGGCGATCCGGGTCGTCATCGGCGGCTGAGCGGCCCTGTCTCAAAAATCATTCGCCCGCGGTACAACAATAACGATCGAAAGGAAAAAGAAATGGACAAAACCAGGCGTATTTTCGACAATCCCATCAGCGAGCGCGATTATCGAAAGGCGGTCCGGTCCAAAGCAAAATTCGCCAGGCGCTTCGGCGACGACTCCGCCGCCGACTACCCGGTGAAGCTGGTGGAAAATGCCTGCCTGTACGAGCCGCTGGGGGTCCTTGACGTCCGCGTGGCGGAGGGGGAGGGAGGTATCCCCTTCGACACGGAAAAGGGGATCATCGTGGGGAACATACGCATGGGCTTCGGCCACTACCGGATCTCCATCGCCATGGCCAGCGCGGCCCACGCCCTGGGCTATACGCCCTACTGGATGGATCTCAACTCCTTCCCGGAGACCACCTGCACCAAGGTCATCGGCGCCCAGAACGATCTCTACTCCCTGGGTTCCCGGCTGAGCCAGAAGGACGCTCTGTTCAATCGCCTGGTGTGGGAGCCCATCAACTACGAGGGCTTCCGGCAGTTGAGCTACAACGCCTCCGACCAGCAGAACGCCGAGCTGATGGCGGCGGTGTTCCGCAATGTGCCCAAAGACGTCCCGGTGATCGGCACTCACGTCTGGCCCGCCCAGGCGGCCATCCACGCGGGCATGCGCCATGTGGTGAACGCCATTCCGGACAACTGGCCCATGGCGCTCCACCTGGCGGAGGGCAGCGTCCACACGGTCCAGACCCACCAGGCGTGGATGGGCTACCGGATCCTCAACGGCATGCAGAAAAAGAAGGTCCTCCACCCCATGCCCTCCGACGCTCTGGTCTATACCGGCCACTACATCGATCATGAGCTGACGGCCAACATCGAGGCCGACTGCGCGGCCAGACTGGCCCGGAAAAAGAACGGGGAGCCCATGCGCTTTCTGCTGACCATCGGCGGGGCCGGGGCTCAGCGGGAGCTGTTTGCCGCGGTGATCCGGCATCTTCTGCCGGAGGTGCGCAGCCGAAAGGCGGCCCTCTATGTGAACGTGGGCGACTACAAAAACGTCTGGGATGAGCTGACCGCCTCCATCCCGGAGCTTTCCGCGCTTTCCACGCTTCATTTCGGCGACTGGGCGGACACCCGCGCCTTCGCCGGGAGCGCTCTCGCCGGACCGGTGGAGGGGGTCCACGTTTTCTGGCACGAGAACATTTTTGAGGCGGTATACGCCACCAACCTGCTGATGCGCTCGGCGGACGTGCTGCTGACCAAACCCAGCGAGCTGGCGTTTTATCCGGTACCCAAGCTGTTTCTGAAGCGCATCGGCGGCCATGAGCGCTGGGGAGCCATCCACTCCGCGGAGATGGGCGACGGCACTCTTGAATGCGAGGACGTGGCCCACACCCTCCAGATGGCGGATCTTTTCCTCCGGGAGAGCGATCTGCTGGAGCAGATGTGCGCGTGCATCCGCCAGAACAAGGCCACAGGGCTGTACGACGGCGCCTATCGGGCGGTGGAGCTGGCCATGAGGCTGAAACAGCAGGACTGACCGCCCGAAAAAGCTCTCCTTGTTTCAAGCGGAGCGGCTTTTCCGCAAACGATCCCATCCAAAGACAAAAAGGAGGCGCTGACCATGGCACTCATTCCGCCCGGACAGGAGGACGCGAAACTGCGCCGGCGGCTGGACCGGCTGTTCGCCAAGCTGGAAAGGACCTATCCGGACAAGGTGGTGGTGGGCCTGAACGCCGATCATCCCCATTGGGGCGAGCAGGTGACGGAGCTGTACCGTCTTCTGGGCTACCCGGACAGCCGGACTTTCCTCGCGGCGTACGGCTTTACGCTGGGCAGCAAACCCACGGGCCGGCCCTCGGTAGACCACGAGGCCATCCTCTCGGAGCTCAAACGCCGGTACGCCGACGCTCCCTGCGAGGATCTCCAGCGGCTGAAGGAGGAAAACCCGGACCTGGCGCTCCGGTTCAAAAGCCTCCAGAACAAAGCCAACGAGCTCTTCGGAGCCACCTTTGTGGCCTATCTGACGGAGCAGGGCGTCCTGGCCGGCCGCAAGACCCGCTCGGACAAGGGCGCGGCCAAGGAGCCGAGACCCGCTCCCGAGCCGGAGCCCTCTCCCGAGCCGGAGCCCTCTCCCGAGCCGAGCCCCGCTCCCGAGCCGAGCCCCGCTCCCGAGCCGGGACCCGCTCCCGAGCCGGAGCCTGCTCCCAAACCGGAGCCTGTCCCGGCGGCGGACCCCCTGGCGGGGGTGCCGGATGGCGCGCGCCCCCTGCTCCTGGCTCTCCTGAGCGAGCTGAACGCCGCCTATCCGGACAAAACGGTGGTACAGAGCCGCTGGAATCACGCCCGCTGGGACCGCCCCGCCGGACGGCTGTGTCAGGCGCTGGGCTATCGAAGCGGCACCGATTTTCTGAACGCCTTCGGCTACCGGGTCGTTCCCTGAATCAAAAAAGGCCGTATCCGTTTTCGGATACGGCCTTTTTTGATCCTTGCCGGATCTCCGCCCGGCTGAAGCCCGCCCTGTCTCCTCCGGCGCCGCCCCGCGGAACGCCGGGGCGGAGGGTGGGCCCGTATGGATTATTGTATATGTTTTCCGGGATGTCACGGGCTGCCGGCGCCAAAGAACGAAAGAACGGAATTGTTTTCGAATTTTGGCGGCGCAGCCGTTTTACAATCGGTTTTCCTTCTGCTATAATAACAAGCATCTTATCCCGCAGCGGAAGGGAGCGGTCGTCGCATGAACAGAGAGGAAGCCGCGGAGCGTCTGAGCGAGAGAGTGGAACGGTTCATCGGCCTGGCGGCCACCCGCCTGCCCGACGATGTGCTCGAAAAGCTGGCCGAGTGCCGCTCAAAAGAGACCGACCCGATGCAGAAGCGGATCTACGACGCTTATTTCACGAACCTGGAGCTGGCGAAAGCTCTGGACCGCCCCTGCTGCCAGGATACGGGGATGCTTCACTTTTACGTGACCGCGGGGGCGGCTTTCCCGCACCTGGCCGCGGTGGAGGAGGCGCTGCGCCTTGCCGTCCGCCGTGCCACGCGCGGCGTGCCTCTGCGTCCCAACAGCGTGGCCTTTTTCGACGAGCGCAATTCCGGCGACAACACCGGCGAGCGGACCCCCTGGATCCATTGGGAGATCGAGCCCGACCGGGACGATCTGGAGATCCTCGTGTATTTCGGCGGCGCCGGCTGCAGCCTGCCCGGCAACGCCAGAGTCTGCAAGCCCTCGGACGGATACGGCGCCGTGGTAAAGGCGGTGTTCGACACGGTGACGGACCTGGGGCTGAACGCCTGCCCGCCGCTGATCGTGGGCGTGGGGCTGGGCACCAACGCGGAAAACGCGGCGTTGCTGGCCAAAAAAGCCTGCCTCCGGCCTCTGGGCACCCATCATGCCCATCCCCGGGGCGCCGCGCTGGAGGACGCGCTGCTGGAGGGGCTCAACGCCCTGGGCGTCGGAGCCCAGGGGCTGCGGGGGAAAACCGCCGTGATGGGGGTCCAGGTGGAGTCCTCCGACCGGCACACCGCCAACTTCGCCGTAGGTGTGAGCGTGGCCTGCTATGTCCACCGGCGGGGCGTCATCCGCTTCGACCGGGATCTGAACTGGGAGGTCTCCGGCTACCGGGACGCCGCAGAGTATATGGATCGCGCCGCCCGCCCCGGGCGGGGAACGGAGGGAGGCGAAACGGCATGGAAACAGAATTGACGACCCCGATCTCCCTGGAGGATATCCGGGATCTGCGCACAGGCGATATCGTCTATCTCACCGGGGTCCTGGCCACCGGCCGGGACGACGTACACCGCCGCATCGCGCGGGAGGGCTGGGAGAGCCCCTTCGATTTCCGGGACATGGCGATCATGCACGCCGGCCCCATCGTCCGGGAGGGGGAGAAGAACGAGATGATCTCCATCGGCCCCACCACATCTTCCCGCATGGAAGCGTACGAGAGGGAGTTCATCGAAAAGACCGGGGTCCGGCTGCTGATCGGCAAGGGCGGCATGGGCGAACGGACCGCCCGGGCCTGCCGGGACTTCGGCGCGGTACACTGCGTGTTCCCCGGGGGCTGCGCGGTGCTCTCCGCCTCCCATGTGGAGGAGATAGAGGCCGTCTTCTGGCGGGAGCTGGGCATGCCGGAGGCCATCTGGGTTTTGCGGGTCCGGCGCTTCGGTCCTCTGATCGTGTCCATCGACACCCGGGGCGACAACCTGTTTCAAGAGAACCGGGAGCTCATCGCCGCGCGCCGGGAGGAATGCGAGCGGCCGGCCATGGAGCTGGTGTCCGGCTTTTTTGAGGCCCCGTAAGCAAAAACGCGAAGCTCCGACTCCCGGGAAAAGCCCCTCCCCGGCCGGACAGGGGGAAAGGGGCGCCGTATAGTGTTCCAGTATTCCATTTTTCGAGGTGATATCCGATGGATGAGAGAAAAACGGGCCAGAGCTCCGGCGGCGGGAACAAAGGAAAACTGCCGGCTCTTCTGGCGCTGGTTTCTGTCGTCCTTTTTCTTGCCCTGGTGGGCGGACGGATCCGGGAGATGGTCTCTGAAAAGGAGCTGGTTTCGACCGCGGAGTCCGAAGCCTTGCTGGAGGAAACAGAAGAAATGGGGTTCGACCTCGCGGACGAAGAGAAGATCGACGACGTGATTGACGAGGCGGAGTCATTTCCCGATAAAGAGGAACTCCCGGAGGAGAAACTCCCGGAGGAGGAACCGCCGGACAGCGGCTTCATCCGGATCGTCCTGTGGGACAGGGGAGCGGCTGTCCACGAGTACCGTCTAAAAGCCGAAACAGGATCCGAGATCCAGATCCCCGGGATCCCCGACGATCTTCGTCATACGGACGAGGTGTTCTCCTGCTTCAACACCAGGAAGGATCTGACCGGAAAAACCATTTTTCCCGGAACCTGGGTCATAGTCAAGCAGGATACCATCAACCTTTATCTTGTCTGGGAACCGGCGCTGATCAACAACGCGGACGAACGCCTTATTCAGACGCGGACCTTTGTCCAAGCCTATGAAAAAACAAAGTGGACGCCCAAGTCTTATTCCATCCAGGGCGGCACTCTGGCGGAACGGGGAGGGAGAAGATACTGGATTCAGGCCATGGCCAATACAGTGCAGGAATCCGAGACTGATTCCAAGGGCGTCCCCGAGGCGGGGAATTACACCGCGCTGTTCATCTACGACTTCGACACCGGGGAGGTCGTGAACTATTCCACATCGATCCCCTTTGGCCACGGCAACGATCTGGAATACAATCCATATTACGATACGATCGTTATCTGCTCCGCCTTTATGAACGATAACACCATCACCCTTGTGGACTGGGATCTGCAGAACTACCGGTGTTTTATTCCCGGCGGGTGCGAGTGGTTTCGGGTGGCCAGCTGTCCGTTCGATGCGGATCAGGGACTGTATTTCCTGACACTGACGCCGGAAACGATCAACAGCCTGTCGAAAAGCTTGTATGTGATGCGCTACGATCAGGGGTGGTCCTGGAAGGGAACGTACGAACAGCCGTTTGCGTCGCCGTACAATCATTACGGCATCCAGGGCGCGTGCATCCACAACGGCTATTATTATCTTGCCAACTATCTGCAGCAGAATCTGCGGGAGAACGGGAAAATATCGTATAAATGCGGTCGGCTCAGCGTATACGACGTGTACCGTTTCACCTATATGGGCAGCATTCCCATCAATGTTCCCGACGAGATCGAGGACGTGACGGTGATCGGGAGAACGGCCTATCTGAACGGCCAGATCTATCGGGATCCGAACGATAAGCTGAGAAAGTTCAACATTTACGAAGTGGACCTCGGGGATCTGGAATTCATGCTGGATATCACCCGCGGCATGCCCGCGCCGGAGAGCATGGCGAGCATCCGGGCGGGGCTGATGGCCTCTCCGGAGCCCGGGAGCTCTTCCCGGGATGAGGGGACCGATGAAAAATGATCGCGGATCATTCCGATCCGCGATCGTTTTTTTGAAAACGCCGTTTTTCGCGCTTCCGGCCGATGTCCGGAAGGGCCCGGTTGATGCAGGCGCCCAGCAGAAGGATATACTGGCAGTAGTACAGCCAGAGCATGACCACCACCACCGTGGCCAGGGAGCCATAGGTGCCCGCGCCGCCGGTGAGCCGCATCCAGACGGAAAAGGCCAGGGAGAGCAGGCTCCAACCCGCGGCGGCCGCCAGAGCGCCGGGGAAAAGACGGCGGAACGGAAGCCGCACGTCCGTGCTCCATCGGTAGATCAGGCAGAAAAACACCGTCAGCAGGAGAATGACCACCAGAAACCGAAGAGGGAGCAGGAAGCGGAAAACGCCCCGGGTGGCGGGAAGGACCCGTTCCGTCAGACGGATGAGCAGCTGCCCGAACCCGCCCAGGACGATGGACACGATGATGGCCGCCAGCATGAACAGCGTGTAGACCACGCCCCGGAGCCGTCGGGGCAGATAGGCGGAGCGCCGCCGCTGCTCATACACCAGCTCCAAGCCCCGGATCAGGGAGGAAAACCCCCGGGCGGCGGACCAGAGCGTGGCCACGACGGACACCGACAAAACGCCCAGCGACGTGGAATAGACGTCCTCCAGGATCGTGCGGATCAGTTCATTGAAGGCCTGGGGGAACACGGAGCTCACGGCGGAAAGGACCTGTTCCTCCGTCAGAGGGGTAAAGGGCAGGATCGACACGGCCAGGATCACGATCGGCACCAGCGAGAGAAAAAACCAGAAGGCGGTGGCCGCGGCGCTGGACGCGATCTGACGCCGGCCGATGAAATCCATCCGCCGGCTGAGATTGTGAATGAATCTTTGGATCCTTTTCATACGGGTGATTATACCCTGTTTTCGGGTCGGAGGCAAGCGTCATCGGACGAACGGGCGCTCTGTCCGCCGCGTACGCCGGCAGGAGCCGCTTTCCGCCCAGGAAAGATCTGTTAATGGTTTACACGGAGAGGAAAAAGTTGTACACTTTCCACGGGTGATGATATTGAACCGCTTCCGATCGAAAAACTGGGTTGCCGCGCTGACGGCGCTGGCGCTTCTCTCCGGCTGCGCGGAGAAAGCGCCCGCTCCCGCGGCCACGGCCGCCCCGACCACCGCCCCCACCGCTGCGCCGACCGCCAGCCCTGCCGCCGTATCCACGCCTGCCCCCACGGCCGCGCCGACGGATACGCCCGAACCGGCGGCGGAGGCGTTCGCCGCGGCCCCGGAGTATCCTCTGTGCGCCGACGGCATCCACGCGGACGTGAATTTCGCGGATATGCGCTGGTATCTCTACGATCCTTCGGAATTCTACGAACGGGCGGACCGGCTGGCGGCAGCGGAGGATGATGCCGAGGCCAGGGAGCTGTACAGCTGGCTGCTCAACGAGTACGCCCGGATGAAAACGCTGGACGAGCTGGCCTGGATCGATTATTACACCTACGGCACCGAGGCCGATTCGGAGGCCTGTCGGGCCACGGACGACCTGCTGGTCGTGGCGAGGGACCGGCTTCAGACCGCCATTGCCCTGAGACTCCGGGGCGATACGTCCGGGGCGTTTACCGGCTACGTAGGCGAAGAAGCGGCGGAAACGCTCTCCGACTATGAGGAGATGGACGACAGGGAGATATACCTCGTCAACCGGGATACGGAGCTGCAGCTGCAGTACAACGACCTGATCGCCAGGGACGATCTGCGGGTGTCGGAGCGCAACCGCCTGGCCGGGGAGATCTATCTGGAGCTGATCTCCATCCGGAACGAACTGGCCGGATACCGCGGGTACGACTCCTTTGCCGAATACGCCTATGATTCCTATTATGCCCGGGACTATTCCCCCGCCGACGCGGCGGCGCTGTGCGAGCAGATCAAGCCCTACGCCAGACGCTATTTTCAGAACTGCTATTACTGCGACGCGTTCTACACGGATATGGGCGGCGTGGACAACCGGACGGCCGACGAGCTGATGGCGCTGCTCCGGGAATACGCCCCGCAGATCTCACCCCGGGCGGGACAGGCGCAGGAATACATGGAAAGCCACGGCCTCTACCGGATCGCCGGCGACATCGCCGAGCTGGGCTTTACCACGAACCTGGCGTTTTACAACGCCCCGTTTTTGTACAACAGGTTATACGGCTCCATTTCCGATATCCAGTCCTGTTTCCATGAATTCGGCCATTATTACGACGCCTATATCAATCGGCCGGAGAACGATCTCACGGATATGGGCTCCTTTGACTTGTTCGAGATCCACTCCACCGGCCTGGAGGCCCTTTCCTACGGCTGGTACGACGAGATCTTCGGCCAAAAAGCAGAGGAAGCCCGGATCTGGGGCGCGGACAGCATGATGTACAACATCGTGGACGGCTGTATGTTTGACGAGTTCCAGCAGTATGTGTATTCCCATCCGGTGAAGACCGTGGAGGAGCTGAACGAGACCTATGCCCGCATCCAGGAGGAATACGGCCTCAGGATCGCCCGGAAAAGCGACAGCTACCGCTGGATGAACGTGAGCCACAATTTTGAAAGCCCCTTCTACTATATCAGCTACGCGGCCAGCGCCCTGGCCAGCACCCAGATCTGGAGCCGTTCCCAGGTGGACCGGGACGCCGCCATCGAGCTGTACAACGCCCTGGTGGAAAAGGGCGCCTACGATTACGGTTACTGCGAGCTGCTCTCCGAGATGGGACTGGCCGTGTTCACCGACGGCGTGAGACCGTGTCTGGCGGATTTCTTTGACGAGATGGAGGACAGATGCCTCCGATACGACGGCCTGCGCGCCGCGGCGTAAATACCCAGGAGGCCGGGAACTCTCCCGGCCTCCTGGGTTGACAATTAGTTAACATAAAATAATTATGGTTTATTATCAAGCGATCACAATATTTCCGTCACAGTGAGCACGCCGCCTTCCACCCGGAATTTGACCTCACGACCGGCAAAGCCAAAGCCGTAGACCCTCTCCGGGTCGTCCTGATAGGAGGGCCGGGGGTCCCGTTCCAGCACGGCGCGAAGGGCGTCCCGCTTGTCCTCCGGCATGCGCCGGAGGAGCTCCGGCGGTATCTCGCAGCGGAGGAGCCGGTCCGGCACGGAGGTGAAGCCAGGGGAGGCGTCGGGAAAGGCGTCGGCGTAGGGCACATAGGGCTTGATATCCAGGATGGGCGTGCCGTCCATGAGATCGGCGCCCCGGACGTACAGCACGGGTCCCTCCGGCCCCTCCGTCTCCACGCGCTCCAGCTCCACGCAGGACAGTCCGATCCGGTTGGGCCGGAAAGGGGAGCGGGTGGCGAACACGCCCACCCGGACGTTGCCGCCCAGCCGGGGCGGCCGGACGGTGGGGGAGAAGGCCTCCCCATCCCGGACGGCGGCGGAGAAATGCCACAGCAGCCAGATGCGGGAGAAGCCCTCCAGCCCGCGGACCGCGTCGGCGCTGCGGAATTCCGGCTCGAACACGATCTCTCCCCGCAGCTCCGGCACCAGGCCGCTCTGCCGCGGTATCCCGAATTTGGTGGCGAAATCGGTGCGGATCCGGGCTACCGGCCGCATTTGAAGGAGCTCATGTTCCATCTTCATATTCCTCCGCAAGACGGTTTGCCTGCCACAGAGACCAGTTGAAGCCCCGGAGACCGGCTTCCCGGTATTGTTGGGGGAATCCCCCCGCCGGGCATCCGCCCATGTATGTTTCGATGGCGGCCCGATCCGTGTCCAGCCAGGGCCGCAGCTCAGGTACGGCGTCTGCGGCAAGATCATAGCGTATCAGTGACAGCGTACTGATCGAGCAGCCGTCCCGCCGCAGATCGTACCGGGCGGCCAGCGCGTCCGGCCGGACGAACACGAACGCCAGCCATGCGCACAGACACACGACCAGGGAATAGCGAAACAGCCGGAAACCGGGCCGGAACACGGTGATCAGCGCCCCGGTGAGCACCATGGCCAGCACCAGCAGGAACCAGAGCACCAGCAGCCGCGGCACCGTCAGAAGATAGACCTGCACATACAGCGCCATCCGACGACCGCTGGAGAGGATCAGGAGATACGTGCAGCCGGACAGCACCGTCAGCAGCGTGCGGAGCGTCCGGCTCTTGTCGAACCGGCGCTGGGCGACGATCACCAGCAGCACGTTGATGGCGCTGACGGCCAGCAGCTGGAAGAAGCCCTCCCGGGCGTATTCGGCGTACGTGTATCCGGCCGGGAGACCGGAGCCGTCGGTGAGGAAGAGCATCCGGAGCTGAACGGCGCAGAACAGGAGATAGATCGCCGTCAGAACGGCGGTAAAGGTGACCGCCACCAGAGCGGGGGCTTTGTTCGCCTCCGGCTGCGCTTCGGGCTCCGGCCGGTCCGCCTGGGCGCACAGGGAGCCGTAAAAGAGCAGCGAGACCAGAAGGAACGTCCCCAGCCATTGCAGGGCGTCCGCGAGCCCTTCCAGATCCCAGTGGGAGAAGGCCCGCCGGATCAGCTCCCGAAAGGCCGCGTCGCCGGAGGAGAGCAGCGCCAGCACCAGCGCGGACAAGGGAAGGGCGAACAGAAGGCCCAGCAGCACGTACCGGCCTCTGCCTCTCCCGGCCCGGCTCAGGGCCGCCAGGTGGAGGAACGGCTCAAAGCAGCGGCCCACGGAGCGGAAAAACAGCCGCGCCATGGCGCCGGCGGCCTTCCCGAAGTGCCAGCCGCGTACGTCGGCAAACACATTCAGCAGCCAGAAGCCCTGAAGAAGAAGACAGCCGGCAATGCTTACCGCCTGAAGGAACTCGTTCGCGGTCCAGAACACGCTCCCCGCCAGAGCCAGCACGGCGGCGTACCAGCGCCCGTCCCGCCGCAGGGAGGCGCAGCCCAGCCGGCGCAGGGCCAGGTGGGAGGCGATGCACCAGCCGAGAGCATACGCCGGAACGTTGATCCCACACCCGCCTGCTTTTATGAAACACAGAGCGTAAAACGCCCCCAGACCCGCCGCGAGGCCGGCGAAGAACCGGCAGTCCTCCCGAATGGTCCGGTGAAGCGCGCTCTCCCCGGGGAACGGCGTCTCCGCCGCGCCGGAGGGGATGGGGAGATTTCTCAGCGGCTCGGTCTCATTCATCGCTTCCATCCTCGTCCGGCACCCAGGCCAGGATATCCCCCGGCTGGCAGCGGAGCTCCCGGCACAGGGCGTCCAGGGTGGAAAAGCGGACCGCCCGGGCCTTGTTGTTTTTCAAAATCGACAGATTGGCCATGGTGAGATCGATCCTCTCCGCCAGCTCGCCCACGCCGATCTTCCGCATGGCCATGACCACGTCCAGATTCACAACGATCATCGCTTCACCTCATATGGTCAGGTCGTTTTCTTCCTTGTACCGCACCGCCTCGCCGAACACATGGGAGAGCACAAGGGAGAAGAGCCCTGCCAGCAAAAACACAATGACGATGATCACCGTGGCGGGCGTGAAGATCACGACCATCCGGACCGCGGTGATCAGCGCGATGGCAAAGCCGCATACGCCCATCCGCCGGAGACTGACCACGTTCTGACGGACGAAGCAGTCGTTTTCAAGCACGGTGACGAACATGCGCCGCAGCTCGCGGATGATGAGCACCGCGCCGATCCCGGAGAGCATGAACAGCACCACATGGAGCCAGTAATGGGCCTCCACGCTGGGGTAAAGGGCGGCAAGCCATCGAAACAGCCAGGGGATGCCGACGGTGGCCAGAATACCGCCGTAAAACATGATATCCAGCACGACCTTGGTAAAGCGGGTCACGCCGTTGGCCAGGTTTTCCCGTTTCATGTAATCACCTCTGTCTCTGACCATATCACGGGAGAAAGTATTTGTCAATAAAAAAATATCGAAAAACAATATTTTCGGGGCATCAGAAGGCCCTGCCCGCCGGGCAGGGCCTTTTGCTTCGCAGGATGGGAACGGTCTCAGGTCTCCCGATCCAGAAGATCGCGGACTTCCCGGAGCGTCCGGCCCGTGTCGGAGGCCAGCCGCGCCAGGTCCTCGTATTCCCATTTTTCCCGTCGGATGCCATAGCCGTCGGAGATCTTTTTCCGCACCGGGCCGAGAGAGGTGTCCGCGGTTTCCGTCCGACGCTCCAGGACGTACCGGCGGCAGAGGGCCTCCCGGACCCCCAGGGTCGTGGTATGCCGGAGCAGAAGCTCCGCCATCTCCCGGGCCTGCTCCGGCCGGCAGATCACCGTGATCATCACGCCGGGCCGATCCTTCTTCATGCCGATGGCGGTGGTGAACACCTCCGGCGCGCCGGCCTCCCGGAGCATCCGGCAGGCGAAGGCCACGTCCTCGCCGGTCATATCGTCCAGATCGCAGCGGAGCTCCGTCATCTCTTCCGTGCCGCCGTCCGTCTCCCCCCAGAAGGCCCGGACACAGTTGGCGGCGGGGAACTCCCGTCTGCCCATCCCGTAGCCGATCTTCTCCGTCCGGAGGGACGGCATGGGGCCAAATGAGTTTACATAATATTTCAGCAGCGCCGCGCCGGTAGGCGTGCACAGCTCCCCCCGGATGTCCCCGCCGTAGATCGGGACGCCGCGCAGCAGCAGCGCGGTGGCGGGAGCGGGCACGGGCAGAAGCCCATGGGCGCAGCGGACCTGACCGCTTCCCACGTGGACGGGGGAGGCGGTGATCCGGTCCGGCGAGAGCTTATGCACCAGCAGACAGAAGGCGGCGACGTCGGCGATGGCGTCCAGGGAGCCCACCTCATGGAAATGGATCTCCGTCACGTTCACGCCGTGGACGGCGCTCTCCGCCCGGGCGATGGAATCGTATATGGCCAGCACGTCCCGCCGCACCGGCTCCTCCAGCGAAAGCCCTTCGACGACGGCCTCCACATCCGAAAGGGACCGGTGGGCGTGGGAAGGACCGCCGTGTCCATGGCCGTTTGAATGGTCGTGGCCCTGGTCATCCGAATGACCGCCGTGGTCGTGGAGGTAGTCGTCCTCCTCCCGACCGGCTGCCGTGACCTTCAGATGGGTGCCCCGGACGCCGCAGCGGACGGCTTCCTCCGCCTCAAAGCGCACCCGGGGGACGCCCAGGGCGTTGAGCTCCCGAAGAACGGCGTCCCGGTCGTCGAAAAGCTCCAGCAGGCTGGCCGAGAGCATGTCGCCCGCCGCGCCCATGGCGCAGTCAAAATGCAGGATCTTCATTCTTTCCTCTCCATATGATTGATCCGGCTGGCCAGGTATCCGGCGCCGAAGCCGTTGTCGATGTTCACCACGCTCACGCCGCTGGCACAGGAGTTGAGCATGCTCAGCAGGGCGGACAGGCCGCCGAAGCTGGCGCCGTAGCCCACGCTGGTGGGTACGGCGATCACCGGGCAGTCCACCAGACCGCCCAGCACGCTGGCCAGGGCTCCCTCCATCCCCGCGATGGCGATCAGCACGCTGGCTTCCATGATCCGGGGGAGCTTGGCCTGGAGCCGGTGGAGCCCCGCCACGCCCACGTCGTAGATCCTCTCCACCCGGTTGCCCAGCGCCTCGGCGGTGAGAGCCGCCTCCTCCGCCACCGGGATATCGCTGGTGCCGCCGGTGGCCACCACGATGGTGCCAAGCCCGTCCGGCTCCGGAAACGCGCCCAAAACGGCGAGCCCGGCGTCGGGGTGGTAATCCAGCGGGAATTCCCGGCGGAGGATCTCCGCGTTCCCGGAGGACAGACGCGTCACCAGCACGGTCTTCTCCCCGTGAGCCGTCATGGCCCGGAGGATCCCGGCGATCTGCTCCGGGGTCTTTCCGGCCCCGTAGATCACCTCCGCGGTCCCCTGCCTGAGCGACCGGTGGTGGTCCACCTTGGCGAAGCCCAGGTCCTCAAAGGGGGCCAGCTTGAGCGCCAGGAGCGCCTCCTCCACGGAGAGAGCGCCGTCCTTAACCTGCTGCAGTATTTTTCTCGTTTCATTCATCCCGCGTCACCATATCCAGCAGTACGGCCGTGTAGTCGTTTTTGAGAGCTTTTACGATCTCCGGGCGTTTTTCCAGCCACAGGGGGAGCTGGGAGGAGGGAAGCTGCACCCGGGCGGCGTCGGCAAACGTCCGGCCCCGGACGTCCGAAAACCCCAGGGAAAAAAGGAGCTCCTCCGCCCGCTCCGTAGCCTCCAGCCGCCGGGCGGTGATGGCCGTGCCCGTGGGGATCCGGGTGGCGAGACACGCGTAGGCCGGCTTGTCGGCGGTGAAAAGCCCCGCCTGACGGGACAGCAGCCGCACCTGGGCCTTGGTGATTCCGCATTCCCGAAGGGGAGAGCGGACGCCCAGCTCCCGCAGGGCCCGCATCCCGGGACGGTCGGAAACGTCGTCGGAGGCGTTGGTGCCGTCCATCAGGACGGGAAATCCGTCCTCCGCGGCCTTTTCCGTCAGCAGACCGAAGATCCGCCGCTTGCAGTAGTAGCAGCGGTCTGGCGGATTGGAGACCACGACGGGGTCTGAGAGCACGTCCAGCTCCAGCACCGCCAGATCCGCCCCCAGCTCGTCCGCCAGCCGCCGGGCGTCCCGGAGCTCAAAGGCGGGCTGAAAGGCGCTGCGGACATAATAGGCCCGGATCCTGGCGCCCGCTTTCGATCCGGCGTACAGGAGATAGGAGGAGTCGGTCCCGCCGGAAAAGGCCAGAGCGGCCGCGGGATTCTCCCGGAAAAAATCATTCAGCGTCATGATCGTCACACCTCAAATTCCGACAAAAAATTTTAGCATAAGATCCCGGCGTTGTCCACGTCTCCGCAGAAAAACTTGCGATCTCGCGTCTCGCGGGGTATAATAACCGAAAAGCCGGGAGCAAGGAGGACACATCATGAAGAAAAAATGGACAGCCGTCTGTCTGGCCGCGGTGCTTTGCGCGCTGCCCCTGACCGGCTGCGGCGCCAAAAAAGCGCCTGAGCCGCCCACCGCCGCCTCTCTTCTGCGGGAGATGAGCGACGGCCTGGCGCAGACCGCCTCCTCCGTTTCCCAGACCCAGGGCTCCGTGGTCATGCGCGGAGAAGCGGGCGGCGAGAGCCTGGAGCTCCGGCTGGATCTGGCCATGAACTGCGAGACCGTCCGGGAGCCTGTGACGATCCACGCCGCGGGGACCATGGGCTTCGCGGCCATGGGCATGGACATGGATATGCCCGTGGAGTTCTATTCCGCGGACGAGGGCGAAGAGATGGCCGTCTATGTCAAGGTTCTGGACACTTGGATGCAGCAGCGCACCGCCCGGCCCTCCGGGGAAGAGCTTCCCGATCCGGACGCCCTTCTGGAAGAGCTGTCAAAGAACGCGGTGCTCCTGGAGACTCCGGAGGAGATCCGGGGGACCGAAGCGTACCGGATCGACATGGCCGTGTCCGGCACGGCGCTGGCCGCCACGGCGGGGCTGCTGGACATGCCGGCGAACACCGGGATCGACTGGAGCGCCGTGCGGCTCGACAGTACGTTCTGGCTGGATCGGGAGACAAAGCTGCCCCTTCGCGTGAGCATAAAGTCGGTCTCTCCCATCCAGAGCGGGGAGCTGACCATTTCCGCCATGGAGATCCTGGTGGATTATACCGGCTTCGACACCGTGAACGGCATCGCCATCCCGCCGGAGGCCAAAGCCGCCCCGAACGCGGACAGCCTGATGGAGAACCTGCTCCCGGGCTGAGCGGCCGGCGGCCATAAAACAAATCACCCGTCTGACGATCAGACGGGTGATTTGTTTTTTCAGTCTACCCCATCAGCTCCTCCGGGCCGGGGAGGGGCGTGGCCTCGGCGGCGGGGGGCTGGGTGGGGATGGGAGTAGCGAACCAGTTTTCCGGCGCGGCGGGTTCCGAAGGCGCCGCGGTGGGGGCCTTTGTGGGCGTGGGCTTCGGCGTGGGGGAGGGAGTGGGCGTGAACTCCAGATTGCCGAAGATGCCGGTGGCGTAGCCGCGGCTGGTGGGATCGTTGAACTGGATCACCGGAAGATTGTCGTTGATGGGGGCCATAATCCGCCGCCAGATCTGAGCCGCGGGGTTGCCGTTGTAGTACATGGTGGTGGGGGTGTCGTACCCGGTCCAGACGGCGGTGACATAGTAGGGGGAGAAGCCGCAGAACCACCGGTCGCAGTCGTCGGTGGTGGTGCCGGTCTTTCCGGCCACGGGCATTTTGCCGTAGCCCAGATAGACCTCGTAGCCGGTGCCGTACCAGGCCGCCGCCTCCAGCATTTCGGTGATGCACCGGGCGGTGTCGGTATTGAACACGTGGTTGGTACGCACGCCGTTGTCCAGGATCAGATTGCCGCTGGCGTCGGTGATTTTGGAGTAGGTCCGGGCGAAGGCCATCTCCCCGTCGTTGGGGAAGCAGCCGTAGGCCTGGGCCATCTCCCGAACGGTGACGCCGTAGGTGAACTGACCCAGGGCCAGAGGGGCGTAGTCCCGGTCGGCCTCCACCAGGCCGAAGCCCATCCGGTCGGTCATATACTCAAAGGACACGTTGGGGGTCAGCTTGTCCAGGATCTGGGCGGAGACGGTGTTTTTGGACTGGACGAGAGCGTCCCAGATGGTGATGATGCCGCTGTAGCCGCCGGAGTTCCGGGGATACCACCAGGTGCCCCGGAGGGCCACGTCCGGGCTGTCGTTCACCAGCGTGGCCTCGGAGATCAGACCCAGATCCATGGCCGGACCGTACACCGCCAGAGGCTTTGCGGAGGAGCCGGCGGGCCGGAGAGCGTCCACGGCGTAGTTGAAGCCGAAGTTCCGGGTCTTTTCGCCGATGGCGCCGCCGATGGCCTTGATCTCCCCGGTATAGGGATCCAGCACCACGCAGGCGGACTGGAGAGGCTGGCTCTCGGGATAATAGGGATGGGGCATGCTGCCCGGGTCGGAGTAGATCTCGTCCACCACGGCCTGCACGGTGGGATCCACGCAGGCGTAGATCTGGTAGCCGCCGTGATAAAGGAGCTGCTTGGCGGCCTCGGAGGACAGGCCCAGACGGCTCTGGAGATCGCTGAGCACGTCGCTGATGACGGTCTCCACATAATAGGAGTAGATCTCCTGCTGATACACCTCGTTCTCGCCCCGGATGAAGTGGAGCTGGTCGCTTTCCACCTCCGCCACGGCGGATTCGTACTCGTCCCGGGAGATATAGCCCTGGTCATACATCTCATACAGGATGACCTTGGTCCGATCCTTGTTGTTTTTGGCGCTGGCGAAGGGGCTGTACCGGGAGGGGTTGTTGGTGATGCCGATGATGCTGGCGCACTGAGCCAGACTCAGCTCGTCCACGGTCTTGCCGAAATAGGTGTCCGCCGCCTGAAACACGCCGTAGGCTCCCTCGCCGAAATACACGGCGTTGAGATACCACTCCATGATCTCTTCCTTGGTGTAGGTCTTTTCCAGATCCAGCGCCCGGAAGATCTCCACCAGCTTGCGCTGCACGGTGACGTCGTCCTCGGTGGTGATGTTTTTGATGAGCTGCTGGGTGATAGTGGAGCCGCCGAAGTCGTTTTTCATCCCCAGGAACATGTTCACGAAGGCGCCGGCGGTCCGGTACCAGTCCACGCCTTTATGGTCGTAAAACCGTTTGTCCTCGATGGCCACGGCCGCGTCCTCCAGATAATGGGGGATCTGATCGTAGGACACCCAGGTCCGGTTCTCGTCGGTCTTGAGCACGGCCAGCTCCACGGTCTGGCCCTGGCTGTCGTAGGCCCAGATGGTGCTGGACAGAGACAGGGCGTAATCGGACAGGGTGATGTTCAGATCCGTGGTCAGGCTGGTTTTTACGTAATAGGCGAAGATGCACGCGAACAGCAGCCCGGTGCAGACCAGGATGAGGATGGCGGAGACCAGGATCTTCAGTCCCAGGCGCAGGATGTCGCCCAGGGTAGTCACGGCCGCGTCCCCCACCCGGGCGGCGGCGCGCAGCGGCCGGCGGGAAGGGGCCTCCGCCTTTTTCCGCGTCGTTTTATTCGGTTTTCCTTTGGAAAAAGGTGATTTCATGAAGGCCCTCCGGGAAAATGCGCCGCGGCGTGCTGACTCAAACCGGACGCTCATAAAACGCGATAGTAAATTATACCATACTTCTGTGAAATAGTGTATCCGAAAAATGATTTTTTTACGCCTTTCATCCGTAGGACGAAAAAGATGGCAGATTCGTTCATTTTCCGGGAATACTGAGAGGGAAGCCCGCTCCGGGCCGAAGGCGCGTCCGGCGGGATTCGGGGGGATACACTTGATTTTTACCTCCCGTATGGTATAATTCGATCATACAGAAGATATACGGAAGAAGGGAATGAGCGCGATGAACGAGGACTTCGGCGGCGATTACATCACCATAGCGGATGAGGACGGCAACGAATTCGAACTGGAGGTCCTGGATACCGTCGAGCTGGACGGGGCGACCTATACCGTCTTCGTCCCGGCGGACATCGAGGATATGGACGTGAACGACCCGGATTACGGACTGATCTTCCTCCGCAACCGGGAGGAGAACGGCGAGGAGTTTTTCGATTCCGTGGACAGCGATGAGGAGCTGGACCGGGTATACGAATACTACCAGAGGCTCCTGGAGGAGCAGGAAGAGGAATAAGCAAAGGCTCTGCGGTGCCCGTGGCCTACTACCGGGCCCTTTTAAACCCACATTAGATATATGGGATGCCGAACTCCTGCCGTGGATTGCAGGCCTCCCGGCCCTGGGCCGGACGTTGGAAGCGAGGGAGCGGCGGGGAAGCGACCCACCTGCCGAGACGTGCAGGTTCTAATCGGGCCCCCACGACATTGCGGACCGGGGCGTGTCGGAAACGGCACGCCCTTTTCTTTTGCCTTTTTCCGACGGGAACGGAAAAAAATCCTCTTTCGTCTTGCGCGGCGAAAAAGCATCCGCTATAATACCCTCCATGAAAACAGACAGGATCAAAAGCACGGCGTTCGCCCTGGCGGCCGCCGTTATCTGGGGCTTCGCCTTCGCGTTCCAGCGTATCGGCGCCGAGCATCTGAAGGCCTTCTCGTTCAACTTCTTTCGGGGAGGCATGGCCACCGCCGCTCTGGCGGTGCTGACGCTCTTTCGCGTCCGCCGCGGCGGCCGGGTCTGCCGGCCCGGGGAGGGGCGCTCCTTCCGGACCGGCGGGATCGTGTGCGGGGTACTGCTTTTTGCGGCTTCCTGCCTGCAGCAGCACGGCATGTCCGGCACGGAGGCCGGCACAGCGGGCTTTCTCACGGCGCTGTATATCGTGCTGGTGCCCCTGTTTGAGGTGGCGCTGTTGCGCCGCCGGGTGCCGGCGCTGCTGTGGCTGAGCGTTTTCGCCGCCATGGCGGGGCTCTATCTCATCAGCGTCAAGGGAGACTTCACCCTCCGGCGGAGCGATCTGTCCATCATGCTCTGCGGGGTGGTGTTCGCGTTCCACATCCTGGCGGTGGACCGGTATGTGAAGGGGGCGGACCCCGCGGCGCTCTGCTGCGTCCAGTTCGCCGTGGTGACGGTGCTCTCGGGCGTGTGCGCGCTGATCTTCGAGCATCCCAGCTGGCGGGACGCGGCCTCCTGCCTGGGCGCGCTGCTGTACGTGGGCGTGGTGTCCGGCGGCCTGGGCTACGGCGCCCAGATGGCGGCCCAGAAGTACGGCTCGCCGGTGATCGTCACGCTGATCACCAGCACCGAGTCGCTGTTCAGCGCCCTGGGCGGCGCCCTGATACTGGGCGAGCGGCTCACGGCGCGCCAGAGCATGGGCTGCGCGGTGATGTTCTGCGCGGTGCTCCTGGCCCAGATCCCGCCGGAGTGGTTCCGGCGCGCCGGTCCTTCAGACCGCTGAACACAAAAACCCCCGTCCGGGAAAACCGGACGGGGGTTTTGCGTTTTCCTCTTTACCCTTTGTTGAACAGGGCGTTGTTCAGAGCGGCCAGGGGAGCGATGGCGTCTTTCATATCCGTGATGGCCTTGTTGAGGGCGTCTATGTCCATCTTGTCCACGGCGGCTTCCATCTCCGCCATGGTCTGCTCGATCCCGGCCAGGCTTTCCTTGGCCTGCACCGCCGCGGCCGTGATGGATTCCGACATCTCCTTCCATTCTACCCGGCTGAGCTGATCGGAGATCTCATGAAGAGCGTGGACGGTATCCAGGATCTCCTTCCGGTCCAGATCCCGGGTCAAGCCGTTGACGGTGTCCACCAGGCCCGGGATATCCAGCTCCTCCAGCTCTTTGGCGGTGGTCTCCAGCTGCGTGACGACGGCATCCAGCCGGCTTTCGTACTGCTTCAGCGTACGTCCCGCCCGCAGTATGCCGACGGAGAGGATCAGCAGCAGCAGCAGGATCCCCGCGGCGATACCCGTCAGGATGGGGAGCCAGGGGAGGTTTCTTTTTCCAGCGTGGTCCATGACAATCTCCTTTCTCAGAAAAGAGGATCGAACACCCCGGGGGCCCGGTTCCGCGGGTCCCGGCAGTCCAGCCCGGAGGTATAGCTGGCATTCCCGATCCGCTGCGAGATCTCGTCCAGGTCTCCGGAGCCCCGGTAAACATAGTCATAAGCCGCGGAGATCAGCTCCTTCGCCTTCGCGGCGGCCCGGTCCGTCAGCTCCGGGAAGCTCTCGGCGGAGACCAGGGACGCGTCGGCGAAGTTCCGCCAGGGAGTGTGGCGGAGATTCAGGTAATCGATGCCGCTGCCGTCCAGATCCCGGCCCTGATAGGAAAAATACCGGTAGTCGTAAACGGAGACGCCGTTGTCGAAGAACGGCGTGAGACGGTTGAGCAGCCCGGTGGTATCCCGCAGGAGCCAGTAGAGGAGCCGGTGGTCCCGGATGGCCCGGTTGAGGGCCGCCCAGACGTCCTCCCAGCCGTAGACCTCCCGGTACAGCTCGTCGATGTCCTCCTTCAGACACTCCGGCAGCTTCCCGAGCGGCAGACACCGCCGCACCAGATTGAACCGGCGGGTGCCGGAGCGGTACTTCTCCCGGATGATATGCACGTCGATGGCCCGCTCCAGCCGGGTATGGTTTCCGCGAAATCGGAGCGTCTCCGGGGTCTGCTCGTAGTTCCCCGTGCGATAAACGATGTAAGGATGGGCCGCGGTGTCCAGACAGTAGTGGCAGAGATAGCCGCTCAGATAGGAGAAAAGCGCGTCCCTGGCCCCGCTCTCCCGGCACCGCCGGACCAGACCGGTGAGGAAGGCGCCGGTGTCGTTCTCGTGCATATACCCGCCCCGGGGCGCCAGGGCCTTGTCGGGTCCGCCGTAGAACCCGCAGGGGAACCACACGTCCGGCCCGGCGGAGGTATAGGCGCAGAGCCTGGCGTCCAGCCTGTTCCGGATCTCCGGCGGCAGGGAGGCGGCGACCTCGGCGGCAAACCATACGTGGGTGACAAGATCCGGCATCTTACAGCCCTCCCGGTGCTTCGCAGCTCGTTTTGCCTATGGTACAACAATTCCCCGGATTTGTCAAAACGAAGAGGTTTTTCCCTCTCTTGACAACTCCCCTCAGGGGTTTTATACTGTATAAAGAAATTTATATAAAAATACGGATGGGAGCGAGGCGTATGGGAAAGATCGCCATCGTCACCGGCGGCAGCTCCGGCATCGGCCGGGCGGCGGCCGACGCGTTGGCCAAGACCGGCTGCACGGTCTATGAGTTCAGCCGCCGGGGGGCGGACCGGGCCGGCGTCCGCCATGTGACGGCGGACGTGACCGACGAGACTTCCGTGGCGGCGGCGGTGGAGCAGGTGCTCTCCGCCGAGGGCCGGATCGACATCCTGGTGAACAACGCGGGCTTCGGCATTTCCGGCGCGGCGGAGTTCACCGACGTGGCGGAGGCCCAGCGGCAGCTGGACGTGAATTTTTGGGGCATGGTCCGGATGACCCGGGCGGTCCTGCCGATCATGCGCGCCCAGGGGAGCGGCCGGATCGTGAATACCAGCTCCGTGGCGGCGGTGACGCCCATTCCGTTCCAGACCTACTATTCCGTTTCCAAGGCGGCCATCAACTCTTTCACCATGTCGGTGGCCAACGAGGTGCGGCCCTACGGGGTCACCCTGTGCGCGGTGATGCCGGGGGACACCCGCACCGGCTTTACGGACGCCCGGAGCCGGAGCGCCGCCGGGGACGAGGCCTACGGCGGGCGGATCTCCCGGAGCGTGGCGCGGATGGAGAAGGACGAGCGCGGCGGCGCCTCTCCGGAGGGAGTGGGCGGCCTCATTGCCCGAGCGGCGCTCCGGAACGACCACCGGGTATTCTACACAGCGGGATTCGTCTATAAACTGGTGATGGTACTGATGCGGCTCCTGCCCGCCACCGCCGCCAACCGGATCCTGGGAATGATGTACGCGAAATAACAAGGGAGGCTTACATATGGCTGAGATGGACATGGCCAGGCTGGAGGAGCTCCAGGATCTGGTAAGAGAGTGCTTTGCCCAGACGCTGATGATGGACGCGGCGGAGATCGGAGACGCCTCGGATTTCATCGAGGATCTGGGAGGCGACAGCCTGGACAGCCTGGATGTGGCGGTCCGGCTGGAGGAAAAGACGGGGCTGGCGCTGCCGGAGGAGGCCTTCCGGGAGTGCCGGTGCGTGTACGACGCCGCCCGGCTGCTGCTGAAGCTGGAGCAGGGGGCGGAGGACACGGCCCCCGCCGAGGAAAAGAAGGAGATCCGGCCCATCACCCGCTTTGAGGACACGCCGGAATACGCCGCCTTCCACGCCCGGCTGGACCCCATGGAAGAGGCGCATACCAACCCGTATTTTCTGTGCAACGATTCCCCCCTGCGGGACACCTCTCTTTACGAGGGCCGGGAGATCCTGAACTTCAGCTCCTACAACTACGTGGGCATGTCCGGCCGTCCGGAGACCATCCGGGCCGCCCAGGAGGCCGCGGCCCACTACGGCTGCAGCGCCTCCGCCAGCCGTCTGCTGGGCGGCGAAAAGCCCATCCACAAGAAGCTGGAGGCGGCCATCGCGGAGTGGAAGCACACCGAGGACGCGGTGGTGCTGGTGGGGGGCCATTCCACCAACGTGACCTTCGTGGGCAACTTCTGCGGAAAAAACGACCTGATCCTCTACGACGTGCTGGCCCACAACTCCGTCCAGGAGGGCACCCGGCTGTCCGACGCCGAGAGCCGTCCCTTCCCCCACAACGACTATACCGCGCTGGAGCACATCCTCCGCTCCTGCCGGGATCGGTACGAAAAGGTGCTGATCGTGGTGGAGGGCGTATACTCCATGGACGGCGATATCGCCCCTATCCCGGAATTCGTCCGCGTCAAGAAGGAGTACGGCTGCTTCCTGCTGGTGGACGAGGCCCATTCCACCTGCGTGCTGGGCGAGACCGGCGGCGGCGTGGACGAGTATTTCTCTCTGGCCCCCACGGACATCGACGTCAAAATGGGCACCCTGTCCAAGGGCCTTGGCACCTGCGGCGGCTATCTGGCGGGCAGCCATGCCCTGGTGGAGTATCTGCGCTACAACCTGCCGGGCTTCGTGTTCAGCGTGGGCATCTCGCCTCCGCTGGCGGCGGCCACCCTGGAGGCCATCCGGCTCCTGCGCTCCGAGCCGGCGATCATCGGTTCTCTCCACCGGAACATCCGCTGCTTCCTGGACGAGGCCCGCAAGCGTCACTTCAACACCTGCCTGGCGGGGGAGACGGCCATCCTGCCCATTCTGGTGGGAGCGGATGAGGACGCCTTCCGGCTGTCCATGGCGCTGCTGGAACGGGGGGTGTTCTCCCCCTCGGCGGTATATCCAGCGGTGCCCAGAGGCAAGGCGCGGCTGCGCTTCTGCGTAACCTCCGAGCATTCTCCGGAGCAGATCGTCACGGCCCTGGACGCCCTGCAGGACGCCGCGGCGGAGCTGGGGATCCATTTACCTGAATAAAAAAGCTGTCCGGTGTTTCCGGACAGCTTTTTTTTACACGTTCTGGTTGTAGATTTTCTCCACATGGCGTTTCCCGCCGCCGATAAAGACCAGCGCCGCAGCCAGGGTCAGGACATTGGCGATGACCACGATGGTCCGCTCGTCCGTGACGGTGGAAAGCCCGCCGCCGAGGGCCTGGCCCAGCAGGATGCCCACCATGCTCATGGTGTTGAAGGCGCCGTTGAAGCGGCCCTTCTTCTCGTCCGGGACGTAGCTTTGGGTGGTGGAGATCCGGATGTTGTAGGAGGTCACCCCCAGCAGGCCCACGAAGAAGACCATCACCGCCATCACCGCCGGCCGGAAGAAGAGATAAGCGCCCTCCAGCACGGAGATGATGAGATAGACGGCGAAGGCGATGCCGAATTTCCGCTCGGCGGGGAGCCTGGCGAAGTAGTGGAACCCTCCGCCCATAAACCGGGCCGCCACGGAAGCGCCCCAGGTGAGCATGTATACGTACTCGCCGTTTTCAAAGGCGCCGCGGAAATAGGGGAGCGTCACCACCTCGCACATGCCGGAGTTGAGGAAGGAGAAGAAGAAATACGCCGCCACGGCCAGCAGGCCCTTCTCGCCCCAGAGATAGAGCATGCCCTCCCGGAAGTCGGCGGCATAGGCGCGCAGACCTTTCTCCGCCCGGTCCTGCCGTGTGGTGTACCGCTCCTCCGCCCGGATCCGTGTCTCCAGGACGGCGGCGATCAGGTAGGTGAAGGCGTTGGCCGCGAACAGCGGCACGATGCCGAAGGCCTTGTAGACCAGCGTGGCCACGGGCACCATCACAAAGGCCAGGTTCTCCAACGCGGCGGACACGGAATAAGCCTTCTGGAAATTGCCCTCGCTGATGAGCAGGGGATAGAAGCTGTCGTACGCCACGGTATACACGCCGCCGATGGCCCCCAGCGCCAGGTTGGCCCCGGCCAGCACGGCGAAGCGGGGTTTCCCGGCGGACAGGATCAGCGCCATGGCGAGAAAGAGGCCCGCGGTGATAAAGTCCAGCGTGTAGATGGTTTTGCGCCGGGAATACCGGTCCAGCAGCGGCCCCGCCAGCAGAGGGGCCAGACTGTGGGGCAGCATGGAGAGCATGTTGTAGAGAGCGAAGAGCAGCGTGGAGCCGGTGAGATCCAGCACCAGCAGGCTCATGGCGAAGCCGGACATGGCGTTCCCCAGCAGGGACACCACGCTCCCCAGCGTCAGTATGGTGAAGTCCCGGGTCCACAGCGGCGCGGCGGCGGATCGGGAGCGTTTCGGTTCCATTGCGATTACTCCTTGGAAAGATAAGCGATAAAGTCCTCCAGAGGCCGGCCCAGTACCCGGGAGAGGACGGTCATGTTGTCCAGCGTGGGCAGGGACTCGCCTCTCTGCCATTTGTAAATGGCCTGGGGCGAGGCAAACCCCAGGATCGTCTGAAGATCCCGGACGGAATAGCCGGCCACCTTGCGGAGAAACTCTATGTTTCGCCCTGTGGCCGCCATATCGATGCCCGGCAGCGCTGCGGTCAGATCTGTTTTTTTCATAGTAAAACCCCCTCTCGTGCGAGAGGGGGCAGTTTACATACTTTCAGAGGGGCATGACGAAGCATCCCCCGATCCCGCCTCTGCGCGAGCGTGTATAGTCTTTTTCTTCGGCGGGAATATTCCCCGCGTTGAAGCGTCTGCGGTACATCAGAATGCTCATCGAGCTCCTCCTTTCCGGGCCTGAGGCCCAAAACTTTACACAGTATAGCAGATCATTCGGTAAATGTCTATAAACTTCTGGTTCAATTTTTGGAATGCCTCGGCCCGCGGGAAACAGCAAAATAAATTGATTTTTTATGTAATTATGGTATTATGCCAATGAACACAGAGAGGATCTGTGAAAGCAAAAATAAGGAGGAAAAACATGAAAAAAACCTGGAAGAGAGTCTTCGCGCTGCTCCTGGTGGCCCTGCTCCTGTCGACGACGGCCTTTGCCGCTTCCTCAGAGCCGGTCCCCGCCCCGGAGGGATTCATGGGCTTTGTGGTAGTGCTGCCCCTGATCCTCATCATCGTGCTGCTGATCCTGAAGGTGGACATGCTGGTGGCCGGCCTGGCGGGCGGCGTGCTGGCCATGATCATCGGCGGCATCGGCATCAAAGAGGCGAATTCCCAGTTCCTGTCGGCCATTCCCAGCATGCTGTCCAACACCGTTCCCATCATCAACTCCGCTGTGGCCATGGCGGTGTTCAAATCCGGCGGCTACACCTCGGCGCTGTCCCTGGTGCGCCGGGCCATCAAGGGCAAGGTGGAGTACTTCGCGGCCTTCATCGTGATCCTCCAGGCGGCGGCCACCTACATGTCCGGCATCGGCGGCGGCAGCGCCATGGTGGTGGCGCCCCTGGCCTTCGCCGCGCTGGGCGCCATTCCCGAGCTGATCGCGGCCATGTCCATCGCCACGGCCGTCTGCTTCACCACGTCCCCCGCCTCTCTGGAGAGCAGCGTGGTGTCCAACCTGAGCGGCACGCCGGTGGGCGATTACGTCGCCGCCGTCCGGATCTTTACGGTCATCTTCGTGGTGCTGGCCGTCGCGCTGGCCTTCATCGGCGCGAAGAAGAAGGGCGCCGCCTTCACCGGCGAGGAAGCCGAGGAGTTCCGCAACATGTCCAAGGCCCAGCTGTGGAAGAACACCATCCCCGCCATCTTCCTGCTGTTCTCGGTCATCGTCGGGCCCTTCATCAACAAGGCTGTGGGCATGCCCATCCTGGGGCCTCTGGTGTACACGGTCGTCACCTGCGCGCTGGTGTTCTTCTGCACCAGGTTCAAGCTCAATGAGACCTGCAACGCCCTGATCGATGGTTCCACCTACATCCTGACCCGGCTCTTCGGCGTGGGCATTTTCCTGTCGTTCATCAACATCATCAGCGAGACCGGCGCCTTCACCGTCATCGTCAACCTGGCCAAGGGCGCTCCTGCCTTCCTGCTGGTGCCCGCCATGGTGCTGGCCGGCTTCGCCATCGGCTTCCCTGCCGGCGCGTACGTGGGCTCCATCCTGGGACTGATCCTTCCCATCGCCATCGGCCTGGGCTTCACGCCGCTGCAGCTGGGCCTGGTCACCATCGGCGTCGGCTTCGGCAGCCAGATCAGCTATGTGAACATCACCATGCAGGCTCTGTCCTCCGGTTTCCAGAGGCCCATCTCCGACATCGTCAAGGGCAACCTGAAATGGGTGGGCGCCAGCGCCGCGCTGCTGTTCATCCTGGCGTTCTTCTTCTAATCGACGGCAACGACCCGACAGAAAGGATGATATCATGGACCTTCTGATCAAAAACGCGAGACTCCTTGGCACCCGGGAGCTTCAGACCGTGGCCGTGAAGGACGGCGTGATCGCGGCCATCGAGCCCTCCATCCAGGCGGAGGCCGCCCGGGTCATCGACGCCGACGGCAACATCCTGACCCCCGGCTTCATCGACAGCCACATCCACATGGACAAGGCGTACATCGCCGACCGGCTCCCCAACCGCTCCGGCACCCTGGCCGAGGCCATCCAGGTGACGGCCAAGCTCAAGCCTACCTTTACCCACGAGGACGTGGTGGAGCGGGCCGAGCGGGCGCTCCACGCCATGGTCCGCTACGGCACCACCGCCATCCGGACCCACTCGGAGTTCGACGCCGCCCAGGGCTTCACCGGCTTCGAGGTGGTCATGGGCATGCGGGAGAAGTACAAGGG
>JAEEGL016250511.1_pt1 | contig 32085 bp, 21 predicted proteins | sample 9134231 | NCBI WGS metagenome assembly JAEEGL01 (sample SAMN16246548, study PRJNA631951) | gut metagenome | biome: gut microbiome; feature: rumen; material: fiber-attached | host: Bos | place: Iran: Karaj | collected 2018-10 | reverse complement strand
TCTCCGATGCCGGTGATTCCCGCCGGCAGAACGACGTCGGTGATGGATTCGCGATATTCATACCAGGGCGCCGGCTCTTCCTCTGTCCAGTCCCACATGTCCCCGGTACCGGTGATGGTGAGGACGTCGGTCTCCTCGTCAAAGCTCCAGAACAGGTTATCGCCGCACTGGTTGGTGGGATTGGAGGTGGCAGGCAGATCAATATGCTCGCGGCTCATTTCCTCGTCACACCGCTGGCAGTAGACCACGGAGTCATAGCCGCCGTCCATCGTGCATGCTGCCTCTACATAGTTTTCCTGTACAGGCTCACCGGGCGTGTGGGTGTGCAGAGTGATAGCCCCCTCATCCAAGGCCAGCGCCGCGGGGAACAGCGAGGTACAGAACATCAGCGCCAGCAGCAGGCAAAGCAGCTGTTGCAGTTTCTTCACGGTTGTCTCCTCCTTTAGATATTTATCCCAAAATGTATATACTCTTCCAATTTGATTATACGGAAGGAATTTACAGAAGTCAAGGATTGAAACGGAAAGCCGCCGTATCGGAACCCGAAGACGCGCAGTCCTTCCAGGTGGATCCGTTGTCTTTGCTGTACTGCCAGCGGTAAGTCGCCGCGTTTTCGGCCTTGACGGTGAATATCGCGTACTTACCTGCCGCGACGGTCCTGTTGGAAGGCTGAGTCGTGACGGAAGGCTTGGGAAGAACGGTCTTGATGGAAGCGGAAGCGTCGGTCCGGATCTCATAAGCGCCGTAGGTCCACCCAGTGTAATCCGAAGCTTCTTCTTTCGTGCCGTTGTTGTAAGCTTTGAGCAGATAGGAACAGCCGCCGATGTTCAGCTCACGGATGCTGTTCCCGTAGCAGTGCAGTCTGGCGATATAGCGGTTTCCGATCAGTTTCAGTGAAGTCAGTGCGTTGTTCCTGCAGATAAGCGTAATGAGTTCCGGATTCCCGGAAAGGTCCAGTTCGGTCAGCCGGTTTCCTCCGCAGGACAGATTGGTGAGGGCCGGATTGCCCGAGAGGTCCAGGGACGTCAGCTGGTTCTTCTGACACTGCAGTGTCGTGAGTTTCGTGAAGTATCCGATGCCCGTCAGATCGGAGATCCCGAAGCCTACGGGGTACAGAGCGACCGTCGACGCGAGCTTTTCCGCGGTCAGCACGTCGCTACCGTCGTTGATGCTGTACTGCAGGTAGCTGCGGAACGTCTCGTCCGGGAAATGGGCGGCGTCGATCTTCACGTCACCGGATGCCGCGCGGGCCGGGACAGGGAAGATCGGCAGGACAGCCAGCGTGATCAGGACGGCAAGCAGGATGCCGGTCAGTTTTTTTATTCTCATGGGAAAAGCCTCCTTGGGATCCCCGGACTCGGAGAATCGTTCCTTCGGTATGCAGGGATCGTGTGTGCAGAAACTATAATATCATAATAATGGTGCGAAATTAATAAACAATCCTTACAACATGGCGTGGAGTTCGGATGGACCTCTGTTCACGGCCGGCGCGGGGTGTCAAAAAAAGCCCTCCGCGGGGATCCCGCGGAGGGAGCAGGGTTCTGTGAAGCTTCCGGTCTTATGACTTGACCGTGAGTTTGGCTGAGGAGGAAGTCGCGGATCCGGAGCTGTTGGTGACCTTGCAGCGGTAGAGCCTTCCGGTCATGGAGGCCTTCGCAGTAAAGGAGAAGGCCGCAGAGTCGGAGCCGGCGGAAGTGCACTTCGTCCAGGTGGCACCGTTGTCCTTGCTGTAGTACCACTGGTAGGTCAGTCCGGTGCCTGCGGCGGCGACCGTGAACTTCGCCGTGCTGCCGGCTGTCACCGTTTTGTTCGCGGGCTGGGAAGTGATCGCGGGCTTGACGCCGGAGATCGTGAGCTTCGCGCTGTTCGAAATCACGGAACCGGAGCTGTTCGTGACTTTGCAGCGGTACAGTCTGCCGTTCATGGATTCCTTTGCCGTGAAGGAGAAGGATGCCGTGGCGGAACCATTGGACGTGCAGTCGGTCCAGCTGGAGCCGTTGTCCTTGCTGTACTGCCACTGGTAGCTCAGGCTGGAACCGGTAGCGGCGACGGAGAACGTGACGGACTTGTTGTTCGCGACGGTTTTGTTTGCAGGCTGGGTGGAGATCACGGGCTTGGAGGAACTGCTCACGGTGAGCTTCGCGGGCTCGGAAGTCATCGCGATGGTGTTGCCCTTGGAGATGATGCAGCGGTAGAGCCTTCCGTCCATCGAAGCCTTGGCCTTGAAGGAGAAAGTCGCCTTGTTGTATCCCGTGGAGGAGCAGTCGGTCCAGGTGGATCCGTTGTCCTTGCTGTACTGCCACTGGAACACCGGGGAACCGCCCGCGCTGACCTGGAAGGTCACCTGTTCACCGGGAGCGGCGGTCTGGTCGGAAGGCAGCGTCTTGAAGCCGACGACCCTGAGTTTCGCGCTGCCGGATACGACGCTTCCGTAGCTGTTGTACGCCCTGCAGCGGTACAGGCGGTCATCGTGGTTCACGGCGGCTGTGAATGTGAGGGTGGCTGTGTTGTTTCCGGTCGAACTGCAGTCCTTCCAGGTCTGGCCGTTGTCCTTGCTGTACTGCCACTGGTACTTCACACCGGATCCGAAGGCCTGGACCGTGAACTTGGCGGTTATGCCGTCGGCGACCGTTTTGTTCGCGGGGTCTTTCAGGATGATGGGGCTCTTGACGACCGAGACGCCCGTGGATTTGTCGACCCTCAGGACGTTGCTTCCGCTCTCATAGACCAGGATGGCGCCGTAATCCTGGGGAGTCGTGTCATATGCCGCGACCAGGCCGGAGCAGGTCGTGATGTTCAGCGACTGGATGGAGTTGTAGGCACAGTCCAGAAGATACAGCTTCGTGTTCTTCGTGACATCCAGGGCGGTCAGCTGGTTTTGGTCGCATTCCAGACTGAGCAGCTGCGTGAGTTTGCTGACGTCGAGGGAACCCAGCTGGTTGTTGGAGCAGACGAGATAGGTCAGCTGCGTGTTCTTCGAGAGATTCAGCGAGCCCAGCTGGTTGATGCCGCAGTTCAGCACCGTGAGTTTCGGATTCCTCGTGACGTCCAGGGACGTCAGCGAGTTGCCGTAGCAGGAAAGGTGTTCCAGTTCCGGATTGTTCGCCACGTTCAGAGATGCCAGTTCGTTGTTGTAGCAGTAGACGTGCTTCAGGGCGGAACCGTAGGGAAGCATAAGCGTCGTCAGCTGGTTGTCGTGACAGTACAGGTATTCCAGAGCCGAGTCCGCGCTGACGTTCAGCGCGGTCAGAGAGTTGTGGTGACAGTGCAGGTTCTTAAGCGCCGTGTTGCCCGATACGGTGCCCAGACTGGTCAGCGCATTGTTGTCGCAGAAGAGGACTTCCAGTGCCGGACAGTCGGCTGTATTCAGTTCATAGAGCGCGCAGCTGCTGCAGTTCAGCGTCCTGAGCCGGGGATTCTGGTTGACGAAAAGCGAATTCAGCGAGCCATGACCCGAAACGTCCAGCGAAGTGAGTTTGTTGTCCCTGCAGTTCAGGTTCTGGAGGTTCATGTTCGCACTGACGTCCAGACTTGTCAGTCCGCAGCTGTAGCACTGCAGGTTCGTCAGCGCCGTGCAGGTGCTGACGTTCAGTCCGTTCAGCGGATTCTCATAGCACCAGAGCCTCCTGAGCGCCGTGCAGCCGCTGACGTTGAGGCTGCTCAGGTTGTTCCCGTAGCATTCCAGCGACTGGAGCTTCGTGTGCCCGGACAGGTTCAGGGAGGTCAGCGAGTTCCTGTCACACTCCAGAGTGATCAGAGCCGGAGTGTTCGTCAGGACGAGGTTCGAGATGCTGCTGTTATAGCAGTAGATCGACTCCAGCTTCGTGCATGAGGAAACGTTCAGGTACGTCAGATTGCTGCAGCTGATGCAGTACAGGTACACGAGTTCCCCGTTGTAGCCGGTATTCAGGGAAGTGACCTGCGTCTCCGAGCAGTTCAGGGACCTGAGCGCCGTGAAGTACTCGATGCCCTTCAGGTTCGAGACATCCCTGCCGCTGACGTTGATTCCCTGGATCGTGGCGATTTTTTCGGGAGTCAGGACCGAGCTGCCGCCGTTGAGCGTATTCGTCACGTAATCGCGGAACACGGGATCCGGGAAGGTGACGGAGTCGATGGTCACGTTGCCTGCCGCCTGCACCGGAACGGCGAACACGGGCAGGATCAGCAGCGTGAGGAAGATCGAGAGGATCATGCCGATCAGGCGTTTTTTCTTCATGGGCAAACCTCCTTGCAGTCGTGCGTCTCGGAAGCGGGGCTTCCGGGGAAATCATCTGTCATATCACTTCCAGTATACCACGATGCCCGGCGGCTTCATACGCTTTTTATGCGACGCCCCCGGAAAAAAAGCCGTGTTTTCCGTGTATTAAAGGAAGATGCCGCCTGAAAGGGGGGAACGGAGCGTACCGCGGAACAAAAGATCCCTCCGCGGGGATCCCGCGGAGGGAAAGCAGCTGTCTCGGAAGGTTTATTTCACGGTGAGCTTGGCCGTGGAGGAGGTCACGGATCCGGAACTGTTCGTGACCTTGCAGCGGTAGAGCCTGCCGGACATGGAAGCTGTTGCCTTGAAGGAGAACGTCGCTGAGTCGGAACCGGCGGAAGAGCACTTGGTCCAGGTGGCGCCGTTGTCCTTGCTGTAGTACCACTGATAGGTCAGACCGGTGCCCGCGGCCGCGACCGTGAACTTCGCGGTCTTGCCGGCCGTCACCGTTTTGTTCGCGGGCTGGGAAGTGATCGCTGGCTTGACGCCGGATATCGTCAGCTTCGCGCTGTTCGAGGTCACGCTCCCGGAACTGTTGGACACCTTGCAGCGGTACAGCCTGCCGTTCATGGATTCCTTCGCCGTGAAGGAGAAGGACTTGGTATTATAACCGCCGGACGTGCAGTCAATCCAGCTGGATCCGTTGTTCTTGCTGTACTGCCACTGATAGGTCAGGTTGGATCCGGTCGCGGCGACGGTGAACGTGACGGACTTGTTGGCCGCGACGGTCTTGTTGCCGGGCTGGGTGGAGATCACGGGCTTGGAGGAACCGCTTACGGTGAGCCTTGCGGCTTCGGACGTCATCGCGATGGTGTTGCCCTTGGAGATGATGCAGCGGTAGAGCCTTCCGTCCATGGAGGCCCTGGCTGTGAAAGTGAACGCCGCCTTGTTGTATCCCGTGGAAGAGCAGTCGGTCCAGGTGGATCCGTCGTCCTTGCTGTACTGCCACTGATACGCCGGGGAGCCGCTCGCGCTGACCTGGAAGGTGACCTTGGCATCGGGTTCTGCGGTCTGATCCTCAGGCACCGCCTTGAATCCGACGACCCTGAGTTTCCCGGAACCGGACACGACGCTTCCGTAGCTGTTGTACGCTATGCAGCGGTACAGGCGATTGTCATGGTTCACAGCGGCCTCAAATTTGAAGGTGTCTGTGTTGTATCCGGCCGAACTGCAGTTTTTCCAGGTGGTGCCGTTGTCCTTGCTGTACTGCCACTGGTACTTCACGCCGTCTCCGAAGACCTGGACCGTGAACTTGGCATCTGTTCCCGCTGCGACCGTTTTGTTCGAGGGATCTTTCAGGATGATGGGGCTCCTGACGATCGTGACGGCCGTGGCTTTGTTGACCCTGAGGTAGTTCTCGCCGCTCGTATAGACCCAGACGGTGTAGTTATCCTCCTTTGTGCCGTTGTAGGCTTCGGTCAGACCGGAACAGGTGGTGATGTCCAGCGTGCCGATATCGTTGAGGCTGCAGTCCAGATAGTAGAGCTTCGTGTTTCTCAAGAGATCCAGTTCTGTCAGCTGATTGTGATAGCAGTCCAGCCGTACCAGCTGCGTGAGCTTGCTGATGTCCAGTTCCGTCAGCTGGTTGCCGCGGGTCTCCAGATATTCCAGTTTCGTATTTTTGGAGACGTCCAGTTCCGTCAGCTGGTTGCTGCCGCAGCTCAGAGACGTCAGTTCCGGGTTGTATGTGGTATTCAGATAGGTCAGATTGTTTCCGTAGCAGGACAGATGCTCGAGCGCCGGATCGTTCGCCACGTTCAGCGAAGCCAGATCGTTGTTGTAGCAGTACACGTGCCTCAGGGTGGAACCGTAGGGCACGCTCAGCGCCGTCAGCTGGTTGTCATAGCAGTACAGGAACTCCAGCGCCGTATGTGAGCTGAGGTTCAGTTGTCCGGTCAGCTGATTGTTGCCGCATTGCAGGTTTTTCAGCGCCGTGTTCTGTGACAGGTTCAGACTTGTCAATTGATTGTTGCTGCAGAACAGGAATTCCAGTTCCGTACATCCCGTTACGTCCAGTACGGACAGGGCGCACTCCTGGCACCCCAGCGTTTTCAGATGAGGATTGTTGCTGACGTACAGGTTCGTAAGCGAACTGTGTCCCGATGCGTCCAGTGCGGTGAGATCGTTGTCTCTGCAGTTCAGGACCGTGAGCTGCATGTTTGCGCCGACGTTCAGTTCCGTCAGGCCGCAGTTGTAGCAATGCAGGTTTTTCAGCGCCGTATTCTTGCTGATATCCAGCCCGTTCAGCGGGTTGTTGTAGCACTGGAGCGTCGATAGGGACGTGCATTTGCAGATGTTGATCTGTCTCAGACTGTTGTTGTAGCAGTACAGGGAGATCAGCTGCGTGTTGTTCGCAAGATCCAGTCCTGTCAGCCTGTTGTCGTTGCAGGTCAGATTCTTCAGGATCGTGTTGCTCGACAGCAGGAGGCTGGACAGATCGTTTCCGGAACAGTACAGCGTTTCCAGCTGTGTGCAGCCGGTGACGTTCAGGTACGTCAGATTGCAGCTATAGCAGTACAGGGACTGAAGATTCCCGTTGTAGCCGACGTTCAGGGAAGAGATGTTCGTATTGTAGCATCTCAGTGTCCTGAGCGCGGTGAAGTACTCGATGCCCTTCAGGTTCGAGATGTTCATCCCGCTGACGTTCACGGTCGTGATTCCTGCGATCTTTTCGGGAGTCAGGACCGTGCCGCCGCTGTTGAGGGTGGTTTGTACGTAGCTACGGAACACGGGATCCGGGAAGGTGACGGAATCGATGGTCACGTTGCCCGCCGCTTCCGCCGGGACAGGGAATACGGGCAGGAGCGCCAGCGTGAGGAAAAGGGAAAGGAAGATGCCGAGCAGACGTCTGTATCTCATGAGTGCCCTCCTTTTGTTCGCGGGCCCCGGAAGCGGAGTTTCCGGGGGGCAAATATCTGTCATATCGCATCCAGTATACCACGATGCACGGCGGCTTCATACGCTTTTTGTGCGCCTGGCCCGGAAAAAACCGTATTTTCCGTATTTTTAAGGAAGATGCCGCCTGAAAGGAGGGACGGAGCGTACCGCGGAACAAAAAGATCCCTCCGCGGGGATCCCGCGGAGGGAAAGCAGCTGTCTCGGAAGGTTTATTTCACGGTGAGCCTGGCCGCGGAGGAGGTCACGGATCCGGAGCTGTTGGTGACCTTGCAGCGGTAGAGCCTGCCGGTCATGGAGGCCTTCGCCGTGAAGGAGAAGGACGCCGTGTCGGAACCGTCGGAAGTGCACTTCGTCCAGGTGGCTCCGTTGTCCTTGCTGTAGTACCACTGGTAGGTCAGCCCGGTGCCCGCGGCCGTGACCGTGAACTTCGCCGTGCTGCCGGCCGTCACCGTTTTGTTTGCGGGCTGGGAAGTGATCGCGGGCTTGACGCCGGAGATCGTCAGCTTCGCGCTGTTCGAAGTTACGGAACCGGAGCTGTTGGATACCTTGCAGCGGTACAGTCTGCCGTTCATCGAGGCCGTCGCCTTGAAGGAGAAGGACGCCGTATTGTAAGCGCCTGACGTGCAGTCCGTCCAGTTCTTGCCGTTGTCCTTGCTGTACTGCCACTGGTAGCTCAGGCCGGAACCTGTCGCGGTGACGGTGAACGTGACGGACTTGTTGGCCGCGACGGTCTTGTTGCCGGGCTGGGTGGAGATCGCGGGCGCGGAAGAGCTGCCCACAGTGAGCTTCACCGCGTCAGACTTGATCTCGATGCTGCCCTTGGTGACGACGCAGCGGTACAGTCTGCCGTTCATGGAATCTTTCGCCGTGAAGGAGAACGTCGCCTTGTTGTAATTGCCCGTACTGCAGTCGGTCCAGGTGGATCCGTTGTCCTTGCTGTACTGCCACTGGAACGCCGGGGAACCGCTCGCGCCGATCTGGAAGACGGCTTTGGCTCCCGGAGCGACGGTCTGGGCCTGGGGTTGGGTCTTGATGCCGACGACTCTGAGCTTCGCGCCGTTGGTCACGAGGCCCCCGAAACCGTTGGACACCTGGCAGCGGTACAGCCGGTTGTCGTGGTTCACGGCGGCTTTGAATTCGAGGGTGGCTGTGTCGTATCCGGTCGAACTGCAGTCTTTCCAGGTCTCGCCGCCGTCCTTGCTGTACTGCCACTGGTACTGCAGGCCGCTTCCGTAGACGTCTACGGTGAACCTGGCGTCTTTGCCGGCCTTGACCGTTTTGTTCGAGGGCCCTTTCAGGAGGACGGGGCTTTTGAGGACCGAGACCGCCGTGGTCTTGTCGACGATCAGGTAATTGTCACCGCTCCTGTAGGTCCAGTACCTGTCGCTCTCCGTCGCCGTGCCGTTGAAGGCCGTGACCAGGGAGGGGCAGGTGGTGATGTTCACGGAGGGGATGGAGTTGATGGAGCAGTCCAGATAATACAGCTGCGTGTTCTGGATCACGTCCAGGGACGTCAGCCGGTTGTTGGGGCAGCGCAGGAAGGTCAGCTTTTTGTTCTTCGATACGTTCAGAGAAGTCAGCCGATTTGTGGCACAGTCCAGGAAGGTCAGTTCCGGGTTCTGCGAGACGTCGAGCACGGTCAGCTGGTTGTTCCCGCAGTCCAGGTTCGTCAGATCCGGATGATACGAGGGTGTCAGCGCGGTCAGCTGATTGTAGGCGCAGGACAGATGCCGGAGCGAGCGGAGGTTGACCAGGTTCAGGGAGGAAAGCTCGTTCTGGTAGCAGTAGAGATGGAGCAGATCCGTGCAGTAGGACACGTCCAGGGAAGTCAGCTGGTTTGTGTCGCAGTACAGGAGCTGCAGCTTCCGGTGGTTCCCCACGTCCAGCGAGGTCAGCTGGTTGCGGCTGCAGTAGAGATTCTCCAGGGCCGTGTTCGTCGAAAGGACCAGGGACGTGAGCTGGTTCTGGCTGCAGTTCAGAAGCTTCAGTTTCGGACAGTTGCCGACGTTCAGCGTGGTCAGCGAGCATTTCATGCAGCGCAGTTCGGTCAGCTGGGGATTGTTGTTCACGTACAGGGACGTGAGAGCGCTGTGCTGGGACACGTCCAGCGTGCTGAGCTGGTTGTTCCTGCAGTTCAGGACCTTCAGGTTCGTACAGGCGCTGACGTCGAGCGATCCCAGTCTGTTCTGATAGCAGTACAGATTGACCAGCGCGGTCTTCCCGGACAGGTCCAGGGACGTCAGCTGGTTCTCAAAGCAATGCAGCGTTTCCAGTTTCGGGCACGCGCTGATGTCCAGCGACGTCATCCCGTTGCCGCCGCAGTAGAGGTGCGTCAGATTCGGGCAGTACCTCAGGTCCAGCTCCTGGATCCCGTTGTTCTCGCAGCTCAGCGTCTTCAGCCCCGAGCATCCGGCGAGATCCAGCCCGGTCAGATCGCCGCAGCTGGAGCAGCTCAGGGACTGCAGGGAAGAGTTCTGACTGACGAGGAGCTGTTCCAGGGAAGCGCGGCCAGAGACGTCCAGCGACCGGATGGCGGTGCTGCGGGCGTCCACCCTCAGGAGCGCGTTGCAGCCGGAGAGATAGACCGTCGTCAGGGACGGGTTGTTCCAGCAGTACAGATACTGCAGCTTCGTATTGGAACGGACGTCCAGCGTCGTCAGGTTGTTGCCGTCGCAGTCGAGATCCGTGAGCTCCGTGAAGTATTCGATGCCCTTCAGGTTCGAGATGTTCATCCTGTTGACGTTGATGATCTTGACGGCCGCGATCTTCGACGCGCTCAGCGTATAGCTCCCGCCGTTGAGTGTGTTCACCACGTAACTGCGGAAATTGGCGTCCGGGAAGGTGGTGGAGTTGATCGCCACATCCCCGGCCGCTTCCGCCGGTACGGTGAACAGCGGCAGGAAAGCCAGGGTGAGGAAGATCGAGAGGAAGATGCCGATCAGCCTTCTGTTCTTCATGGGTGCATTACCTCCTTGCGTCAGGGGGATCCCGGGAGGGGGATATCCTTCATATCACATCCAGTATACCACGATTTTCTGTGCAGTCATATGTCGATTTCGCTCAGGATCGGGCCGCCCGAAAAGCAAAAAGAACCCCGTCCGCGGGGCGCGGGCGGGGGAGGGATGCGGGCTTATCCGAGCAGGTACATGTTCCAGGTCGTCCGGGGCAGCTTCGCGTGGAGGACGCCGTCTTCCGGTACGGCGCCGGGGCCTTTGACCGGTTTCACGTTGTCGGGTTCCTCTTCCGTGTTCACGGCTTTGAGGTCGTCATTTCTGAGCATGACGTGCTCCCTGACGGACAGATCCCCGAAGGCGCGCAGGTCCAGTTCCAGGTCGATGTCCTCTTCCAGGGAGCGGTTGACGACGAACAGCGCGACCGTTCCGTCGTCGCGCAGGACGGCGGAGGCGTCCACCATGGAGACGCTGCCGAAACGCTTGCACTCGTACTCGGGGGACGTGAGGACGGGCTTCAGGGAGACGCCCCTGCCGTAGCGGGAGGTGTAGGAAATGGGCCAGTAGATCGTCTGGGCCCAGGCGCCGCCGTTCTTCCTCGTGAGGATCGGGGCGATGGCGTTCACCAGCTGGGCGAGGCAGGCGATGCGGACCCTGTCGGCGTTGCGCAGGAAGGTGTTCAGGATGCAGCCGTCCAGGAGCGCGTCCTCGAAGGTGTAGACGTCCTCGAGGATCGGGAGCTCTTCGCCCCAGCGGTATTTCTCCCGCAGTTCGCGGTTGCGTCCGGAGTGGTCGCTGTGATAGGAGACGTTCCACTCGTCGAAGGACAGATGCAGGCGCTTCCTGCTGTGCTTCTTGCCCTTGACCGCGTCGCAGATCGAGGCGACGGTCCTGATGAACGCGTCCAGATCCGCGGTGCTGCCGAGGAAGGAGGCGGTGTCCCCGTCGGGATTTCCGTAGTAGCGGTGCAGGGAGACGTAGTCCACGTTCTCATAGCATTCGTCCAGCATCTGCAGCTCCCAGTCGCCGAAGGTGGGCATGTCGAAGGCGGAGGATCCGCAGGTCACGAGCTCGATCGAGGGATCCACCCATTTCATCATCTTGGCGGCTTCGTTCGCGCGGCGGCCGTACTCGTACGCCGTCTTGCTCTCCATCTGCCAGCGGCCGTCCATCTCGTTGCCCAGGCACCAGAGACGGATGCCCATGGGTTCCTTTTTCCCGTTGGCGATGCGCATGTCGGAGAACTTGCTCCCGCCTTTGTGGTTCGCGTACTCGACGACGTCCCGGGCGGCTTCCGCGCCGCGGGTGCCCAGGTTGATCGAGTACATCATCTCGCTGCCGGCCTTTTTGCACCAGTCGTAGAACTCGTGCATGCCGACGGCGTTGGGTTCCGTGACCTTCCAGGCGAGGTCCAGGCGGCGGGGGCGCAGTTCGGCGGGACCGACGCTGTCCTCCCAGTTGAATCCGGAGACGAAGTTGCCGCCGGGGTAGCGGACGACGGGCACGTCCAGGCCGCGGACGAGTTCCAGGACGTCGCGGCGGAAGCCCTGTTCGTCGGCCGTCGGATGGCCGGGCTCATAGACGCCGCCGTAGATGCAGCGGCCCAGATGCTCCGCGAAGGAGCCGTAGATCCTGGGATCGACGCGGCCTACGGCGAAGTCCCTGTCCAGGACGAGTTTGGCTTTCAGCATAAAGAACCTCTCTTTCAGAAAGAAAACCCCGTCCGCGGGGAGCGGACGGGGAGGAGGGGATGCTTATCCGAGAAGGTACATGTTCCAGGTGAGCTTCTCCAGCTTCACGGTCAGGACGCCGTCCTCGACCTTGCCGCCGGGGCCCTTGACGGGAGCGACGTTGTTCGGATTCTCTTCGGTGTTCACGGCCTTGAGGTCGTCGTTCTTGAGCATGACGTGGTCCTTGACGGCCAGATTGCCGAAGGCGCGCAGGTCGACGGTCAGCTCAATATCCTCGGTCAGGGAGCGGTTCACGACGAAGACCGCGAGGGTGCCGTCGTCGCGCAGGACGGCGGAAGCGTCCGCCATGGGCACGCCGTCGAAGAGCTTGCTGTCGTAGACCGGGCTCTCCATGACGGGGAGCAGAGCCTGGCCGCGGCCGTACTGGGAAGCGTACTTCATGGGCCAGTAGATCGTCTGGGCCCAGGCGCCGCCGCCGTTCTTCGTCATGATGGGGGCGATGACGTTGACCAGCTGGGCGAGGCAGGCCACGCGCACGCGGTCCGCGTTGCGCAGGAAGGTGTTCAGGATGCAGCCCACGAGGAGGGCGTCTTCGAAGTTGTAGATGTCCTCGAGCAGCGGGAGGGCGCGGCCCCACTTGTCCTGCTTCCAGATCTCGTTGTCCTGCTCTCTGGAGTGATACCACACGTTCCACTCGTCGAAGGAGAGGTTGATCTGGCGCTTGCCGTGCTTCTTGCCCTTGACGGTGTCGCAGATGGCGACGATGGTCTTGATGAACTCGTCCAGATCCATGGAGCTGCCCAGGAAAGAGGCCGGGTCGTTCGTGGGATTGCCGTAGTAGGTGTGCAGGGAGACGTAGTCGACGTTCTCATAGCACTCGTTGAGCATGGTCAGCTCCCAGTCGCCGAAGGTGGGCATGTGGGAGTTGGAGGAACCGCAGGCCACGAGCTCGATGGAGGGGTCGACCCACTTCATCATCTTGGCGGCCTCGTTGGCGCGGCGGCCGTACTCGTAGGCGGTCTTGTGTTCCATCTGCCAGGGGCCGTCCATCTCGTTGCCGAGGCACCAGAGCTTGATGTCCAGGGGCTCTTTCTTGCCGTTGGCGATACGCATGTCGGAGAACTTGCTGCCGCCCTTGTGGTTGGCGTACTCGACGACGTCGCGGGCTTCCTCGGCGCCGCGGGTGCCCAGGTTGATGGAGTACATGCACTCGGTGTTGGCCTTCTTGCACCAGTCATAGAACTCGTGCATGCCGACCTCGTTGGTCTCGGTGGTGAACCAGGCGAGATCCAGGCGCTTGGGGCGCAGTTCCTTGGGGCCTACGCTGTCTTCCCAGTTGAAGCCGGAGACGAAGTTGCCGCCGGGATAGCGGACGACGGGCACGTCCAGGTCGCGGACGAGCTGGATGACGTCCTTGCGGAAGCCCTGTTCGTCGGCCAGGGGATGTCCGGGCTCATAGATGCCGCCGTACACGGCGCGGCCCAGATGCTCGATGAACGAGCCGTACATGCGGGGGTCGATCTTGGCGATGGTGTAAGCCTTGTCCAGGATCAGCTTTGCTTTCTGCATGGGGATATCCTCCTCTTTTTTCAACGGTTTCGCACCGTCTGTTTCCTCGGGTATTGTAACAGAACGACCGGGGGATGTCCATCATCCGACATGGCGTTCGAAGCGGGTGAAGCCCAGGATCTTCCCGATCTCGTCCATCGCGTCTGCGGGGATCTCGACGCCGGAGGCGGCGCAGTTGGACTCGAGCTGTGCTGCGCGGGACGCGCCGACGATGACGGAGGAGATCTCCTTGTGCTGCAGGATCCAGGCGAGGGCGAGCTGGGCCATCCTGAGCCCCAGGGCGTCCGCGATCTTCTCGAGCTTTTCGACCTTGTCGAGGTTCTCGTCCGTCAGCAGGTTGTTGATCTGTTTGTCCGCCTGGAAGGTGGCGCGGGAGCCTTCGGGGTAGGGCTGGCCTTTCTTGTATTTGCCGGTCAGGAGGCCCTGGGCCAGGGGGGAGAACACCGTGATGCCGATCCCGTAGCGGGAGCACACGTCCATGATCTCGTGCTCGATGTAGCGGTCCATCATGTGGTACTGGGGCTGGATCACGGTCAGGGGATGGAGCTTATACTCGGAGATGATGCGCTCGGCCTGTTCCAGGCGCGCGCCGCCCCATTCCTCGCTCACGCCGTAGTAGAGGATCTTGCCCTGGGTCACGAGGTCGGACAGGGCGCGCAGGGTCTCTTCCATGGGCGTCGTGGGATCGAAGCGGTGGCAGTAGTACAGGTCGATGTAGTCGGTCTTCATGTTGGCAAGGCTGCGGTCGATCGACTCCATGATGTGCTTGCGGGACAGTCCCCGGTTGTTGGGGCCTTTGCCCGTGGGGAAGAAGACCTTGGAGGACAGGACCAGGTCGCGCCGGGGATAGTCGGACAGGACCTCGCCCAGGAAGCGCTCGGCCGCGCCGCCGGAATAGGCGTCCGCGCAGTCGAAGAAGTTGATCCCCTGGTCGACCGCGCACTTCACGGTCTCTCTGGCGATCTCCATCTTCTCCGCGTTCTGCAGCTCCGTCATCCAGCTGCCCAGGGCGATCTCGCTGACTTTGAGGCCCGAACGGCCTACGCTGCGATACTTCATTTGTCGTTTCTCCTTTTATTCGTGATGCGTCCAGACGAAATCGTGGACGTCGCGTTCGTCGTCGAGGTCCGGCAGGGGGCGTTTGGCCTTCTGCACGGACAGGGTCTCGGTGTGGACGAGGGATTCGCCGGGGGCGACTTCCTTGAATTCGCCCAGCGCCTCGATCTCCATGAAGGCGTTGCCGGTGTAGACTTCGAAGGAACTGCCGCCGTCGGTGTAGTTCCCGCCCGGCACGACCTCGTGCTGCGCCGTCACGACCCAGCCGTCCAGGGCGTAGAGGCCGAAGCCTTCCGGGTTGAGCATGCCGGCCTTGAAGGGCCGCCAGATCTCCGGATCCTGCTGGAGGACGAAGTGGCGGTTGTGCAGGTGCAGGCGCGGGTCCTTCAGGTGGCCGATGTCGAAGAGGATGAAGACCTTGCCGGGGGTGAGGGGCTTGAGCAGGGCTTCGGGAGAGAGGGCGGGACGGGGGCCGCGGAACTGCGGACGGGCCGTCGAGAACTCGAAGGGCTCCGCGTCGTTCCTCTTCCCGAAGGGGACGAAGCCTACGCCGCCGGGGGCGAACTGGGTGATCTGCCAGGGGGCGTAGCTTCTGGTTTCGTCCGACGCGTTCAAATACTCCGCCGTGACCGTGATCTTCCCTTCGGTCTCATCCATCCGGACGGTCATGCGGGGACGCATGCCGGACACGGGGCTGTACTGCCCCGTGAAGATGCCGCCGTCGGGCAGGACCTCGACGTCCAGCGGACCGTTGTCGGGAACGTTCGTGTGCAGGGGGAGTTGCGGGGCGAGCCAGAGCCGGTGTCCGCCGTAGAAGTGGAACTCGGCGCCTTCCCCGAAGATGGACTCGAAGACTTCGCCTTTCGTGACGATCTTGTCCTCGTCGTCGTTGAAGAAGAGATTGGGGCCGCCCGTCGGGGCGAAGGAAATGATCCTGGGGCCGACGTCCGCCGTGACGAGGGCTTCCAGCGCCTCGTTTTTGATGGACAGGCAGCGCCCGTAGTGCTTGTACTCTTTGAACTCGGTCGTGACCATGGCGTATCCCTCCGTCTTTGATGTTCTTTCTTTATTGTATCGGATTCGGGGCGCTTCCGCAATGCCGGAAGGACCCCGAAAGTCCTTGCATTCCGTCCCGCGCTGTGTTATACTTTTTTAGCCTGTACTTCTGGAAGTATGGGCACAACCGATATCTGTTTATGAAGGAAGGACGAATACCATGACCTCGACCGTCGAAAAGTTGGAGAACAATCAGGTAAAACTCACCGTGACCGTGGATGCGGCGGATTTTGATAAAGCTGTGCAGCGCGCTTATCTCAAGCTGCGCAATCAGATCGTGATCCCGGGCTTCCGCAAGGGCAAGGCCCCCCGCAAGGTGATCGAGAACATCTACGGCGAAGCCGTCTTCTATGAGGACGCCTTCAACGACGTCTGCCCCGGCGCTTACGACGAGGCCGTGGAGGAGAACGGACTGTATCCCGTGGATCAGCCCAACGTGGACGTCGATCAGATCGAGGTCGGCAAGGACCTGATCTTCACCGCCGTCGTGACCGTCAAGCCCGAATTCGAGCTCGGCCAGTACAAGGGCATCGAGGCGAAGCGCCCCGTCTACACCGTGGAAGACGCGGACGTCGAGGCCGAGATCAAGCGCGCGCAGGACCGCGTGGCCCGCTGGGAGACCGTCGAGCGTCCCGCCGAACTGGGCGACCGCGTGACCCTTGACTACGCCGGCTTCTGCGAAGGCGAGCAGTTCGAGGGCGGCACCGCTCAGGACCAGACCCTGGAGCTCGGCTCCGGCCGCTTCATCCCCGGCTTCGAGGATCAGCTGGTCGGCCTTGAGACCGGCGTCGAGAAGGAGATCTCCGTGACCTTCCCCGAGGAATACGACGAGCGCCTGGCCGGCAAGCCCGCGACCTTCAAGGTCACCCTGAAGGACATCAAGAAGAAGGAAGTCCCCGAGCTGGACGACGAGTTCGCCAAGGACGTGTCCGAGTTCGACACCCTTGAGGAATACAAGGCCGACATCCGCGCCCGTCTCGAGAAGGACGCCGCCGACCGCGCCGAGAACGAGTGGCAGGGCATCCTCCTGGACAAGGTCGTCGAGAACACCCCCATCGACATCCCGGACGCCATGGTCGAGACCCAGCTCAACTACATGATGCAGGAACTCGGCTATCAGCTGAGCTATCAGGGCCTGCGCCTGGAAGACTACATCAAGTACACCGGCACGACCGAGGAAGCGCTGCGCAATGACCGCCGCGACGCCGCCAAGAAGGCCGTGCACCGTCAGCTCGTCATGGAAGCCATCCAGAAAGCGGAAGGCATCGAAGTGACGGATGAAGACGTGGACGCCGAACTGCAGACCCTCGTGACCGAAGGCCGTACGCTGGAGGACATGAAGTCCACCCTGCGTCCCGAAGACCTCGAGTATTTCCGCGGCACCGTCCTCAACCGCAAGACCGTCGCGGTCCTGACCGAGAACGCCAAAGAGATCGAGGAATAATCCCGACATCATCGCCGAAAGGCAGACAATTCACAAAAGAAGGAAGTGATTCGAATGACGCTGATCCCCATGGTCATCGAGCAGACTCCCAGAGGGGAGCGCTCCTATGACATCTATTCCCGGCTCCTGAACGACCGGATCATTTTCCTCAGCGGCCCCATCGAAGACCAGATGGCCAACAGCATCGTGGCCCAGATGCTCTTCCTGGAGGCGCAGGATCCCAAAAAGGACATCATGCTCTACATCAACAGCCCGGGCGGCGTCATCACCGCGGGCATGGCCATCTTTGACACGATGCGCTACATCTCCTGCGACGTGTCCACGATCTGCGTGGGCATGGCGGCTTCCATGGGTTCCTTCCTGCTCGCGGCCGGCACCCCCGGCAAGCGGATCGCCCTCGCCAACAGCGAGATCATGATCCACCAGCCTTCGGGCGGCGCGCAGGGCCAGGCGACCGACATCGTCATCGCGGCGGAGCACATCACCCGCATCAAGAAGACGATGAACCGCCATCTCGCAGAAATGACCGGCCAGCCTCTGGAAGTCATCGAGCGGGACGTGGAACGGGATCACTTCATGACGGCTGAGGAAGCCAAGGAATACGGTCTCGTGGACCAGGTCTTCGTGACCCGTTCCTGATACGGAGGTCCCATCTTGCCGAAATACGAAGAACCCAAAGTCAGATGTTCCTTCTGCGGGAAGGAGCAGGATCAGGTCCGCCGGCTCGTCGCCGGACCGGGCGTCTACATCTGCAACGAGTGCATCGAGCTCTGCCAGGATATCCTGGACGAGGACTTCGCCGAAGCGGAAGAGGCCCCGGCCCAGGAGGAGCTGCTCAAGCCCCGCGAGATCAAGGCCGTGCTGGATGACTACGTGGTCGGCCAGGAAGACGCCAAGCGCATCCTGTCCGTCGCCGTGTACAACCATTACAAGCGCGTGTTCCAGGGCGCCGCGCAGACGGATGTGGAGCTCCAGAAGAGTAACATCGTCATGCTCGGCCCGACGGGTTGCGGCAAGACCTGGCTCGCCCAGAGCCTGGCCCGCGCCCTGAACGTCCCCTTCGCCATGGCGGACGCCACGTCCCTGACCGAGGCGGGCTACGTGGGCGAGGACGTCGAGAACATCCTGCTCAAGATCATCCAGGCCGCCGACTACGACATCGAGCGCGCCCAGCGCGGCATCATCTACATCGACGAGATCGACAAGATCGCCCGCAAGAGCGACAACCCCTCGATCACCCGCGACGTGTCGGGCGAGGGCGTGCAGCAGGCGCTCCTGAAGATCATCGAGGGAACGGTCGCGTCCGTGCCCCCGCAGGGCGGACGCAAGCATCCCCATCAGGAATTCATCCAGATCGACACCACGAACATCCTCTTCATCTGCGGAGGCGCGTTCGGAGGGATCGAGAAGATCATCGAGGAACGCGTAGGCCACAAGACGATGGGCTTCGGCGCGGACGTCAAGTCCACGGAAGAGAAGGACATCGGCGAGATCTTGAAGCAGATCCTGCCCGAAGATCTCCTGAAGTTCGGCCTCATCCCCGAGTTCACCGGACGCGTGCCGATCATCACGACCCTGCACGGCCTGGACGAGAACGCCCTGATGTCCGTCCTGACGGAACCCAAGAACGCCCTCGTCAAGCAGTACAGCTACCTCTTTGCCCTGGACGGCGTCGACCTGGAATTCACGGAAGATGCGCTCCGCGCCATCGCGAAGAAGGCGGTCGAGCGCAAGACCGGCGCACGCGGCCTCAGGGCCATCCTGGAGGAGACCCTTCTGCCCGTCATGTACGACGTGCCTTCCCGCACCGACGTGGAAAAGTGCGTCATCACGAAAGAGACGGTCGAGAAGAACCTGCCCCCGCAGCTGGTGCTGCGGACCCGTCAGCTCCCCGTCATGGACGCGGAAGACCTGATGGCGGAATAAAGGACATACACTTTGAGGGAGGCCATGCCTCCCTTTTCTGAACCCGCGGGAACGCGGGAGCCCGGAGGACCGATATGCCGGAGAAACTGAAGACCGTCTGGGAGACTTTCTTCGTTACGGGATGGTGGATCGCCATCCTGGTCTTCTCGTGTGCCTTTTCAGTCCTGGCGTATCTGCACGGCAGGTTCTGGGCCCGCCTCCTGAGGCGGGCCCGGCACCCCCTGTCCCTGTTCTGCACGGGACTCGTATCGGTCCTCGCGCTGGAGGAGTTCTTTGCCTGGCCGGTCGTCGCGTACCGCCTGTCCTCGGACCTGCTCCTGGGGATCACGGCAGCCGTCGTCCTCGTTCCTCCGATTGTGTCCTTCTTCCTGAAGCCCGCCGAAAAGAAGTTCGGACGGCCTTCCGTGCCTCTGCTCGTCTTCACGGGGATCCTCGTCCTCTTCGTCGTCCTGTCCTGCACCTTCGAGTACCGGTTCAGCGGGGACGACTCCTTCTACGTGAGCAGCATCGCCCAGTTCGCGAAAGCGGAGCGGATCAATCTGTTCGACGCCAGCATGGGGGATCCGACGGCGTCCACCGTGCCCATGTACGACTTCCAGGTCTGGGAGAGCCTGCTTTCCGTGATCTGCCGGGTGACCGGACTCAAGGCCACGGTGCTCTCGCGGACGCTCCTCGTCGCGCCGCTCATCTTCATCTCCTGCTGCGCGTACTTCCATCTGGGAAGAACGCTGCTGAAAGACGATAATAAAGCCCTCTTCTTTACGGCCGCAGTCACCGTGTTCCATCTGGGCTGCCGCTATGTGAACTACAGCGAGGGTTCCTTCCTTCTGGGACGGATCTGGCAGGGCAAGAGCGTCGACCTGACTGTCGTCCTGCCGCTGCTCGCCGCGGAGACTGTCGACCTGTTCTCCTCGGACAAGAAGCGGATCCCCGTCATGATCTGGCTGGCCGTGCTCGCGGGCGCGGCGCTCAACCCGACGTCCCTGTACCTCAACGGCTTCGAGCTGCTCTTCCTGGGGCTGGCCATGGCCGTCGTGACCCACAGGTACAGGCGGCTGACGCGCCTGATCCCAGCCGTACTCATCACCGGTTTCTTCACGCTCCTCATTTATCTCCGGACATCCCGCAACGCCGCGGGGATCATTGTGGGTTCGAGCACCGTGGACCCGGGATTCTGGCTGAGCGCCCTGAAGAACGTGTTCGGGAACGTCCTGCCCTACGCAGGGCTGTATCTCGCGTCCCTTGTCTATATCCTGTTCCGGGGAGACAGGGAAGCCAAAGCCTTCTTCCTCGTTTCGGCCCTGTTCATGCTCGTGTGCCTCTGGAACCCGCTGACGGGACGCTTCGTCGCGGAGAAGATCACGAAGGAGCCCACCTACTGGCGGGTGTTCTGGCTGGTCCCCCTGGGGGCGGGCATCGCCTGGGCCGCGTCGGACCTGGCGTTCCGCGCTCCGAAGAAGTTCGTCCTCCCTGCGGCCGCGGCGCTCCTGGCCGTTGTCGTATTGGCGGGAAACTGGTTCATGGAAGACTACACGCCCGCGAGGAATCCGGAGAAGATCTCCCCGAGCGTCCTGAACGTTACCCGAAACTTCGATGGCGATACGGCGGGATCTCCAGTGCTCGCGGTGAGTTCCGTCTCCATGACCCTGCGGCAGGAGAACCCGGACGTATGGCTCCTGGTGTCCCGGACGAACTATACCGAGGACGTGTACACTTCCTTCGGGCGGACGGAGGAGGGACAAGACAGGCGGATCCTGTACGACTTCGTCAACGGCACGCTGGAGGACTGTTCGGCTGTCCCGGCGCTCCTGGACAGGTACGGGGTGGAGACGGTTGTCCTGCGGAACGACTCCAAGAAGTCCGTCGCCGTCCTGAAAGAAGGAGGCTGGACCCTGAAGGAGAAGTACGGCGCGATCCGCCGCTATGAGAGGGCTCCCGATCCGGCGCCGTAAGAGCGGAAAACTCTATTCATTCTTCTTTGTATAAGCTATAATATAGAAAATTACAGTGATACGGAGGCATATCATGTCAGCAGCCGGCGCATTCAGTATCGGCCTGATCGTCCTGGGAGTCCTGCTCCTGATCGGGATCGTCATCGTCGTCATCGTCATCGTCGCGGCTTCGAAGCGTTCGAGCGCGCAGAGCAGCCAGGCGTTCCAGCTCATGAACCATCCGAACCTGCGCCCGATCCGGGACTTCGCGTTCGCCAACGGCCAGAGGCCCGACAGGCTCGTTTTGACCGCGGACGGCGGCGTATGGTACGGACCTGTCAACGGGGCCTTCTGCCAGGTGCCGCAGGGCTATCTCATGCCCACCGACAAACAGACGAGAAGAGGCCTCGCGTCCGTCCTGGCCCAGACGATGGGATACAGCTGGTATCAGGGACCGGCGCAGACCGGCAATCCCCAGGTGGATTCCACCGCGGAATTCATCCTCATCGCGAACAGGTCTGCCCAGGGCGGCTGGAGGTAAGATGTTCCGTGAAGTCGCGCGCGCCCGCCAGGCGATGACCCGCGAGGAATGCCTGGACCTTCTGAAGCATACGAAGCGAGGCGTCCTGTCGGTGACCGGGGACGACGGCTGGCCCTACGGCATGCCGCTGAACCATTTCTACGACGAGACCGACGGGAGGATCTATTTCCACTGCGGCAAGGCCGGCCACAGGCTCGACGCCCTGCGCGCCGATCCCCGGGCCTCCTTCTGCGTACTGGACGAGGGCGCGAAGGTCGAAGACGACTGGGCTCTTCGCTTCAGGAGCGTCATCGTGTTCGGACACGTAGAGTTCGTGGAAGATCAGGAAAAGGCGCTGGACATCTGCGCCAGACTGTCCCGTGTGTTCACGCAGGATGAGGAGTATATCCGGAACGAGATCGAGCACTTCGGACAGGCCGTCCTCGTGTTCGCACTCGTGCCGGAGCATATGACGGGCAAACGGGTCAAGGAATCCTGATCCCCCCGGAAGAGAAGGATACCCGTAAAGAGCGGACAGACCGGAAACGTCCGCGGACCGAAGGGGGAGGGAAACCATGCAGGGAGAGATCGGAATCCTGATCGCCTACGTCATCCTAGGCGTCATCTGGGGCTTCGCGGTGAACGCCGTGGTCCAGAACAAGGGATACGATGAAAACTGGTTCTGGTGGGGTTTTTTCTTCGGATTCATCGCCCTGATCGTCGCACTGACGAAACCGGACAACCACAACTATACTGTCTATCCGTCATCCCTGTCGCCCGTGGGCTACGACAGCGAAAAGGAAAGGATCCTGCGGCAGGGCGGATGGAAGTGCACCTGCGGAAGGGTCAACGCGTCCTATACGAGCCTGTGCGCGTGCGGAAAAACGAAGGGCGACGTGCTGAGCCGGATGAAGCCGGCCGTGAACGTCCCGGCGCCGGCACCGGCCGAAGGCGAGAGCAGCATGTCTGCGATCGCCGGGGAGGAGGAGATCGTCCGGCTGCTGAAAGAGTACAAAGAGCTCCTGGATGCGGGGGCCATTACGGAAGAAGAATTCCAGAACAAGAAACGTCAGCTGCTGAACAGCTGACGGGAATACTGGGAACAGGGGATGCGCCTTGATTTCCGGACTGCGGATAAGCAGGACGGGATCGGGGTGCATTCCTTTTCTATATGGTCCGAATGCGGATCTGCTCTGCCGGAGATATCACTGCGGTGATACCTCGGATTGCATACGGCTGGCATCATAGTACGATAGTGGCGTGCGTATCTCATTGGCAATAAGAAACATGGAAGCACTCAGCAAAGCTATGCAGAGACAGTACAGCTGGGAAAAGAATACGTCAGGCAAGACGTTTCGTATTCCTGCATCCTTTCTTCAAAGCAACAAGGGAGAGCATGATCACAATGCTCTCCCCTGATGTAAGATATAGAATACGTTCTTCACTGCTCTTCAGTGATTTTTTCGATCACAACAGCTGTGCCGCTGGCTGAAACCATGACTGCGTTGCCGCCCGGGATCGTTCGCTCGAAGTCAATGGAAATAATAGCGTTCGCTCCCTGAGCGACGGCTTTTTTCCTCATTCGGTCGATCAGTTCGGTCTCCAGTTCATTGATCCTGTCAGTGATTGCATGCATCTGTTCACCGGTTAAGGAAGCAAACATGTCGCCGAGACTTTTGGCGACAGTCCTGATTCCAATGCCCGTTAAGGTTTCGTCGAAAATAATACCCTTGTAGTCAACGATGCGATAGCCTTCGAATGAAGGAGATGTTGTTAACTTGACATCGCCAATGATCGCGGCTCTTGCAGCTGTTTCTTCTTCGGTTTCATCCAGAATGTCGATATGAGATTGTGCACCCAGCTTTGTGATACAGTCATTACACAGATTGCGGTAACGGGTACCCATATCATCTATGATCTTACATTTCTTCACAGCAGTTTCTCTTCTGCAAAAGTCACACTTTGGCATTTCCAGACCCTCCCAAATCGATCATTGTGTTGAGTTAATCAACTTCCTGCTTTGTATTTTATCATGCCGGGAAAACCTAAACAATAATACTGACTCTAAAAGGGACTCCTATGCCAGACCACGCGATCCTAAGCATGGGAAATAGAAGATTGCCTTCATAATGTGTTTGATCCACACAGATTATCACCCAAGCGACATGTGTCCGTGAGCACTGCGATGTGACGGATTTCGAACTCAAAACCGGTCTGGGGATCCGGTCGGATTGGCTGGATTTGACAGCAGGGTGTATAATGGTAAAGATGTTTTGGGACTCACAAAATACAGATGGGTCGGCCACAGGGTCTCCGAAGCATCCTGCAGTCAAATCTTGGGGAAATCTGCTCCCTGACAGTTTTCATGCTGCCTAGATCAGGATCGCCCTGGGATATATGAGATCTGCGGAGGATAAGGAATGATACCGGATATCCGGAGCATTCCTCCTCCACATCTCATACAGTAAGTTCAGCCGTTCCGGGATGGTTCCAGGTACGGTGAGCAGGTCGTTCGTATGCCTGATTCCGTGCTGAAGACCGTGACCGGGATACGGCTCGGGGATCCCGCCGGATCCGCCCGAAAAAGGAACATGCCCTGCCGACCCCGGCAGGGCTTCTCTTTCATCGGATTGGCTCGGGGATCCCTAAGAAAGGAGACATATGAAACAGAGAGATATAGATGAGATCGCGCTGGCACAGTCGGCGCAGGACTGCGGCTGCATGCCCGAGGATTTCCTTGCGGATACGCACAGCTTCCACGAGTCCGTCAAAAACGAGAACGCGAGGCGGTATCTGGACCTGCCCCTGACACTGGACCTCGTGAGCTACGGTCCCTGCGTCGTGGCATCCGGGGACCCGGCGCTGGAGGCGTCCGTCATGCCCCTTTTGGAGCGCTTCGGCGCGCCTCACGCCATGGAGACCCCGGGGATCTACGCCCTGAACGAGGCGCTGGAACCCTATGACGCGCAGATCTGTTTCCAGGCGGAATACTTTCTTCCGTATCTGGATATCATGACGACGGCGGAGAGGAGGCCCAGCCGCTACGAGATCCGGTCCCTGGAGCCGGAAGAGTTCGGACTGCTGTATCTGCCCGAATGGAGCAACGCGCTGTCCGCGAAGCGGCCCCAGCTGGACCGTGTGGCCTACGGAGCCTATGACGGCGATACCCTGATCGGCCTGGCCGGAGCGTCCGCCGACTGCGACACGATGTGGCAGATCGGGGTGGACGTGCTGCCGGGATACAGGAGGCAGGGTGTCGCGTCCGCGCTGACGCACGCCTTAGCCATGGACATCCTGGAGAGGGACATCGTACCCTTCTACTGCGCGGCCTGGTCGAACCTGGCGTCCGTCCGCAACGCGCTCAGGAGCGGGTTCCGTCCCGCATGGGTCGAAGCGACCGCCAAGCCCAACGCGTTCATCCGCGACATGATCCGCTGATTATCTGCAAAAGGGAACCGGGAGGATCTTCTCCCGGATCCTTTTTTATCTGTCGAAGCCTCGGGAGCTTCTGTTCCTCTGCCTGTACTGTTCCAGCACGGGGTCGGGGATCTCGATCTGCCTTTCTCTGTTCAGGAGTTCGACCAGATAGGGGAGACGGTCCAGGGCGGACTTCGCGGTCTTAAGTTCCCCGCGCACGCCCTTCAGCTCTTCTGTGATCTTCTTCGCCTCGGTCCGCAGCCGGACACGTTCGTCCGGATCCTTCGTCCTGCGGGCTTTGCTCTGCAGAGCGTTCCTCTTCTTGACGGATTCCCTGATCCGGTCTTCCGTTTTCGAGACCCATTCCCGCAGGCCGTCCGAGGTCTGAAGATCCTTTTCCGTAAGGAACCGGTATTCGGCGTGGATCTCAGGCGCGTGGGCCGCTTCCATGCGCGCAAGGGGATACTGAGGACGGTAGGCGTAGAATGCGGCGGGCGTTTTCAGGCTCTCTTTGTTCAGGGCGCTCATCAGGGCGAAGACTTTTTGGGGCGGCCACGTCCCGTAATCCTGAGGGACGTTGTTCCTTGAGAGATCGAAACGGCGGATGGGGGAAGCGGGCAGTGCCGATCTGAACCGTTCCATCCGATGCAGATCTTCCCGCAGGCTGTATGAAGGCCGGAGAAGGTTTTTTCTGATGTCCTCGGTGCTGTTCAGCCCGAAACGTTCGAGAAAGACGGGAGCCTTCATGCCCGGCACGCGCACGGCGAAGCGCTCCATGTCCAGTTCGTAGCCGAACTTCTGCAGATTGGCCGCGAAGCCTTCGACGCTCTCGGCGTTCTTCAGGCAGAAGAGGACTTCCTCTTTCATGACGTCCAGGGGCGTCATCTTGCCGTCCTTGTGCACCCAGTAGAGTTTCCGCATGCCGGTCAGGGGATATTTGTCGTCCAGGACGGACAGCCCGTTCTCGCGGCAGATCCGGTCCGAGACCTCGCGGAAGAAACGGAAGTTCTTGTTTGTGGACGTGTACTTCTTTCCGTCCAGGTAGGAGTACGCATTGATGACGAAGTGGTTGTGGACGCATTGGGTGTTGAGGTGGGTGGCCACGAGCACCTGATACTTGCCGCCCCAGACCTTGACCGCGGTCTCGACGCCGAGACGGTGGGCTTTCCTGGGATCCACTTCCTGATGGTTGAAGCACTGGATCGCGTGGTAGACCTTGACTTCCCCGGATTCGCCGAAATGCTTCTGGACCGCGGTCATCTCCTCGACGGCGCGGTCGACGGAGCACCGGACGCCCGACACGAGGAGGACACGTTCCGGTCCGTCACCGTGCGCAGGACCCAGGCCCTTTCCGTTCTTTTCGGGATCCAAAGTCGTTTTTTCGGGATTCTTGATGTAGGCCGCGGCTTCGGCCGCGGACGAGCGGACTGAGGACATGAGTGTGACTGCCATGGTTCCTACCTTCTTTCTTTCGGGATGAGTACGATGCGGAGGATGGAGAGGATCACCGGGAGCGCCGCGGGGACGGGTTCTTCCAGATATCGGGCGAGCAGTTCCGCGCAGACGAGGAAACGGTACGGATCCAGAGGCTCGGGCGAATAGCCGAGCACTTTCTTTCTCATCCATTCGGACAGGGAGATCCCGAGCTGCTTCGCCGAGGTTTCGAAGCGTTCTTTCTCCTCTCTGCCGATGGAGATGCTGAGAAACGCGTTGTAGGACTTTTTGTCTTTCCTGAGGATCCGTCTGGAACGCGTCTCCGCCCTGACCCGCCGTGCGTCCGGCGCGGGTTCGAGAAGGGCCCGCCGGAGATCGTCGAGGAGAGAAAGGACGTCCGCGTCGTATTCGGGAGTCCGGACGCGCTCGAGCCGCTCGCACAGAAGATAGAAATCGGGCGGCACGTAGGCCCGGGGTCTGCGGCCCCGGCATCGCTGCCGGATGTATTCCGACGGGGAGAGACCGCTGGCTTTGATCGCCCGGTCGATCTCCCCTCTCTCTTCCGGGGTCAGCGGGATCCTGATGCATGTGGCGTTTCCCATGGATTATCCTTTCTGCCTTTGACGGGGCGTGTTCTTCCGAGATCCGGAATGGATCTGTCCGTTATGCAAGGAGCGGCTTGCCGGTTTCTGCTGCCTAAAAACGAACAAGCGTTCTTTTTTTGTTTCAGATATGAGGCCGGAGCACGGATATCCACTGCGGAAAACACCGGGAATTAGGCGTTTTCGCTGACCTTGTCAACTTGACAAGGTACGATCCCGAAAAACGGTCCGCTGCCGTGTGTCGGGTCTTCCGCAAAGTGGTCTCTGTACCGTTCAGACTCGTCATCCGATCTTTCCTTTCCCGCATCCTGTCTGCGTTTGTTTTCTGTATGCTGCTGTTTGTTTCTTTCTTGTTTTTGTCCAGTGGACAAGGTTCCCAGATGGAGCCGAATGTCCGGTCGACCCGTGAAGCCAACTTCATGGCCATTGGCCATGAAGCCCCGGCCTTTCATTCTCTGTGTGCGGAGACTGTCCGGCCGCGTTCCTCGAGCGTGCGGTTCAGGAGGATCTCCTACCAGTCTTATGATACACTATCTCGTAAATAAATGCAAATAAGTTATTATGTTGCAATTTGGACTTTACTGTTTTAGTAAACAGTCACACTTCTTGTCCAATGGAAACGGCGACCGCCTGGGGATGGGCTTCGGTTTTTCCCTTTTTACAGGGATTTGTCTCACGTCCGTGCCCGGACATTGTCCAATCAGCGCGTAAAATCGATTTGGCGAGACGGTCCGTGGAGGCCGTGAAACATATCGAAAAACGATATGAAACGTGAGGACCGATCCAAACGGATCCTGACGAAATATCTGCGATTTCAGTAACGGAGGCAGAAGAAAACACGATTTGGATCCGTGCCGCGGGGAAACGGGGAGAGCGCGGAAGGGGCGAAAAACTGTCCGCGATTCTGGATTAGCGGTCTAATTGATTCCATGGTCCTCAACAGTAAAAATTTTTCTCGTGACAGAAAAAAATCCTGTCTATTTTTTACATCTAAAAATATTTGAATAATCGTTAAATTTGCAGGAATCCCGCCCGGAAGCGGTTGCTTTTACCCTTCGTCTGATAGTATAATTTATATGTATACATATACGCTGACGGAGGAGACATCGGCGATTCTCCTCCGCCGCTGACATACGGGTCCGGGCCGCTCTCGTGCCAGAGCGCGGAGTCAGGCTGTCCCGCATCATAGGATCGCAGCCGCACGGGGTGCCGTGCGGAGGGCGAAGCCGTATCTTCCGGAGGATTGACATGGTTCCGTACGTTCGGTGCGTGTTCTGCAGGACGGGACATGAGAAACGGGTCGCGAGACAGATCGAGGCGAAAGAACTCGGCAGGGCGGTCTTCCCTCAGAAGGTGAAGCCCTTCCGTGTCAAGGGCGTCTGGGAAGACAGGACGGAGGTCCTGCTGCCCGGCTATCTTTTCGTGTATTCGGAAGAACCCTATCCCTTAAGGGAACTGTATACGCTGGAAGGCGTCATCCGGGTGCTGACCTATCAGGGAGAGGACAGGGAAGGCTGGCTGGAAGGTTCCGACAGGGCGTTCGCCGAATGGGTCCTGGAAGAGGACGGACTGATCGGCAAACTGGCTGCGGTCAAGGAAGGCAGCTTCGTCCACGTGAAGGATGAGGGGCTCAGACAGTTCCGCGGACAGGTCGTGGAGATCAACAAGGGCAGGCATACGGCCCATGTAGTCCTGGATCTTCTCGGGATGAAGCGGAGCCTATGGCTCGGATACGAGCTGATCGAGCCGGAAGAGGATGCGGTACCCAATAACGGGAACGACCCGGAAAACAAGACAGAGAAAACGGAAAAGGAATAGACAGAAGGCCGGGCTATGCATTGCCCGGGATTACTCAGAACTGCAGAATATACATTGAAGCTGCTTCATAAGGAACAGCTTGTTTGCGATAGATGAGAACGGGATGCTGTCCGGAAAGAAGAGGGCGGATCTCAGAGAACGACGGAACGGATCCGGGGATATCCGCCCGGAAGACGGTCCCCTCAACGGGAGGAACATTCGACATAATGGACTGGTTACGGAAAGTGAAAAGCGCGCTGAAGGTCGAGCACTGGAAACTGCTCGCCGTCATCCTCGCGTGCTGCGATTTCATATCGATCCTTGTCGCCTATTTTCTTGCGCTCTGGCTCCGCCATGACTGCATCTATTCCAAGATCCCGAAAGATTATCTGCATGCCTATCTTTCCTTTATCCCCTGGTACGCTCTGGGATCGATCGTGCTGTTCTCGGCATTCCGGATGTACCGCGGCATGTGGAGATACGCGAGCTACGGCGAACTCGTGCGTACGGTCACGGGATCCCTGATCGCGTCGATACTCCACGTGATTATGATCACGGCGATCTTTCTCAGGATGCCCCTTTCCTATTACATCTGGGGTTCCATGGTCCAGATGGGCCTGCTGATCCTTTCGAGGTTCTCGTTCCGTCTCCTCATGTTCTTCCGTGAAGGGCTTGTCCGGGGAGACGAACCTTCCGGCAACATCATGATCATCGGCGCGGGCGAGGCGGGGCAGATGCTGCTCCGCAGTGTGCGCGCGTCCAAGGAACTGAACGACCGGGTCGTATGCTTCATCGACGACAACCCGAACAAGCTGGGAAGATACATCAGTGGCGTCCCGATCGTGGGCAACCGCGACGAGATCCTGGCAAGCGTGAAGAGATACAACGTGTCGAAGATCTACCTTGCGATACCCTCGGCTTCTGCGGAAGACAAGAGAGACATCCTCGCCATCTGCAATGAGACCGGCTGTGAACTGAAACAGCTCCCCGGCATGTACCAGCTGCTGCTGGGCCAGGTGACTGTCAGTGCCATGAAGGACGTGTCCGTCGAAGATCTTCTCGGACGCGATCCCATCCAGGCCGACATGACGGAAGTCTTTGAGTTCATCCACGGCAAGGTCGTCCTGGTGACGGGCGGAGGCGGAAGCATCGGGTCAGAGCTCTGCCGGCAGGTGGCTGCCCACGCGCCCAAGCAGCTCATCATCTTCGATGTCTATGAGAACAACGCCTACGCGATCCAGCTGGAACTGAAGAAAAACTATCCGGATCTGGACCTGGTCGTCCTGATCGGCTCTGTTCGCGACAGCCGCAGGATGTTCGAAGTGTTCGACGAGTACAGGCCGCAGATCGTATATCACGCGGCGGCCCACAAGCACGTGCCCCTGATGGAGGACAGCCCCAACGAGGCGATCAAGAACAACGCCATCGGGACGTATAAGACGGCCTATGCGGCCATGGTGCACGGATGCGAGCGCTTCGTCCTGATCAGCACCGACAAGGCGGTCAACCCCACGAACATCATGGGGGCGAGCAAGCGCCTGTGTGAAATGATCATCCAGAGCTTTGACAGCAAGATCAAGGAAGGCAAGGCTTACGAGATCCCGCAGCTCTATACGCATATCGTGAGTGAGGACAAGAACCACAACGGGCTGGACGACGTGTTCGAGGACGTGAAGACCGAGTTCGTGGCCGTGCGTTTCGGCAACGTGCTCGGGAGCAACGGTTCTGTCATCCCCGTGTTCAAGAGACAGATTGAGGAGGGAGGACCGGTCACGGTCACCCATCCCGACATCATCCGGTACTTCATGACGATTAAGGAAGCGGTGTCTCTGGTCATGCTCGCCGGGACCTATGCGCACGGAGGCGAGATCTTCGTGCTCGACATGGGCAGCCCCGTGAAGATCGATACGCTGGCGCGGAACCTGATCCGTCTCAGCGGATACAAGCCGGACGTGGACATCAAGATCGTCTACACTGGTCTCAGACCCGGCGAAAAGCTATACGAAGAGAAACTCATGGCCGAGGAAGGCCTGAGAAAGACCGACAACGATCTGATCCATATCGGCAACCCGATCCCCTTCGATATCGATCGGTTCCTGGAGGATCTGGACGGCCTCATGGATGCCGCCTACAAGAACAAGAAGAACATCTGCGACATCGTGGAAAGCATGGTCAGCACTTACCATCCGGAACACAAGAAGAGCAGCGTGGACATGAAGCGCAAGGTGACGGCCGTGTTCACCGGAGAAGATCAGTAGATGAATGACGGCTGTGATCTGCGGTTCGGCGGGTCACGGCATCGAACGAACAATAATACTCGCATAAAGCGATCCCATAAAGACAACAAGAATGAACTGAGAACGGACCGGCACTGAGCGGCCGTCTCAGGAACGAAGGAAGCAGGTACGCAACGATGCACGATTTCAAGAACGACCCACGTTTTTCCGGTATCGAAAGGTTCCCGCAGAAGGTCTGGCTTTCCAGCCCCACGATGCACGGGGACGAGCAGATCTGGGTGGATGAGGCGATCCGGAGCAACTGGGTCTCCACGGTCGGCGCGAACATCGACGCCGTGGAACAGCAGATGGCGGAATATATCGGCTGCCGGTATGCCGTGGGCTTGTCCTGTGGTACGGCCGCGCTGCATCTCGCCACGAAACTTGCGGGGGAGAGACTTTACGGACAGGCGAAGCCGAACCAGGGTACGTTGCAGGGACATAAAGTATTCTGCAGTGACATGACGTTCTGCGCCAGCATCAACCCGGTCGCTTATGAGGACGGGGAAGCCGTGTATATCGACACGGAACGCGATACCTGGAACATGGATCCCGCAGCGCTGGAAAAGGCTTTCGAGCAGTATCCCGAAGTGAAGCTGATCGTTCTCGCACATCTCTACGGCAGTCCCGGAAAGATGGACGAGATCCGTGCGATCGCAGACAGACATGGTGCCTTGATCGTGGAAGACGCGGCGGAATCCCTCGGCGCCACCTATAAAGGCAGGCAGACGGGTCTTCTCGGAGACTACGGCGTGATCTCCTTCAACGGGAACAAGATCATCACGGGATCGAGCGGCGGACTGTTCATCACGAACAATAAGGAAGACGCGGACAAGGTCCGCAAATGGAGCACGCAGAGCCGAGAGGCCGCTCCCTGGTATCAGCACGAGGAGGTCGGATACAACTACCGCATGAGCAACATCATCGCGGGCGTGGTGAGGGGCCAGATCCCCTATCTGGACGAGCATATCGCCCAGAAGCGCGCGATCTATGAGCGGTACAAGGAAGGTCTTTCGGATCTTCCCGTGTCGATGAATCCTTTCGATGCCGGGAACAGTGTTCCCAACTACTGGCTGTCCTGCATGCTGATCGACGAGTACGCCATGGCGCCCATGGTGCGCGGTGACAGGGACTACCTCTGGAAGACGGAATCCGGGAAGAGCAGTCCCCAGGAGATCCTGGATGCGATTGCCGCGTTCAATGCGGAAGGACGTCCGATCTGGAAGCCCATGCATATGCAGCCGATCTACGGTGTGAAT
>JAEEGL017287738.1_pt1 | contig 32086 bp, 22 predicted proteins | sample 9134231 | NCBI WGS metagenome assembly JAEEGL01 (sample SAMN16246548, study PRJNA631951) | gut metagenome | biome: gut microbiome; feature: rumen; material: fiber-attached | host: Bos | place: Iran: Karaj | collected 2018-10 | reverse complement strand
CATACGGACTTTTCGTTACTATCGGAGGTACTGTTGAATGACTTGTTCACATTTCTGAAATTACTTACGGACACGTTAACGATATTGATAAACTTGGAAAGATTGGAGATAAGATGAAGGTTAAAGTTATTGGTCTTGAAAATGGAAAAATCTCTCTATCTAGTAAACAACTTAAAGGAGATCCTTGGGAAGAATTACCAAAAAGATATCAAGTTGGAGACATTATCGAAGGAGAAATCGTTAGATACGTTCCTTACGGAGTATTCGTTAGAGTATACGAAGATATCAATGGACTTGTTCACTTGAGCGAATTATCTCAAAAGACTGTTAACAATCCAAATGAAATCGTTAAATTAGGACAAATCGTTAAAGCTAAATTAATCCTTATCGATCCTAAGAATAGAAAAATCGGACTTTCAATGAAAGATTTAGAACCAAAAGCTGAAGGAGCTGAAGAAAAACCAGCTAAAAAGACTGCAAAATCTAAAGGAAGTCTAGAAGATGTTGTTAAAAAGATCGAAGAAAAAGCTGAATAATCTCCAAATAGAAAAAGGAGGGGTAAAAACTCTACTATCATGTAGAGTTTTTTCTTTATTTTAAATAGGAAAATAATGAACAAAAAAGTCTTCTATTTTTTGCATTATTTTGATTTGTAGGTATAATTGATTTGTGAAATTTTAGATTTTCAATTTATGGCAATGCCAACAGAAGAAAGAAGAGTTGTTAAAAAGGTGGTTATCCAGCCAGATGGAACAAAGAAAGTTATTAAAAAAATTATTAAAAAAGTTCCAAAACACGAAGGAGAATCAGCAGCTAATCCTGTTGTAGATAATAATCCTTTGACAGAATCTCCAGTTGAAACAAGTACGTTCTCAAATCCTGACTCAAATGTAACAACATCAAGTACAGATACAGATCTTTTTAAAGACTCTGAACAATCAAATCAAGAACCAACAATTTCAGATACTAACGCTGTTCCTGAAAATATTACTTCTGTAAATGAAAATCAACTAGAGAATCCAGCAGAACCTGTAGATTCTCAATTAATAGCTCAAAATGAAAATCAAGAATTAACTGACATAGTCCCAGAAACAACTAATACACAAGAAGATAATACTATTGATTTATGAAGTATTGGTTTTGGTCAAGAACCAACGCCAGAATCTTCTGTAACTCAAGAAGAAACTCCAGCTGACCAAGAAGCAGCTCCAGTTGAAAATACTTGAGCTACAACTCTTGATATGGATAGTTTATTGTGAGCAGCTCCAACAGCTGAAGCTCCTCAAGAAACAGCTAATCAACCAGAAGTAACACAACCAGCTGCAGAGGCTCCTGCTTCAACAGAAAATACTGCAACATTGAACTTAGATTCTATGATGCAACCACAACCAGCAGTAGGAACAGATAATCAAGAATCATGAGAAGCGTTTGACCCATTTATGGCGATGAAAACGAATGTTCAAGAAATTAATTCTGAACAACAAGCAACTTTTAATTTAGATTCTTTATCTGAACAACCTGCTCCTCAAGTTGAACAACAAGCAACACAACCAGTTGCAGAAGCACCTGTAAGTGAAACTCCAACTTTGGATCTTAATGCAATGCCTTCTCAAGCATGAACAAATCCAATGGAATCAAATATTATGCAAAATTTATGAGGAATTACAGCTGATCCTAAAAAAAAGAAATATGCCACAATTGCTGCGGCTTGTTTATGAGTATTTGTATTAGCATTAATTGCATTTATTAGATACCCAGATATGTTCTCATGAGGACAAGAACATGGAGTAGCTCCAGTAGATGTTTCAAATCCTAGTAACTGGGGAACTACAACAACTACTCAAGAACCAGAGAATCCATGAACTAGTGAAGAACCAGATGTAGATACTCCAACAACTCCTACAACAACTCAAATTGATAGCGAAGATGTCATTAAACCAAAAGAACCTGTGGTTATTGATGGAGACGATTTCTTTAGTGATGATAAAGATATTTTTACTGTTGAATTAGATGAAATTTCTGGTAACCTTTCGACTCCTTCAGGTTCTGTAGATCCACTTTGAGAAGTAACAGATCTTGTTGGAACAATTAATGGAAATGAAACAATTATCCAAGAAGCTTTATCATATGAAGAAAAAGGTAAAGCATTAAGAGATAAATGAGCATCAGAAAAAAATAATAATAAAATTAGGTATTGAACATTTGTCCAAGGAAAGGCTAGAGAGACGATAGATGCTCTTGAAAAAGGTGAAAATATTGATATATCTACTCGGACAACACTAAAAGCTCAATTGGATGAGTTTTTACAAAAAGCATAATTAATGCCTAATTATAAAAATCCTAGATGATTAAAATATAAAAGAGAGGTATTAGTTAATGATACCTCTTTTTCTAATAAAAAGGAAAAATCTATTAAAAGAGAATCAGAAAGATATTTGATGTCGGAAATGTTAAGTTATTTTCAAGATTATTTAAAATTAACAAAAAATTCGAGTCCAAAAACCTTAGAAAACTATACACATTGGATAACTGAAGCTATAGGAATAATATGAGATCTTCCAGTTAATGAGATTAAGGCATTTGATATCCTTAAATTGAGAAAAGCTTTAAATGAAAAGTGATTATCCATAAAAACAGTTAATTATCATATCATTGCATTAAGAGCTTTTTTCAAATTTTTGATAAGATCAGATATAGACTGTATTAGTCCAGAGAAATTAGAACTTTCTAAAGTCCCTCAAAGGCAAGTAGATTTTTTATTAGAAGAAGAACTTCAAGTACTTTTGGATGCCCCAATGCGTTATGCAAAGACGCCTCTTCAAAAAGCGAGAGATTCAGCGATGCTACATATCCTTTATTGATCATGATTAAGAGTTTCAGAACTATTATCATTGAATAGATATGAAATAAACACTTCTGAAAAACAATATACGATTAGAGGAAAATGATCAAAAGTAAGAGCCGTGTTTTTTAGACGTGATGCATTAGATGTATTGAATAGATATCTCTCATTAAGAGATGATGATTTTGAACCTTTATTTATTAGTTTGTCAGGAAATTCATATTGAAAGAGAATGTCAAGGAACTCAGTAGAAGCTTTGGTAAAAAAGTATGCATTTATGATTGGATTGGAAAAAAGGGTAACACCACATATCTTAAGACATTCTTTTGCAACTATGCTTTTAAAAAAATGAGCAGATATAAGATCTGTTCAATCTATGCTTGGACACTCGTCAATTACAACAACACAAATTTATACCCATGTCGATGATCAGTTCCTAAGAAATGTGCACGATATATTGGATTAATTAAAGTTTTTAGCACAATGATATGCGGAACTCCAACACCATTGAAGATTATATCATCAAGTTTCTCAAGTTATATTAAGAGCTTCTCAAAGAATATAAATTCAAGGAGCTTTTTTTAATTCAAAATTCTCTTTTACTTCATTTAATAGAATTCATCAATACATAACTTTAGCAGTTTCCCAATCTTTAAATTTTTGAGGATGAAGTGTAAAAATATAAATATTTAAGTTTTTAGGAGCTTTAAGATAACCTAATAACCTTTTTGTAATATCCTTTTTATTAATAGAGAGTTTTATCGTTAAAGACTGTAATATAGAATAGTCTTTACATAAACGAAGTGTAAGATTAAAAACAAGTGGTCAAGAGATTCATCGATGAGTAAAAAGAATAATTCATTCTTCTTGATGAAGAATACTTCACTTCTTATCTTTAACTTGAACTTGTGCTATTACAGAACTTCAACTTAAGGTTGATAAGTCTTCCTTAGTAATAATTCAAGAAAGAGCAGGAATAGGATTTTCAGTATCTATTCAGAATTCTTTTGCAAAATGAAAAACAAAATCAGATCCTCAAACTTGAGGGAAACTTTTTCCTCAACTTGTAACAACAACATTTTTTGTTTCGTAAGAATTTTTATCTGTTGTTACAATATAGCTATTACTTTTTTTTATTCACAATACTGTCTCTCATACAACGATAGTATGCCTCTTTTCTTCATTTTTTTTAAGAAAAAATTCTAACAACTGTTTAGATTTATTTGATTTTAGAAACATCCTTCAATGATCTTCTTCTTTTACTTCAATTCAATTAGCTTCTAAAAAAGAAACCATTTCTTTGGATCAGAATTTTTTAAAATATCAATCTAATCTTTCCAAAGAATCTCAGTAATAATGTGTTTTATTAACATTTATATTACTAAAATTACACCTTCATTTTCAAGTGAGTAAAAGTTTATTTCCAGGAGTTCCGTTTTTTTCTAAAATAAGTACCTTTTTATCTTTAGAAAGTTGTGTTCATAAGAAAAGCCCACTAGCTCATGCACCTACAATAATAACATCATACATGATTTCTCTTATAAACTAAAGAATACTTGCTCAATTGCATTGAAAATTGCATCTCAGAAGTAGAGAAATAACAAATAAGAAAAAATGAAACATCAAATTCCAAGGAATCCTCAAATAATAACATCAATTAACCAATGAACTTTTATATACCATCTACTCCAAGCGATGATACATCATCCTAGAAGAGCTAAAAGAAATGCTAATTCATAGCATTTAATATCTAAAGTCCAAGTTAATGCTAATGCAAAAGAAAGAAAAAATACAAATCCAGCACTCGTATGTCAACTCGGGAAACTATAATCTTTAAAACGTATTAATGCCTCTTTTGGCCTTGGTCTTTGAGTAATCCTTTTTAAACTCCAAAATGCTATTGAAACAGAAACAATACTCGAAATACCTATTCATAAAATCCTGTATTCTCCATAAAATGCAAGGATTCATGTCATGATAATATAGAATAGGCTTACTGTTAAAGGAGTAATAGCATAATTAAGAAAAAAGGCAATTTTAAGAAGCCATTTATTATATTCTCATTCAAATGCGAAATATTTATCAGATTTATTCATAGCATCAGGAAAAATTATCATGCAAAGTGTTGCAATGATTACGATAACAGCAAGTGAAATGCTGATATATGCAAGTTGTCTAGGCGTTAATGTAAAAAGCATAAGAATAACATGATAATATAATTAGATATTTCCCTAATGAACTACCTAAATTCTTATTAAGTTTTTTATTTTTGTTTTCAAGTTAAGAAATAGCTAATTTCTATTTGAAAGAATATAGTATTTCTTTATTCTGTATATATTTATAAAAAGTCTCAAAAAATGAAAAAAACCTGAATATTAACTGCTTATGATAAAGAAGCTCAACATATAATAGACTTGTTAAATCTAAAGTTTGTAAAAAAATTGCAACATATCTCTTTTTATGAAAATGATAACGTTGTATTGGCTATTGCGTGAATTTGAAAAGTTCAAGCAGCAATAGGAACAACAGTATTAATAAGTGAATTTTGAGTAAAGAAAATAATTAACGTCTGAATTGCGGGAAATCTAAAATGACAAGAAGTTAAAGTTTGAGATGTATTCTTCATTAATAAAATATTTCAACATGATGTATATCTTCCTTTTTGATGAGATCATCTCTATTATATTAAAAATGGAATTGATTTACCTACAAAATGTAATATCGATACAACTTGATTAGATTTTTCTTTTTATGAAAATGGTATTTGTGCAACAGGAGATGAATTTGTAGATAAGAAGGAAAGATGTGAAGCATTACAAAAAAAATATAATGCAGATGTTGCTGAAATGGAAGCATTTGCAGTAGCTACAGTAGCTCGTGAATATTGATTATTAGATAGTACATATATAATAAAAGCCGTTTCAGACTGAGCTGATTCTGATGCTTCAGAAGCTCATGAAGATAATCTAGATTTTGCAATGAATAATAGCTTAACAATTTTCAAAAAGGTACTTGAAATAGACTAATAAAAAGCGTAAGATAAGAAAAATAAAATGTAAAACAATAAAAGAAAGGAAGTTTATGATTTACGTAGTTTGTATTTTTGCTATTTTAGCAATTATCATTTCCTGGATTCTCATAGATATGGGAATCTCGGATTCTGACAAGGTAACTATTGGCCTTGGTGTGTTTATCCTAGCAGTAGTCATTGCAGTAGGTGGGTGTTTCTATAATGGTATAAAAACACCATTAGTTGTTCTGAGTCTGTTAATTGGATTGCCAATGTATTACCACGCATGTAAATCAATGGCTTTCTGTTCAAACGGACACCAATATTCAATGGGTGACAAAATTATTGGTTCAGTGTATTGGTTATTCTCAATGCTTTTTGTAGTTATTGGCTTTTATTACTGGTATTATATCCCAGAATATAAAATACTTACAATAGCAATGAGCATCCTTGCAACACTTTCATGTGGATATGGCATTTATTGGTTATTTAAGGGAAAGAGTCATTTCCTCCCGATGATGACGGCAGCTTTTTTTGCATCAATTGTGCTCTATTATGGGGATGTACGAGGATTACTTCCAGCAGATTCTATCTTAAAGTATTTAATGATGTCGATACTGGTGATAGTTGGAATGAGATATCTTATAGGATTTGTCCATGGAATTAATATTCTTCATGAACCAATGAAGTGATCATTAGATAGAAGGACTTGGTTGCAAGTCCTTTTTTCTTGAAATGAATTTATTATTCCCTATCATACCCTAAGTTTTATAAATAATCATCTTGATTATGCTTGTTGCTTGTAATAAACCAAGTTGAATCTCAAGTTTTGATGTTGTAAAAATCATTAGAACTCATTTTCAAGATAAAGTAGGGCATAGTTGAACATTAGATCCAATGGCAAGCTGATTGATGATTCTTTGAGTAGGGAAGGGGACAAAACAACTTACAGAATTAATAGGATTGGATAAATCATATGAAACAACAATAGATTTCTCATTATTAACAGATACTTGGGATGCTAGTTTTCGAGAAAAAGAAGAGAGATTTGAATTAAAAGAGAATGGATTAGAAATAAAATGAAAAATAGTTCCAATTCCAAGTATTGAAACTATAAAAGCTAAATTAGATTCAGTTATTTATCAAGAAGATAAAGAGATTTTATTACCTCTTCCTACATTTAGTGCAAAGAAACAAAATTGAAGAAGACTCTATAAAGATGCTAGAAAAGGAAAGGCGGAAATCCAAGAAAAACCAATGAAGATTTATAATTATGAAATTCTATTATATGAATTTCCATATTTAAAGGTAAGATTTTCTGTAGGATCTTGAACTTATATTAGAAGTATAGGATATCGATTAGGACAAGAATTAAATCTATGATGAGCATTAATCCAACTAGAAAGAACAAGTATTTGAAATTTCAATCTTGAAAAAATAGGAACTAAAGACTCTGCTAAAGGGAATATTAAATGATCAGAAAGATGTATTTATTATAAAAGTATAGAATTACAAGAAATAAAAAATCCAGATTAATAGTTATCTGGATATTCTTGTTTATCTTTTCTTGCAGCTTCATATAGTAAATCAAATGCTGCTTTTTTTTCTTCATTAATCTTATCATAAGGGATACTAATTTCTCTTTTTCAATCCAATCATGCTAAAGGAAAGTCAAAGATAACATCAGAATCAAATGTTTTTAATACTTCTAGAAGCTGATTGTTTATTTCTAATCTCTTTGTTTCAAATCTATCAGAACCTTCCAAAACATTGAAAAGTTTCCAAGTAGCATGTACCATATTAACTGAATGTCCTCATCAAGCATGAGTACAAAATTGAATATGGTTTCTATCCCATGGACCTTCATGTTCTCATCACTCAATTCGCATTTTTAAACCATCATCAGTCTTCTCAAGCTGAAGTCTTTTCCTAGGATTCATATCACTTAACCTTGTAATAACCTCTCCCATATCCTAAAATATATATTAAAGTAAACCTACAACATTTGGGTCTCTACCTTGAATTTGCTGATCATTACCTCCTCATTTTAAACCTAATTTTTGAGCTAACGTTTTTGCAGAATTTCAGTTCTTAGTAAAGAGCATAAAATTTCAATTTTCTGTAGCAAGAAGTACATTTTTATCAACAAAAATTGCTTTTGCTTGATTACAAAGAACTTTAAAGTTCATATCAACAGGTGCTTTCATAATAATATCAAAATCTTCACTAGACTTTTTTTCTCCAGATTCTAAGAAAGAGTTGATAGCTTTAGTTTCTAATGATTCTACTTGAGCCTTAAGTTCTCAATAATCTTTAAGTATCTTTTGTGTTTTCTCTGGTAATTGAGAATATGATTTAACTTCAAGAAGACTCATAAGATTAGATAGAAGTCATGAATAATCATTAATCTTTTCTATAACTCTTGGTCCTGTAAGGGCAGTAATTCTCTTAATTCATGAGGCAACAGCTTCTTGTGAAACAATAGTGAAAGCTCCAATATCTTTAGTATTGCAGACGTGAGTTCCTCAACAAAGTTCAATAGAAAGCTTTTCTCAACGAGATGAAAAATATTCTTCATTATCATCTACCTTCATTTCTTCAGGTAATGCCTTATTGAAAACTTGTACTACACGCACAACGTCTCAATATTTTTCCTCAAAAAACATCTTAGCTCCTAGTTTTCAAGCATCTTCAATCTTCATTTCTTCAATTTTTACATCACAAGACATATAGATTATTTGATTAACTCTTTTTTCAATTTTAGCTATTTCTTCTTGTGTAAGTAATCTATCAGCATAAAAATCAAATCTCAAAAGATCAGAATCCACAAGAGATCAAGCTTGTTTAGTATCAGGGAATATCCTAGCAAGTTCTGCATGCAAAAGATGAGTAGCAGTATGAGCTCTCATTTTAGCAAATCTTTGTGCTGGAGCTACAGATAGTTTCATAATATTTTCTTAGGTTAAAACTAAGCATAATATAGTTATTTAATGATTCTTTTCAATATTTATGATATTAGTATATTTTATTTGGTATTCGTTTTGAGAATCGCTATAGTTCATTAAACATTTATTCCCTTCATATGTATGCGATATTTTAGAGCAGAGGACCTTACTAAAACATATGTGGCAACGCCAATTGTTGATCATATTACTTTTGGTATAGAAAAAGGAAAAAAGATTGCTCTTGTTGCTAAAAATGGTTGATGAAAAACAACATTAATAAAACTAATGATGGGAAACTTAGATGTAACAGAAGGTTCTGTTGAATGGAGAAAAGGAATAAAAATAGGGTATCTCTCACAAGATTTCAATATTAATCAAGAAAAAACTGTAGCAGAAGAAGTTTTCGAAACAGATCATAAATCAGCAGGACTTATTAAACAATATGAGGAACTAATGTACAGCTCTGATGCAGATAAACTAACAGAACTCATCCCAATCTTAGATGAAAACGATATTTGGTCTTATCAAGCAAAAGTAGATACTATTCTTGCAAGATTACAGCTTCAAGAACTTCTCCATCAACAAATAAAAACACTTTCGTGATGAGAAAAAAAGAGAGTAGCATTAGCAAAGACTCTTATAGATGAACCAGAAATGTTAGTCTTAGATGAACCAACAAATCATCTAGATGTTCAAATGATTGAATGGTTAGAAAATTATCTAAAAACAGAGAACATAACCTTATTTATGGTGACTCACGATAGATATTTCTTAGAAAGTGTATGTGATGAGATTTATGAGCTAGAAAGATGAAAACTCTATAGATATCCAGCAAAATATGAAGAATTTCTTGAGAAGCAGGCTGAACGTCATCAAAGTGAACAAATAGAGCAAGAAAAATTACGTCAATTATTAAAGAGAGAACTTGCATGGATTCGTAAAGCTCCCAGAGCAAGAGCTACTAAACAGCATTTTAGAGAAAAAGAATTCTATAAAATAGAAGAAAAATATGATTCACAAAAGGCACTTTATGAATCTGAGAAACCAGAATTAGAAATTCCTCTCCAAAAAAGAAGATTATGAACTAAAATTTTACAAGTAAGACATTTGAAAAAGAAATTCTGAGATAAGATAATATTAAAGGACTTTTCACATGATTTTAAATTCTGAGAACGTGTTTGATTGGTATGAAGAAATTGAGTAGGTAAAAGTAGCTTTATATCAATGATAACAGGGAAACTTCAACCTGATGAATGAAGGATAGAAGTATGAAAAACTGTAGTGTTTTGAGAATATGAGCAGAATGAAGTAACTTTTCCACAGAATAAGAGAGTAGTAGATATTGTAAAAGATATTGCATGATTCATAACACTAGCAAATTGAGAAAAAATATCAGCAGAAAAACTCTTAGAAATGTTTCTCTTTCCTACTCATCAACGATATCAACCTGCTGCTCGTTTAAGTTGATGAGAAAAAAGAAGATTAGCACTAGTTTGTGTTTTAATGGGAAATCCTAATTTTCTAATATTAGACGAACCAACAAATGATCTAGATCTTATTACAATAAGTATATTAGAAGACTTTTTACTTCAATATCAGTGATGTCTAATCATCGTTTCCCATGATAGATCTTTTATGGATAGATTAGTAGATCATCTCTTTATCTTTGAAGGAGAAGGAAAAATAACAGATTATTGGTGAACTTATTCTGAATGGCATAACGAAGAAGAATCTAAAAAATCAAAGACTCAAATTCAGAATAAGAAAAAAGAAATAGCTGTTCCACAAGAAGATGATATTCCTTTAAGAAAATTACCATATGAGTTACAAATGGAATTAGATCAACTAGTAAAAGATCTTGAAGCTTTAGAAAAAGAAAAAGCTGAGATAACTCAGCTTTTCAATAATAAGGATTTAGCCTATGATGATATTACCTTACTTTCCGAACATCTTGGTGAAATTACAAAGGAAATTCAACGTAAAGAAGCAAGGTGGTTTGAACTCTTAGAAAACTAGATTATGCTGCTTTTTGCAAATTATCTAGATTTGTAGTATTTTCAGTTTCAGGAACTGGTTGTTGAGGTTGTTGAACACCTTTACCAGCTACATTATCAATGTATTCAACCGGATTTTGAACGATATCCTTTGTTTTATCAACGATATTTTGTCCAAATTCTTTAGTTTTATCAATTATATTAGCACCTGTTTGCTTAATTTCTCCAAATGTATTTGTAGGAACAGCACTAATATTATTTTGATCATCGATAGCAACTTGTTGTCCTGCATTCTTAAAATCAGCAACTGCATTTTGTCCAGCAGTTGTAGCTCCGTTAACAAGTCCTTGACCTGTTGAAACAGCACCACTAACTACGTTAGATCCCATTTCTGTAGCAGTACTAACAATATTTGATCATCCATCTTTAACATCACTTACAAGATTAGTTCCTGTAGCTGTTACACCACTAACAACTCCAGTACCCATATCTTTAACATCACTAACCATATCAGTTCATGATTGTTTAACATCGTTAACCATATCTGTTCCAGCAGCAACGGCTCCACCAATTACATCAGTACCAACAGCTTGTACATTACCAACCATATCAGTACCCATATCTTTAACGTCACCAACTACTCCTGTAGCAGTGTCTTTTACATCATTAACAGCACTTGTTCAAAGTTCAGTTGCTTGTTGTCCAAGATTTTGTCCTAATTGAACAGTATTGTTAACAAGATTGGATCCGATATTAGTTACAGCTTCAAGTGGATTAGATGTGGCTCATTGAGCACCTTGTGTAACAGAACTAGTAACACTTGTTCCGAAATTTACACCAGTTTGTACTGTTGATTGAGCAGTATCTTTAACTTGGTTAGCAATATTAATTCCTTTATCTACGATTCCTGTAGTCTTTTCTACAACCTTACCAGGAACATCTTTAATAGTTTGTGTTACATTTAATGTCTTTTGAGCTGTTGTTGTAGCAAAATTCTCAGTCTTATTTAAAAGATTTTGAGTTGAATTTACTAACTTTGAGAAGAAGTTCCCTCCTTTTTCTACAGTATCAGTAACAGTAGATGTTGCTTGTTGCATTGCAGCAGGCTGAGCAGGTGCGGCAGGTTGCGCTGCAGCAGGTTGTCCATCAGCTGGAGCAGCAGGAGCATCTGGTTTTTTTCAAAAGCTAAACGCATTTTTAAGTCCTCAAAAGAATCCTCATTGATCTGCAGGTGCAGCAGGTTGAGCTGCAGCTGGTTGTGGAGGTACAGGTGCAGGAGCTGGAATAGGAGCAGCTTGTGGTGCAGCAGGTTGAGCCCCAACTTCTTGCATAGGTACAGTTTGTGGAACTGCTTCTGGTGCAGGAGCAGGTTGAGCTGCAGCAGGTTGAGTAAATACTTGTTCTGCTTGTGGAGCAGCTCCTCATCAAGCTATTCCTGCTTGAGGATTACCTTGAATAGGATTTTGATTTTGTTCATCAGTAGGCATTTTTGTTTTTCTAAGAGATATAAAATAACTCATCCATTGAAGTATATGCAAAATTTTTAAAAAGTCAAAAAATCGAACTAAAAATACATTGAGTGATTTTTTTTAACGACAAAAAAATAAAAATTATTGATTTTTTGTTTGACATAATGAAAAAAATTTATATAAACAGAGTTGAAGCTCCTATATACTAGGAGTAAAAACAAATACTTAAATAAATTATGTGTAAAATTCTTAAAGAGCACAAGGAATTCTGGAAGAATATCCTGAGCAAGCTCCAAACTTCCTCTGGAGAGAAGAAAGCGGGGAAGAACAGTAATGAACAACTCGACGTCCTCTACGCAGATTATGGAGGTTATGCAGGCTTTGTTGAGCATTGTCTCAAGATTCTGCTCGAGCGCATCAAGCAGGAGGGATACGTCCCAAGTGAAGATCGTCCGATTCTCAACGAGCTCCTGGAGACCGGCAAGTTGCCTGAGGAGTATCGAACGAAGTTCGCAGAGATAGTGAACCTGTATCCAGAGACATTATCGATGAAGGTCGCAATTTAACGTTCTTACTGTTAACATCAATTACGGGGTAGCTAGTTATTTCCTAGTTGCCCCTTTCTTTTAAATTAAAAAATTATGCTAATATATCACCAATTTTTTCATTAAGAAATTTTTGTAATCATGGAAGTCAATCTAAATTAGGATATTTTTTTAATAGCCACATAGCTCATTGTTGTACTGTTTCAAGAAATTTCATATCAGAAAGAATATCGATAGGAATATCACTCATTCATGATTGCATAGTACCAAGTATTTCTCATGATCAACGATTTTGAAGATCGAGCTCAGCTAATTTAAATCCATCAGTAGTTTGCTCCATAGCCTTTAATCTTTCATAACTATCTCAACTTTTTTTAGGAGTTTCCAAAAAACAATATGATTGAATATCGGATCTTCATATTCTTCATCTTAATTGGTGTAATTGGGCTAGTCAGAATCTCTCAGAATTTCTAATAATCATAACAGTAGCTTCTGGAACATCTACTCATACTTCAATTACTGTTGTAGATACAAGCATAACATATTTACCATTCTTGAAATTCTTCATAACTTCATCTTTCTCTTTAGGTTTCATTTTTCAATGAAGTAATCATATTTTTCATTTTAATTCAGGATATAGTGCTATCATATTTTCATACTCAGCAGTAACTGATTGAACCTCGTCAAGTGTTTCACTTTCTTCAATTAAAGGAGTAACAATAAATATCTTTTGTCACTTATTAATTTTATCTAATATCCAAGGTTTTAGTTTAGTAGTCTCACTAGTAGAAATAATCTTAGTTTTAATAGGGAGTCTTCCTTTTGGCAATTCATCAATAATACTTACATCAAATTCTCAGAAGAATGCAATAGCCATAGATCTAGGAATAGGAGTTGCACTCATTTGTAAAATATGAGGAGATCAAAATTTCTTAAAGAAAGCTCTTTGTTTTACTCAGAATTTATGTTGCTCGTCAATAATAACATATTGTAGATTATGAAAATCTATTCATTCTTGGAGTAATGCATGAGTTCATATAATAACATCAATTTTTCATTGTTTCAAATCAGATTTTATTTTATCTTTTTGTCATTTAGTAAGAGAACCTGTTAATAATTCAACTCTCATTCATAATGGTAGTAATAATCTAGCTACACTTTGATAATGTTGTTGAGCTAAAACTTCTAGTGGAGCTAAGAAAACAGTTTGACCTCACAATACTTTCTTTAAATAAAATGCAGCAAGAGTAGCTACAATTGTTTTTCAGCTACCAACATCTCATTGTAAAAGTCTAATCATTGGTTTTCAACTATGAAAATCATCAATGATTTGTTTTACAACTTTCTTCTGAGCATGAGTAAGTTCAAAAGGGATATGTTGAAGCATTTCTTTCAAAATCTCTCGTTGTTGGTCTGTTGAGATAACTTTATTATTAGATTGATAACTAAGCTTATTCATAAGTGAAAAAATCTGAATCCTTAATAATCTATCAAAAAATACCCTATGAATAGCTTGTTGTTTTAAACTTTCATTATTAGGGTAGTGAATATTTTGAATAGTTTTTTGAACATCAAGAAGTTTGAATTCTTTAAGGAATTCTTCTGGTAAATATTCAGAAAAATATTCAGGAATATCGTTAAGATGCTCCCAAGTTTTCTTAGCAAACCATCATGGTTTGATTCCATTCATTTCTGAATAGATAGGGAATATTCTTCATGTGTTATAAAATTCTTCAATTTCTCAACTATCTCAACTAGGAACAATATCAGGATGAGAGAAAATTATTTTATTATATTTAAAGGTAGGTTTTCATACTATAATATACCAGCATCATTCTATAAGCTTGCTAGCAAGATATCATGAATTAAAGATAGAAATACTTCAAAGATTCCCTAATTCATCTTCAAAACTAATATCATAAATTCTTTTTCAGTTTCTGACAAATACTTTTTTAGAAAGGATTTTCCCTTTAGTAGAAGTAACTCATTTTTCATCGAATACTAACTGATTTAGAGGTTTTATACTAGCTCTATTTTCATAAGCTCTAGGAAAATAATTGAAAAAATCTCTAACAGTATAAATACCGTTATTTGCTAAAAGTTTAATATAGAGGGGAGTAGTCTTTAAAAAACTTTTTAAATCTGACATTATTTATGATTCGTAATAGTATAACAATATAGTTAATAAGAATTTTTAATCGTATGTCAAAAGAAAATATGATTAAATTTTATATGCTTTTAATTCTTCCTTTAATTTTTCAGAAATTCTTCTAGACTCTCTAGCTTTTTGAATGCTCTTATTCTGAACAAATTGAGATAATTTCTTTTGTTTTAATAATGTAAAGGTAGGTCTTTCTTGTTTAGCTAGAGCGGTAGCAAAATACCAAGCTTGCATCATTCCTATATAATACTCTTCACTTTTAACTCAAGCAACCAACTCTAACATTTCTTCTTTAAATTCTTTATCAAGAAAGTTTGATAATAAAAGTCCTATAGCATATCTTACCGTGTAGGTCTTTTTAGATTTAATCCATATTTTTATCTTTTTATACACTTCTTCTGGATGCTTTTTAAAAACTTTAGGAGAAAATAAATCACAGGTTGCTCGATTATCAATATAAGGAAGGAACTCTTCAGTTAATTTCATGGCAACATCAAAGTCTTTAATTTTTTCAATAAAAAATCAATGAAGACTATTTTCTTCTAAGTAATAATGTGGCAGTATATTTAAGAATTTAAAGTTATTTTGATCTTTTATTAATTCATTTGCAAGATTCCTTAATATAGGGGTCTTAATTCATAGAATAGTTTCCGATGGAATATTAGGTATTAATTTAGCTACAAAAACCTGATTCTTTTCATCCTTTAATGCAAGAAGTCTTTCTCTAATATATTTCTCAATATTATTCATTACTTTTATCGTCTATAAAGAGTCCAAGAATAACAGCTAAAGGAACAGATAAAACAATTCCCCAAAAACCTAATATAACAGCACCTAATAAAGCACAAACCAAAATAAGAACGGAGTTCACTCAAAGTTGTTTTCACATAAGAACAGGAACAATAATATAGTTTTCAATCCATTGTATAAGGAGGAAGATAAGTCATACTAATATCATTGCCCAGAATCAGTTATGAATGAATGCTAACAATACAATAGGAACAGCAGCAATACATGGTCAAATATAAGGGATAACATCTAGAAGTCATGTAATAACTGATAATGTGAATACACTAGGGATTTTTATTCAACAAAGATTAAGAACCCATAAACAGATTCAAAAGATAGTAGCTAGAATAATTGAAAGTAATAGTCTTGCTTTTAACCAAGCTGAAAGTTGCGTGTAAATGCGTTCAATTTTTTTCTGAGCTAAAGCTCTTCTAGCTTTAGAAAAACATTTAGTAACTAATTTAATTATATAATCTTTCTCAATTGAGAAGAAAACTGCTAGAGTAAATATTATTACTAATTCTCAGAGTACAGAGAAGAAACTTCCTATAAAAGATAATAATCAAGATGAAAATGAAGTAAGATAATTAACAGAACTATCAAGAAGAGTATTTAAACTAGCTAATAAAGCAGATTGAATTTCATTTCAGTTAATATTTAATTCTGATCGATGCTCTGTGAAATATTCTTGTACAAAACTAGGGAGCCAAGCAATTTGAGAAATGGCATCAGGTCGTGAATTATCAATAATGAAAGATTTTAGATTTCAAATAATATTTGATATCCATTCAATTAGATAGGTTATTTGAGATATAAGAAAAGGGACAATGAGTACAACTCACGATATGATAAAGATAATTAGAAGAATATAAGAAACAGCAATAGCTAATCATCTATGTTTAACCCATTTTTCAAAAAGTCAAACAACACCATCCATAGAAACTGAGATGATAAGAGCTGTTAAAATCATATATAATACATCAAGTGTTTCGAAAAAGAGATATCAAAGGAAAACAAAAACAAGACCTATAAGCCAAAACTTTAGTGCTGATTTTGTTGTAAGATTTACTAGAACCGACTTTGCTACAGGTTCTTTTTCAGAAATTCATTCAATTTTTTTTGTTTCTTTAACTTTAGTTTCTGTTAGTGTCTTTTTCATAAAAACTGGCAAAAAGAGGTAAAGGCTTTTGTGTTTTCGTTTTCAAGATAACTAATCAACAGATTACTATCTTTTTTAGCTAAGATTTCAAGAAGTTGTTGGAGCTTCATCTTATGTAAAGTAATATAACACTTATAATATTTTCATCAAAAATCTAATGAAGGCAGTTGCTTTTCAAGAGAATTGATTAAAAGTCTTTTTACTTTGTGCCTAACAACAGCCCTTTTAGAAACAAGGATTGGTACATGAAAAGAAAATTGATGGAACTTACGATTAGGATATTGCTCAACATAAAAAATAGTTAACAATCATTGAGAGAAAACTTGTCTTTTTTTTGTAAGGAATCTTACATCCTTTCATTGTAATCTTTCTCTAGCTTTAAACACAATTATAACCTTAATTTAAAACACAAAAAATATAGAAAACTATCCAAGAAAATCAAGTTCTCTAGGATAGTGTTTTATACCATTCTAGAAGTTTAGCATATTGTTCATCCCAACTGAAATGCTTTTCTTCTAATTTTTTATAATCTCAAGTTTTTAATTTATGAACAGCTTTACATAAATCTTCTTTATTCTCAGGTGCAAAAAATATTGCATCTCATCAAACAACTTCAGGTAGAGAAGCAACATAAGTAGTGATTAGAGGTGTTCAAATAGCTAATGTTTCAGTATGAACAGATCAAAATCCTTCAGAAAGTGAAGGTGCTATTACTCAATCAACATTAGCAACAAGTGCTCTTAATTCTTCTTTACTCAATCAATTCCATATTTTTACTCTTCATCTTTCTTTAACTGGAAGTTTATGAAGTATATTCTGTAATTCTTCCTTGATATAAGAATCTCTATTCGCAGGAATAAAATTAAAAATAAGTTGAAGTTCTTTTTCTTGATTTAAAAGTTCAGGTACTGAATTGATAAGTAAATCAATTCCTTTAGAAATACCTGTATGTCAGAAATATAAAAGGTTCCATTTCCTATCTAATCAAAATCTTTCTCTAATTGTTTTAGATTCTTCTTTTGTTATTTTTTTCTTGTCCCAAAAATTATAATCAACTCAGTTGTGGGCAAGAAAAAGTTTTTTATCTGGAATTCAATAATATACTCTAAGAGAGTTTAAAGTATAGAAAGAAACACAATGATAAAAATCAAATGGAAGCTGAAAAATAAACCATTCAAATAAGCGATAAATCCATGATGAATACCATGATTTATAACGGTTCCATAATTTTCAAAATATCTCATGAACTGTTAAAAGTACTTTTTTATGATAGAATTTTCATAATAGACTAGCAGGAATAGCTCATCAATAAGTACTAGTATGAATACCAATAATATCAGGATTGTCTTTTATTATTTTTCTTCCTTCAAAAAATCAGTGCCATATGAAAGACTTTCTTGATCATCAAGCTCTAAGAATTGTAAGATTATCATTAGTTTCTTCTTTCTTTAGTTTTTTATCATACCAAGAAGTAAGAACGATAACTTTGTATCATTCTTTTAGTGAACGACTAATGATTTGTTCAAAAACCGTTTCTACACCTCATTTATGAGGAAGATAATAATCAAGAATATATAATAACGTAGCCATTTATTATTACTTATTAAGTACTCTCTCAATATGATAATTTTATAATCAAAATCAAGGAAATTAACAGAATTGAAATCAAAAAGCAAATAAATAAGATACTTTACAGTTTATTATCTACAGAAAATATGAAATTTCACATAATAACTTTAGGGTGTCAGATGAACTATTCTGATTCTGCAAGAATAACATCAGTTTTAAAAAACTGCGGATTTTCTCCTGTAGAAACAATAGATGAGGCAGATATTATAATTTTTGATACTTGTTCAGTTCGTCAAAAATCAGAAGATAAGGTTACATGAAAACTAAAAGAAATCCCAACTTCAAAAAAAGTTTGGATTACAGGATGTATGATTCAACATACGATGAGAAATAATAAAATCTCTGAGAAAAAAAACATTCCAGAACAATTAAGAGTATGAAATTTCGCATGAAGTGTAACAACAAAAGAACCAAAAATTCTTTGAATAACTTCAGATGAAATTAATGAATTAAGAAAATGAGAACCAGATATAGTTGGGATAAATCATGCCTTTAATCCATTATTCCATTCTTTATCCCAAAAATGGCCTAATATCGAATTATTCTTTCGTATAGATGATACAGGATTTTTGCCATTAATGCTTAAAAGATTAGGATACGAAGTATCATATGATAAAGAATTAACAAATGAATATTCAACAATTATCCCAGAAGGAATAAATTCAAGTATGAATAATCATAATAAAACAGCATATATCCCTATATCAAGCTGATGTAACCAATTTTGTGCATATTGTATTGTTCCATTTGCTCGTTGATTAGAAAAATGGTTCCCAGTTGATCAAATAGTAAGAGAAGCTAAAATACATTTAGCAAACTGAGTAAAAGAGATCTCTCTTTTATGACAAATTGTAAATAAACATCCAGATTTTATTACAATTATAAAAGAACTTCTTAAGTTAGATGGATTAGAATGGTTAAGATATACCTCACCTTATCCAACTTACTATTCAGATGAATTACTTAAGCTTCATGAATCAGAAGAAAAGCTATGTCCCCATATTCATATTCCATTTCAATCATGATCCGATGCTGTCCTAAAAAAGATGTTCCGTGGTTATTCGGCACAGCAATGTTATGATTTTATTGATAAAATAAGAGGTCTTAAAAGACCAATTTCAATAACAACAGATATTATTCTTTGATTCCCATGAGAAACTGATGAAGATTTTAATGAAACATTAAAACTAACAGAGTATGGTAGATTTGATATGATTTATATGGGAATTTATTCTAATCGTCCATGAACTTTTGCTGATAAAAAATACCCAGATGATATTCCATACAAAGTAAAACATGAAAGATGGAAAAAATTAAATGATGTATTATATAGAATTTCAGAAGAAAACAACAAAGCAGAAGTATGAAATATTAGAAAAGTAATGATTAATGAAAAATGAAATAAATGAGAACGATATTGAGTAACAGATAATATGAAACAAATTGTAATTAGATGAGATAATAACTTTGTGTTATGAGATATGGCTGATGTGAAAATTGATAAATGAGTAGTTTTTAAGCTTGAATGAAGTATTGTAAAATAAAAAAATAATTATTCTAGGAATACCGGCAAAATTATTTGCCGGATTTTTTATAATAAAATAGAAATATGTCAATTAAATATAGCAAGGACATGCCAGTTTTTTTTGTATAAATTCAAAAATTGAAATATAATAAATAGAATCTTTATATTCTGAATTATGATGGACTTTGAAGAAAAAAAAGTATTCTTATTAGAGCTTGTTTCAAAATATTGCGATGAAGATCCTAATATCAACTGGGAAGAACTTACTGAACCTGAAGTTGATGAATTTTTTGAAATAATTTGAACTGAAGATGAAGAGGAAAGAAAATCAATGATCCAGAAATGTAAAGAAAGAGAAGAGCTAGAAGAAAAAGAAATAATAGAAAAATATAAAAAGCTTGATAGTCTGGTAATGGATTTAAAAAAATTAGTTTTAAAATTTAACGAAACAGAACAACAAGAAGAAGAAAATAAAGAAATTGAAGGCATAGAAAACTCTTTTATGGATTAGCCAACTAATAAAATGGATGAAGTATGAAGATCAAAGGAAAAAATAAGGGATGATATCACAAAAAAATATAATGAGATTGAAAGTCTTAAGCATAGAAACGATAAAGAAGCAATTTGGGCAGCTATGCATATTTGTGATGAATATATGAAAAAATCTAAAGTAAAAGAGAATACATGGATGTGAGAATCTTTTAGGAAACTAAAGAAAGAATTAGAGCAAAATATACAAGATCTTTACGACAAAAAGACAACCCATAGATGGTGAGGTGTTGAAAAACATATTGAAAGATTGGCAACAAGAGTAAATGAGGCAGAAAATGAAATGATAAGAAAAATTAGAATGGTGAATGAAAGGGCAAGAATGACAAATCTTGCAAAAGAGTCAGCAAAGTGAACAAACCAAACATTCCTTAAGTATGATCCTCAAAGATTATGAATGATTTTTACAGAAGCTTCTAATCCAGTTAAAATACACGAGGTTATGTGAGCATTTTTCAAAGATAACAAAGATGCAACATATATGCTAGATTATAAGGATTGTAAAAGAGCGGATATTAGAAATAAAGTAATGAGAGTAACAAAGAATCATACTTGACTTTGTTATATTAAATATAATGAAAAAACTTGAACGTATAATCTTTACGATTGAACAAGTAAAGAACAACTTACTGTAAGGGCAGAAATTTGGGATTGAGTAAGAATATGGTCGTCAAAAGAACGTTGATTTATTAACGAAAATAGAGAACAAGCAAGATTAAATCAAAAGAAAGAATACAATAAAGAAAATGTTTCAGCTTTATATTACAGAGTTCCAGATGGACTTAGAAAAGCGCTTTGAGAAGAACAAATTTATAATTTCTTAATCCAAGCAGAATCAAGATTAGATGAAGTAGTTAAAGAACATCAAAAATGATGATATAGATTGGATTATGAAGAACCGATAACATCTAAATGATCGGATAATTTCTTAATGCAAGCAAAATTTTCTTGAACTGAGTGAGAAAACGTAAGAGCAGTTTTTCGTAAGGATGATATGAAAAATGATTCATTATTTAATCTTATGAAAGATAATAAATGATATGTAAAAGCATATCTTACAGAAAGAATTAGAGAAAAATGGCAGGAAACAGGACATTATGCTCTTAGAGATAAGGTAATTAATAAATATGAAGCTATAACAGAAAATTCAAAAGTTAAAGAGATGGACTACTGAATAACTTCATTAATTACACTTGTTGAAAATCTTGAAGGAGTTCACTGAGAAACAACAAAAGAACTTGTAAGATTGGAACAATGCTTAAAAAATATAAAAAATGATTTTGATAAAGCTATCAAAAATAATAAGGTTCCAACCCAAGATGAACGATCAAAAATGAGAGACAAAGTAATTACTTTATTTTTAGACTATAAATCTCATGATGGATCATTTGCTTCAATGACAGATTGAACTGCCAAAAGATATATAACTGAAATTTTTAAAGCTGATAGTAGATCTGCTATCCAAAGAGGAGTAAGTAGTTTATGAGTGTGAACAACAGTATTTAATAACACAAGTAGAGAACATATTGTCGAAGATATAAGAGAAGATATACAAGCCTGAGCTGTAGAATGAAACAAAGAAAGCCTTATAGAAAAACCAGATTATGATGCCTGTTTCAAAAAAATTAATACCTTATTAAAAGGAGATATCAAAGTTGATAATGGTTGAAAAGCTTTAATTAATGAAACAACATGAGAACCAGAAATAACAGGAAATAAAAATGAAATTGATAAATTATATATGTACGCATTTAGTGATTGGAGTGTAATACCAAGAGATCCATTCTGATGAGGTTTTCATATAAGAAATAAAAAAATCATTAAAGATTTATCAAACCTATGATATTTACCTAAAGAGGTTGATGTAGATGATACAAAACTCCAAGAACTTGCATGAAGATTAATGGATAGCATAAACCATAAAAATTATATGGCAGATAATTTTAAAATAACACCAGAAGAAATAAAAAGTAGGTTCGTAAGGAGAAAAAAGGAACTTGAAGAGAAAAATGAAAAATCAGATGAAGAAATGAATGAATTAACATGACTTCTTGCAATATTAGAAAATGATAGTTTTATAGAGGAAGAAGCAAAGAAAGAAACAATGATGTGAAAATTCTCATTAAAATATTGAGGATTTAATGACATTTTTCACTGAGTGTTGTCTCCTTGGTTGATAAAGGAATGAGGATGATTAGTCTCTTGAGATAATCATGATATATACAATGATAGCTTGTGATTGTGAGGACGATTTGATCGAAGCGATAAAAATAGCGAGCAAATTATGCCAATGCTAAGAGATGTTTTAGTAGAAGTAGCAATTACCTCTGTTGCTATTGCAGCAGGGACTGTAACAATGGGAACCGCAACAGCGGCTATATATGGAGCAAGAGCTGCATTGGTATGAGTAAGAACAGCTTCAGTATTAAATAAATTATGAAAAGTCGCAAAAATATGAAGGATGTGCGTGTCTTATTGAAAAAATGCAAAGAATCTCGAAAGAATTGCAAATGTTATATCTAAATCAAGATACGCTAAAAACCTTAGAACAACAGCAGAGTTGGCACAAGATTGAAGAAAGGTATCTACTTTGACTAAAACTGCAAAAGTAATTAGAAATTCAGCAAGAGTTACCAGAGAAACTATGCCAAAGACAGCTATGGTGCTAGAATGAGCTGGTTTCCATGTAAGTAGTACAGCATTACATAATTATGTTGATTGAAAACCTATTACAGAAGGATTAAACCCTTTTGGATCAACTTATGGACCTGATTGAGAACCTGTTTCTAATCGGAAATGATATGTACAAAGTATTGCATTTTTATGAGTACTAAAAGCAATTTGAGCTCCATTACAAAAATGAATGCAATCTGTAACAGCAGATATGTTATGAGAAAGATTAACAGAAGCTCAATTTTGAAAAATTGTACAAAGCATGTGATCTTTTGTGTGAGAGATGGGATCAATGATGGCTACAGAACAAGTATTAAGTCTTACTCTTGAACAGCAATTCTCTCCAGTGACAACAGAAAGTATGATTCATATGGTTGGTATGGTTTTATGATTAAGATGAACAAGACAATTAGGTAAAGCTGCAAAATGGACAATAAAAAAATATAGAGAACTAGCCAATGGTAAAGGAATAGAGGAATTAGAAATTCAAACTGAAGAAGGTGTTGTAACATTAGATAAAGATTGAAAAGTAATTGAAAGTACAGATCCGCAAGTTCCTAAACGAGAAAATGTTTTCAAAGAGAAAAAAGCACCAGAAAGAAAAAAAACATCTGAATGAAATGAAGAAGCGCGTGCTAAAGAGCAAGAACGTCAAGATAAACAAGATAATGAACTTGAGAGAAAAAGATTAGAAATTGAAAGAAAACTACAAGAGATACAAAGACAAAAAGAAGAATTAACAAAGAAAAAAGAATTACAAGAAAAAAGAAAACTAGAATTAGAAAAGAAAAAAGCAGATATAGAAAGAAGAAGAGCTGAATTATTAAGTTTAAGAGAGGAAAATCGAAGAAGTCTCGATGGACAAGAAAATAATATTTGAAGAATAACAGAAATCTTGAATAAAAGTAACGTTGTTACTATTGATAGATTAAAATATCTATTTATAGGAGTAAAAAATGGTAAAGCTGAATTCGTTATAGAAAAGGATGCAAAGAATTCTGCAGAAAAATCATGAAAGGTATTCTCTGAAAAAGTAGAAGTATCTTCATTGGATGAATTATCAGATAAATCTCGTTTTAATCTTGAACCATCATCTAAGAATACAAATTCATGAAGATATCAAAAATTACAAGAATTATTAGGAGAAAAAGTAGAACCATTGAATAGGCTAAAAAATAAAATAAAAAATAAACAATGAGAAATTACAACACTAAAAGAAGAGATTGCAAGATTAGAAAAATGAAAAAATACAGTAGCTTATAATGATTATTTTGAAAGTCGTAAACAAGAATTTGTAAATAAACACATTGAGTTATGGATAGATTGAGTAAAGTATAAAGCTTCTCATCTAAATGATAATTGAGATATCCAATTTAAAGAAGTTGATTGAAATAAGAAATTTTCGATAAGTTCATTTAAACAATTATGAAAGAGAGTATTATGATATAATCCATATACAAAATGATATCCAACATGAAAAGAACTGTCAAATCATAACTTTATAAAGGACGCAATTAAAAAAGAATGAGAAGATCTAGATTCTAGAAATATCCAAGAAACAATAAACAAAAAGAAAGCTGATTTACAAAAAGCTGAATGAGAGTTAAGATGATTACAAGATAAACTTCTTACATCACAAGCAAGACAAGATGCTATTGATGCAAGAGCTAAAAGATGAGCAGAAATTAATAAAGAATTATGAAAGCTTGAAGTTGAATTAAGTAAAGTAAATGAAGAGTTGTCAGAAACAGAAAGACTAATAAAAAAATATTGAAATGGATTATCTTCATTAGAGAAAAACGAGGCTAATTTAAAAGGTGATTTAAATATAAACTGAAATAATCTTTGAGAAGAATTAATCTCTGAATGAGGAAAATTATGAGAAGTTGTCATAACAAGAGAAATGCTAGAAGGTGAGTTCGAAACTAAAATTTATAGTAATGAATGAGTTAATATAAATTGAGATGTTTACAAATTAGAATTCCGTAATGATCCAAAACAAAATAAGGATAAGAAATGAAGAATTTATTTGTTAAAAAATTGAAAGGAATTACTAAGTGTGAAATCAAAAACAAAAGACTTCCCAACGGGTTCAAATGGAGATAGAATAAAATGAGAATATGAAAAAATAAAAAATAAGTATTTAGAACTATGATTGAAAGAATGAGAGAGTGATATTTTAGAGAATTGAAATGTGCATACTGAAGAAAATGAATGACATTTGAATGAGGCTCATGAACAGATTCTTAATGATAATAATGCACTATTACTAAATTGAGAAATACCAGAATGGTGAAAAAATATGAGAATAGCTGTAGAATGAGAGTTTTACGGTAATTGAGCCCTAAAAAAATGAACAAAAAGTTTTATCAACGGACTCCAACTAGAAAACTGAGAATATGACATAAATTGAAATCTTATAAAATGAGAAAAATATCAATATAATGCATCATTATACAATGTAGACTCAATGCCTATTAACTGAGAAAAAATAACAACATATGTCGGCCATGAACACCTTGTTAGTAAAACTTGAGAAATTAATAAAAATGGAGAATACAAATATCCAAACAAAGGTACATATAATTATAAAGATGGTTCTGAATTTGTTTGAGAAGTTGATAGTGGATTAAAACCTAAAGAATGAAAATTAATATCTGGTGATTGAAAAGAATATCATTGAATTTTTGAAAACTGAGTTCTAAAAAAATGATATGAAATAAAGTTAGAATGATGAAGAAAAGTAGTAAAAATTGTATGAGAAATGGCTTGAACTGGAATAAAAACTCAAATAGAAACGATAGGAAATAAAATTAATCCTTGAGAGAGATTTGAAATAGAATTCCCTAATTGAGAGAAATTCACAATAAAGGAGGAAAAATGAAAGTGGATAGAAGAAATAAAAGATAAAGATGGTAACTACATAAATTGAAATATAGTTGAAAAGTGAAAAATAGGTGAGTATTTGGAATGAAAATTAAAAAATAAAGGAAATGAAAAACAATCTCAACAAGAACAATGAAGAGAAATTGAAGAAAATCTTTTAAATGATGAAATTAAAAACGAAATAAAAAATAAAATACCAGACTTATTAAAAATAGATCATGACAATTCAATTAATTCAGAGTTTTCTGAAAATCTAGAATTACATCAGAATTATATCAAAACAAAAGTTATAAAAAAACTAATCGATTATACAGAGAATAAGTCAAAAGAATGAAATAATTGAAATTTAATTGAAATATTAGAATGAACAAAGGCAGAACTAAAAAATATTCCATATGAACAAAGAATAGATTTAATTAATAAAATTAATTCTTATGTAGAATCTATAAAAAAAGCAAATCAATTTATTAGCTATAAATCTTTATGATATTCTCCTAAAGAATTATTTTTAAGAGCAAGATGAGAAAAAGTTGAAGAAATAAAAAATTTTGAATGAGAGGTAACGATAGAAAGATTTAGAAATTCGGTGGTTTTTGTTTTTGAAAAAGCTAGTGATGTACAAAGATTCTTTAAAGAGAATGGAAATTGAAATCATTTTAAGAATAAAATACCATGACTTGATACAATAATGATAAATAAAGAATATTGTAAAAATGCAGAAAAAATATGAATAAAGGAAAAAGATGCAATATCTCGAACGTTGCAACATGAATCCCAACATGCAATAAATGAAATATTTATGCTTAAAGATGTAAAAATAGCACAGGAAGAAGCATTAAATGATATAAATACATTCAAAGAATATACATTAAATAGGGTAAAAGATGAAATTATAGCACAATTTACATCTAAACTTTTTATCAACAAATTATCACAAAAAACAATTGCGGAATTATCAAAATGAGGATGAATAAAAGAATCGTTACCAAAAGATTGAGGAGGTTATGATTATTTTAAAAATCGTAAAAATACACCAGAAGGTAAAAAAGCACGAGAAGAATATAAAAAAGAAGTTGAAAAAATGTGTGACTGTATGGAAGAAACCTTAAAATCATGTAAGTCAAATGAAGAAATACAAGATATGTTAAATTTATTTTCAACTACGGATATTAAAGATTGGAAAAATATAAGAGATATAGTTAAAAGAAAAGGACAAGAAAAAAGAGAAATAAACGAGGAGCTCTCTTCAGAACAAAGATGACAAAAAAAACAAGAAAAAGTAGATAACGCAGAAAGAAGAAATCCATCAGAAAATGAAGCAGCAGAGGCTATTGATATTACAAATAGTTACCAAGAAAATATCGAAACAAGGGATGGAGGTAGGTTTACTTGAGAATTAAAGGATTGAGAACTTTATAAATGAATATTTACTGATAAAAATGGTAATAAATGGTCTATTGATAAAACATTAGAGCATCCAGTTATGAAAGAACAAGATAGGGCTCTCATAGATGCAATTTGAAATAAAGAATCCATAAATGTTTGAGAATTAAAACGAACGCATAGGACAAATTTTGATACACTTAAACAAATTTTAGAGAGTTGAATTATTGGTAATAATAGAGAAAGGTGAGTTCAATTCCGATGATGATTGGGGGCTTGTTACTGAGAAGTTGCATTAGTAATGAAGAACTCAGTAATGGATTTACCTCCGGCACCTGCAAATGTTAAAAAGAAACATTGAAATTATGACTATTTTTTCTCTGGAGGATGAGCAAGAGATAGGGATTGGAAGACATTCCAAAGGGAAGCATCGGATTTTTCATTTCAAAGAAATGGTAGAGGAGAAGATCCTAATATAGATGTTCCATATTTAAGTATCTGATGAAAAAATTGAACAAATTGAAATTTCGCTCATGAAGTTGGAATAGAGCATATTGAAGCTGTTATGTTGCCAGCCCATGCGAAAAATTATCCATGATATAACGAAATAGTAAGAAAAATTAATGAGCAGTGAATTAAAGTAATAGAAGTTGAAACAGAAGGAAATATATTGGATTATGCCGGTTGATCTGTAATCTTAGCAAAGGACTGAAAAAGATGATCATTTGATGAGGCAATTATAAAAGAATTAGCAAAAAGATATCCTAATATACCAACATATGAAGAGCAGGCCGTTGCATATTCGTTAGAAACATGAAGACTTAAGGAAAATGAAGTAAGATGAAAGACTTTTGAGGAAATCAGACAAGATTATATAAAAAAAGCTATGGAAAATTGATTTTCTAGATGATGAACACGATGATGACAATATCAAAATTATTCTTCTCAAAAGAACTATACAAGAGAACAACAAGCATATTTTAAGTATATTGTTGAATCAAGGGCTGAAAGAGAGTCTCAGAATTACCCAAATCCTCAAATTAAATATGATGTTGTAGAAGAAGCAGCATAAAACATGAAAGATTTAATTATAAAAGTATGAGAATGGAATCAATAAAAAATAACAAAGAACAAGCTAAATATTTTATAATTAGGAATGTTGTGAATAAATATCTCAAAGATTGCTTTTGAATTTGAGAAAACACAAACTGTGATGATTCTTTATTAGATATGATTAACAAATACTTAAATAGTAATTGAATGTTAAAAAAAGAATATTCTGATAAAATTCATTCATTGTTAATTAAATATGAAAATACTGAAGAAAAGGACAAATTTGATAATAAAGTAGAAAATTTTATGAATTTAATTGATAATCATTGAGGAAAATCATCAGAATTGTTAGATATTTTGAAAATAAATAATAGTGAAAGCCTAAATAAAATCAGATATATAAAAGAAAATTCTGATATTACAGATGAAATCATTTGAATTGTTGAGTCTTATATAGGGAATGATGAATACGATAGATTTTTTCGTAAATTATCTATAGCAGAATCAAGTATCCGTTTAGCAAAATCCTCTAATCTAGAAAAAAAAGACATAAATCTCTTAGTTCTTGTTTCATTATTTCAGGATTTTAGAAATCCTATGAATAAAAATGAATTTTATATAGAAGGAAAGGATAACCACATAGTAGGGGAAAAAATTCTTTGAGAAATTACAAAAAAAATAGATATGGATATAAATAAATTTGATTCACTTTTATTGGCAACTAAACCAGAAAATCGTGGAAAATATAATGATGAACTATTTAAAATTATACAAGATGCTAATTTAGAATGATTCTGAAAGGGGCCATATTATTTACTTTATTCATCATTAGATGATTTAGAAAAGAACAGAATTCTTTCAACTAATTTTATTAAATTTGAAGAGGAGCTTATAAAAAAGAATGAAAAATGATGAGAATTTTATTTGAGTAACGCCTGAAAAAATCTTTTCACATCACCTAAAAACAGCTTAGACGAGATAAGAGAATGGCCTGAAGATGTTTTTCCTTATGCAAAGGGATTAATAAAACATAGTATAGGTTTTGATGATTTTGAAAAAAAAATTGATGAATTTTTGGAAGCATGGAGATTATTTTAAATAAATCTCTTCCTTGCAAATCAAAAACCAATCCCTACTCTAGAGATTGGTTTTTATTATATAAAAACATCATATGCAAGAAAATGTTTCCCTAAAACCATACAATACACTACAAATTGATATTACAGCAAAATATTATGTAGAAATAAAAAATACTTATAATCTTCTCCAATTCTTAGAAACTAAAGAACGAAAAGAGAATAAACATCGAATATTATGATGATGATCAAATACATTATTCTTAAACGACTACTATGATTGAATTGTCCTTCATCCAGGGATTGAAGGGATCGAACAGATTAAAGAAACAGATGATGATATCTATCTTCAAGTATGAGCATGAGAAGATTGGAATGAATTTGTTAACTACACAATTAGTAACGGGTTATGATGAATAGAAAATCTTATCTTAATTCCTGGAAATGTATGAACAAGTGCTGTATCAAATATTTGAGCTTATTGACAAGAAGTACGTGAAACAATTTATGAAGTAATAGGGATAAATTTAGAAACAAATACTATTCAAAAATTATCAAATGAAGATTGTAATTTTTCTTATCGCAATAGTATCTTTAAAAACGAATTGAAAGATAAATTCATTATTACGCATGTAGTCTATAAATTAAAAAAGGTTGATTGAGACTATGAATTTAAAACCTCATATAAGGATGTAACAGCTTATTTTGGAAATAATAACATAGATTTTGATAGTCTTTCAATCTCAGAAAAATTGCCAACGATTTCAAAAACAATAGAAGAAATCAGAAGAAATAAACTCCCAGATCATACTAAAATATGAACAGCGTGAAGTTATTTTAAAAATCCAGAAATTTCTCTTCCAGAGCGAGATGATTTGCAATCAAAATATCCGGAACTAAAAGCACATCTAACAGAAACTGAAACAATGAAACTTTCAGCAGGTCAATTAATCGAACTTTGTTGATGGAAATGAAAAGAAGTGAATGGAGTAAAGATGTATGAAAAACATGCTCTTATATTGATTAATTCAAATCCTTTATGAAAAGCAGTTGCAGAGTATGCACAAATGGTTCAAGATTCAGTTAACAAAAAATTCTGAGTCCAATTAGAACCGGAAGTTATTTATTGTAAATAGTATTATTCCTTCCTTAGAGTTATCTCATAGGGTCTATGAACAATAATGGTTGTTTCCCAATCTCATGGTAAATTCTCATAGAGCCATTTTTGATATAATCATGGAACTCTAATGCATCCATGAGATAAATCAGTTCAATCACTTTCTCAATAATGGAGATAATATGCTCAAGTATACTGTAAAGCATAAGGCATAGGATCATCATTATACATCGTTGAACGGTGATCTATTTCTCTATGATAAATGTGATAGATTCAAGATTCTGTCCTTTCATTATGAGAATTTCATAAAGATACATAGGTTGCCAACTTAAGTCTTTGATTTTTGTAGTATCATAAAATAGCTTTCTCATTATCAACACGGAATACTAACACAAGATGGTCTCTATCAAAGGCTTTTTTTTCATGTTTTGAAAAGAAAGTTTTATTCTCTAATCATGATAGTTCTACTGGTAAATAATCAAGAGTCTCAGGATATATTAGTGGAAAATAAACAGTACTTATTCATTCATAAGAATCTCAAGAAGTGCTGTTTAATAGAGGATTATATTCATGTAAAATGCTATCTGCTTGGCTATTCCCTAAAAGAGCTGAATAGGTGTGAGGAATCTCTTCCATTTGATAAAGAGGAGTCATTTGAATTTCATCAAAATCATAACCAACTTTCTCAATCCAAAGATGAGAAACCATTGGTAGAAGTATAGGAATAGAAATGATGCTACTAAATAATCCTCACATAAAAAATTCAAAGAAATATAACAAGGCTTATATAGTAATCCAAAAAAAATATTCAACGATTAATCATTTGACTAAAAAAACCGAATTTTTTGCAAAAAAATAATTCTTCATATATAATTATAAGGAGATTTTATTCTTTATAAAACAACACATGGCAGAAACAAAAGAAACAAAATTTATTTTATGGTTTAATGAAATCTGAATTGAAGATGTCCCTTTGGTATGAGGTAAAAATGCTTCATTAGGAGAAATGTATACTAACCTTACACCAAAAGGAGTAAATATTCCTAACGGTTTTGCTATTACAGCTTATGCATATCGTTATCTTCTTGAACAAACTGGAGCTCAAGAAAAGATTAAAGAAATTCTTTCTGATCTAGATACAGAAGATATGGATAACTTAGCTGAAAGAGGAGCAAAAGTTAGAAGATTAATTAAGAATCTAGAATTCCCAGATGATTTAAGAAAAGCAATCATTGATTCATATAAAAAGATGGAAGAAATGTATGGTAAAAATGTTGATGT
>JAEEGL014274139.1_pt1 | contig 32086 bp, 28 predicted proteins | sample 9134231 | NCBI WGS metagenome assembly JAEEGL01 (sample SAMN16246548, study PRJNA631951) | gut metagenome | biome: gut microbiome; feature: rumen; material: fiber-attached | host: Bos | place: Iran: Karaj | collected 2018-10 | reverse complement strand
TTAAAAATTATAAAATTTTATATTTTATTGATGATAATTCTTTTACTGTAACAATAGTAAATATATTCTATTCAAAAAGAAACATTAATAATGTAATTATTTAAGTGGAGGTGTACTCCACTTTTTTTATATTAGGGTTCTAACGGTACGCCTTTACTGTCACAAAACCAACCCCAAGGCAAATAATTTTTCAATATAATAAACAAAAAAGGATTCTTCTTTTGAGTTATGGCAAAATATGCACATATACTTCTTGAAAAATCCTTATTTTTTAAACGAACCAATACTTTTGTGGGTTCGGTTTTTGACTATTTGGTGGACTTGGGGAGACTCGAACTCCCGTATGAAAACCACTCCAACTTGCTTTCTACATGTTTAGATTATCCTAAATCTTCATTAGCCCTAAGCGAATAATCAAACCAAAAACTAACTACACTCTATTAAATTCATTTACTATGTTAGAGTAGCGCACAATAAATATATCCTATTCAATTGTCAGAAAGCCTACCGACATAGGAAATCAGTAGGGTTCCGTCGCTTAAATTATATTAGCAAGCGAAAGCATAGTTAGCTTGAGTATTTCTACCAGCTAAAAATGCATAATCATTATTTTCTTCAGCGTTTATTTAAAACCCCGACGTTGTTAAGGAAGACTACTCCCACATGCTTACAAATCTTTATGACTCCCAGCGAATCCATAAACAAGCCCATATTTATTTGTAGATATAATATAGCATAAAATACTATATGTGACTAGTATTTTAAGCTATTTTTATAATTCTTACTTATTTCTCTATTAGTATCTCTTTCCTTAATAGATTCACGTTTATCTTGCTTATTCTTTCCTTTTGCTAGAGCTATTTCTATTTTTACTAAGGCATCTTTAAAATAAGCTTTAGTTGCTACTAAAGTTAAACCATCAAGCTTAACCTTTTGCTGAAGCTTATATATTTGATGCTTATGCAATAATAGTTCTCTTGTTCTTAATTCATCATGATTAAATATATTTCCATTTTCATATTTAGCAATATGCATATTTAATAAATATACTTTTCCATTTCTTATTATTACATAAGCATCATTAATATTACATTTTCCAGCTCTAATTGATTTTATTTCTGTACCACTTAGCTTAATGCCAGCTTCAAATGTATCAAGAATGAAATATTCAAATGTTACCTTTTTATTATTACATATAATTTTCATAATATTTTCCTTCCTCATAATCTGAGCTTAAAACAAAATCAATAGTTCTTTCTTTTCTATTAGCGTTAACAACTCTAATTTTTATTCTATCACCAAGTGTAAATGTATTTTTACCATTAGATGCTGAAATAGTCTTTTCATTATATTCATAATATCCACTCATATTTCTATAAGATATTAAACCTTCTATTCCATTACCTATTTCACAAAACATTCCAAATGGAGTGATAGATGTTATTATCGCATCATATTCATTACCAATTCTCTTTTGCATATACCATGCATAAAGCATATCATTTACTTCTCTTTCACATTCTACTGATTTCTTTTCAGATAATGAATTAGCATCTGCGATGTCCTTCATTATGCTAATATATTTAGATAAATCAGCATCAAATTTATCAGTAGGATGTAATAATAGCTTTTTAATCATACGATGAGTCATTAAATCAGGATATCTTCTAATAGGTGATGTGAAATGACAATAATAATTCATTTGTAAGCCATAATGGCCTAGGCATGTATCACTATATTTTGCCTTCATCATTCCTCTTAATATCATATTATTAATGATTTCCTTATTAGGATTATCATCTAGGCTAGCTAATACATTTTGAATATCATGTGTTTTTATATCATCCTTAATTGTTTTATAATTAACACCTAATAGCTTTAATGAATCAAATATTGTATGTAGCTTTTCCTGATCAGGCTTCTCATGAACTCTATAAATAATTGGCAAATTCATAATGTTCATATGATAAGCTATTGTTTCATTAGCCTTTAGCATAAAATCCTCTATTAGCTTTTCTGCATCTAATCTTTCACATTTAGATATTGATTTAGGAGAGCCGTTGGGGTTTAGGGTGAATTTATATTCTGATGTTTCAAAATCAATTGCGCCCTTTTTATGTCTTATATTTCTAATGATTGTAGATAATTCTTTCATTAGATTTAGCATATCTACAATATCACTATATTCATTGCATAAATCTTTATCACCCTCTAAAATGGCATTTACCTTGCGGTATGTCATTCTATGGTTTGATTTAATTACGCCTTCTTTGATATCATAATTTACTAATCTACCTTTATTATCTATTTCCATTATACAGGCTAAGACTAATCTATCAACATTTTCATTTAATGAACAAATTCCATCTGATAACTTATGTGGTATCATTGGGATTACTCTATCCGCTAAATAAACTGATGTACCTCTTTTTAGGGCATCCTTATCAAGTGGTGTACCTTCCTTTACATAGTGGCTAACATCCGCAATAAATACGCCAAGTAGGTAATTACCATTATCTAGCTTTCTTACATTTACTGCATCATCAAAATCCTTTGAATCATCACCATCAATTGTAATGATTAATAAATCTCTGTAATCTTCTCTGTTTTTGTATTCTTTTTCAGTTACATAATCAGGGATTTTTTTAATTTGTTCTTCTGTTTCTGGTGAAAAATTTAATTCGAATCCATATTCTAATGCAATTTCAGTAATTTCAATTCCTGGGTCATTTGGATTTCCTACAAGTTTCAAATTTGTAGCTAATAATCTAAAATCATCATAAATTAAATCGGCTATAACTATTTGTCCTTCCTCTAATGATCCTATCTCATTATTATATACATCTACTGAATATTTAAAATCTAATCTAGTGCTCTTAATATAGTACTTAATATATTTCTTTCCTTTTTTAGTTAATATACCAACTACAGTTTTATTAGCACGCTCAATTACACCACAAACAATCGCACTATTAAGCTTGTCATCATCATTTATTTTACCAATCGGTAAAATATTTACAGTATCGCCATTATAAGCATTGCCAATAAAATCAGGGGCTACATAATAATCATCCTCACCCTCAACTAAGGCAAATGCGTATCCTCTATCCTTTAATTCAAGCTTAGCTACCTTAGGTATACCATATACCTGAAAAGCTGGAGCGAATACTATTTTTCCTTCAACAATTAGTTCGTTTGTGATAGCCTTAAGTTCCTTAAATTTAACATTAAATGCACGAGCTATGGTATTTTCTTTTGCATAATTTAATTCCTTAATTAAATCATAAACAGCATCCTTAGAAAGCCTTCTTCCTTTAGTTAGATGATATAATCCTGTGTTTTCACTATATCTAAGCTCTCCAGATTCTACCATTTCATTTAATGTATCCTCTAAATCAGGATAATCAGGCTTATCAATACCAATTAGCTTGGCGATGAATTCAAATGGTAGTCTCTCTTTGCCTATAGCTTCTTTTATTTTTTTCTTATCTGCCATATAAATCCACCTCCATTACCTAAATTATAGCATAAAAAAAGAGATTGTTTCACAATCTCAATTAATTCATATGAATAGCAACTGATGCTACTACTAAAACTACGAATACAATCGCAAGTACTGCAGTTGTTCTTTGCATGAACACTTCAATACCACGAGCCTTTTGGTTTTTAAATAGCTCAGATTTGCTTCCGTTGAAGGCATCATTAATATCATCTTTTGATGCTTGAAGCATAACTATAACAATTAATAAGATTGCAACGATGGCAACAAATATATCAATTACAAACATTTTGATACCTCCTTTTTCAAACTACTTGTTTATTATACATAAATAATTTATTTATTGCAAGTGATTTTATTATTTATTATTTTATAATATCGATTATTAGAGGCACCTTATTATAGACATCTTCTACTATATATGCATTTAATATCAAATTATAAATATTTTTATCTAATACATCATCTGAAAAAATCTTAGCGATTATATCTCCTTTGTTTATATAATCTCCAGGCTTTTTAGTAAGAACAATACCTACTCTTGGATTAATTTTATCATCTAATGATAATCTACCTGCCCCAAGCTTCATTGAAGCATTTCCTATATCTAAAGAATTAATATTATTAATATATCCTTCCTTAACAGATAATACATTATAAACATATTTAGATTTTTCAAATCTAGATGGATTTAGGATATATAAATAATCACCATGCTGTGCTTTAACAAGCTCTACAAGCTTATTTAAGCCCTCCTTATTAGCTATTTGTCTATTAGCTAATTCTTTAGCTTCTTCAATATTTTTAGCATAGCCTGCCTCTAATATTAATTCTGCAGATGCTACAACGCACAGCTCAGTAAAATCTTTTGGTCCATTACCATTTAATGTATCAATTGCTTCTATTACCTCTAATGAATTACCTACTGCCATTCCTAGTGGGCTTGACATATCAGTTAACACTGCAACAACCTTTTTATTTTGAAGCTTACCAATATTAACCATTAATGTTGCTAGCTTTCTGGCGTCATCTACATTTTTCATAAATGCGCCTTCTCCAACCTTCACATCTAATACAATAACATCAGCACCTGTAGCTAGCTTCTTAGACATGATTGATGAAGCAATTAAAGGAATAGAATCTACAGTTCCTGTAACATCTCTTAGGGCATATAGCTTCTTATCTGCAGGTGCTAGCTTCTTTGTTTGCCCTACTAATGCGATACCTATATCATTGATTTGTCTAATAAAATCTTCTTCTGATATAGATACATCATAGCCAGGAATTGATTCTAGCTTATCAATTGTACCACCAGTGTGGCCTAAGCCTCTTCCACTCATTTTAGCTACCTTAATTCCAAGTGAGGCAACAATTGGGGCAACAACTAATGATGTCTTATCTCCAACACCGCCAGTTGAATGCTTATCTACCTTAACACCTGATATCTTAGATAAATCTAGGGTATCACCACTATTTAGCATAGCGCTAGTTAAGAAACTTGCCTCCTCATCATCCATACCTCTAAAATAAATAGCCATTAAAAGAGCACTAATTTGATAATCAGGAATTTTATCATTAGTATATTCACTAATAACGTAATTGATTTCTTGCTTATTTAGTTTTTCTCCATTTCTCTTTTTTAAAATAATATCAATTATATTCATAAATTCACCAATTATAATTTATTATATATTCCTAATATTTCAATCAAGAATCCTTTTCGATTTAATTCATCTTTTAATTTATCTAATTTTTTAATTGAATCCTTTAATAATGATACCTCAATATAGAATTTATATTGTCCCATTTCAGTCTTCATTGGTCTAGACATAATAGAATTCATATTAATATTTAAATCACTTAATTCCTTTAATATTTCAAATAAAATACCAGGTCTATCCTCTTTAATAACAATAACGATAGATGCGTCTATCTCATCATTATATTTAACATGTTCAGCTTCTTTACTACAAATAAAAAATCTAGTTTGATTATGTCTTCTATCAGCTACATGTAATATTTTAGTTTTATAATCATTATCCTTTAATGAATGCATTGGGACAATTGCACCAAAGCCTTTACCAGCTTCATTAATCTTTTTTACTGTTGCTGAATTAGATTGAGTTTGAATAATATTGAAATCATATTTAGATATAAATTCTATACATTGACCATATGCCTTAAATTGGCAATATACATCCTTACAATCCTCAGCCTTTTCCTCATTTGTAACAAATGCGAAATCAATATCAAGCTTAATTTGATCTATTATTTTAAAATCATTAGATATAATTGTATCCATGCTTTCTAATACAAATCCATCAAGGGTATTTTCAAAAGGTAATATTGCTAAATCAGTTTCCTTTAGAGCTAATGATGTTTTTAAAATAGATGGATAATATTCTATTTCTGCATCTAAATCATTCTTTTTAATATATTCCTTTGCAGCAATATCTGAATATGTCCCCTTAGGACCTAAAACCGCCATCTTTTTCATATATAATACCCTCCTTTAAATCATTCATAATATAATCATTTTTATTAAAATAATAAACACTCATCTTCTTTTCTTCCTTTATTATATAAAAATGATTATCCTTGATTATAACTGCAGAATCCTCTTCGATTCCAAATGCGTCATAATCATATTTCTTTATTTCATCATTATAAATAATTAAATCTTCATTTTGATAATGGGGACAAATGCTTAAATTTAATATACCAAGGCCCATAACCATTTTGTAATTATAATTATGGAAATTATCAGTATACATATCCTTATCTCCCATACACGCCTTACAATAAAGCATAGCCCCAGCTGATGAACCAGCATATATCTTATTTGTATTTAAATATTTATATAATATTTTATCTAATTCCTTTTCCTTAAAAAGGCTTATTAAATCATCTGATACTCCTCCACCAATATATAAAATATCAGCTTCATTTAATAATTTATCAAAATGATTTAATGAATCTAAATCCATATAATAAATATCAGCATTTAAATTATTCATTAGCTTCATAAATCTATCATTAGATTTTTTATAATTCTTTGCCGCAAATGGAAAATATAGAACCTTAGGCTTACTCTTATTAGATAATTCTAATAAATGATTTTCTATCCTATTGGATAATTCTTCTTTATTAATTTTTCCACCAATAAGACAGAAAGTAACCATATTATTCTCCTTTAATTCTTGCTTCTAAACGATAAATTGGTCCTAGCTTAGACCATTTATCTTCAAATTCTGTTGTAATATTATCTGGATATTTTTCTATATCCTTATGTAAATCTAAAGAAATATTAGATATAGAATATCCATTATTTGAAATTGATTCTAATGAATATTCAAATAATCCTCTATTATCAGTTTTAAAGAATATTTCTCCATCCTTTTTAGGTAATATCTTTTTATATTCATCTAAGAATAATGGAGATGTTAATCTTCTTTTTGCATGATGCTTCTTTGGCCATGGATCACTAAAATTCAAATAAATTCTTTTTACCTCTTCTTGCGAGAAATAATTAGATATCATTTGAGCATCTAATACACATAGCTTTAAATTAGATATATTTGAATCTAATACCTTTTCTAGACATCTTAATAATACTGAATCAAATTTTTCTATAGCAATATAATTGATATCTGGGTTTAAAGCTGCAAGGGTAGATATAAATTGCCCCTTACCACAGCCTATTTCAATATGGATTGGATTATCGTTATTAAATAATTCATTCCATTTACCTTTATATTCTTCAGGGTTAGAAATATAAAATGAATTATTATTTTGTTCTAATCTTTCCTTTGCGTTTTTAACTTTTCTTAATCTCATTATTTTGTTAGTTTTAATATTGCATAATAATATATTTCGATTAGCTTATAAAAGTCATCTAAATACATATATTCATTTGCAATATGACAAACATCCTCTCTTTCTGGAAATAATGGTCCAAACGCTACTGCATATTTGCATTCTCTAGCATATGTTCCACCACCGATTGTAAATGGCTTGCCTAACATATCACCTGTTGCTTCCTTGTAAGCTTCCATTAGCTTTGTTACTAAATCTGAATTCTTTGGTATATAGTGTGAATTAGATTTAGATAATAATTCATATTTATAACCATATTCCTTTGATATAGCTTCTACACTTGATTTGATTAAATCAAAATCAGTATCTTTAGGAACACGACAATTAATACCTATTTTTCCTTTATAATTATTAATTTTAACTACTGCAAAATTAGATGTTAGATTACCTAACTCTAAATCAGTATCATAATAATTAGCTTTTTTACCATTAACATCAAATAAATAATAATTAGATACAAATATAGCTAATTTTGAATCTGTATATTTATTTAAGAAATCAAATAAAATATAGGCTGCGTTAATACCATTTTCAGGGCACATTGCATGTGCTGCCTTACCATACGCTATATAATAGCCGTCCTCTATTTTACCATTATAATTATTATCATTTAGATAATTATTAAATTCTTTATCTAAATTTAAATTAATTTTCATTTTAGCTTCTGATGGAACGATATTATATCTATCTCCGGCATCAAATTCTATAATGATATTATCATCAACTAATATATCATAGCTAATGATTCCTTTTTCACCATTAATTAATGGAAATTCAGCATCTGGTGAAAATGAAAGATTAGGCTCAGGCTGTAATGTAAAATATTTTTTAATACATCTAGATCCTGATTCCTCATCTAATCCAAATATTAATCTAATTCTTTTATTAGAAATATATCCTTCGTCCTTTAGCATTTTTAATGCAATATATGAGGCAACAAATGGACCTTTATCATCCATTATTCCTCTCGCATACATTTTATTATTTCTTATATCCAATTTAAAAGGATTTGAATCCCATTCTGATTCATTTACAGGCACTACATCTAAATGAGCTAAAATACCTAATATTTCATTTCCACTACCATATTCTATATGTCCAGCATAATTAGCAGCATTAAAGGTATTAAAGCCATCCTTTTTGGCATAATCCAATACAAAGCTTAAGCATTCATTTAAATTATTACCAAATGGAACAATGCTTTCAGGATTATATTTATCTAATACTGAAGGATATGAAATTAAGGCTTCTAGCATATTTAATGCCTTATCCTTATATTTTTCTAATTTATTTTGAAAATTCATAATGACCTCATAAAAAAATAAAACAAAATAAATTGCCATAATTTATTTTGTTTCAATTTTAATTAGATTTCTCTTCCAAGCTGTAATGTAGATATTTCTTTTGAAATTGCGTTTAGAGCATCAACCTCATCCTCGCCATCGCATTTAATTTCAATTACTGTTCCACTATAAATTCCAAGTGACATAACACCCATTATTGATTTAAAATCTACTGTCTTCTTTAAAGCAGTAAGACTTATATCAGATTTGAAGTCCATCGCAACCTTTACTAGTGTTGTTGCAGGTCTTGCATGAATTCCTTGTTCATTAGTTATTCTAAAGCTCTTTTTTACCATACTATTCAACCCCTATAATCTAGCATCTAATGCTTTTTTAATTGTTTCAGAATCTAATCTAAACAATGTTTTTATTATATTACCTGTAACAAAGACTCCTGAAGTTGCTACAGCCTTGATACCCTCTAAATTGACTTTATCCAAATCATTAACGGAAATCTTTAATCTTCCATTATCAACATTTACATCTATTATGTTTTCTGCTTCACCTAATAATGATAATAAATTTGAAATAAATTCATCATCAATCTTTAGACCCTTTTTATCCTTCTTCTTTAAGAATATTAAAAGGAATAAAACAACAATGACAATTAGTACTGCACCAATTATTATAAATATCCATGGATTGTCAGTGAAGAAATTTAAAAAAGTAAGGTTAGTCAAATCAATCACTCCTAACTAAATATATTATATAAAAAATTTTATTTTTTATCAATAAAAGTAAAGAAACAAATAAAACAAAATACTAATTTTTATAATTAATTTCTAAAACTACCTTTAAATAATGATATTTTTATAATTTTAAAGAAAATACCCATTAAGCATGTGAGCCTAATGGGTATATATTATTTTGTATAACCAAATTTCTTAAAGAATTCATTTTTGAAATCTAATAATCTATCTTCCTTTATTGCTTCTCTTATATCCTTCATTAAAGTTTTTAAGAAATATAAATTATGATATGTGATTAATCTCATACCTAATATTTCATCTGCTTTAACTAAATGATTTAAATAAGCTCTAGTGAAATTTTTGCATACATAACAATCACATTCACTATCTAAAGGCTCTTTACTATATTTAAGCTCTAAATTCTTTATTTGGATTTTTCCATTATGTGTGAAGGCAGATCCGTGTCTAGCATTTCTTGTTGGTAATACACAGTCATACATATCAATACCATTCATTGCCCCAACAACTAAATCGTCAGGCGAGCCTACACCCATTAAATATCTAGGTTTATCCTTTGGCATAATATCTTTTAGATATGCAAGCATTTCATACATATCCTTCTTTGATTCACCTACAGATAAGCCTCCAATTGAATAGCCTGGGAAATCTATTTCTGTTAGTTTTTCAATACAATATTTTCTTATCTCCTTATTCCCACCACCCTGGACAATTCCAAATAGGGCTTGTGTTTCAGGATTCTTGTGTGCTTCTTTTCCTCTTTTTGCCCATCTAATAGTTCTATCTACTGATTCCTTCATGTATTTATCATCAGAATCGAATGGTGGGCATTCGTCAAATGACATGATAATATCAGCACCTAAATTATTTTGAATTTCTATTGATTTTTCAGGTGATAGGAATAATTTTTCTCCTGATTTATGGTGCCTAAATTCTACACCCTCTTCAGTTATTTTTCTCATTTTTGATAATGAAAATACCTGGTATCCTCCTGAATCTGTTAATAGGGCACCATCCCATTTCATAAAGCCTCTTATTCCACCAAAATCCTTGATTAGCTCGTCTCCTGGCTGAAGCCATAAATGGTATGTATTACCTAAAATAAGGCCATCTGATACCTCTTTTATTTCAGAAGGAATTAGGGTTTTAACTGTTGCCTGTGTTCCTACTGGCATAAAAAGTGGAGTTTCAAAATCTCCATGAGGAGTATGTAATATTCCATATCTAGCACCTGTTTGTTTACACTCATGAATGAGCTCGTATGTAACAGGCTGCTTCATTATCTTACCCTCTTAATTGTCTTCATCTTAATATTAGCTAGTGGCTTATCATTTCTATCTGTTTGAGATTCAGCAATCTTATCAACAACATTGATACCATCTACTACTACACCAAAGCCAGCATATTCACCATCAAGATATGGTGCATTATCATGCATAATAAAGAATTGGCTAGATGCACTATTTGGAGCTGATGTTCTTGCCATAGAGATAACTCCTCTATCATGGTTAAGAAGGTTTCTTACACCATTTGATAAGAATTCTCCCTTAATTGTTTCCTTGCTGCCACCCATACCAGTTCCTGTTGGGTCACCACCTTGAATCATAAAGCCAGAAATAACGCGGTGGAAAATAATTCCTTTATAAAAATCCTTTTCAACTAGCTTTAAAAAATTAGCTACAGTAAGAGGTGCTACCTCTGGGAATAGCTCTACTGTAATATCTCCTAAATCTTCTACCTCGATAACAACTCTAGGGTTCTTATCATTTAAAAACTTTTCATAATTCATATTATTGTCCTCTCTATTCTATAAACATTGCATCTCCAAATGAGAAAAATCTATATCTTTCCTTTACAGCTTCCTCATAGGCCTTTAAAATAAATTCTCTACCAGCTAATGCACTAACTAGCATAATTAATGTTGATTTTGGTAAATGGAAATTAGTAATTAGGGCATCAATAGCCTTAAATTTATATCCTGGATAAATAAAGATATTTGTGTTCTTACATTCAGGATAAAATAATCCATCATCATGAATTGCTGATTCTAATGTTCTTGTAGATGTTGTACCTACAGAAATAATTCTTTTTCCATTAGCCTTAGCTTCATTTAATAATCTTGCAGATTCTTCTGATATTTCATAATATTCACTATGCATTTCATGCTTTGAGGCATCCTCTTCTGTTACAGGTCTAAATGTTCCAAGACCTACATGTAATGTAACAGGAATAATTTGAATACCTTTATTCTTAATCTTTTCTAATATTTCAGGTGTAAAATGTAATCCTGCAGTAGGTGCGGCTGCTGATCCTGGGTTTTTAGCATATACTGTTTGATATCTATTTTTATCTTGTAATTTTTCATGAATATATGGTGGTAGTGGCATTTCACCAAGCTTATCTAATATTTCTACTAAAATACCATCATATATTAATTCAAATTTACAAATACCCATATCTAAAAGCTCAATACATTTAGCCTTTAATAATCCTTCACCAAAAGAAATAATTGTTCCAATCTTAACTCTTTTTTGAGGCTTAGCTAGAGTTTGCCAAATATTGTTTCCTAAATCCTTTAATAACAATACCTCTATTACAGCTCCAGTTTCCTCCTTATGACCAATTAATCTTGCAGGAATAACCTTTGTATCATTTATAACTAATACATCATTTTCACTTAATCTATCTACAATATCATAAAAATGTTTATGTTCAATTGTCTTCTTTTCTCTATTTAATACCATTAATCTTGATGAGCTTCTATCATTTAATGGAGTTTGAGCTATCAATTCCTCTGGTAAAAAATAGTCATAATCTGTTGTCTTTAGCATAATAACCTCTATGCAAAAATGCCCTTATAAAATTTTACTCCAAGCTTGTTATAAGCTTTTTCGGTTGCCATACGTCCACGATTAGAACGCTTAATATAGCCCTCCTGTAATAAATAAGGCTCATATACATCTTCTATTGTAGAAACCTCCTCTGATATAGTTGCCGCAAGCGATTCAACACCTACAGGTCCACCATTAAATGTTTCAACAATAGCTCTTAAATATCTATAATCGGTATAATCTAAGCCATCATTATCAATTCCTAACTTAGATAATGCTTCCTTACAAATATCAATTGTAATTTCACCATTATTCTTTACATCTGCGAAATCTCTAACTCTTCTAAATAATCTATTCGCAATTCTTGGAGTTCCACGAGAACGCATCGCAAGCTCAATTGAGGCATTTAAATCAATCTTTGTCTCATGAACTCTCGCAGTTCTTGAAACAATAGCGTTTAATTCATCAACTGTATAATAATCTAATCTTAATACAACACCAAATCTATCTCTTAGTGGGGCAGATAAATCACCAAATCTTGTTGTTGCTCCAACAAGAGTAAATGGAGGTAGGTCAACTCTTATGCTTCTTGCTTGTGAATCCTTACCAACCATAATATCTAGCTGATAATCCTCCATTGCACTATATAACACCTCTTCAACATATCTAGGAAGTCTATGTATTTCATCAATGAATAATACATCACCCTCCTCTAATGTTGATAATACGGCAGCTAAATCTCCACTTCTTTCAATCGCTGGACCTGAAACAACCTTCATGTTAACTCCAAGCTCATTTGCGATAATTTGAGCTAATGTAGTTTTACCTAGTCCTGGAGGTCCATATAATAATGTATGGTCAAGTGCTTCATTTCTTTTTAAGGCAGCCTTAATATAGACCTCAAGCATTTCTTTAGCTTCCTTTTGACCTATATATTCAGTTAGTTTTTGAGGTCTTAGTGATAATTCTTCTGATTCATCATCTAATTGCTCATTTGGATCAACAACTCTATTTTCTAAATCACTCATAATTTCTCCTACTTAACTAGCTGTCTTAATGCTTCCTTAACTAATACTGCAACATCCTGGCTTGGATCTAGCTTTGCAATTATCTTAGTAATTTCTTTCTTTCCATATCCAAGTGCGATTAGGGCATCCTCTACATCTGATAAATTAGATGATGATTTAATAATACCATCCTCTTCATCAGTAAATGATAGCTTTCCAACTAAATCTAATATAATTTGTTGACTTGCCTTTTGGCCAATGCCAGGGAATTTTCTTAAATATTTATCATTTCTAGATTCAATAGCGTTAACTATTTCTTTAACGCTTCCTGATGCTAAAATAGATAGAGCACTCTTAGGTCCGATTCCAGAAACACTAATAAGCTTTAAAAATAGTTCTTTTTCATCTTCATGTAAAAATCCATATAAATCTATAGAATCTTCTCTTACTGCTTGATATGTATATATTGTATAATCCTCATTTAATTTGTAATTATATGGATTAGCAACTGTAATTAAATATCCCATTCCATTATTCTCACAAATTATATATTTTGGAGTTATTTTAGTTAGCTTTCCTTTTATATAACCATACATTTTAATCACCTCCTTAATCATATCATAAAGGAGGCTAAAATTAAAGCATATAAAATGACTTTAATATTATTAAATATAATATTACATTCCACTTTTTAGATGACTTTTTATAAAAATAAATATTTATTTTTATAAAAAGAAATATTATTTAATTTAAAATAAATTTTTTTAGAAAAAAATAATTTTTATAGTTTTTGCCAAAATCTTTACTAAAAGGTGTTTTAATTATATAATATAATTAAATTTTATGGGGTGAAAATCATGAAAAGTTTCGATGAATGCTTAATAAAATTTAATACTAAAGTTGAAGAATTCATCAAGGAATATAAGCTTTTAGATGATAAAGCTCCTTTTACTCTTGATATTATTGAAGAAATTACTAAGATTTTTAATGAAAATTATGATGAATCTATAAATGAAGTTAACACTTACGAAAAAAGAAAAAACAAGCTTGATGAAAGCTTTAATAAAATTCTATCAGATTATTATAAGCTAGAAAAACAAAGAAATAATGATCTAAAAGGTAAACAATCTACTATCAAAAAGGAATTAGATGAAAAAATAAAAACATCTAAATCTGAATTAAATGCTTTGAAAAAACAATATGAAAAAAGTGAATTTGAAACATTAAATGATATTAGCTTCTATGTTGATTCTTCTAACCAAAATATCGATATGTTTGAAATAGAATATAAAGATAATATCAATAGATTTGCATACCAAATTGGCGTTGCTAAATCTTCATATAATTCTAATATTGATACATTTAATTCTCAGCTTGAACTTCAATTAGAAAAAGTAAAAGCTGAATATGATAAAAACATGCGTACAAATCATGATAATTTTAACGCATTAGTTGAATCATATAATTTAGTTATTGATGAGAAAAATGAATTAATTGAAAATAAACAAAAAGAATATAATGAAGCAAAAATTGAATTAAATAATAAAAAGAGACAGGAATATGTTCTTCTTAATAACCAGATAAAGGAATTAAGTAATGAGAAAAATGATAAGATATCTGTTTATAGAAATACATATACTGAAGCTCAAAATAAAGATAATGTTGAAAAAGAAAAAAGCAATAACGATTATAAAGCTCAAAACTTTAAAGCTAATAAGGATTTCGTTAAAAACATCAATGAGCTTGATAATAAGATAAGAGATATTCGTGAAAAATTTGAAAATTATTGTCAGGAGCTTAATCAAAATAAATATTACAATATTTATGATCTTCATGTTGAACAAGAAAAGCTTATAAAGCAATTCTTAGAAAGTGAAGCTAATAGTAATAAGGTTAAACAAGAAATTAAACGTATTAATAAGATATTCTACGATAGAATGGTAGATGAGGATAAGAGGACTGAAAAGATTATTAAATCTGCTGAAAAGGAATATTTATCTAATACTAAAAAGGAAATGTATCAGAAAAAGCTATTAGATATATCAAGAAATAGCTTCTTCTCTAGACTTACTGAAAAACAGACAAGAGATAATAAATATTATCAGGAAAAGAATAATGGTTATGAAGATGTTTATAATTATCATTCTTCTGTTGCCAATAATGTTTATAATAAGCACGCAAATAAGGCATTATTAGAATCTTCTATTAGAAACCTAGAAATAGAAAAGGAAATAGATGAAATAGATGCTAAATTCCAAATTCAAATTGAAACATTAAGTGATGTTATTAAAAAATATCAATTAGAAATACAAATTGCTAGAAGATTAAATGAGCTAAATGACCTATTCTTAACTGAAAAATATAATAGAGAGGTTAGCTTTCTAACTGTTAGTAATTTATTAAAAATTGAAAAATGTAAGGTATTAGATATCTATAACATTAATCAATATGAATTAAATATTAAAAACTCTAAGAATGTATTAGATTATAGTAAAAATAAGATCAGAATCCAAAATGATAAATATAAATCTTTGAAACAACAAGATATATTAATTCAAAATAAACAATTAGAAATGATTGTTTCTAAAACATCATTTGATGAATATTCTATTAATTATTTTGCCACTAATGATTTAGAGTTATTGAAGAAAGAATATAATTATACTACTTCTTTAAATAAATCTAAGCTATTAAGAGAAAAATATATTGTTGAATTAGATGAATATCAAAATGTATTACAATCATATATAATTATTCATTCTAATATGGTTAAATCTTGGAATGATATAATTGATTATATATTTGATAATATAACAGAAACTAAGAATAGAATCGTTAAGAAATTTATTTCTACATTACAAAAAGAATTCAAAGAATTATTAAATAATTTAAATGATACATATAAGGAATTAGTTTCTAATGAAATAGATCATCATCTTAAGTTTGATAATGATTTCAAATATAAAGAGCATTTTGAAAACCATAAGAAGGTTTTAAATGGTGAGCTTGATATCGTTAGAAGACAAAAGGAAGCTTTAGTTTATGAATTAGAAAGATATAAACAAAGAAATGATGATTTAAGATTAAAGCTATTTACATCTCAATATGAAAGTGCCAAGAATAAGGATGAAAAGAAAACAAAGAGAACAAATGAAAGATTATATATGAAGGAATTAAAATCTAATCTCATTGTTATAAATGATCTTGAGGCAAAGGTTGATGAATTAGCTAAGAAAAATGAAGAAATTGAAAAGAAATATAGTAAGAAATATAATACTATAAAATCTGAACAGGATATTGATAATGCTCCATATCAGCTTTATAGCAATAATGTTATTAAGCTTCATGAAGAAATAAAAGAATTCATTAATAAAAAGGAATCTAGTGATGAATTAGATGCTAGAGGCAATTATAAGAAAGATATTAGATTTATTTCTAAGGAGCTTACAGAACAATTATTTAATAATACTTCTACTTTCAGTAATAAATATCAAGAGAATTATGATGCTTCTATTAAGAAAATAAATGAGAATTATGAATCTGATTTAGAATCATATAAATCTAATAGTATTTCTATTTATGAAAAGGCTAAGGAGAAATTTAATAAAGATAATCAAACTGATCAAAATATCTTAAAGACCTTAATTAATGAGAAGACTGAAATAGAAAAGAATTATGATAATACAATCAGAAGAAATGATATTACTCATAAGAAAGAAATTAATGAGATATTATTATCTAAGAAGCAAAATACTAATCAATTCTATGTTGAATTATATGCTGTAGGTGATAACCTACATGATATTGAGGCTGATTATGAGGAATTCTTAAAGAATCATACTACTCAATATGAAATAACTAAACAAAATATTATAGATGAAACAATTAGATTAAAGGAAAGTTATAACGAATCATTAAAGAATTATATTAATAATCGTAAAGCTATCATTAATCATCTTCCTTCTGCTATAAAGGCTAATGAAAAGGAATTAAGAGAAACATATAAGCAGAAAAATAAAGAGCTTGATCTTAAGTCAGTTCAAGCTAAAAAGGATTTAAATACTAAGGCTAGATTAGAAAAGAAAAACCTTAATATTATTGAGGTTAACTATAATACTGCGTTAGTAAAAATTACTGCAAGAGAAAAATATCAAAAGGCTAAGGAGAAAAAGTCCTTAAGTGCTGAGCTTGCAAAAGCAAATTAAAAAGCTATCTTCCGATAGCTTTTTTTACTTTCTTACTAACCAATCAGGTACTTGTGATTTAGTTTGTGCCTTTGGAGCTTCAGTACTCTTTTCTACGTTTTGTTGAGCACTATGCTTCTCATTTCTTTTTTGCTCTTTAAGCTGAAGCTTTCTTCTTTTTTCTTCTTCCTTTTTCTGACGTCTTTCTTCTTTTTTGCCCATGCCAGTTTCGAAAATTTCACTAATTCTAGCAACTGATGCATCTTCTGGTGTTTCTTCAACATCATCATTTTCTATATCATAAGTTATATTAGTATCAGACATGTTTCTAAAGATTTCTTCAGCAAGGTCGTCAAATCCGTTATTTTTAGCTTTTAATTCGTATCCTGTAGCAATTACAGTAATTACGATTTCATCGCCTAAATCGTTATTTACGGCTGTACCATAGATAATATTTAAATCCTTACCACTATTATTTCTAATTTCGGCAAGTGCAGATTCTACCTCTCCTAAAGATAAATCCTGGCTAGCAATGATATTTACTACTGCGTCAGTAGCATTTTCAATTGTAACCTCTAATAAATCTGAGTGAATTGCTAATCTAGCAGCTTCTATTGCTCTATTTTCTCCCTTAGCAACACCAATACCTAATAATGCAGTACCCTTATCTGCCATAACGTGTCTAATATCGGCGAAGTCGATATTGATTAATTCTGGTAATACAATTGTTTCAGAAATACTTTGAACAGCTTTTCTTAAAACATTATCAGCTTCTCTGAAGGCAGCTAATACTGATGTATTCTTAGGTAATGTCTTTAATAATCTTTGATTAGGAACAACAATTAATGTGTCTACATATTGTCTAATCTCTTCTAGACCTGCAACAGCGTTAGCCATACGTGTAGGTCCTTCAAATTGGAATGGCTTAGTACAAACACCGATTGTTAAACATCCATGCTCACGAGCTATTCTTGCGATAATTGGGGCAGCACCTGTACCAGTACCTCCGCCCATTCCACAGGTAATAATAACCATTTGAGCATCGCCAATCATTTCATGAATATCATCTTCAGACTCTAAAGCAGCGGCACGACCTACATCTGGTTCAGCACCAGCACCTTGGCCATGTGTTTTTGTTTTGCCGATAAGTAATCTATTCTCAGCTCTAGATCTTTTTAAATCTTGAGCATCGGTATTGACTGCATAAAATTCTACTCCTCGTACTTCATTTTCAATCATATGATTAATAGCATTTTTACCAGCTCCACCAACACCTATTACCTTGATTTGTGTGTGTACAACTTGTAATGAATCTAATTCATCAAAAATCATGATAATATTCCCCTTTCTCTAGTCTAAAATAAATAAAATCCTGTATTATTAATTATATGTTAAATATAATTATTTTTCAATAATATTGAGGGAAGAAAATTTAAAAAAATAAAGCGAGGAAAAAATCCTCGCTTTCTTATTCTTCTTTCTTATCAAAATCGTCAATTTCTTTCTCAGTAGCGTCTCTTACAGTAACCTTAGCTAATGTAATAGCACGATTTTTTACTTCGTAAATTGCGATAGTTAATATCTTATTATAATCCTTATAATCGCCTGAATCCTCATCAAGCTTAGTATATCTAGCTAGATAATCAACATGGAAGCCAGCAACTGGAAGGCTTTCACATTTTTCAAATAACCAACCTGATACCTTAGATGGAACATCCTCAGGAATATCACCTATTCCTAATCTATCAAATAAATCCTCAACGAAGATTTCAGCATCAACAATATATGAGCCGTCCTCTAAGCCTTCAAATCTAATATCATTTCCACCAGGAACATCATGCTCATCGTAAATTTCACCGACTAATTCCTCTATTGCATCCTCCATAGTAACGATACCAAGTACGTCACCATATTCTCCAGATACAACAGCTAAATGAGTTTTAGCAGCTTGTAATTCACGGATTAAATCATCAGCCTTCATTGCGGCTGAAACAAATTTAACAGGACGAATTAGCTTTCTCCAGCTAAGCTTTGGATTCTTAACCAATGCTGGGAAGAAATCTCTTTCGTATAAAATACCTACAACATGATCCTTGTCCTTCTTATAAACTGGAACTCTAGAGAAAGCATTATCTAGCATAAAGGCCTTAACCTCATCTAAATTAGCTTCATAATCTATCATTTCCACCTTAATACGAGGAACCATTATGTCTTCAACTGATGTTTCACCTAAATCTAATACATTATGTAAAACATTTGCTTCCCTATTCTCAATTTCACCTGTATTTTCTAACTCATCAATAATAACATTTAGTTCTTCTTTTTCAATTGTAGTATCTTCGTTTTTGTTTCTTGTTAAAAGCTTTTGAATTCCAGCAAATAAGATAACTAACGGGAATAATATCAATGATAATATATAAACTATCCATGATACCTTCGTACAAACTGCTTCAGAATGCTGCTTAGCAATCATCTTTGGAACTATTTCACCAAAGATTAATAATGTTAAGGTAATTACTAAAGTCGTAACTAAAGAGATAATATTAGCATCCTCAGTAAACGCAAGCTGTGTAAAGAAAATAACTGCGATTGCTGATAATCCAACATTAACTAAGTTATTACCGATTAATAATGTAGTTACAGTTTTATCAAATCTTTCATATAAATAGATTGCCTTCTTCGCACCTGCGACCTTACCCTCAACTGCTATTTTAAGCTTGGTATCAGACGCACTAGAAAACGCAGTTTCACTCATAGAGAAAAACGCAGATAAAACTACTAGTACAAGCATTAATATGAAAATTGGTGTATTAAAGGCCGGGGGATTTTCCGACAAGATGCACGATTGTATGTCCACTATCCATCACTCCTAAATTAATTAAGCTCTACCCTTATATTCACCAGTAGCTGTAGATAATGTAATCTTTTCGCCCTTTTCGATGAACATAGGAACTTTTACTTTGTAACCAGTTTCAACAATTGCATCCTTTAATGCATTTGTCTTAGTATCACCCTTTACAGCTGGTTCAGTTTCAGTAATTGTTAAATCTACCTTATCAGGTAAAATAACACCTAAGATTTCAGACTCATAGAAAGAAATACTTACGTTCATTCCTTCTACCATGAAATTCTTTTCCCACTTTAATCTTTCAGCTGGGATTTCGATTTGCTCATAAGTTTCATTATCCATAAATGCATATGAATCTCCTGAGCTATAGATATATTGCATATCTCTCTTATCAATGAAGCATCTCTTGAATGCTGAATCAGAACCCTTTAATGCAGTTTCTAATACAGCACCAGTTCTTAAATCTTTCATTTTAACTCTAACATATGCAACCTTATTTTGTAATACATGCATGAATTCCATAATTTGCATTAGCTTACCATCATATTCGATTACAACGCCATTTTTTAATTCATTAACATTAATCATTTTAAATTTCTCCTCTTATTTTTTAAATAAATATATGTTATTCTATCATATTATTTCGTATTTTTCAAATAATTTATCGCATCAATATAGCTAAGCTCTAATCTACCAGCGAATGTTGCACTACAAACATCTCTGATATAATTGATTCTTCTAAAGCCTTCTCTTTCATCTACCTTAGATAAATGAACTTCGATTTTTGGTCCAGCAAACATCTCTAGGGCATCATGAATTGCTACAGATGTATGTGTATATGCGCCTGGGTTAATTACTATGGCATCATATTTAAATAATGCCTCTTGAATTTTAGTAACAATATCTCCTTCATAATTAGATTGATAAAAGTCAACATTAAAGAAGCCTTCTGCTTCTTTTTTTATTAATTCATTAATTTCATCTAATGTTTTAGTTCCATAATGCTCCTTAGGTCTTTTACCTAGCATATTTAAATTAGGTCCATTAATTACTAATACATTTTTCATTTTAGCACCTCGCATATCTTTTCTATAGCTTCATCGATGTTATGGTTATTTACCTTTATATCAGCAAAGAAATCATATAAATCCTTTCTTTCCTCATATAATGTATATACTGTTTTAGTTTGTAACAATGGTCTTACTGTATCTGATAATGCAATTCTCTTTTCTAGCTCAGCTAAATCTACATCTAAGAATACACATAAACCATTCATTAGCTTCTTATGCTCTTTATTTTTAATTATTCCTCCACCAGTAGAAATAATTACATTATCTAATTCCATAAATTCTTTTAGAGTATTAGTTTCTAATTCTCTAAAATATTTTTCTCCATAGGCCTCAAACATTTCATCAATAAACATTCCTGCCTTCATTTCAATGTAATTATCCATATCAATGAATTTATAATTAATTTTTATCGCAAGCTTTTTACCAAGTGTTGATTTACCACAGCCTGGCATTCCAATCAAATAGATTTTCATGATTTTAACCACCCATCAACGTCTTTAATTATTTCATTTAATGCTTCATCATGGCTCTTATTAGTTAAATCATAAAAGTGTGTATCCATTTGATTTCTAAACCATGTTTCTTGTCTTTTCGCAAGATGTCTAGTATTCTTTTTGATTTCATCTACTGCACTCTCAAGTGAAATCAATCCATCAAAATAAGGTACTAGCTCCTTATATCCTATTGCGTGAGGATAAATATGATCGTCATATAATGCTTTAACCTCATCTAATAGTCCATCATTAATCATTATATCTACTCTTTTTTCAATTCTTTCATATAGTTTTGTTCGTTCCATTGAAAGATAGATGATAAAGTAATCATATACCTTTTCATCCTTTTTATTGAATGAATGAATAGATTGATTTAATTCCTGATTTACCTCTAATGCTCTTAAGACTCTTTTTCTATTATTAGGGTGAAGCTTTTCCCTATCAATATTAGGATCCTTTTCTAATAATAAATTATATAATTCTTCATTAGAATAATCTTTATATTTATCACCATATGAAAAATCTCTTTCAGATGCATTGAATTCATAATTATATAATACACTTTCGATATATAAGCCTGTACCACCAGAAATAATACATGGCTTATTAGATTCCTCTATTATTTTTCTAGCAGAATCCTGGAAATCTTTAACGCTATAATTATCTGTAGGATCTAATATATCAATTAAATAATGCTTAACCCCATCCATTTCTTCTATTGTAGGCTTAGCACTACCAATATCTAATCTTTTATAAATAGCTACAGAATCACCAGATATAATTTCATAATTATAATGCTTAGCCAAATCAATAGCTAACTTAGTTTTACCTACTGCAGTAGGTCCTACAACAACCAATACCTTTTTCATTTTGATTGAATCCTTTCAAACATTTTTTCTAAATCAGATATTGATAGCTTAATTATAGTTGGTCTACCATGAGGGCATGTAAATGGATTCTTACATTTATTTAGTCTTTCCATTAATACACTAACCTCCTCATTTGAGATTCTATGATTTGCTTTAATAGATGATTTACAGCTAATTTGTTTAGTTATGTAATCTCTAAAATGCATTATATCTATTTTTTTATTTTCAGTCATAAGCTCTAATAAATCATAGATACAATCAATTGAATTAGAGTCCTGAACCCATAAAGGAATAGATCTTAATGTAAAATCTGTAGGTCCTGATTGTTCTAATCTAAATCCTATTTTTTCAAAATCAGCTAAATGATCTTGAATAAATAATGATTCTGATTTAGAGAATGTATAAATTTCTGGAATCAATAAATCAGTAATTGGCTGATTTGGATTAGATAATATTTCATAATAATATTCATAATTGACTCTTTCTGCCGCAGCATGCTGATCAACTAAATACATACCATCATCATTTTGGAATATTAAATATGTTCCAAATATTTCACCAACATATTCCATATATGGTATCTTTTTATCTATTATTATTTCTGTATTATCTTTAATTATTTCCATTGTAGAATTATAATCATTTATCTTTTCCTGTTTAGGCTTTTCAGATACTGATTTTATTTCTGCCTTGGAAAAATCTACATTATTTAAATCCTTGTTAGTTAAATCACTAACATAAACTGTTTCTTCCTCAAGTATAGGCTGATCAAAGATTGAAGTCTTTACATAAGCCTCCTTGTGAACTATTTCTCTTGTAGGTATATGCTTATATTTTTCTAGCATATCCTTTATTTCTTTGATTAATCTTTCACAGATTTTATCTTCATTTGATATTTTAATTTCAGTTTTTGTTGGATGAACATTAACATCAATTAATAATGGATCTATATCAAAATAAAGAATACCAACTGGATATTTATTAATTGGAATATATGTTTGGAAGGCATCAACTACAGCCTTTGTAATATTATAATTCTTAACATATCTTCCATTACATATCATTGTAATTTCTAATTTGTTAGATCTATATACCTCGGGCTTGGCAAATAATAGCTTAGCTTTATATCCCATATCTGTATATGATGAGCTAATTAGCTTTTTAGCTACATCAGTACCATATATTTCAGCCATTAATGTCATATCATTATTTTGTCCTGTTGTTTGGAAAATAACCCTATCATCTGATGAAATCATAAATTTGATTTCAGGATGAGCCATAGCTATTCTATCAATAAAAAACATTATAGATGATAATTCAGTTTTAGCTGGCTTAAGGTATTTTAATCTAGCTGGGGTATTAAAGAATAAATTATTAACTGTAATAGTTGTACCCTTATTGTGGTTAATAATTCCTTCTTCAATTTTAATACCATATTTATAATGACACATATATCCTTCATTACCATTTGTTGATGAAGATATTGTCATATTACTAACCTCGGCAATAGACGCGATGGCTTCACCTCTAAAGCCTAATGTTTTTATTCTTTGTAAATCATATTCATTTTTAATTTTAGATGTAGCATGAGGTAGGAATGCAGCAACTACATCTTCTTTATCCATTCCTTCTCCATCATCTACAATTATTATTTCATCAATACCACCATTTTTTAAATAAAGCTTAATCATAGTGGCTTTGGCATCAATTGAATTTTCAATTAATTCCTTTACAACAGATGATGGTCTTTCAACGACCTCTCCTGCCGCAATTAAATTAGCTAGCTTAGGAGACATTTTTACAATCTTTGACATATTATATCTCCTTTAGCATATTTAAAATATTTAAGGCTTCAATAGGTGATATTCTATTAACATCTACTTCATCTAATGCCTTCTTTATCTTTTCAGCCTTAGTTTCTTCTTTAACCTCAGGCTTATTATCATATTCCTCAAAATTAAATAAATCTAGGCTAATACTGTTATTTGTATTATTATCTTCCTCAAGCTTTTGTAATACCTGCTTGCTTCTTTCTATTAAGCTCTTAGGTAAGCCTGCAAGTGAGGCAACATTAATACCATATGATTTATCTGTAGGTCCATCTATTACCTTATGTAAGAAAACAACACCATTATCACTTTCTTTTGCCTCAACATGGACATTCTTTAATCTCTTTAGCTTTGTTTCAAGCTGAGTTAATTCATGATAATGTGTTGAGAATAATGTAATACATCCAACCTTTTCATGTAGATACTCTAAAATAGATTGAGCTAATGCCATACCATCAAATGTTGCAGTACCTCTACCTATTTCATCAAATAATACTAAGCTATTCTTAGTTGCGTTTGAGATTGCATAATTAGCTTCAGTCATTTCAACCATGAATGTTGATTGACCAGATACTAAATCATCAGACGCACCAATTCTTGTATAAATAGAATCAAATATCATTAAATCAGCAATCTTAGCTGGAACAAATGATCCAATTTGGGCAAGAATAATAATTAATGCTAGCATTCTCATATATGTAGATTTACCACTCATATTAGGTCCTGTTATAAGCATCATGTTATATTTGTTAATAACACAATCATTAACTATATAATTTGGTCCAATTATTGTTTCTAATACTGGGTGTCTTCCATCTACAATATTTATAGTTCTATTATCGTTAAATGTTGGTCTAACATAATTATATTTTAATGAAATATCAGATAATGCTATAAAGCAATCTACCATTGAAATAATATCAGCTAATTTTTGTAAACTAATGATATATTTACAAGCTTCATTTCTTAATCCTACAAATAGCTCATATTCAATAGCTTCTATTTGTTCTTTAGCATTTAATACCATTTCTTCATATTGCTTAAGCTCAGGGGTAATGAATCTTTCAGCATTAACTAATGTTGATCTTCTAACATAATTTAATTCTTCTGGAATATCTTTAATAGCTCCCTTAGATACCTCAATGAAATATCCAGTAACTCTATTGTATCCAACCTTTAGGGTTTTAATTCCAGTTAATTCTTTTTGTTTAGCTTCATAATTTAAAATCCATTCTTTACCATTTTTAGAAATGTCTCTTATTTCATCAAGCTTTTGATTATAACCATCATTAATTAATCCGCCCTCTTTTACAGATAGTGGTGGATTTTCTACTAAGCTTATATCTAATAAATGACATAAATTTTCATGAGCATCTATAGATGAGGCCAAATCTTTAGCATCAGCTAAATCTAATTTAGATAATGATTCAATTAAAATAGGAACTGCATGTAAGCTTCTTCTTAGCCATACTAAATCTTTGGCATTAGCACTACCTGAAGAAATTCTTCCGATAATTCTTTCTAGGTCATATACATTTTTAAATTCCTGCTTAATATCATTCTTAATAATGATATTTTTATTTAATGCATCAACAAAATCTAATCTTTTATTGATTTCTTCTAAATCAGTTAATGGCTTATCAATCCATTTATGTAATAATCTAGAGCCCATAGCTGTATTACATTTATCAATTAGCCACAATAAAGAACCATTCTTTTGTCCTAATCTTAATGTTTCTATTAATTCTAGATTCTTCTTTGTAAAAGCGTCTAAATGTAGATATTCTTTAGGATTATATGACATAAATTCCTTAAAGAATGTTGGTTCACATTTTTTAGTTTCAATAAAATACTGAACTAAAATACCTATAGATTTGTGATATATAGGTAATATATTCTTTGCGATATATGATAAATTATCAGGTATTTCATATACAGAAATATATGATAAGGCAATTTGATTATTAACAATAAAATCTTCAATTCTCTTATTATTGAAATCATCAGCTAATACTATTTCTTTAATGTGTAATGATAATATTTCATTCATTAATACATCAACAGATTTATAAATAGCTACATAGCCCTCACCTGTAGTCATATCACTATAGCATAATACATATTCTCTTTTTATATTGATTATAGATGCGATAAAATTATTTTCCTTATCAGATAATCCTGAATCAATAGTACCTGGAGTAATAATTTTAGTTATTCCTCTTCTTACTAATCCTACTGCTGATTTAGGATCTTCTATTTGTTCACCTATCGCAACCTTATATCCCTTTGATACTAGCTTTTCAATATATTGATCTGCAGCATGAAAAGGAACACCACACATAGGTATTCTCTCATCTCTTCCTGCATCCTTACCAGTTAGAGCTAATTCTAATTCTCTTGATGCTAGATAAGCATCATCTAAAAACATCTCGTAAAAATCTCCAACACGGTAAAACAAGATATAATCCTTATACTTATTTTTAATTTCAAGGTATTGCTCAATCATTGGGCTATATTTTGCTTCACCACTCATAATTAATTACCCTTTTAAAATAACAGCTAAAACAATTATTGCTGCAACAACACTTAATCCTAAGAAAATAGAAATAATTATAGTCTTAACAGAAGTGTTATTAGCATATTTCATAATTGTTTCTGAGCCATATAATTCATTTTTCTTTACATCATATGCATTGAAATCTAAATCCTTAGGAGCTTCTTCAGTTTCAACTTCTGCATCTCTCATTCCATTTTCATACATTAATGCAGCTATTTCCTCATCAGATGCGCTTTCAACATCACTTAAATCCTCATCAAGGATAATAGGCTCATCTGCATTTTGTTCCTCAAGGTATTCAGCACTTGTACCCTCAGGTGCTCCTTCAGTTAGCTCATCATATGTATTTTCAATTTCTTGAGCTGCAGCTTCAGTTTCTTCATAAACTACGCCTGGCTCCTCTTGAACCTCTTCAACTACCTCTTCAGTAGATTCTGCTTCCTCTTGTTGTGGCTCTTCAGCAGGCTTTTGCGATGGATCCTCATAAACTGCATCAACAAATTCATAAGTCTCGCCTTCAGCAACATCAATACCTGGATCCTCTGGAATACTTTCAAGTAAAGCATCCTGTTCTGCCTTTTTTTGTTCTTCTTCAGCTTTTCTTAAAGCTTCCTCTTCAGCCTTCTTTTGAGCTTCTAGGGCAGCTGCAGCAGCTGCTGCCTCTGCAGCTTCTTCAGCCTCAGCCTCTTCAGCTTCAGCAATTAATACCTGCTTAAATTCTTCTTTGTCTTCATCTTCGCCCTTATAATGAATTACTTTCTTAGGCTTTCCATTACCAAAAACAGATACTGAATTCAAATCTACACTAAATACAAATGGCTGATATTCATCAGGAGTTTCAAATCTTCTGATACTTGTCATATCATATGTAGCCTTATCTAATAGATATTCTAAATATGTAATCATTTCTTTCTTAGATAATGTAGATGTCATAGGTATATTCATTCTCTTTGTGAATATATCTAATTGGCTTACTGTCATTTCTCTTAAGCCTTCAGCTACTTCATCGTTATATGTATTATTACCTTGCATATACCAGAAAATATATTCAAGATAATCATCTTTCTTTAATGATTGTGGAATTACATATCCATATTTTCCAGCAATATCAATTATTTCTTGATTAGATGCACTAAATTCTAACGCATCAAATAATACTTTTTTGTTTTGTCCATCAAATGTATCTTCTTGCTCTAGGGCAGCTCCACTGATGTAATTAAAATATTGCTCAAAGCTTTCTACTGTTGCTTTCTTTAAATTCTTAACATATGATAATTCTCCATCAGAGAAATCCATTGCTACGAAATTAGTTAAAATAAGCTTAAACAAATTATATCTATATGCATAGAATGAATCAGGATCATTACAGATTTTTAGGAATAAATTAAATAATTGTTGCTCAGAAAAAGAGCTATAATATTTTAATCTAGCAAAATAATCCTTAGATAATGAATTCGAATTTAAAAACTTTATTCTCTTGTTTAATACTGACATTAACGCAAGACAATTCATTCTTCTTGGAAGCTGAATACCTCTGTTAATTAAGAAGTGATAAGCTTGCTCACCTGATAGCATCGCAAACTTACGAATTAATGTATCAAATTTAGTTGATTTACCAAATAAGGTAACCGTACCCTTTTCAAAATTAATATCCATAATTAGCCTCCCGAAAAAGAATAATCCATATTATATATAATATAATATATTTTGAGAAATTACAAGTTTATGAATATCATAAAAATAATTTTGAAAAATAATATATTAATGTTATAATTAAAGAAATTGTGGAGGATAATTATGAAAATTTTAGCAATTATTTTCGATGGCTTTGAGGAAGAGGAGGCAATGGCACCATTCGCTATTTTAAGAAGAGTTGGCGCTAATCTAACTATTGCTTCTACTAAAAGCGTAGTAAAAGGTAATCATGATATTTATTTATCTAATGTAACTCCATTAGATGAAATTAATTATAAAGACTATGATTGCTTACTAGTTCCAGGTGGACCACATTATGTATTCCTTAGAGAATCAAAATATGTTCATGAAATGATAAATTATTTCTTTAACGAAAATAAGATAGTTTGTGGTATTTGTGCCGCTCCTACTATTTTCGGTATGCTAGGACACCTAAAAGGTAAGAATTATACATGCTTTACATCAATGGATGATGATTTTGGTGGTACTTACCATGATGATGGTGTAGTAGTTGATGGAAATTTAATTACTTCAAGAAGTGTAGCCTATTCTCTTGATTTTGCTTATGCAATCGTTAAAAAGACAATGGGTGATGCAGTCTTAAAAGCATTATGGACTAGAATCTATTATGAGGAATAAATTACCACTTAAGCTAATAAATTGGTACCAAACTGGTATATCACCTAACACTCCTCCAAAGTGTAGATATATACCAACATGTAGTCAATATGCTAAAGAATGTTATGAAAAATTCAATTTTGTTAAAGCTTCATTCTTAACTACAAAAAGATTATTAAGATGTAATCCATTATTTAAGGGTGGATATGATCCAGTACCATTAACTAAGGAAGAGAAAAAACAAATTGAATTAGAAAATGAAGAACTATTAAAAAAAGAGCAGGATAATGAATAATTCCTGCTCATTTTATTTATTATTTTAATTTAGCTTCTACTATCTTTAATCTATCATTATATCCAAGCTTCTTATAATATGCAGCTGCCATCATATAATCACCAGATAATTCATATAGATATGCATCCTTAGCCATACCATCAATACTAGATTCCTTCTTAGTTTGATATCCGATTAAATCAAATCTATTAAATCTTAATAATAATCTTTCAAGTCCAGTAAAATGTAGATCTCTATATTCCTTATCTACTTCATCTGTATTGATATTACTTATTAGCTTAGCATTAGCCTTCTTTGTATTTTCATTTAATGGCTTATATCCTAATTCATCCATTAAATTTTCATATACTGCCTTATACATAGCTCTTTCATTGTCAAAATTATTATTCTCATTTGACATCATATTAAATGCTTCATTATCCATCATAAAGCATAATTCAATTGATTCCTTACTTTGAGTTCTAACACCCAAAAACTTTAACATTTCTTCTATATTCATATCCAAAACCCCATATCATTAATAGTATATCATAAATTTAATATAATAAACTATTTTGAAAACATTTTATTTATATGTTTTTATCCACATTTTATTATATAACATATAAAATGTGATATTACCGTTATTAGACGTCATATATAATTTAGATATTTTATTTAATTTATTTACTACATCTTCACTAGGAAGATTATATTTATTATTTTTTCCTACTGATATTATTGAATAATTAGGGGATACATATTTAATAAAGCTATCACAAGATGATGTATTAGAGCCATGATGTCCTACCTTTAATATATCTGAATCTAGCTTATTTCCATATTTATTAATTAAATCTATTTCTTCTTTATTAGTCATATCTCCGGTAAATAAAAATACATTATTACAAATATTTATTTTAAAAACAATTGAATTACTATTAGAATCTTCATATTTATTAATAGGTCCCATTATTTCCATTATAGTAGATTTTAATTTAATGCTTTTATTGTAATTAATTGCTATTTTATTATTATATTCATTTAATAATTCATTAAATTTATCATCATAAATTGGATATATAATATTTTTAACATTTATATGTTTTAATATTTTTTCATAATCGCCTATATGATCAGCATCGCTATGAGTTAATACTAAATAATCTATTCTATCTATTCCTTCACTCTTTAAATAATTATATGAATTATATGCATCAACTAATACTACTCCCTGGTTATATGGAAGCCTTATTAATGCACTATCCCCTTGTCCTACTCCTATATATGTAACTGAGGCAATTGGATTAATATATTTAATACTAATAAATAAGAATAAATACATAGATATAAATATAAGATTTCTTCCAATTGGCTTTTTAGATGCTAATCTATATATTAAATATCCATACAATAAATAATATATTAATTTTAAATAAATATTCATTGATTTTATATGCAATAATGGAATTAATGCTGAAAGATTATTAATGTATATATTAATAAAATCAAATAAATATTTAAATACATAATCTAATATTGGAAATATTGCTAAAATATATGATATAGGAATAATTATAATTAATCCTAATGTTAAAAAAGGAGATAATAATATTGATAATATAGATATAGCACCCGATATATCTATAACGAATGGGAGTGAAATAAAATATATTAATAAATAATTTTTATATATTCTTTTATATTTATTTTTCTCTTCTAATATATCACTAGCAAATATTAATATAAATGATATTAAATAGGTTAATATAAATCCAACTGAATAAAATGAATATGGATTAAATAATATCATTATTATAAAGGAAATAGATAATATATCTAGCTTGGTATAAAATATATTTCCTTTTTTATTTAGAGCTCCTATTATTAAAAATAATAAAGCTCTTATACAGCTTGCAGGAGCTCCTATTAATAATATAAACAAAGATATTATTAAAATAGGTATTGTATCCCTATAATAATGAAATAGCTTTAATAATATGAAAGATATTATCTTAAATAACAATAATATATGCATCCCACTTATAGCTAATATGTGAGATAATCCTAGGATGGAATATCCATCCTTTATATTATCCTCAAAGATATTATCTCCAAATACTAATGTAGATACATATTGATAAGAATTATCTGATAATATATTCTTTAAATAATTTTTATAATTATATTTAAGTGAATATATTGAAAATCCTTTTTTTATATATTTCTTCTCCTTTACTTTTCCATAATAAGAAATATTATTAGAATATAAATAATTATTGTAATCAAAATCAGCATCATAATTCTTTTCATTATTAATTATTTGTATTTTAATATCCAGTACATCTCCAGGAGATAAATTATGATTATAATCATTAATTCTTA
>JAEEGL012645321.1_pt1 | contig 32091 bp, 29 predicted proteins | sample 9134231 | NCBI WGS metagenome assembly JAEEGL01 (sample SAMN16246548, study PRJNA631951) | gut metagenome | biome: gut microbiome; feature: rumen; material: fiber-attached | host: Bos | place: Iran: Karaj | collected 2018-10 | reverse complement strand
GTGGATCTTCGTGATCGTTACGGTATCACTCAGATTGTGTTCGACGAAGGTAAGAACGCGGATCTTACAGCACAAGCAAATCATGTTGGTCGTTAGTGGGTTATCCAGGTTACAGGTAAGGTTTGTGAGCGTAGTAACAAGAACACTCAGATCCCAACTGGAGAGATTGAGATCATAGCTGACAATATGAATGTGCTTAGCAAGAGTGAGGTGCCTCCTTTCACAATCGAAGATAATTCAGACGGTGGTGACGATTTGAGAATGCAGTACCGTTATCTTGATTTGAGAAGAAAACCAGTGCTTAACAATCTTGTATTGCGTCACAATATCGCATTTGAGACTCGCCGTTACCTTGATTCTCAGGGATTCCTAGAGGTTGAGACTCCAGTGCTTATCAAGTCTACTCCAGAAGGTGCTCGTGACTTCGTTGTGCCATCACGTATGAATCAGGGACAGTTCTACGCACTTCCTCAGAGTCCTCAGCAGTTTAAGCAGCTTTTGATGGTGGGTGGTATCGACCGTTATTTCCAGATTGTGAAATGTTTCCGTGATGAGGATTTGCGTGCCGACCGTCAGCCAGAGTTTACTCAGATCGACTGTGAGATGAGTTACGTTGAGCAGGAGGATGTCCTTCAGATGTTCGAAGGAATGATCAAGCACATCTTCAAATATGCGAGAGGTGTTGAGTTCACAGATTCATTCCCACGTTTGACTTGGCACGAGTGTATGAAACGTTTTGGTTCGGACAAACCAGATATGCGTTTCGGCATGGAGTTCGTTGAACTTAAAAATGTAAAAGAGGGTGGAGATGATTTGGTATCAGGTCATTCATTCCCTGTATTCGACGGTGCAAATTTCGTAGTTGCTATTTGCGCTAACGGTTGCGCATCTTGGACAAGAAAACAGCTTGACCAGATGACTGAATTTGTAAAGCGTCCTCAGGTCGGTGCCAAAGGATTGGTTTACATCCAGATGAAAGAAGACGGTACAATCAAGAGCAGCGTCGACAAATTCTACGACGAGGCTTCTTTGCGTAAGATTGCAGATAAGGCAAACGCTAAGGCTGGCGATTTGATCTTGATATTGTGTGGTGACGATGCCATGAAGGTTCGTTCACAGATGAACACTTTGCGCTTGGAGATGGGCGACAGACTTGAGCTTCGCGACAAGAACAAGTTTGCTCCACTTTGGGTTATCGACTTCCCATTGTTTGAGTGGAATGAGGAAGACCAGCGTTTCTACGCAATGCACCATCCATTCACAAGTCCTAAACTTGAGGATGTTCAGTATCTTGATTCTGATCCAGGACGTGTACGCGCCAACGCATACGACTTGGCAATGAACGGAGTAGAGCTTGGTGGTGGTAGTGTACGTATCCACGATTCAGAGTTGCAGAACAAGATGTTCCAGCTTCTTGGATTCACTCAGGAGAAAGCACAAGATCAGTTCGGATGCTTGATGACAGCGTTCAAGTATGGAGCACCTCCTCACGCAGGTTTGGCATTCGGTCTTGACCGTGTGGTATCAATGCTTGCTGGTTTGGATTCTATCCGCGACTGTATCGCATTCCCTAAGAACAACTCAGGCCGTGACACAATGATGGATTGTCCATCAGTTATCGACGACGCCCAGCTTGAAGAGTTGTGCTTGAAGGTAGACATCAAAGAGTGATAATAATTGATTGTTTGGATTAATGGGGGAGGAACTTGTAATGAGGACCTCCCTCTTTTTAATTCATAATGCATAATGCGTAATTCATAATACGCATGTGACAGACCAGAATATAATTTTTACTGATGTATTTCACTGCTACATTCCATAAAAAACAATTTTCTTCTTTGCCTGAGAAGTTGGGGGATCCTTTTTCATATCTTCCATCAGACGCTGTGTTTGACGCATTCAAGGATTTCCTGTCTATCCTTGATTCAGATGATGTGTTGAAGACGGAATTGCAGAAGGGTAAGATGATTGGTGTGCTTGTGGTGAAGAATAGGGCAGGAGAAACAGGTTATCTTTTGTCTTTTTCCGGACAATTGTTTGGCAAAAATGAATATCCTGGGTTTGTGCCACCAGTGTTTGATATTCTTACTCCTGATTCATATTATAAGAGTGGAGAACGTGAGATTTCTGCCATGGGTAGAGAAATCAAAGATTTGGAAAGTGTATTGAGACTTGAATCAACTATGGTGAAAGAAAATGCCGTAGTGAAGGAGTGTGAATCACGTCTTGCTGAATATCAGGAATTTGCAAAACAACAGAAATCTTTGCGTGACTCTCTGCGTAGTTCCGCCACACCTGAAGATATACGCAGGATGAACAATGAAAGTTCTACGCAGAAAAACCAGATAAAGCGACTAAAGCAGGAGGTGGAATCGGCTAAAGTGGCTGCGAATATTCCCGTCGACAGATTGAAAAAACAGATTGATGATCTGAAGAGTGAGCGAGAAAAAAAGTCGAGGGATCTGCAACGTCGAATATTCCGAGATTTCCGTTTCCATAATACAAAAGGAGAGGAGAAGACGTTGCTCGACATCTTCAGCGACGAAGTAATGCCACCATCTGGGTCGGGAGAGTGTGCTGCCCCACGTCTGCTTGAATATGCATATCGCAATGATTTTCAACCAGTCAGTATGGCTGAGTTTTGGATCGGAAAGTCGCCATCAGGAAGAGTTCGCCATTCCGGAACTTATTATCACGCATGCAGATCAAAGTGTCTGCCGATAATGAATTTCATGCTTGAAGGAGTGGAATTGGAGACGAACAAACTGGATTTTGATTATGAAAATGAGGAGATCAAAACACTATACAGGGATGATGACATCCTGGTGATTTCCAAACCGTCTGGATTGTTGAGTGTAAGAGGAAAAGAGTGTCAAACAAGTGTGGAAACTTGGGTGGAAGGAATATGTCGCGACTATTCCGGACCCAAAATAGTGCATCGTCTGGATCAGGACACGTCAGGAATAATGGTAATCGCATTGAATCTGAATGCTTATCATAATCTTCAGAAACAGTTTGAGACTCATTCAATCCAGAAAAAATATGTAGCAATGACGGAAAAAATCCCGTCTACAAAAGAGCAGACCATCATTTTGCCTCTTGCTCCGGATGTCACAAACAGACCAATGCAGATGATTAGTAAAGAATTTGGTCTTTATGCTGAGACATATTATAAAGTGATGGAAGAAAAAGATGGCAAAGCATTGATTGATGTTTATCCACACACAGGAAGGACACATCAGATACGTATGCATCTTTCGAGTGAAGAAGGAGCTAACGCACCAATTCTTGGAGATAGGTTATATGGCAGTAAATCAACAATTTGCAGGCTTATGCTTCATGCGGAAAAAATCACATTTGTGCATCCAACCACCAATAAAGAAATGACATTTATAGACAAAGCACCTTTTGATTTGGACACTGTCATCAGTTATAATTGATATGTAAATATAAGGAATCGACCTTTAACATGTAATCATATTTTCTTATCGTATACAATTATAATTTAAATGTTTTCAATATATTTGTAGATATTTTTACGAGTATGAAGAAAACTATTTTACTAATCATATCAACATTGTTTTTACACATCACATCTGCATCCGCTCAAGATGCCGAGTATGATGACGACGATTACAATATTCCCATTGATCCTCTTTCAAACGATATAATCTCAGTGGTGGATATCGATGCCAAACATATATACGCCTTGGGAGAATTTGGATTGACATCATATTGTGATCCCACTTTCGGTATCACAATCGCATATATGGAGACGTGGGGAGGATATGTCACTGCGCATACAAATTTCAATTTTCATAAGCCACTTGAATATCATATAAATAAAAACGGATTTGATAAGAATGGCAAACAAGCTTTCTTATCTGGCAATTCAGAAGTTTCAAGATTGAGTTTGGTGGGTGGAGCGACATATAAGATACTTCCAAAACTTTGTGTGTATGCAGGAGGTGGATATTCATGGCGTCGCTTGATGTTTGAGACTGTTGATGGCGAATTGCTTGTTGTAGACGACAATAGTACAGAAGGCTGGACATTTGATTTTGGAGCGATAGCCAATTTTGACAAACTGCTTGTCAAATTAGGATTGAACACGACCAAGTTCAAACTTGCAGATTTCAGAGTAGGATTGGGATATAGATTTTAAGATATGAGGAAAAGATTGACTGAATATATATTGTTTCTGTTGACGGTGCTCGCTTTTTCTGCGTGCAACGAAGATTCAGAACCTGCCATACATAAAGTAGATGTAAACACTCAGATTGTAGGCGCCGACACGTTGACCGGAGTCACAATTCGAGCTGTGATAGAGTGTGATGTAGACAAATCAAGTATCGATTTTGTGACATTGAAAATTTCTGAGACCACTGATATGTCTCAGGCGACAGAAATAAAAGCGAACAACATAGGAGCATCAAACGACACATTCATTTGTGTCATTCCTGGGTTGAAGCCAGAAACAAAATATTTCTACTCATACAAGATTGGAAACTATATGAGTTATGTGACAACTCAGACAAAATCATTCAGTATTGATAAAAATTTCAATCTTACCAATGTATGGTCGCAAGTGGCACCATTCTCTGGAGGATTGCGAAGTGGAGGCGTAGCATTTTCACTAAAAAACAAAGGTTATTATGGACTTGGAAAAAGTTCATCAAGAGGAGAAGACATATATTACAGCGACTTATGGCAATATGATCCTACGGCTGACAAATGGAGCAGATTGAGCGACTTCCCGTCGACCGGATTGGATATGGCAATCAGTTTTGTTATCGACGACGTCGCTTATGTCGCTTTGGGCAGATACTACGATCAGTCAATAAATGGCTATAATATAACTACATATGCCTATGAGGTTGCGAATGACGAGTGGAAGAAGTTGGCACCATTCCCAGGAATCGGAAGAACAGGGTCGGTTTCATTTGTCGCAAACGGTAAAGGTTATGTTGTAGGCGGATATAAAGAAAAAGAAGCATACACAAATGAAGTCTGGTGTTTTGATCCACAAAACAATTCATGGACACAGAAAAAAGATTTTCCTTTGGCATTGACAGGTTGCTTCACATTCACATTGAACGGAGTCGTTTACGTCGGTGGAGGTTACAATCTTAATGACAATATAAGAAACACAACACTATATAAATATGATATAGCTTCAGATTCATGGAGCGTCGCTTATACAGACTGTGAGGTGTTGATTTATTCCACAGGCTTTTCATCTGGAGACAAATGCTACGTGGCAGGAGGAGAAGGAGAGCTTGGTAAAGAATCATTGTTCATGTCTTTTGACGGAAAAGAGTGGAACACAATGGGTTCGTTTGGTGAAATCAGAAAGAAGTCATCATCGTTCGTGTTGAATGGTTCTTTTTATTTGGTATGTGGAGAGAATGACGTTAATACGCCACAAAAAAGCGTTTTAAAATATTCGATCAAGTGAAAAAAATAGTATTTTACATATTTCTGATGTTTGTTGCCTTTGCATCATGCAAGGATGACGAGATCACTACAGATCCACAGTATAAACTTGATTATTCTGTAGATACGGTAAGTTTTGACACCATATTGGGAGGTATGTTATCTCCTTATCAGACACTTAAAGTATTCAACAGGTCGGGTGAGAAGATAAAGATCTCGTCAATCAATTACGCGTCTTCCAATGACTATTTCATGGTCAACATCAATGGAAGGAACTCGCATAATGTCTCGAATATTGAGATTGCCGATGGTGACAGTATGTTTATTTTTGTCCAAACTAATGGAGATAACAGCGGTTCTGAACTACCTTTTGCCTTGCTTGATTCAATCTCATTCTCATACAATGGAAATGTGGATTATGTTTATTTGTCCGCATTAAGCGAGACTCCGATCATTCTCGACCATTTCGTTGTTTCATCAGACACTACGCTTTCAGGCACACGACCATATTTAGTGAAGGACACACTGAAAGTAGAGGAGGGTGCAACTCTCAATATCGACGCTGGTGTACGCCTATATTTCTACAATGGAGCATCTCTTTATGTTGATGGATCATTGAGTTGCAATGGTGAGGTCGACAATCAGATTGAGATGAGATATTTCCGAAATGACAACGTGTTGAAAGATACCAAATATTATCTTGCTCCAGGCAATTGGAAAGGAGTATGGCTGTCGCAGAAGTCTGGCGACTGCAAGATAATGTCTACAAATATTGTTGGTGCCTATCAATGTTTAGTGGTCGACTCCGCATTTGCTGACAGAAAAGTCGTTGTCGGCAATTCACAGATATACAATGCGAAACAAGGCACACTGGTTTCTGAATCATCACAGATTTATGCCTATAACACACTTTTTGCGAATGGCGGATATTACAATGTTTATCTTCAGGATGGCAATTACCTGTTTAATCATTGCACAATAGCCTCATATTTGAGTTTTAACTTGTCTGATACTAAACCTGCATTGTATTTGAATAAAAAAGATTCGATATCGGTAGAGCTGAACAATTCAATTGTATGCGGAAACAACAAGATAAAAAAGAACAATGAAGATAAAAGAATAGATTTGGATAACGTCGCTCATAATCTGAACGACAGCATCGATGGAAAAACCTTCCGTCTCAACATAGTTTGTTCCGCCATTGGCAGAACTGATTCGTTGACTGGAGAGAATAATTATGGTAACATCTGGGATTTTGAAGGTGATTTTTATAATCCTAAACCTAAAAATCGTATCGATGAATTTTATGTTAATTTCAAAACAGATTCGTTGAGTCCATACCGTACAATCGGTTCGGATGCCATATTGAAGTTGTATCCAGAGTGTGCGACAGATATATTTGGAAAGAATCGCGTCGACGACGAATTCCCTGATGCTGGAGCATTCGAATATTGATCAGGCTAAATTTTATTATAAATATGAGATTTTATGTGTTATTGATGTCATTATTGTTTATATCTACCTCATTGTCAGCTACTGACAGTACAAGATATTTGCGGATAATGTCGTATAATTGCGAGAATCTGTTTGATTATGAGCATGATGAAGGGAAGGATGATTATGAGTACACTGAATTCAGTGCCAAACACTGGACCAAATCCAAATATTTTGGAAAGCTTCATCGTACAGCAAGTGTTATCGCAAGGTGTGGAGAGTGGGGTGACGTGGGAATCGTTTGTCTGCTTGAGATTGAGAACGAAAGGGTCTTGAAAGACCTGATTCAAAACACACAGCTGAAGAAAGCTGGGTATTCATATCTTCACAAAGAGAGTGATGATCAACGTGGAGTAGACGTTGCTTTATTATATCAGCCGGATAAATTTAAGCCAATAAGAACAGATTTCATCAAGGTTTATTGTAAGAATTCCCGTCCTACTCGAGATATCCTACTGACTACAGGAGTTCTTCCAAGTGGAGATTCATTGACAATTTTCGTTAACCACTGGCCATCAAGATACGGAGGTGAGGTGGAGACTGAATCCAAACGAATTGATTGCGCATATTCAATTCTTAACAAAATTGACAGCTTACATGTTACTCATTTTTATGGAGACAATAATATTGTAATTGTAGGTGATTTCAATGACTATTTTGACAATAAAAGTTTGAAAGAGGTTCTTAATGTGTCTGTAGATTTACAGCCACCGTATAAAAAAAACAAACTATATAATCTAATGGCAAAATACAGAAATCGTGATGATATAGGCACACACAAGTTTCAAGGACAATGGGGAGTTTTGGATCACGTGATTGTGTCAGGCTCACTTCTTGATGGCAAAAGGTTGGAGGTCACCGAAGATGGAGCACAGATCGGATTCTGGGATTTCTTGTTGGAGAAGGATAAAACAGGCGTCGCTCCAAAACGATCATTCAAAGGTGATTGCACAACCAACGGATTCAGCGACCATTTGCCTGTGTATTTGGATTTGGAGATAAAATAAGAGAAAACTACCATAGCTTTCATAATTCATAATTGTTGGGAAACACATCTTCGGTGTTTTCTGTAGGGGCGATCCCTTGTGGTCGCCCATATCTGAATATTCCCCCATTACGCCGTCAGGCGTTTAACATTGGTAGCAAATATTTAGACGGATTCCTCTCGTTACCTCGTTAGAGATTATAGTTAATGACATTTGCATTTGGATATAATTTGAATTTTGATACATCATCATTGAAGTTATGTACTAAATCCAAATTTACTGCTTGATAGTTCTTATCTTGCCAGTCTGAACCCTAGGTTTGAATCTCTGTAATCAATTACATCGCGTCCTCTATACGATGTGATACATCTTGGCAATCTGTTCCAACCTCCACCTCTGTCTATTTTATATTTAGATGGAGTTCTTCCTACTGGATTACGGGTGGCTTTTTTATCAAATTCATAAAACCAGTCGTCACACCATTCCCAAACATTTCCGCTCATATCATATATGCCTAATTCGTTTGGTGATTTAGTCGCAACTTTATGACTTGTTTTATCGCTATTGTTGATATTCCATGCAACCTCATTGAGATCATCACTTCCTGCATATTTATAGTGCTTACTTTTTCTTCCTCCTCGTGCGGCGAATTCCCATTCTGCATCTGTAGGCAGTCTGAAATTACAATTTGTTATGTCATTTAGTTTTTGTATAAACATAATGCAATCTGTCCAAGACACATTTTCAACAGGTTTGTCTTCATCTATAAATACAGACGGATTGTAGCCCATAACTGCCGTCCAAAGTTTTTGTGTCACTTCGGTTTTGCCTATTTGAAAACCATCAAGAGTCACATGATGAACAGGATAATCAACATCGTGTGATTCTGAACTCTGATTGTCAGCAGCCCCCATATTGAATGATCCACCCTTTACATTAATCATTTCGAACGACACTCCGTTTACAGTATACGTTTTTGTAGTGCTACATGAACATATACAAACAAAAAATCCGATTATAAAAAGGATCTTAAAATTTGCAAGTTGTTTTATAGTTTGCTCAAGCATAATCTTTATTCAAAAAAAATATGAAAGGGTTTGCCTTTCATATTTTTAAGTTATATACTGAATTCAAAGTTACTGCTTTATAGCTCTGATCTTACCCTCCATAGAAAGAGACGCTATCGATAATGTAGAATCGTTAAGCATCTTCTTACCTTTGCACACAACCTCAAACAATATAGTCTTGTTGTCAACATCTTTCCAATCGATATTAGATGATGTGATTGCATATCTGTCTGTGACAAAAGAGCTGTCTGCTTGCATAGAGCGATATTTGACATATCCAATAGATGTCAAAGGTTCTCCAGCTTCCAATTTATATTTTCTTAGACCTGCATTCGCACCTTCCATAAACAAAGTCAGATTAAAAACATTATTTCCTACAGTCACCTCTGACTTAAGTGTAGAATATGTTCCTAGTGAATCAGACACTATATCAACTGTGGATGCTAACATTTGCAGACCATCACTGGAAATCACAGAGTCGCCCTTGATGCTGATGAAATCATAGTTGTCGTAAATCAACGCTTCTTCATTCTTCGAACACGAGAACATCAAAAGACCAGCGAAAATTACAAGTGCATATTTTATCTTATTCATAATTCAATTCTTTATCTGTTATGCATATTTTCTACAAATATAAATACTTTTCTCTATTACATCAAATTTATTTGATTTTTTGCATACAGGATTTGACAAAATCAGGTATTTATTGAATGTTCTATATCTACTGACAGAGTAGGATATTAGGGATTTCGATATGCACATATTATAAAATAAAAAGACGGTGCTGCTACACCGTCTTTTATTCAGTTGATCTCTAACAGATAACCGTTTTCGTCAATCAAGAAACTCTTGAATTCTCCGTTAAACTTAAAATCAGCCAACACTTTACTGTCTTTATCAACTCGCAAACTTTTAGCTGCTACGTTGTTGGCGTCGATTTTAGTTAGTGCATCTTCGTAAATTGACTGATAATCGTCAAGAGAAACGAGGATTACTTTTGCGTCTTTACTCTCCTTAATAACACGTTGACAATTCTTGACAGACTCTGCATCGTATGATGCCCAGAATGTAACAATCGTCTTCTGTTGATCATCCTTTTTCATAATCTCTGTTTCGACTTTCTGCCCCAACATCAGCTGATTTGTGCCAGAAAAGTCAACGTTTGACAATGTTGTAAGTCCAATTAAACCAAAAAATGCAATAGCGTTAATGTTCTTTTTAAGTACCATAACGTTTAGTTGTGTTTATTAAATCCGGGTGCAAATGTAATCCGTTTTTTCAACTATCCTAACAAAATCACCTAAAAAATATGTTTTATAGTTATGTTTTTAACACTTTTTTGCCTCAAACGACAGTTTTTTTATGATTTTTTCACAAATCTCATGCCTCATTATACACGATTTACACGACCAAAGAGACACGTCTGGAGACATTCAACCAGAGAGACACACATCCGTCCGTGTGTCTCTAAGTTATGGGAAATGATGGGGTAGGAATGTGTAAATAAAAAAGAGACGATGCGATCGCACCGTCTCAACACATACATATATATTATAGCTATTATTTTGCGATATGAACATCCATCTGAGGGAATGGGATGTTGATACCTTTCTCTGTGAATGTCTTGTATACTTTCTCGTTCATGCCAAAATAGACATCCCAATAATTAGCAGACTCACACCATACTCGTACTGTAAGGTCAACCGAACTGTCCCCAAGGTTTACCAATCCGATAAACGGAGCCGGATCCTTAAGGATTTTGGAATCAGCATTGATAATATCCATAATGACATTCTTGGCGTTGTCGTAGCTCTCTCCGTATGCAATACCGAATGTGAAGTCGACGCGACGCATTGGCTGCTTTGAGTAGTTTGTTGTAATACCTGTTGAAAGGCCTCCGTTTGGAACAATGATTGTCTTGTTGTCTGCGGTAGAAATGATAGTGTTGAATATCTGTATCTCCTTTACTACACCTGCCTGACCCTGAGCCTCAATGAAATCACCGATCTTGAATGGTTTGAAAATCAAAATCATCACTCCTCCTGCAAAATTCTGCAATGTGCCACTCAATGCCATACCGATAGCAACACCGGCAGAAGCAAACAATGCAACAAATGAAGATGTCTCAAGTCCAAGTATTCCAATAATGGCTATTATCAATATGAACATCAACACCACTTTTGTCAGACTCTTTAAGAATGAAGCTAATGATGGCTCGACATTTTTCTTCTCCAACAGTTTTACGATACCTTTGTTGATTTTGCCGATAATCCACTTACCAATTGTGAAGACCAGGATTGCGATTACAACCTTAACAGCAAAGTTGATCGCCATTTCTGTTCCTTCTCTAACCAAAATCTGCAATGCTTCATCGTATTGCGACTTACTCAATCCTTCTGTGGCAAGTACATTTGCAGCCTGTGCCGCTTCCGATAACGTGTCGGCAGCAGTTGTTACTAATGAATCGTTCATCTTTTCTATTTATTTTGTTTGTTATACTTATTTACAAAAATACAAAATTTATGCTGAACGGCAACTTTCTTGATAGCAAACGCCATAAATAATTAGTGTTTTAGATTTTACTGGTTGAAAATTCTACCATATATCGGTGCTCTCACTTAAATTTTTGGGATTTTTATATGGAACTTTTATCTTTGCCGAAGAAAAATAATTAAAAGAAGGATTTTCCAGTGGATAATCTATTTTTAGGACAACTATTTATTAATCATAAAAAATACTTTCATGAAAAAATACACGAAAGAGAATGTGTTCAATGTAAAGACGGAAGGAACTCCTGAAGATTTCAGGACTTATTTGCCGCAAACTTTCAACAAATATCTAAAATCATCCTACAGACATTATTTCACGAATAATAAATTTAGAAACATCTTTGAGATTTTTGCGATAATCGTTTTGCCTATTCTGATATTGAATCTGGATCGATCAGGACAATGGTTGAAATATGCTATCGCTATACTTCCAATCATTATCATGAAGTTGTTCTTGATTAAAAACTTCTACAAGCTATATAAATCACTAAAGGAAGGTGTATATTACAGATTCGACAAACATGGTATATCTATGATGGTGGATACAGATTGTCAGGTACGTTATGATACAGACAGTTGGAATCTTGTGGAGTCTGTTTGTGAATATGACGACAGCATCGTCGTCAATCTGTCTGATAAGACAGAACTTGCTGAGGAAATACATATAATTGGTGGGGATAAAGAGAAGAACCTCAAGAATCTTTTGGGCTTCTGGCAGATGTCGTTGAACTTCACATTGAATGGAAAAAATCCCGATGATATGCCTGATTATTATTCCGCTGAGGAAATGGAGGAGGTCCAGAATTTTATTGAGGAACAATTCGGAGAGATTGACTGCATCGCACATGAGCAGAAATCCGCTTTGGGTCTGCATGTCGATCTTGCCATAATCAAACCTACTGAAGAGAGACCATACTACACTGTTTGTACCCTTGGCGTCGGCGCTTATCGAATGACTATGAATGACGAGGATAGAGTGGAAAACCATACTCCGGAATATAATGAGTTTTTGATCCATCTTCCTGCCGATTGGGTTGTGATGCCAGAAGAAGGATACGAGAAAGAGGAGAATTGGTGGCCAATCCGACTTTTGAAAACAGTTGCGGTAGAGCCTAAAGATTCACATGAGTGCTTCAAATTCAATGAGATTGTAAGTTACAAGAGAAGCGATGAATCACAAAAGTCGACCAGCGTCTATATCGATTTTCCTTTGCCTGATCCGAATTATATTACACGATTCAGCACAAGCACAGGAAGAACCATCCAGTTCTTGCAATTAATTCCGTTGACGGAAGAGGAGTCCAACCATTTCGATGTCGATCGTATTGTAGACTATTATGAAAAGTCTTCGTATTATTATGACATGGATACTGAGTCTACACAGGAGATGGATGAAGAAGACCGAATTGACCTCTACACAGAGCATATTCTCATCCATTTCAAGAAAATTAATTCGTAATTCATAATGCGTAATTCGTAATTGTTGAGAAATGCATCTGCGAAATTGAATTTTGACCGTAGTAGGGGCGAACCCTTGTGGTCACCCTTTGAATAAAGACCTGGATATAAATGTAGAGACGTCGTATTACGGCGTCTCTTTGCTATATTTACATTTTTACCCCATTAGGGGTATTATTCTACAGGCGTCGGATAATTTGTCTCATCATTTCCAAAATTTTCATCTTCGTCGTCATTTCGTCTCTTTTTCCAATCCTTATATTTTTTCTCCAACCATACCACCAACTTTTTTGTGTAGAAAGAAGACAAGTACGCAAATATTAATGCCAATATGAAAGGCCATAGCAAAACCTCCGTTATGCTGCGTGACAACTCACTGTCTTTATTGATTAAGAATTCTTCTGCTCCTACAATCTTCTCTTTGATACAATACTCAGGCAATTCAAGATTCTCAAACAAACTGTCTTTTCTGACAATTCCGTCTTCCATATTAAGAGAAAAATATGTGTCTGACACATGTCCATAAAGATAATCTTTACTCTCCGCCAAACTATCAACGTAATCTAGAGTAAAACCTTTTCCATCAATGAAAAATGGAAAATTATCAATAGATTTAAGTGTATACTTATCGTTAATCTTCACATATCTTGTATCTCCTAAGTAGGCATTTGAATCATAATTACCACAAAAAAATATGCTAAAGCAAGAAAAGATGAAGAACAAAAAGAAGAATATGGCTGAACCTACAGAGAACGATATTATACGTGGTAAACGATTCTCCTTTTTTGAACCGAAGAATATTACTACTATTGCTAGAATTTCAGACAGACAAAAGATAACACCTATAATTATGATTACAAAAAACAATACAGCGGTCAAACCTATCAAACCAAGTATATCCATATAATTAGAATTTTCAACTTCAAAATTACTAAGATCCATCACAAATGCAAAAAAATCATTCTGCTTTTATACATGATTATGCCTCTTTACAAAAAAATATTCTCCATAATCCTAATATCTATTCATTATTTTTTTTGTTTACTTCATATATTTGCAAAATTATTCTTTTGTGCCTAATTTTGCACCGTCAAAAAGAATAATAAACGAAACAGCGAAACATTATATAATAATATGACAGTTCAGAATTTCATAACTAATTCACAGAAAACTGTGTTCTCATTTGAAATCCTACCTCCTCTAAAGGGAAACGGTATCGATAGAATATATAAGATTGTAGATAAACTTCGTGAATTTGATCCTAAATATATAAATATCACATCTCACCATAGTGAGGCTATCTATCGTCCTCAGGCTGACGGTCTGTTGCGCAGAAGCATGGTATTGCGTCGCCCCGGCACTGTGGCTATCGCCGCTGCAATCCAGAATAAATATGGCATTCAGGCGGTTCCTCATATCATCTGCAAGGGCTTCACTAAGGAGGAGACGGAATACGCCCTTCTCGACCTTAATTTCCTTGGCATACACAATCTGCTCCTTCTTCGTGGCGACTGCAAGAATGTGTCGGTGCCAGCTGGACAGGAAAATCAATACAATGATTACGCTACAGATCTGCAGAAACAGGTGAATGATTTCAATAAAGGACTCGATATATACGGTGATAAAATTGAGGGTGTGGACGTTCCTTTCTCTTACGGAATGGCTTGCTATCCAGAGAAACATGAGGAGGCTCCAAACCTAAATTCTGACCTTCGTATAGCTGTTGAGAAGGTGAAGAATGGTGCTCAATACCTTGTCACTCAGATGTTTTTTGATAATCAGAAATATTATGATTTCGTGGCGAAGGCACGTGAGGCTGGAATCACAGTTCCTATCATCCCAGGTATCAAACCAGTGGTGCTGCGCAATCAGTTGAATGTCCTTCCAAAGGTGTTCCACACAGATATTCCAGAGGCTTTTGCCAATGAACTGGCTAAATGTAAAACAGATGAGGAGGCTAAGGAAGTTGGTGTTGAATGGTGTTTGGCTCAATGTCGTGATCTTATGGCCCACGGTGTCAACAACCTTCATTTCTATACTCTTATGGCTTCTGATTCAGTGGCTCGCGTCGCAAAAGAAATATTTTAATAAATATAGTATGTTGAGACGCAGGATTCCGATAAGGGATCTTGCGTCTTGTTTCGTTTGTATATGATGAGAAAACAACTCCAAAATAGAATACTTATCCTCGACGGTGGATATGGCACAATGATTCAGGCATGCGGAATCCAGGGCAATAATGATGCTTTGCCTATGGAAAATCCCGATGTGATCGCAAAAATTCACCGTGGTTATCTTGAAGCTGGCGCAGATATCGTCTCAACGTGTTCGTTTGGTGCTCAACGTATCTCGCAGGCTGAATATGGCATGCAGGATAAGATCAGGGAGATGAATATTGCCGCTGCCAAGTTGGCACGCGCGGAGGCTGATAGGATGATGGCTATCACTCCTGATCGTCCACGTTTCGTGGCAGGAAGTGTCGGCCCGACTGGCAAGATGCTGTCGATGTCGGAAAATGCGGATGATCCTGCCGCTCGCTCAGTCTCTTTTGATGAGATCACAGACGCATATGAAGAGCAGATGTCAGCCTTGATCGAGGGTGGAGTAGACGCTTTTCTTATCGAGACTATTTTCGATACTCTTAATTCCAAGGCCGCTCTTGTGGCTGCGGAAAGAGCAATGAAAAAGATGGGGCGACGTGTGGAGCTTATGCTTTCTCTTACCATCAGCGACAACAGCGGTCGTTCGTTGTCCGGCCAGACAATTGAAGCCTTCATTGCGAGTGTCTCCCATGCTCCGTTGTTGAGCATCGGTCTCAACTGTGGACTTGGAGCAGAGGCATTGTTGCCATATCTTCGCCGTATATGTGAGGCATCTCCATTCTACGTGAGCTGCCATCCTAACGCTGGTTTGCCAAACGCTCTCGGAAAATATGTCGACACTCCATTCAAGATGCGAAGTGAGCTGGCTCCGTTCTTCGACGAAGGTTTGCTTAACATAGTCGGTGGATGCTGTGGTACGACTCCTGAACATATCGCAGCTATCAATGAAGTTGTTGAGAAAGGACATGCCAAGATACATAAAGTCAAGACGTTAGATCCTCATAATCTTTTGCTGTCTGGTCTTGAACCTCTATCTGTCGCCGCACTGCCTGAAGGAGACAAATTCTTGAAGATCGGTGAACGATGCAATGTGGCAGGCTCACGCAAGTTCCTGAAACTGATCAATGAAAAATGTTATGACGAAGCTCTTGAGATCGCTCGTAAACAGGTGGAGGGCGGTGCAAACGTCATAGATATAAATATGGACGACGGTCTGCTTGACGCCAAGGTTGAGATGGCTCATTTTGTGCGACTGATCGCGTCTGATCCGGAGATAGCCAAACTTCCTTTGATGTTGGATTCATCTCGTTTTGAGGTGATTGAAGAGGCGTTGAAATGGACACAGGGAAAATGTATTGTTAACTCAATCTCATTGAAGGAAGGCGAAGAGAAATTCCTCGACCATGCCCGTGTTATCCGACAATTCGGTGCGGCTGTCATTGTGATGGCTTTCGACGAAGAAGGTCAGGCTACCACATACGACAGAAAGATCGAGATATGTGGAAGAGCCTACCGTCTACTTAGAGAAAACCTTGATTTTCCTCCTGGAGATATCATTTTCGACCCTAATGTGCTTACCGTTGCGACGGGAATGGCGGAACATTTTGATTATGGAATCGATTTTGTGCGTGCGGCTGAATGGATACATGCAAATCTGCCTGGAGCAAGAGTGTCTGGTGGATTGAGCAACCTTTCTTTCGCGTTCCGTGGCAACAACTACGTGCGTGAGACCATGCACACCGTCTTCCTTGACGATGCTATTCCACGCGGAATGGATATGGCAATCTTGAATCCATCTGCGATGATTCCTAGCGAGAGTGTGCCAGAAGCATTGCGTCTCGCTATACGTGGAGTCCTTTTCACACGACGTGATGAGGAGGCAACTGAGTTGCTGATCGCTCTTGCGGAGGAAATCAGATTGAGAAAAGAGGCAGAGAAGGCAAATAAAAATGGTGCTCCTCAATCAAATGGGCAAACACAAAGCGTTGCTCCAACGCAAGCCCCTGCAACATGCGAGGAGCGTCTGCGTCAGGCATTGATCACAGGAAACGGATCCACATTGAAGCCTGATCTTGAGGAGGCGATGGCTAAATATGGTTCAGCTCTGAAGATCATCGAAGGACCGTTGATGGAAGGAATGAATGAGGTGGGCCAACGATTCGGTGAAGGAAAGATGTTTTTACCACAGGTGGTGAAAACAGCCCGCACGATGAAACAGGCTGTGTCGATCCTGAATCCATACATCACAAAATCCGATGGAGACGCCCATTCCGCAGGTAAACTAGTGATTGCCACAGTGAAGGGAGACGTTCACGATATCGGAAAGAATATCGTGGCAGTGGTGCTCACTTGCAACGGATACAGCGTCACAGATTTGGGTGTTATGGTGCCACCGGATGATATAATCAAGACTGCGATTGAAGAGAAAAGTGACGTCGTATGCTTGAGCGGACTTATCACACCGTCGCTTGAAGAGATGTGTACGGTGGCAAAGATGATGCAGGAGGCTGGTCTCAGCATCCCACTTATCGTGGGTGGAGCGACGACTTCCGATCTACATACAGCGTTGAAAATGGCACCGTTATATCCGAATGGAGTGGTAATCAGAGCATCAGATGCGGCACAAAACCCTGTGGTTGTCTCACGTCTACTGTCTGATTCCAGAGATGCGTACATCGCCGAAATCAAGGAGTATCAGCAACGTCTACGCGATGAATATAATAATGGAGGCTCAGAAGAGAAATCTCCAGCAGAGGCACATTCGATTCCGGCTCCAGAGAAAAAAGAGGTGGAGAAGAGTGTCGAACCACCATATAATGGCGAGAAAATCCACGAATTGATCGCACTTTCTGAGGTCAGACCGCTTATCGACTGGAGATATTTCTACCATGTCTGGAGAGTGAAAGATGGCAGCGACGAGGCAAAATCCTTGCATGCGGATGCTGAAGAACTGTTAAACAGACTACAGCAGATGCCTGGATTCGGAATCAACTCGTTGGAATCATTCTATCCAGCCTTTGTAGACGCGGATGGATTGAAGATAAAGAAAGATGACGAGACATTGCAGTTGTGCGATGCATGGGCACCGATCTGTTGTCATATAAAAGCGGATGGAGATATCCTCGGATTCTTCGCAGCCACAATTTCAGAACCATTCATCAAGCATATAGAAGAGCTGAAGAAAGGCGACGACAATTATGAAGCATTGCTTGCCCAATCACTTGCCGACCGACTTGTAGAAGCAGGAAACCAATATCTTGCAAAGAACCTGAGCAAGTTTGGATGGACAGGCATCCGTCCTGCTGTAGGATATCCGATGTGGCCAGAGCAGAGCGACATCTTCAAACTGGCGAAAGTAGTCCCATTCGACAAAGTCGGAATTTCATTGACAGAAAACGGAGCCATGTATCCGCAGGCATCCGTAGCAGGAGCGATACTTAAATAATGCGTAATTCGTAATGCATAATTCGTAATTGTCGGTACATTCCAACGACAACAGGGCACTATATAAAATGCAAAATGAGGAATGCAAAATGACAAATGAGGAATGATGTTGTAAAAAATTTCTCAGATGTATTTCCCCACAATTACGCATTATGAATTACGAATTATGAATTATTAAGGTCACGTTATGAAATATTTTCTTGTTTCGCTTTCCAAATATTGATAAATAATATAATTTTGTCAGCGAATTTATTTTGACAGTTTAACAGTATAAAAACAACATAGATTTAGGTATACTATGACAAAACAACAAGAAATACAGATTTTCGACAGTAAGAAAGTTCGTACAGTATGGGATTCTGATACAGAACAATGGTACTTCTGTGTGGTAGATGTAATTGCTATTTTGACAGAGAGTTCGGATGCTAATGCATATTGGCGAAAACTAAAACAAAGACTAAAGGCAGAAGGAAATGAAACCGTGACAAATTGTCACGCTTTGAAAATGCTAGCTGCTGATGGAAAAATGCGATTGACGGATGTGGCAAATCAAGAACAAATGTTTCGTATTATTCAATCCATTCCATCACCCAAAGCAGAACCTTTCAAATTATGGATGGCACAAGTCGCATCTCAACGTCTTGATCAAATGCAAGATCCTGAATTAAGTATAGATCAAGCAATTGCTGACTATAAACGTCTTGGATATAGCGACAAATGGATCAATAGTCGTATCATATGCATAGAAGTTCGTAAAGAATAAAACGAATCGCTACCGTGGCACGATATAAAATGCTAAATGAGGAATGCAAAATGATAAATGATGTTCAAAATAAATTCCTCAGATGTATCGACAAATATGAATTAACCAAATATTTTGCATGTTCCTCAAATTCCTTTTAATTTGCATCCAAATCTTAATTACGTTGAAGATGAGAAGAATAGTGTTTTTTATATTATTGATGCTTAATGTTTTGGATGGTTTGGCAACAAGATTAATTCCTAAAGATTCTTTATGTCCATTTTCTTTACAATCAAAATTTTGTACATTCTACGAAAACAAGCACACTGGTTTGACCGATTCATTAGGAAACGTTTTGGTTGAACCTATTTATGATGAAATAGAAGATTTTAATTTTGAGGCAACCCAATTTCTTGTCATCAAAGATTCTGTAGCTGGCATGGTAGATAGCACAGGAAAATTAATTTTACCTGTGAAATATAAACATATCATATATAATGAAACTCTTTTTGAAGATGACAAAATATATTTGACAGATACGTTATCCATTAATACAACTTATTATTTAAATACCAAAGAACTAAGATCTTCATATACGCCATTCTATCATAAAAACATAAATGACAATAAGTTATGTTTAGTAGATAGTAATGGCATACAAGTGTCCGATACATTTAATTTGATATCACCCTTCAGAGCTGGAAGAGCTATAGCTCAAAAAGATTCTTTGATTGGATACATTGACTTAACTGGTAAATTCACTGAAGAACAATCGTTTAGAAATGACAAATTAATATATTGTAACAAAGATCTTATATATATTGAAAAAAATAAAAAATATTATTACGTATTGGATTCATTGCTTAATGTACAGTATGTTTTTGAAAATTGGAAGGCTTTTTGGGGATTTAATGACATCTTCATTGTAAAGAAAGGTAATTATTGGGGATTAGTTCGTGAAAACAAAAACATTACCCCGTTCATTTACGATACAATACAATCACATTGTATAAAAGAAATGTCATTTTTACCTCATTTTGAATTTGAAAATGGGAAAAACTCTGGTTTTCGTACTCATGGATATAGGACCAAATTCTTAAATTGTTACTATGCCACAAAAAAAGGAAAACAATATATATTATCTACCGCAGGAAAAATCATAACAAAAGGTAAGTTTATGAGTCACGAATCAAAACGTATAAGTTTAGACGGTGAAATAGATATAAGAACATATTATGACGAACGCATTTTTGAGAAAAATAATAAATATGGACTTATAGATTCAAGTAAAGTTGTTTTGCCTGCTAGATATTCATGTATAAAATCCGAAAGTGGATTTTTTGAAAATAAGTATCTCGAATTCTATTATGTATTTGATTCAAAACATAAATGTGGCATCACAAATAAAAAAGGGGAATGGATAATTCCATTAGAATACGATAATATCACATGTTTAGGTGATCATATTTCCTCGTATGGCTTTAAGGTTCAAAAAGGAGATTATGTTGGTTTGTTTGACGTAAATGGAAAGCTTCTATTGCCAATAAAATATAAGAATATCAGTTACGACGCGGAGACAAATCAAATAGTAGGAGAGGAATAATAAACTTGTTTTACAACCGTGGCCGGATATAAATGATAAATGGTAAATGTTGTTCAAATACATTCCTCAGATGTATTTCCCCACAATTATGAATTATGAATTACGAATTATGAATTATAAAAGGCCACAGTAGCCAAAACATTACTCGTTTTGCCAACCGTGGCCTGTTATGATAAAATCTCGATGGAGATTATATTCTTATCTCACAATCAGTTTTTGTCCAATTGACAATTTGTCGGAACGGAGATTATTCCATCTCTTTATCTGAGCTACACTTACTCTGTTACGTCTCGCAATCGCTCCAAGAGTATCGCCCTGACGCACTCTATATACACGTCCGTTACTTGGTCCGTAATAGCCTCTGCCATACGACGCTGGCTCCACCTGTATACGCTGAGGACAAAGTTCCTCCTTCTTATAATTGCAGATTGTATCCTCGTGCTCAATGAATCCGTTGACTGCCGAACTTGGCAAACATACAGTATACTCCTTTGAACCTGGGATGATATCGCGTCGATACTGAGGATTCAAATTTCTTAACACATCTATATCCTGTCCTAAGATTGCTGCTATCTGCTGCAGACTCATACGCTTTGACGTATGGACAGTGTCGCATGCAAGAGGGAATTGGATATTCGCCGGACAAATCTTATGCTCTGCAAAGTATGTCATCGTATATGTGGCAGCAATAAACGCAGGCACATATCCACGTGTCTCACGAGGTAGGAAAGGGTAGATAGCCCAATAATCTCGTTTGCCTCCAGAACGACGGATCGCCTTATTCACATTTCCAGGACCACAGTTGTATGCGGCGATCACAAGCGACCAATCTTTGTATATTCCGTAAAGATTCTTCAGATATTTAGCAGCGGCATGCGTCGCCTTGAATGGGTCACGACGCTCATCCACCAAACTATTGCCGTCTAGTCCGTACATTTTTCCTGTAGAAAACATAAACTGCCACAATCCTGACGCTCCGGCTCTGGAGAATGCACGTGGATTAAGTGCGGACTCAATCACCGGCAGATATTTCAATTCTATCGGCATCTGCTCGCTATCAAGCACGTCTTCAAATATTGGGAAATAGTATTTGCCAAGACCAAGCATATACTCCACCTGTTTTCTCTTCTTAACAGTGTAAAGCTCTATGTATCTCTTTACTATATTGTTGTAGTTCATCTCCATGATCGACGGGATAGCTTTCAACCTTTCGATATAAACACTGTCCTCCAACACCTCTCCCAGAGAATCTGTGATACAATCCGACTGAAGGTAATTCTTGCGATATGCACTGATCAGGCTATCCAAACTTACTTCCATAGCCTCTGGTACATGCAGACATGCGACATCTTTGATCTCGTCACAATCCGAAGTGTCCTTTTGTGCAATTGTAGAATCGACAGGAAGTTCTAACGCCTCCTCATCATCTGCTTCACTTTCTGTTTCATTGTCTTCCGCTTCTGCAACTTCTTCATTTTCATTGCTATCTGTCGCAGCATATGATAAAACTATGAATGAGTTGAAGGTAACCGCCGCAACAACGGAAATAAATTTTTTGATCATTTTTTATTTTCTGTTTCCAAAATTCAACGTGAATTTCAATCCAAGCGACTGTTGGGATCCATTCACAGTTGCGAAATGTTCATCGTATCTAATTTCTGGTCTGATATTCAGAGATAAATCTTCAGAAATTGAAAAATCATAAAGATGGGCATCAACAAAGGCATCCAACGCATTGCCGATATATAGCAGTACAGACGCGAATATACACATGTCTCTGTATCTTCTATATGTATTCATCTTTCGTTCGAGCACCGTCTTCTTCCAATTATCATCCACTTGTCCTAATCCTTCAAAAATAGGATCAAAATCACGTGTCTTAGGATCATTGTCTACCAATGAGTAGTAAGCCGCTGAATATTCCTTATACATTCGTCCTTGGAACGAGACAACATAAAAACTTCCTATTCCAAGTCCATATATCAAAGGCACTTTCCAATATGAACGGTTGTAGATCTGACCCGCTCCAGGAAATAGAAGAGACAACCACATCGCCTTTTTAGGATCTGGCATCCAATACTCTTCGTCAGCTCTCTTTCTTGATTTTTTTTGTTTAGACGACGGTGCAACTACACTATCTGCGGTTGAAATAACAAAGGCATCAGCACTGTCTGCGACAGCAACAACATTCAAACTGTCAATCGCGTCTGCAACAGATTTAGCACTGTCAGCGACGGTATTTGCTTGCGAATGGAGGCTATCTGCAACTGACGGTTTTCCTTCGTTAGTCACGACAAGAGAATCATTGCAAAAAGCAGTGATGCTATTCGCAATGACAAATATAAGTGAGACTAATATTTTTCTTGTAGATTCCAACTTATTCACCTCTCTGGATGCTATCCAATGTTTCTATGATCTTTTCAAGTTCATCATCACTTCCGAACGGAATTGTAATCTTTCCAGCACCCTTGTTGTTGCGAACCAAATCTGATTTAACATTAAAGATTTTCTGCAAACGATTCTTCAATGCCTCATATTCCTCTGGCAACTGTTTGGAAGGTTTAGCAGGAGTCTCAGGATCAGAATCGAACTTCTTCGATTTTTCATCCTGCACCATCTGCTCCGTTTTTCTTACAGACATACAGTCTCTCACCACCTTCTGATAAGCCTGGATGATTTCGTTCTCATCATCCAAACCAAGTAGGGCACGGGCGTGTCCCATTTCGATTTTACGTTCCTTCAAACCTACCTGGACAGGTGCTGGCAAACGAAGGATACGAAGATAGTTTGTGACAGTGGATCTGTTTTTTCCAACTCTCTCACTTACCTGTTCCTGAGTGTAGTTGCACACCTGCATCAGATTCTGGTAAGCCATCGCAATTTCCACAGCATTCAAATCCTCTCTTTGGATATTCTCCACAAGAGCCATCTCCTGCACTTCATTGTCTGAAATATCCTTGATGTAAGCTGGGATTGTAGTGCAACCAGCAAGTTTTGATGCTCTGTAACGACGTTCACCAGAGATAATCTGATATTTGTCACCAACTTTACGAACTGTAATAGCCTGAATCACACCAATCTGCTTGATGGAATCAGCAAGTTCCTGCATCTTTTCAGAGTCAAACTCGCGTCGAGGCTGATCGGGATTAGCTTCAATGAGATCCAAAGAGATCTCCTCAAGGGAAGAAGATCCTTTCAGATTTTCAATTTTCTCTTCAACCTCAGCTTTTTTCTCCTCAGACATATTCTTGTCACCCAAAAGAGCACCAAGACCTTTGCCCAGACCACCAGGCTTAAATTTATTTTTGTTATTGTTGTTCAGCATCTTATGTTATTTAAGTTCTCCAGAATATGTTTTTGATGCGTTGCGAGCAAGGAACTCCTGAGTGAACTGCATATAGTTCTGAGCACCCTTACTTTCAATATCATATTCGATAATGCTCTGGCCAAAGCTTGGAGCCTCTGCCAGTTTCACATTTCTGTTGATTACCGTCTGGAATGTCATTTCGCCGAAGTAGCGAGTGATCTCCTCAATCACCTGGCGACCCAATCTTGCGCGAGGGTCATACATAGTGATAAGGAATCCCTCAATTGAAAGAGATGGATTCAATTTCTTCTTCACGATCTGCATTGTATTCACCAACTTGGCGATACCTTCAAGTGCAAAATACTCAGCCTGGACAGGAATAAGCACAGAGTCGGCAGCTGTCAGGGCGTTGACAGTGACCATACCAAGGGAAGGTGAGCAGTCTATCAGAATAAAGTCGTAGTCATCTTTGATTCCCGCAAGCACTTTTTTCAAAACGCTCTCTCTCTCTTCCACCTGAAGAAGCTCTATTTCAGCTCCGACAAGGTCGATATGTGAAGGCAAAATCTTCAAGCACTCAAGACTAGTGTTCTGCACACCATCCTTTGGATTAGCCCCGTCCAACATACACTCATAGATAGTATTGTTGAGTTCGGAAATATCCAATCCCAATCCTGACGAAGCATTAGCCTGAGGGTCCGCATCAATTATAAGAACTTTCTTGTCTAATGTAGCTAAACAAGCGCCCAAGTTCACAGTCGTTGTCGTTTTGCCGACACCGCCTTTTTGATTAACTATTGCTATGATCTTGCCCATAAATTCTTTGTTATAAATAATTCTAATTCTTTTTTCGTTCGCAAATATAGTGAGTTTTTTTTATTATCATTAATTCTTTGTTGCTTTATTGTTTTAAGTTTTTGCAAAATTATTGTAATTTAGCGGTGTAATTTTTCAATAAGTCATACAATGAAAGGTAAAAGTTTGGTTTCTATTACAGACTACAGCAAAGACGATATTTTAAGAGTGTTGTCTGCCGCTAAAGAGTTTGAAAAGAACCCCAATCAACAGATATTGCAAGGAAAGGTTGTGGCAACACTTTTCTTTGAGCCTTCTACTCGCACACGTTTGAGTTTTGAAACTGCAGCCAACCGTCTTGGTGCAAGAGTTATCGGTTTTAGCGACGCTGCTACGTCCAGCACATCAAAGGGCGAGACGCTAAAGGATACAATTAAGATGGTGAGCAACTACGCTGACGTTATCGTGATGCGCCACCACATAGAGGGAGCTGCAAGATACGCGTCTGAAGTTACCGATGTTCCTGTCATCAATGCAGGAGACGGTGCGAACCAGCATCCAACCCAAACAATGCTTGACCTTTTCACTATCCAGCAGACTCAGGGAAGACTCAACGATATCAACATCACAATGGTTGGCGACTTGAAATATGGACGTACAGTACACTCGCTTATCATGGCGATGTCTCATTTCTCTCCAACTTTCAATTTCGTCGCTCCAAACGAACTGGCTATGCCTGAGAAATACAAGTTGTTCTGCAAAGAGAATAACATCCCTTTCCAGGATTTGAAAGAATTGTCTCAAGACGTGATTGGCAATACAGACATATTATATATGACGAGAGTGCAGAAGGAGCGTTTCTCCGACTTGATGGAATACGAAAGAGTGAAGAACGTGTACACTCTATGCGCATCAATGCTTGGAAACACACGTCCTAACATGAAGGTTCTTCATCCGCTTCCTCGCGTCGGCGAAATAGCTAATGATGTTGACGACACACCACAGGCTTACTATTTCCAGCAGGCTAAAAACGGAATGTATGCCCGTCAGGCTGTGATTTGTGACGCTCTTGGTTTAATCTAATTTTGCAACAATGACTATCGACAATAAAGAATTAAAAGTTGCTGCTCTCAAAGAGGGTACAGTGATCGACCATATTCCTTCGGACAAGCTTTTCAAAGTGATCGCTATTCTTAACCTAAAGAATACTCACAGCCAGATCACTTTCGGATATAATCTCGACAGTGCCAAGCTTGGCAAGAAGGCTATAATAAAGATTTCCGAGAAATTTTTAGAACAGACGGAGGTGAACAAGGTTGCGCTTATAGCTCCTCATGCCAAAATCAACATCATCCGTGATTATAAGGTGGTGGAAAAGATGGCATTGAACTATCCGCAGGAGGTGATCGGCGTGATGAAATGCTTGAATCCTAAGTGCATCACAAACAACGAGCCGATGAAGACTAAATTCCGTCAGCTTCATCCGTCTGCAGAGACATACGTCTGCCAATACTGCGAAAAAACGGTTGACGTAGAGGATATCATTGTGTTGTAATGAGACTGACATTCAAGCCAGGCAATATGATATATCCAGTGCCTGCCGCACTGATTTCCTGTGGTGACGACGCTGAAAGCTACAACGTATTCACTGCAAGCTGGGTGGGCACTATTTGTACCAATCCTCCTATGTGCTACGTCTCGATCCGTCCGGAGCGACACAGCTACCAGATCATCAAACGTACAGGAGAATTCGTCATCAACCTGACTTCCAAGTCAATAGCCAAAGCCACAGACTGGTGCGGCGTAAGGTCGGGTAGAGACTACAACAAATTCAAAGAGGCTCACCTGACTCCCCAAAAAACTGCGGTGATCAATTCCGTCTACGTGGAAGAGTCTCCCGTCGCAATCGAATGCAAAGTGCGTGAGATCATGAAACTTGGCAGCCACGACATGTTTATCGCTGATGTGGTGAACGTGCTGGCAGACGACAAGTATATCGACAAAGAGACAGGCAAATTCGAACTTGACAAAGCTGAGCTTATCGCGTATTCCCATGGTGAATACTTCACGCTGGGAGATATGATTGGCACTTTCGGATGGTCTGTAAGAAAAAAGAATAAAAAACAAAGAACTAAATAATAATGGCAAAATTTGTAATTGAAGGCGGCTACAGCCTATCCGGTGAAATAACTCCGGCCGGCGCAAAAAACGAGGCATTACAGGTGATTTGCGCCACATTGCTTTCTGAAGGAGAAATTGAGATCAGCAATGTGCCTGACATCCTTGATGTCAACAACCTAATTCAGTTGCTAATCAACCTTGGAGTAAGTGTAAGAAAGGTTAGCAAGGGCACTTATATTTTCTGTGCCTCAAACATCAATCTTGACTATATCGAAACCGAGGAGTTTGCTAAATCATGCACCATGCTTCGTGGATCGGTGATGCTTATCGGTCCGCTTCTTGCTCGCTTCGGAAAGGCTATCATCCCTCAACCAGGAGGAGATAAGATTGGTAGACGACGTTTGGATACCCATTTCCATGGTTTGATTGAACTTGGTGCGGAATTCAACTACGATGCTAAAGGCAGTCTCTACCGTGTTGGAACTAAAGACGGATTGCAGGGCAAATATATGCTTCTTGAAGAGGCTTCCGTGACTGGTACAGCCAATATCCTGATGGCTGCAGTTCTTGCCAATGGCACCACAACTATCTATAATGCAGCTTGTGAACCTTACGTACAGCAACTTTGCAAGATGCTTGTGACTATGGGAGCCAAAATCAAAGGAATCGGTTCCAACCTGCTTACAATCGAAGGAGTCAAAAAACTTAATGGATGCAAGCACCGTCTACTTCCAGATATGATTGAAGTGGGCAGTTTCATCGGAATGGCTGCAATGACAAAGTCGGAAATCACAATCAAGAATGTCAACATGCCTGATTTGGGAATCATCCCGTCTGCATTCAAGAAAATAGGTGTCGACTTGGAGATTAAGGGTGATGATATCGTTGTGCACGGTTCAACACCTATGGTTATCGACAAATTCATCGACGGTGGTATCCTTACAATATCAGATGCTCCATGGCCAGGATTGACACCAGACTTGCTTTCTGTATTCCTTGTTGTTGCTGTGATGGCAGAAGGAAGTGTTTTGATTCATCAGAAGATGTTTGAAAGCCGTCTGTTCTTCGTCGACAAACTTATCGATATGGGAGCCCAGATCATTTTGTGCGACCCTCACCGTGCCACTGTGATTGGCCTTGGAAAAAACGGAAAACTTCGTGGAGCCAAGATGTCGTCGCCTGATATTCGTGCCGGTATCGCGCTTTTGATCGCAGCATTGAGTGCAGAAGGCACAAGCACTATTTCCAACATCGACCAGATCGACCGTGGTTATGAGCAGATCGACGAGAGATTGAAAGCTCTTGGCGCACATATTTCACGAGTTGGCTAATCCCATTTCGCCGAATCTTTTTTTATTTGAATCATGAGAAATTGGACAACAATCAAAGAATATAAGGAGATCATTTTTGATTTCTATAACGGAATCGCCCGTATAACAATCAACAGAGAGCGTTACCGCAACGCATTCACTCCTCTCACTACAGCAGAAATGTCTGATGCTTTGGCAATCTGCCGTGAACATTCCGACATCAATGTCGTGGTGCTTACTGGTGCTGGAGACGTCGCATTCTGTGCGGGTGGTGACATGCACTGCAAAGGAAAAGGTGGATATATCGACGAAGGTGGTGTGCCACGTCTGTCGGTGCTTGACGTGCAGAAGCAGATACGCAGTCTGCCTAAACCTGTTATTGCGGCAGTCAATGGTTATGCTATCGGTGGCGGACATGTCCTTCATGTTGTCTGCGACCTTACAATCGCATCTGAAAATGCAAAATTCGGTCAGACTGGTCCTCGTGTAGGTAGTTTCGACGCCGGATTCGGATCATCATATATGGCATCTGTAATTGGCCAGAAACGTACACGTGAGATTTGGTTCTTATGCCAGCAATACACAGCCCAGCAGGCTTTGGATTGGGGTTTGGTGAACAGAGTTGTTCCTTTGGCTGAACTTGAAGACGCTTATGTGGAGTGGGCAGAGAAGATGATGGAGTTGTCGCCTCTCGCTCTACGTATGATCAAACGTGGATTGAACGCAGAACTTGACGGACAGGTCGGCATACAGGAGTTTGCTGGCGATATGACTATGCTTTACTACAATCTTGATGAAGCACACGAAGGTTCAAAAGCATTCTTGGAAAAAAGAAAACCAGATTTCTCAAAATATCCGAAATTCCCATAACAAGTTTGATGGCTATCATTCACCATCCATCATCAATCTATAAATGAAAGTCTCCATTACGCCATATAAATTGATTTTCAACGAGCGAGTGTTCACATCACGTGGGTCACTCGACGACCATACTGCATTTTATATCAAAATCACCGATGAAAACGGTAATTCTGGTATGGGAGAGTGTGCTCCATTATATGGATTAAGCCCGGAATATGGCGATGGCCTATATGATATTCTGAAAACAAAAGCCGCAGAGTATGAGCGTCATGGAGACTTGAGTAAAATTGATTTCACTAATCTCTCATCTGCGAGATTCGCGTTTGAGTGTGCTGAGATGCAGATGAGACGAGGAAGTGAGAGAATTTTCGACACTCCTTTCTGCAAAGGAAAGGATGGCATACGAATCAACGGACTCATTTGGATGGGTGAGATTGATGTGATGCTGCGTCGTGCAAAAGAAAAATATGATATGGGATTCCGTTGCCTGAAATTCAAGATAGGCAGCAAGGATTTCAATAAAGAGATGGATTTGCTCAAAGCTATACGTGCTGAGTTCGGAAACTCAATAACGATGCGTGTAGACGCTAATTGTGCATATACATCTGATTTTTATCTGAATGAAGTTGAACCTATACTTCATTCTCTTGATATCCATTCAATTGAGCAACCCGTGAAAGTGGCAGACATCGCTGGCCTTACACGTTGTTGTTCGGAAAGCCGTGTCGACGTTGCGCTTGACGAATCGTTGATCGGAACAAAACGTGCGGATGAGATGGCAGAATTGCTCGACACTGTCAAACCACAATATATCATATTGAAACCAACTTTATGCGGTGGTTTGACAGGTGCTAACGAGTGGATCAAAACAGCCAAAGAGCGTGGCATCGGTTATTGGGCGACATCAGCTCTTGAAAGCAATGTCGGTCTGCTTGCCATCTCACAATGGTCGTCTACAATTAATGTTGATATTCCACAAGGACTCGGCACTGGAATGATCTATAGCAACAATATAGACAAAGGTTTGTACATAGAAGGTGAAAAAATATGGTGGAAGGAAACGACAGCCAAATAAAATTCGCGATTTTAGTTTCTTCCGACCAATTTTTTGACGGGATTTTCCTAAGTGCTTTGCTGAAAGAAAACAGCAACGGCTCTTATGATATCGTTCGTTTTGTCAGCAATAATGACATGATTGTGGAAGATCTCGATGAAAAGGAGAAAGTTTTAGTACGAAAAACCACAAATTATGAGCCTGAGAACATCTTTAATCTGTTTGTAAGGAAATCCAAATACTCTATATCCGTCTACAACACAGAAATAGCCAAGATGAAGGCTGTCTACGACAATAAAGAGAACCTACGTCGCAACGATTCCATCTTCGCTAAGATATTAAACTATATCGATTCGCAAGCAAAGGAAATATATTCCATACTTGCTGCCAACCCCGATATTATTGTCGCTGTACGTCAGCCTCACGCAAAACAAATCCTAAAATCAGACTGTTTCAACATCACAGACGAAAAATCTGCGGTGCATCCAAAATTCTCTTTTTTCCCGGACGGATCTATTCATTATAGTATGAATATTTCCCATTCCGGACAGATTATTCCACTCAACAATATTGAGAGAAAGGATGTGAAGATAGTGTGCACCAATCCGTGCATGGCTGTGTTCATGCTGGAAAACTACGCGTCGACATACGGATCTAGGATCCTTGTGTTTGAGAATGCCAGATCGACCATCCTTAACCCATTCTTCCTGAAGTCGGAAATCGTTGTGAAACAGGAAAATGTCGACCATTATTGCAAATCTTTCATTTCCGATATGTTGTCGAAATTCGACGTCATACTTGATGGAATCACAGCTGTCAATGTAAATGTGTCGCCGGTACTGAAGCTGACGATCGACAAGTCGTTGAATCACAAAAGTTCTTTAGTTCCAACGGTGGAATACCAGTACGACGACAAGACATTCAACTACAATCTTGACAATTCGTCAAAAGGAGTGGAATACGCAGGATTTGTAAACGGCCGACCTAAATTCTTCATCGTTGAGAGAAACACGATTATGGAGAATTGCATTTTAGAAGAGGTATTGGAAACTGGTTTGACAAAATCCGATGATCATCTAATCTGTGAGGACAACAGTGCCGAACATAATATATACCAATGGATTTCAGATTATAATGGTTTGATTGACAATGTTATAATCGACGCTCCGAAATTCATTCCATTAGAACCACGTCTTGTCTACAAACACGATGTCATCGGCGATTGGTATGATTTGAAGATGTATGTTGAAGTGGGTGAAGAGAAAATCCGTTTCAAAGAAATCGCCATGCTTATCAAGAATGGCGAGCATATTTTCAATTTTGAAGACGGTAGGTTTTTCGTCATCCCTGACATCTGGTTTTCTACCTATGCCGACCTTGCCAAAGTGGCGTCCGCATCAAAGACTGATGATGTGAGACTGCACCGCTCGTCAACTGTTTTGCTAGAAACAGTGCTGGAGAAAAAGGAAATCCCCACGCTGACGAATGTCAAAGTCGATGTGCCGGATTTTGTGAATGCCACATTACGTAAATATCAGATTGAGGGATTCCAATTCCTTGTAAACCATTATCTTTCAGCCATCGGATGCATTCTTCTTGATGATATGGGTCTTGGAAAGACGTTGCAAACGATTACTTTGTTGGCATACATACACCGTGAAAGTGTGGAAAGACGAAAGAGTCAACCGACTCCAACGTCCGTACCGTCTGACACGACACAAATGACACAACGCTCATTGTTTGATGATTTTGAGCCGACTCC
>JAEEGL010388533.1_pt1 | contig 32091 bp, 30 predicted proteins | sample 9134231 | NCBI WGS metagenome assembly JAEEGL01 (sample SAMN16246548, study PRJNA631951) | gut metagenome | biome: gut microbiome; feature: rumen; material: fiber-attached | host: Bos | place: Iran: Karaj | collected 2018-10 | reverse complement strand
GTGGTGGTACTTTTATATATATTCCTCCACATACTAAATTAGATAGACCTCTTCAAAGTTATTTTCGTATTAATAGTAAGAATATGGGTCAGTTTGAAAGAACTTTAATTATTGTTGATGATAATTCTGAACTTCATTATATTGAAGGGTGTACTGCTCCGACTTATACCGAGGATGCTTTACATGCTGCTGTTGTAGAAATATTTGTTGGTAAAAATTCTAAATGTAGATACACTACTATTCAGAATTGGAGTAGTGATGTATATAATTTAGTTACAAAAAGAGCTATAGTAGATGAAAATGGAGTTATGGAATGGATAGATGGTAATGTTGGAGCAAAAGTTAACATGAAGTATCCTGCTTGTATATTAAAAGGCAAGTATGCCAGAGGATCTTGTATAACTGTTGCATCTGCTTCTAAAGATCAAATTCAAGATACAGGTGCTAAAATGATTCATCTTGCACCATATACTAAAAGTAATATTGTTTCTAAATCTATAGCATTAAATGGTGGTAATGCTACTTATAGGGGAACTGTTAAAATAATAAAAGAGGCGCATGATTCTATTAGTAATGTTAAATGTGATACGATTATATTGGATCCCAAATCTAAGAGTGATACAATACCTAATAATATAGTAGATAATTCTACATCCTCATTAACTCATGAAGCAACTGTGTCTAAAATTGAAGAGGATAAATTGTTTTATCTAATGTCAAGAGGTATTAGTGAAGAAAAGGCACAGGAATTAATTATATTAGGTTTTATTTCTGAATTTAGAAATGAATTACCTATGGAGTATGCAGTTGAATTAAATAGATTACTTAATTTGAATGTGGGAGGATAGATGAAAAAATTATTACTTATTTTGTTTATTTTAGGAATTTGTTTTGGTGGTTATATTGTATATGATATATATATTAAAGATAAAGGTATTCCTAAATTAGAGATTATGGAAGAAAGATTTAATGTAAATAAATATTATATTTATGGAACACATTTAAATATCGAAGGTAGTATTAATTTGGGTGATGAATTAGAATTAGTTTTATATAATGGTGATTTTAAATATATTCCATTAAAAAGAGATGAAGATAAATATTTTCTTTCTGAATTAGTAAATGACGGATTATATTTAGATGATATTCCTTTGGGTAAGTATTATTTGTTTGTAGCTAATTCTTATGAAGAACAAGATGGTAATAAGAAATATAATTATTATGCTATTAACAATACCACAAATTATAGAGATACTATTTATTATTCAATGAGCAATTATGATAAAAAAATAGTTATTAATAGTGAGGAAGAATATCCTACTATGATGATAACGGTAACTGAAAATATGGATAAAGAAATATATGATATTGTTATTGACCCGGGACATGGAGGAATGGATAGTGGGGCATATTCAGGTGGATATGGTGAAAGCGATTTTACAATGGCTTTAGCTTCTAAGATAAAAAATAAGCTAGTAAGTAATGGTGTTAAGGTCAAATTAACGAGAGAAAAGGATACATTAACTAAGAACGATCTTTTAGAGGAATATGGTACTCATGGTAGAGCAGTCATTCCATATGAAGTACATGCTAAATATGCATTTTCCCTTCATATGAATAGTAATAAGTATAGTTCTACATCTGGTCTCGAAATATATACTGCTAAAAATATTAATTATGATTTTGTCAGAAATTTAGCAAATAATATTATTAATAAAACTGGTTTATCTTCTTCAGTAAATAGGCAAAATAAAATGTATAATGCCGTTTATAGTCGCAATTTTACTAGTTATGATATAAAAGATGCGATGGAAAGTTATAATAAAAAAAATATTACTCCTTATGATGTTACCACTGAATCAAATTACTATTATATGATAAGGGAAACTGGTGGTATTGTTACTGGGGCTTATGTTGATGATAGAAATGAAAATTTAGAAAAAAACGCTATATTGAGAAATCCTTATTATAAAAGTAATGTAGGGGTAGAAACATATTTATTAGAACTTGGATATATCACCAATTCTAATGATAGGGATAATATTAGAAATAATATGAATAAATATGTAGAGGCTATAGTGGATTCCTTTATGAAAATATATAAAATAGAAAAAGAGAATTGATGTAAAATTAATGTAAATTTTATTAAAAGCAATGTTTTAATTGCTTTTTTTGTTTTTATGTTATTTTTGTTGATTTTGCAAGATGATTATGCACTTTTTATTATGTTAATCTTTTTTGATTTTTTTATTTTGTAGCTTCTTTTTTTCTTGAATTGATATTAACAATTTTTAAAATAATTAATTTGTAGTTGTTTTGGGAATATGATTTAATCAATTCAGAAAGGAGGTAAAATATGGTGAATAGTGTTATTTTAGTAGGTAGACTTGTTCAGAACCCTGAATTGTATGTTACGGAGAATGGCAAGAAAAAGAGCATTATAACATTGGCTGTCCCTAGAAATTATAAGAATATAGATGGTGAATATGATACAGATTTTTTAGATTGTGTATTATGGACAGGTATTGCTGAAAGTACACATGAATATTGCAAGACTGGAGATGTTATCGGTGTTAAAGGTAGATTGCAAACGCGAATGATAGAAAAAGAAGACGGTACTAAACAAAAACGTGTTGAAATGATTGCAGATAAAGTTACTTTTCTGGCTTCATCAAATAAAGTAAAGGAAGAAAACAATGTTAATGAAAAGAAAGAAAAAAAGAAAAAAGATAATTCTTAAGGTGATTACATGATAATAGGAAGTAGAGTTAAAAATTTAAGATGTATTAGGGGACTTAATCAAAGTGAGTTAGGGAATATTATTGGGGTATCTAAGGCTTCGATTTCTGGATATGAACACGCTACTAGAAATCCTTCTTATAAAAATTTGGAAAAAATAGCAGATTTTTTTGGAGTTACTTCGGATTACTTATTAGGTAGAGAAGAATTAATAGTATACGAAAAAGATAATCCTATGAATATAAATAAAGAGGATGTTAATATCATCAATTCTATTAAAGATTATCCATCATTATATGATTGTATCAAAGATAATCCGAAAAGATATTTTTCATATTTAGATAAAAGATATAAATAAATTCTAATATTTGTGATATAATAGTCCTTGAAAGAGGGATATTATGATTGATGTTAAAGATTTATTTAGAGAAGACTACATTGGCAAAAATGTTACTATTTGTGGTTGGATAAAGAATCATAGAAAGCAAAAAGATTTTGGTTTTATTGATTTTAATGATGGAACTTATTTTAAAAACTTACAAGTAGTATATGATAATAATTTAAATAACTTTGCTGAAATTCAAAAATTCCATATAGGTAGTGCAATAGAGGTCACTGGTAATATTATTAAGTCTGAAGGTAGTGGACAGGAATTTGAAATGAAACTTGAAAGTATTAAATTACTTGGAGATTGTCCTGAGGATTATCCAATTCAACCAAAGAGGCACACAAAGGAGTTTTTGAGAGAAGTTGCTTATTTAAGACCTAGGACAAATTTGTTTAATGCTGTATTTAGGGTTAGAAGTGTGGCGGCTTATGCTATTCATAAGTATTTTCAAGATAAAGGTTTTATTTATTTTCATGCTCCAATTATAACAGCTGCTGATGCTGAAGGTGCTGGGGAAATGTTTCAAATTACAACTTTAGACTTAGATAGAGTGGCTAAGTCAGGAAAAGTTGAATATGATAAAGACTTTTTTGGAAAAAAAGCTAATTTAACAGTATCTGGTCAATTAGAGGCTGAAACATTTGCTTTAGCTTATAAAAACACTTATACTTTTGGTCCAACATTTAGAGCGGAAAACTCTAATACAAAAACTCATGCTAATGAATTTTGGATGATAGAACCTGAAATGGCTTTCTGTGATTTAGAAAAAGATATGGATATTATGGAAGAAATGCTAAAATACGTTGTTAAATATGTATTAGATACTTGTCCAGAGGAAATGAAATTCTTTGATAGTTTTGTTGAAAAAGGATTACTAGATAAATTAAATAAATTAATTACTAGTGACTTTGTTAGAATAGATCATAGTGAAGTAATTAAGATATTAAAAGAAGCTCCAGTTAAATGGGAATTTGCTCCAGAATATGGTGGAGATATAGCAAAAGAACATGAAAAATATATTACTGAATATTTCCATGGTCCTGTATTTATTAAGAATTGGCCTAAGGATATTAAAGCCTTCTATATGAAACAAAATGAAGATGGAAAAACTGTTGCTGCTGTTGACTTAGAAGTTCCACAAGCTGGTGAACTGATTGGTGGTTCTCAAAGAGAAGAAAGTTATGATAAACTACTTAATAGAATTCGTGAATTAGGTATTAAAGAGGAAGAAATGTCTTGGTATTTGAATCTTCGTAAATATGGTGGTTGTGTTCATGCTGGATTTGGTATGGGATTTGAAAGACTTTTGATATATCTAACTGGTGTTGATAATATTCGTGATGTTATTCCTTATCCTAGAACTCCAGGAAATTGTGATTATTAAAATTGGAAATTTTTTCCAATTTTTTTATGGTAAATTTTACATATTATTTTATTTTAAAAATCGTTAATACTAGTAATAAAAGGAGGTATTTATGAAAAAAATTATAATGCTATCATCTTTATTAATCGCTTTATCAGCGTGTTCATTAAGTAAGACAAAGACTTTATCTTGTACCTATACTAATGTAACTAATGGACTTACTTCTAATATTACTTATGATATTGATCATGAAGGTGATGAAGTTAAGAAAATTAGAGTTATGTATGATTATAGAGAAGATATTAATAATACTATCTTAGATAATACTGACGGTATTGGAACAGGAACAGATGGTACTACTACTGATACACAACTTGATAATGATGGTATTGTTGATGGCGTAGTTGGAAGTGTTTTTGATTCTCTAGTTAACGGTGTTACTTCAACTATATTGGATATTTCTGGTCTTAGAAGTAGGCATAGAATGATACAAGATGAGTATGCTAATACTAATGGTTTTTCTGTTTTAAATACAACAGATGTGGATAATAATTATTCAGTTACATATGTTATAGATTTTGATAATATGACTGATAATGATATTAATGGAATGAATTTTAATAGAGATTTAGCCACTTTAAGAACTACATATACTAATCAAGGATTTACTTGTTCTGAGTAATCCTTTTTTATTTCTTGTTAAAAACACTAATTTATACTATAATTATAGTGAAGGTGATAAGATGAAATATAAGACTATGGATGCTAACGAAGCTGTTAGTATGGTTGCTTATAAATTTAGTGAATTATGTGGTATTTATCCAATAACTCCTGCTAGTCCTATGGCTGAACATGTCGATGTTATGGCTAATAGTGATGAGAAAAACTTTTTTGGAGAATGTGTTAAAGTTACTGAAATGCAATCAGAAGCTGGAGCTATTGCCTTAGTACATGGTGCACTTCAAGCAGGTACTTTAGCTACAACATTTACAGCTAGTCAGGGATTATTACTTATGATACCCACTTTATATAAATTATCTGGAGAAATGTTACCAGCTGTTATTCATGTGGCGGCTCGTAGTTTATCTACACATGCATTAAGTATTTTTGGGGATCATCAGGATATATATGCTGTTAGACCTACTGGTGTATGTATGTTGGCATCTTCTAATCCAGAGTCTGCTTATCATATGGCAATGATTAGCCATTTATCAGCAATTAAGTCTAGTTTACCTTTTATTAATTTCTTTGATGGATTTAGAACTAGTCATGAAATTGATAAAATTGAACTAGTCGATTTAGAAAAAATCAAAAAAATAATTCCTTATAGGGAACTACAGAAGTTTAGAAATAAGGGAATGAGTAATATTAATTATAATACTCGTGGCACTGCACAGAATGATGATATTTATTTTCAAAATACGGAAGCTAGAAATAAAGATTATGATAGTGTTTGTGATAATGTTATTTATTATATGAATAAAATTAATGATATAGCTAAAACTAATTATCAACCATTTAATTATTATGGTAGTAAAAAGGCTAAATACGTTATTGTAGCTATGGGTAGTGTCTGTGATACTATTCGTGAAGTGGTAGACTATTTAAATAAAAATGATAATATTTATGGAATGGTTGAAGTTCATCTATATCGTCCTTTTGCTAGTAATTTACTTGATAGTGTTATACCTAAGAGTGTAGAAAAAATTAGTGTTTTAGACAGAACTAAAGAACCTACTAGCGACGGAGAACCTTTATACTTAGATGTCGTTAATGCTTTAAAGAGAAGAAACATCTTTATTAATGGTGGTAGATATGGATTATCTTCTAAGAATACTAGTCCTAAAGACATTAAGGCTGTATTTGATAATTTAGAAAATAAAAATAGTAAAAATACTTTTACTATTGGAATTAATGATGATGTTACTAACTTGAGTTTAGCAGTTGATGATAATTTTATATTACCTAATAAAATGACTGAATTTTTAATATATGGATATGGTTCTGATGGAATGGTATCTACTTCTAAAGATATATTAAAGATTATTGGTGATTATACTGATAACTTTGTGCAGGGATATTTTCAATATGATTCTAAAAAGAGCGGTGGTGTTACTCGAAGTCATATTAGAATAGCAGATGGTAAGATATATAGACCATATTATGTACTAAATCCTTCTTTAGTAGTAGTATCTAAAGAAGAATATATTTATAAATATGATATATTAGATAATATAGTGGATAATGGTATTTTAATATTGAATACTAAGATGAACGATGAAGATTTATTTAAGACATTACCTAATAAAGTAAAATATTTACTTAGTAAGAAAAAAATTAATTTATATACTATAGATGCTTATAAGATAGTTAATGATCTTGGTTTAAAGAATAAGATTAGTACTTGTATGGAAACTATAATATTTAAAGTTATAAATATTATGGACATAAATAAAGTTATTAAGATAATGAAAGAAAATAATACCAAGAGATTTAAGAAAAAAGGTAGTGAAGTAATTGAGATTAATAATAAAGTTGTAGATAATTCAATTAAATACTTGCATAAAGTAAGTATTCCTGATAGTAGTAAATTAGAATATAAGGATAGAGATAATTTGTCTTTTATGGATACTATTGGACTTTTGCATGGTGATAAATTACCTGTTAGTGCCTTTTTAGATAAAAAGGATGGTATTTATCCAGGTGGATCTACTAAATTTGAGAAAAGAGATATAGCAGAAAATGTTCCATCTTGGATTAGTGAATATTGTATTCAATGTAATCAGTGTGCTTTTGTATGCCCACATGGTGTTATTAGGCCTTATCTAATTGATAAAGAGGATAATAAGGTTAATTCTGTGCCATCTATTATGCCAAAAGATTATAACTATGCTATTGGTGTTTCTTATAAGGATTGTACTGGATGTGGGCTATGTGCTAATATGTGTCCTAAAAATGCTTTAGAAATGAAAACTTATGATAAAGAAAAATTTAAGGAAGATGATTTCTTATATTTAGAGAAGAATAAGAAAGATTATAAATTTCCTATTACTAATGTTAAGTCTTTAGGTTTTGAATCGACTAAGTTTGAATTTTCTGGAGCATGTGCTGGTTGTGGAGAAACAGCTTATATTAAGAATTTAACACAAATGTTTCCAGATAATTTAATGATTGCTAACGCTACTGGATGTTCATCAATATATGGTGCTAGTGCTCCATCAACACCTTATAGTGTTCCTTGGGCAAGTTCATTATTTGAAGATAATTCTGAATATGGGCTAGGTATTTGTGAAGGAATTAATTTAAAACGTAATAGAATCAAATCTATTATGGAGAAAGAAAAAAATCCATTATTTAAAGAATGGCTTAATAATATGGATAATTATGATATTTGTAAGAAGATATATGATAATATAGATTATTCTAAGTATCCTGAACTAAATAGTTTAAAAGATTCTATTATTCCTAAATCTGTATGGATTATTGGGGGAGATGGATTTGCTTATGATATTGGATATGGAGGGTTAGATCATGTATTATCTACTAATGAGAATATAAATATTTTAATTCTTGATACAGAAGTATATTCTAATACTGGTGGACAATCTTCTAAGTCATCTAATATTGGTTCTATTGCATCATTTACTTCTAAAGGTAAGACTAATTATAAAAAGGATTTGGCTAGGATGGCTATGTGCTATCCTCATGTATATGTGGCATGTGTTAATATTGGATATAATAAAGAACAATACTTAAAAGTGTTGAAGGAGGCAAATCAACATAAAGGGCCATCTATTGTTATAGCATATGCTCCATGTATATCACATGGTATAAAATCTGGTATGGAACATAGTTTAGATGATAGTTATTTAGCTTCTAAATGTGGATATTTTCTAACATTTAGATATAATCCTGATGATAATAAATTTAGTTTAGATTCTAAGGATATAGATTTTAGTTTATATGACAAATTCTTATCTAATGAGAATAGATATGCTAATTTGAAAACTGTTAATAAAGATGAAGCCGATAACTTACTTAATAGTCAAAAAGAATGGGCAATGAACAGATATAATTATTATAAAAATTTAGAAAATAATGAATAATTCTTAAAATATCGAAAATAATATTAATGTCATATAAAAAATATATATGACATATAAAGGCCAGATAATATACTTCTGGCTTTTTTGTGTGGACTTTTTTGAAGTGTTTTGATACAATTATCTTGGGTGTATGGAATGGATGTAAATAATATTAACGTTCTTGCTCTTGCTTACTTGGGAGACTCTATCTACGAGTTTTATGTTAGAAAATATCTAATTAAAAAAGGTATTTCTAAAGTAGATATGTTACAAAAAGAAGCTATTAATTATGTATCTGCTAAAAGTCAGGCTAAAATAGTGACTGAGTTAATTCAAAATGGAATACTGTCTCAAAAGGAGATTGATATTGTTAAAAGAGGAAGAAATTATAAAAAAGAGAGACATCCTAGACATACTAATATTCTTACTTATAAGATGTCTACTGGATTTGAGACATTGATTGGATATTTATATTTAAATAAAGATGAAAAAAGAATGAAGGAAATAATTACTTATATTTTAGGAGGTCCTTATGAAGAAGATAATTAGTTTGTTACTTGTTTTGTTATTAATTGGATGTAATGGTAATAATTATAAAATTATTAGCGCAAGCGAAGCTCATCAGATGATGGAAGAAAATGATAAAATTGTTATTATTGATGTTAGAAATTATGATGAATATACTGAAGAACATATAAAGAATAGTATTAATGTTCCTCTTAATCATATTGAGGATATTGATTTAGACAAAGATACTACTATTATTGTATATTGTTTATCTGGTGTAAGAAGTAAAGAGGCTAGTGAACAACTTATCTCTATGGGATATACTAATGTTTATAATATTGATGGTGGTATTATTAATTGGGGTTATGAGTTGGTGAATGAATAATGTATATATATGGTAGAAATGTTGCTCGCGAATATATTATGTCTTCTAAAAAAGTAAATAAAGTTTATTTAAAGGAGGATTTTAGGGATAATGATATTTTAAAACTGCTTATGGATAATAATATTAGATATTCTTATCTTCCTATCAGAGCAATGGATAAAAAGGTGGACGGTGTTCATCAAGGTATAATTTTAGATGTTGATGATGTAGAAACAAAAAATATTGATTATATTTTAAATTTAGAAAAGGATAATCCTTTTATTGTAATGTTAGATCATATTGAGGATCCACATAATTTTGGTGCTGTTATTAGAACTTGCGAAGCCTTAGGAGTAGATTCTATTATTATTCCTAATGACAGATCTTGTAGTATTAATGCAACTGTTATTAAAACTAGTGCTGGGGCTATTTACAATTATCCTATAGTTCGAGTTAATAGTTTAAGTAGTACTGTAGATGCTTTAAAAAAACAAGGCTATTGGATTATTGGTACTGATATGAATGGTCAAAATTATACTGATATTTCTTATGATATGCCCATTTGTTTAATTATTGGTAATGAGGGGAAAGGTATTAGTAAGACTTTAGCTAATACTTGTGATTATATGGCTATGATTCCTATGAAAGGAAAAATTAATAGTTTAAATGCTTCAGTTTCTTGTGGAATAATGATAGCTCATATAGTTAATTCTAGGGGTAAGAATGGATTATAATGATTTTGAATTAATTTCTTTAGCGAGAGAACATAACGAGGAAGCTACTAATACTTTATATGAAAAATATAAACCTATTGTTTTGAGAAAGGCTAATGATTTATATGGGAGATTTACTCATCATGGAATAGAACTGAATGATTTGATTCAGGAGGGATATATTGGATTAGATAATGCTATTAATAATTATGATGAGAATGATAAAACTTCTTTTTATACTTTTGCTTCATTGTGTGTAGAAAGACAGATCATGACTTTCGTAAGAAAATTGTCTACAAAGAAACATAAATTATTAAATGATGCTATTAACATTGATGATAGTATGCAATACTTGTTTAGGGATAACATAGATATAGAGATGGACTTTATTAGAGGAGAAAATTATAAAGATATAGTAGATAATTTGAGAGATACTCTTAGTGATTTTGAAGGAATAGTTTTTGATTATAAAATGAATGGTTACTCTATGAGTGAAATTGCTGAGAAGACAAATAAAGATTGTAAAGTAATTTATAATACTTTAGACAGAATAAAAATTAAATTTAAAAATTTAATACAAGATAAATAATCTTGTATTTTCTATTTGATTTAATGCTAATTAAATTATATAATATGTATTTGTGAGGTGATATTGTGGATAAGATAATAGTTAAGGGTGCTAAAGAGAATAATTTAAAAAATATTGATATAGAAATTCCTAAAAATAAATTAACTGTTATGACTGGTGTATCTGGTTCTGGTAAAAGTAGTCTTGCTTTTGATACGATATATGCCGAAGGTGAAAGAAGATATGTAGAGAGTTTATCTTCATATGCTAGACAGTTTTTAGGTGGCTCTGAGAAGCCTTTAGTAGATTCTATTGAGGGTCTTAGTCCTGCTATTTCTATTGATCAAAAGAGTACTAATAACAATCCTCGTAGTACTGTTGGTACTGTTACAGAAATATATGATTATCTAAGACTATTGTTTGCTAGAATTGGTGTTCCTTATTGTCCTATTCATAAAGTACCTATTACTAGTCAGACTATTGATGAAATTGTTAATAAATTAATGGAATACCCAGAGGGTACTAAACTGATGATTATGGCTCCTGTAGTATATGATGAAAAGGGAACTCATAAGGATTTATTTGATAATTTAAGAAAAGAAGGATTTATTCGTGTTAGAGTAAATGGAGAAATATTAGATTTATCTTCTGATATTAATTTAGAAAAGAATATTAGAGATAAAATTGATATAGTGATAGATAGAATTATCATTAAAGATGGTATTAGAAGTAGATTGTTTGAAGCTATTGAGCTTGCTTGCAATAAAGCAAATGGAAAAGTATGTGTTAGTGTAGTGGGAAGTGAGGAAATATTATTTTCTACTAAATATGCTTGCCCAGAATGTAATTATTCATTACCTGAATTAGAACCTAGATTATTTAGTTTTAATAGTCCTTATGGAGCTTGCCCAGAATGTAATGGATTAGGTACTAAGTTGAAGATAGATCCTGATTTAATTATTCCTGATAGGAGCAAGAGTTTATCTGAAAATTGTATTGTTACTTTATCTGATGATAAAGAATCTATTGATTATAAAAAGTTAGAAATTGTTTGTAAACATTATAAGATAGATATGAATAAGCCTTTTGATAAGTTAACAAAAGAAAAACAAGATATTATTTTGTATGGTTCTAATGATGTTTTAGAATTTAAAATAACTACTAAAAGCGGTAATGTTAATAAGAGTAATAATTATTATGAAGGTGTGGTTAACAATTTAGAGAGAAGATATATGGAGACTTCTAGTTCTTGGATTAGGGATTGGCTTAACAATTATATGATTGAGTTAACTTGTAATAGATGTCATGGTGCTAGATTATCTAATGGTGTATTAAATATATTTATTGATAAGAAAAATATTAATGATATTTCTAATATGTCTATTAGTGATTTAAGTAGATGGTTTAATAATTTAAGTCTATCAAAAGAGCAAATGGAAATTGGTGAAATTGTTATTAATGAAATTAAAAATAGACTTGCATTTTTGAATAATGTGGGGCTTTCTTATTTGACGCTGTCTCGTAGTAGTGGTTCTTTATCTGGCGGTGAGAGTCAAAGAATTAGATTAGCTACTCAAATAGGTTCTAGACTTACTGGTGTTCTTTATGTACTAGATGAACCTAGTATAGGATTACATCAGAAGGATAATGAAAAATTAATTAATTCTCTATTAGATATGAGGGATTTAGGTAATACATTAATTGTCGTAGAGCATGATACAGATATGATGCTTGCTAGTGATTTTCTTGTGGATGTAGGTCCTGGAGCAGGAGAGCATGGTGGTGAGATTGTTGCTTCGGGAACTCCAGAGGAAGTTATGAAAAATCCTAATAGTTTAACTGGACAATATTTGTCTGGTAAGAAGAAGATAGATGTACCAAAAAAAAGAAGAAATGGAAATTCTAAGTATTTAGAAATTGTTGGGGCTAGAGCTAATAATTTAAAAGATATCAGTGTTAAATTCCCTTTGGGTACATTTAATTGTGTTACGGGTGTATCTGGTTCTGGTAAGAGTAGTCTAGTTAATGAAATACTTATGAAAGCTATTAGTAGTAAGTTATATCGTTCAAGAGAAAAGCCACTAGAATTTGATAAGATTAATGGTATTGACTATATTGATAAATTAGTATTTATTAGTCAAAATCCTATCGGCAGAACTCCTAGAAGTAATCCTGCTACCTATACTGGTGTATTTGATGATATCAGAGAATTATTTACTAATACAAAGGAAGCTAAGATTTTAGGATATGGTAAAAATAGATTTTCTTTTAATGTTAAAGGCGGCAGATGTGAAGCATGTTGGGGAGATGGTGTTAAGAGAATAGAAATGCACTTCTTACCTGATGTTTATGTGCCTTGTGAAGTGTGTCATGGTAAGAGATATAATAGTGAAACATTGGCTATTAAATATAAAGATAAGAATATTGCTGATGTTTTGAATATGCGTGTTAGTGAAGCGTTAGAATTCTTCGATAATGTTCCTAAAATTAAACATAAATTACAGGTTCTTAGTGATGTTGGCCTTGATTATATTAAGCTGGGTCAAAGTGCTACGACATTATCTGGCGGTGAAGCTGGTAGAATCAAACTTGCTAAAGAACTTCAAAAGCGACCTACTGGTAAAAGTTTATTTATTCTTGATGAGCCTACAACAGGATTACATACTGATGATATTAAGAAATTACTTGTTATTTTAAATAGAATAGTAGATAATGGCGATACGGTCATTGTTATTGAGCATAATTTAGATATTATTAAAGTAGCAGATTATATCATTGATTTGGGCCCTGATGGTGGAGATTATGGTGGTGAGATTGTTGCTACTGGTACACCTGAAGAAGTGGCTAAAAACAAAAATAGTTATACTGGGCAATATTTAAAAAAGATATTAGTGTAATAATGTCTTTTTTTTTACATAATATTTATTGAAAAGAGGTTTTTATGGATAAAATTGATGTGATAAAGAATATTGCTAAAAGAACTGGTGGAGATATATATTTGGGTGTTGTTGGGGCTGTTAGAACGGGCAAATCCACTTTTATAAGAAGATTTATGGAAAGAATAGTTGTTCCTAATATTGATGATGAGTATGAGAAGAAACGAACATTAGATGAACTTCCACAGGCTGCTGCTGGCAAAACTATTATGACTATGGAACCAAAATTTGTTCCTGCCACTCCTGCTAAAATAACCATTGATGATTTTACTGCTAATATTAAAATGATTGATTGTGTCGGATATGTTATTGATAATGCTAAAGGTGTGGATGATGAAAATGGTACTCGCTATGTTATGACTCCGTGGTACTCAGAACCTATTCCTTTTGTAGAAGCGGCAGAAATAGGTACTGAGAAAGTAATTCGTGATCATTCTACTATTGGAATTGTAGTAACTACTGATGGCTCTATTTCAGAATTTGATAGAAAAGATTATTTAAATGCAGAAGAACAAGTTATAAAAGAATTAGCTGAATTAGGAAAGCCATATATTGTTATATTAAACTCTTTACATCCTAATGATAAAGATACCATAGAATTATCTAATGAATTACATGATAGATATAATGTTCCTATTATTCCTACTAATGTGTTAGAGATGTCAGATAATGAAATGTATAGTATTTTAAGAGAGGCATTATATGAGTTCCCTGTGATGGAAGTTAAAGTAAATATTCCTGATTGGATAGCTATTTTAAACCCACAGCATTATTTAAAGAAATATTATATTGAAAAGATTAGAGAAAGTGTTAATCCAATTAATAAGATAAGAGATGTAGACAATATTTGTGATTGTTTTAAAGATTCTCCATATATTAGTAAAGCCTATTTGTCAGACGTTGATCCATCTTCTGGGGAGATAACAATTAATTTAGAGGATAGTCCTCAATTATATAACCAAGTTTTAAATGAAATTATTGGTACGGAAATTAATTCTAAAGTAGATTTATTGAGACTATTCCAGGAATTTAATGAAGCTAAAAACGAATATGACCAAATTAAAGTTGCATTAAAAACAGTCAAGCAAACAGGTTATGGTATTGCCGCTCCATCTCTATCAGATATGAAATTAGAAACTCCTGAGATTATCAAGCAAGGAAGTAGATATGGTATTAAACTTAAGGCGAAAGCTCCTTCTATTCATATGATTAAGGTCGATGTTGAATCCACTTTTGAACCGATTATTGGTAGTGAATTACAAAGTAAAGAATTAATTAATTATTTAACTAGTAATAAGGATGATAATGATATTTGGAAGAGTGAAATATTTGGTAGAAGTTTAGATGTTATTGTTCAAGAAGGTATACAAGCCAAACTTTCGATGATGCCTGAATCTCTACGATATAAACTTTGCCAGACATTAACCAAGATTATTAACAAAGGAAGTTCTACAATGATAGCAATAGTAATTTAGTTCTAGTAATAGAACTTTTTTATTTTTCACGCAAAGTTTACATTTTTTATACTTTTGTGTGCTAAAAGTATTGATTTTATTAATATTTTATGGTAATTTATATTTGTAAGCATAGAGTCATTGTGCTTAATAAGAAATCGGAGGTAATAAAATGACAAAAGCTAATTTAGTAGATTACATTGCTGAAAAAGCTGACCTAACTAAGGCTGATGCTAATAGAGCATTAGAAGCTATGTTAGAAGGTGTTCAAAAAGGATTAAAAAAAGAAGGTAAAGTTACTTTAGTAGGATTTGGTACTTTCACTGCTAAGAAAAGAGCAGCTAGAACAGGACGTAATCCAAGGACTGGTGAGGCTGTTAAAATTGCTGCTTCTGTTGTTCCAGGATTTAAAGCTGGAAGCAAATTAAAAGATGCTTTAAATTAAAAAAACTTCGTAATGAAGTTTTTTTAATTTATTTCTCTATGGATTGCTACAACTTTTCCTAGTATCATTTCATTTGATATGATATTGATATTCATTGTTGGATATTTAGGATTCATAGCCTGCAATATTATTCCTTTTTGATAACGATATAATCTTCTAATGGATAAAATATTAGGTTTAATTGCTATTATGATATCATCGCCATTTTTATATTCTTCTTGACGTTTAAAAAATATTTTGTCATTTTTTAAATAATATGGAGACATAGAGTCATCTAATACTTTCATAGTTAATTCTGATTTGTTAATTAATGATTCATAAGCAATGTTTTTATATGTATTTAGTAACTTTTCATCTTTTTCTTTTAAATAAATGTCATTTCTAGCCGATTTAACATAGTTACTTACAAATTTTTTTTCAATTAATTCTCTTTCTCCTTTGGATATTTCAATATCTTTTAGAATATCTGCATCAATATTAAATATTCTACAAATTTCAAAAAATATATCATATGGTACATTTAACATACAGGTTTCATATTTATGTAATGTTTGCCTGTTTTTTTTATGGCCTAAGGCTTTTGATAAATCTTCTAGAGAGTAATTATATTTAATTCTATTTTCTTTTATTATTTTAGCTACAAATGGCTGTAATTCATTGCTTACTAACTCTTTTTTTCCTGATCTCATATACTCCTCCTTATTTTACTTTCTTTGTTATATATATTGGTATAGTTCCTATAATACCTAATGTTATTTTTATCATATATCTGATTACTAAGGCAAATATTATCTGTGGTATTTCTTTGGTATATAGATATGCTATTACAATAAATATAATATTATCCAAAAATTCTGCTATTATAATAGAAAATATATTGCTAAGAATAATTTTATTTTTTATTCTTTTTAGCGAGTAATATAATCTTGATGAGATAAATATTGATACTAATAGCGATATTGTATTAGCTAAATATATTCTTATATTATATTCAAATATACTATCATACGATCTGTTTGAAAATTCGTTTAATTTTGATGGCTCTATTATTCCAGATAAGTTTAGAAAGCAACAACTAATTAATGATGATATAAAAACCAAAATTAATAAATTATTTACTTCTTCTTTTCCTCTATTTTGAGTAATAATATTGCCTACTATTACTAAGGAGATGGTTAATCCTATTCCTAGGGGAACTTCTGTATTTAAAATATCTATTTCTTGTCTTGATAAAAATGTTGATATAATTGTAGCTATTATAGAGTAACATAATAAACCATCTGTTTTATATTTTTTATATGCTATTAATATAAATGTGTAGCATAATAATATTTCTATTCCTAGAATAACAAAATTTGTCATAATTTCACTTCCGTTCTAGGATTGAGTATTTTTATTAATATTAGATTTATTCCTGTAATTATTAATCCTACTAAAAATGTTGTAACTCCCATAAAAATTGTGCTTGTTATTGGTAAGATGTTAATGTATATTATTAAATAAAATATTAATGTATATAGTAGTCCAGTTATAATATATATTAATATTGTATCTATATATATGTTATTTGATAATATTTTGATAAAATTAAATAATTTTATAACAACATATTGACTCAATAGCATTATCAATGGATAGAAAATTAATATTTTATAGTTATATTTAAATGTTCCTTCCATACTTATCGTTATTGATTCTGTTACTGCAGGAATATAATAATTTGTTAAATATATTAATATAGCTGAAGCAATATTTGTATATAAACATATTTTCAAAATGTTTTTCATTTCTTTTTTACCATTTCTAGATATTAAAATATAGATAATTGTAAAAATATTAATCATCGTTATAATATTTAGATTAATATTTAATGTAAATACATTAATGATTTTAAATGAAAAAATAAATGTTATTAAAGATGTAATTACCAGCGAGAAATATAAACCTCTAATATCATATAATTTATATAGACAAAAAATCGTTAATATTGACATTATTATTAGTGCTACAAATATTAATTCATTCATATGTATCTCCTTTTTATTCTTTATATAATTATAACATATTTTTTTAAGATACAAAAGTGTTTTTATTAAATCTCTTTAATTTTTTGATATAGATATTTTTTTTTGAATATTATTTGGTAAATTTTTGATATGTTTTAAAATATCATATTTACAATTATTATGATAGATTATTAAAATTTTATCTACTGTAAAGTTATAATAATATATGCTTCCAAGCATCAATTTAATTGAGTATAATTTCGTTTTTTGAGGATGAGTTCGGTAGTAATCTATGGCGGTTTTTTCATCCAGATACTTAGAATATAGAGTGGCATATTCTGGATTAATATTTATTTTTTCTTCATAGTATTCATCTGTTACTATTAATATTTTTTTTCTATTACTTTGAAATAATTCTCTTTGTGCATTTTGTTGCTTTTTTATACTTTTTTTATAATCCAATTTAGCTAAAAGATAGCTAATTATTATTTTAGGAATGTTTTTGTCTATTTTTATGGTATTTTTAATGATTGTTACTGAATTATTTAGATTAAAAGTAATAATGTTTTTTATATCATTAAATATTATTGTATGGATGTTTTCTAGTATTGGGCAAATAGTTTCATCCGTTGTGTTTTCATACATATATGGTACTAGTATAATATCACATTTATTTGTTAAGTTATTTATGTGACTCAAGTACTTATTATATACATTACATCTTAATTTATTTTTGATTATTTCGGGATACTTACTACTTAATACTACATTATATCCTAAATATTCAAAATAGTTTTTAATAAATTCTTTGTATTTACTATAAAACAAGTATCTAGGGATACCGATGGTTTTTATTTTCATAGTAAATTATATATAAAAAAAGAAAAACTATTCTTGTTCTAGTTCTTCTTCATCTACAATACTAAGATCTCCTAAATCATCTGTATCATCATCATAATCATCCATAGTGTCATAATTATCATCATTTTCTTCGTTGATATCTTCTTCTGTATCTTCAAATGACTCTGAATCATCACTTTCTTTATCTTCGTATAAATCATCCATAGTTATTTTAACAGAGTGATTTGCTTTTAAATCCCATTTCCCATCTGAAAGTAAAATAAATTCTTTAGATGTTGATAGTGATTGAAAAAAATCTGCTATTTTATTTTGATATTCTTGATCTGATAATGATAATAATGTACACACTTCTTTAAATAAATCTGCTGTGTTCATAGTAGTTTTGCTTTCTTCTAAAAACATTTTTGCTATTTTTGTATATGATAATAATTCTAATTCCTCTTTAGGCATTTTACTTAATTTCATTTTTCCTCCTTATATGATAATTCATACTCATAATCTTCATTTGTTTCTTCAATGAAATATTCTATATGAATGTAGTCTTTTTCTATAATTATATTTTTAGTAATTATATTAAATTCTATTGAAGTATTCATATCTTTAATATAATATTCAGATATTGTTTTTTTATTTACATTAAATTTTATTATTTGTTTAAAATCGTTATTTTCTCTTATAATATTTATTTTTTCTTTGTCTTTTATTACTGCTACTAATACATTATGTTCTTGATAAACAATTTTATTCCTTGTTATGGTAGCTGTAGTACTATGTTTATTGTTTTTATTCTTTTTTAAACCAATACAATATTTAATTTTTCTTTTAATACTTTTCCTCCTTAAAATTACCAATTGACATTATATCATAAGTTTATTGAAATTTAAACTTATATTTTTATTTTTTTTAGAAATAATATATTTAGATATGAAAAATGGTGAAAAATATGAAAAAATTAATAAAATTTTTTTTGGTATTGATTGTTATTTTTGTTATTTCTAATTTAGGATTGTATATATATTGTTTTATTACTCCTAAAATTAATATTAGTAGGAATCAGTCTTATTATTTGTATGATAATCAGGATAATCTTATTTTTAATAATTATAGTTGGGTTAGTTTGGATAATATTAGTGATGCTTTGATTAATGCAACATTGGCTTCTGAAGACAAAAATTTTTATAAGCATTGGGGGTTAGATTATTTTAGGATTATTAAAGCTTTCTTTAACAATATAAGGAATAGAAGTCTTTCAGAAGGGGCTTCTACTATTACACAACAATATGCTAGAAATCTTTATCTTGGTTATGAAAAAACGTGGAAAAGAAAACTAGAAGAAGCACTTCTTGCTATTGAATTGGAAGTGCATTATTCAAAAAAAGAAATCTTAGAAGGATATCTTAACACAATTAATTATGGTGGAGTATATGGTATTGAAAATGCTTCTAAGTATTATTTTAATAAGAGTGCTTCTGATTTAACTTTAGCAGAGGCTTCAATGTTAGCAGGTATTCCACAATCACCAAAAAATAATTCTCCATTATATAACGAGAAACGCGCTTTAAATAGACAAGCTATTGTTTTAGAATTGATGAAAAAAAACAAGTATATTTCAGATACTGATATACAAAATGTATTAAGTTCTTCTCTTACTTATGAGCAGGCAAATCAAGAAATAATTACTTCTGGTATGTTGTATTTTAAAGATGCTGTTTTAGATGAACTTTCTACAATAAATTCAATTCCTAATTCTTTACTTAAAACAGGAGGGATTAAGATATATACTACTTTGGATACAAATGTGCAAAGTATACTAGAAGATTCTAAAAATAAATATATGAATGAAGAATCAAATTTACAAATAGGAGCTATGATGTTAAATCCTAATAATGGGGAAGTGTTAGCTATTTTAGGTGGATACGATTATAATAAGAGTCAATTTAATAGGGCTACATCTGCTAAAAGACAGGTTGGTTCTACTATGAAACCATTATTATATTATTCTGCTTTAGAAAGTGGCTTTACTGCTTCTTCTTCATTTACTAGTCAGTTAACTTCTTTTAAATTTTCTAATGACAAAACTTATTCTCCTAAAAATTATAATGATAAATATGCTGAAGGACCTATTTCTATGGGAACTGCTATTGCTTATTCAGATAATATATATGCTGTTAAAACTCATCTTTTTTTAGGAGAAGATATGTTGGTTTCTATGGCAAACAGATTAGGTATTACAAGTAAATTAGATGCTATTCCGTCTTTGGCTTTGGGTACTGAAGAAATAAGTATTAGGGAAATGGTTAGTGCTTATGCATCTTTTGCTAATTTAGGTTATCATATAAACTCTCATTTTATAAAAAAAATAGAGGATTTTAATGGCAATCTTCTATATGAATATAAAGGTGAAAAACAACATATTTTAAATGAAAGTTTAGTATATATATTAAATGAGATGTTGACATATACTTATGATAAAGACTTTATCAATTACAATTATCCAACGTTAATAAGTTTATTACCTAAAATTACACACAAATATTCTATTAAGACAGGAACTACAAATACAGATAATTTGATTATTGGTTACAATAAAGAGTTTGTTTTAGGTATTTGGACAGGATATGATGATAATGCTAGAATTACTGGGGAAGAATCTGGTATTCAGAAAGATATTTGGATAGATACTGTAGAACAATATATGAAAGATAAGAAGAATGAATGGTATACGATTCCTAATAATGTAATAGGTGTATTGGTAGATCCTTTAACTGGTTATATTGCTAACGATGATACTAAGAATCCTAAAATGTTTTATTATATAAAAGGAACTGAACCAAAAAATAATAGTAGTTATGATTTAGATTATGTTTTTAAAGAAGAAAATATTATATTAGAATAAAAAAATAGTTTAGGAAAACTATTTTTTAATTGTTATTATTATACAATATTCATTTTCATTATTATATTCTTTATACATAATATTAGGATTATTTAAATTATTTATTGCATTCTTAACTGTATCTATTGGTGATAATTCAATAGTTGGTAGAGGATTTATTGTTGTTTCTGTTAAAATGTTATTATTTTGTATATCTTGTGATATACTTGGTTCTGTTAGTTCAATATTATCTACTTCTGGGGGTGCTATTGGATTAGTAAATAGAGGTGTTTCTAATGTTGGTTGTGAAGTAGTATCTATAGAAAGGTTATTGATTTGTGGTATTCCAATAGATTCTTGATTATTATATAAAGGTTGTGTTAATACTGGTTCATTATCAATATTAATTTCAAAACCTCTATTATTGTTTGGTATTGACGTTTGTAAACCTTGTCCTATAAATGTGTTGTTTTCTTCTGGATGATTTATGTTAGATTGTGGTGTACTAATATCTACATTTTCTTGTATTTGTACGTTTGAATTAATAGGACTATCTATAGTACTGATTGTTGGTTCTTGATTTAAAGTATTCAATGGCACTGTAGTTGTATCGTTATTGAATGATATTTCGTTATTAAATTGTTGATTAGTGTCTATCGGTGAATTATTAAACATAATTGTATCATTACTTAAATTGTTATTTATATTTGAATTGGAATTATCCATTTGTGGAAAGAAATTTCCCATACTTAAATTATTATTCATTTTTTCTTCTCCTTTTTCCTTTATTTCTGGTTCCATATCATTAAATGTATTAGAATCTGTGTTATCTATATCTATACTATTTAAGATGTTTTTAATATTTTCTTTTGAATTTTTTTTGTTGATTATTTCTTCTGTTTCTTTAACAGATAGTTTTTTTTCTATAATTTGATTTAATAATTGATTTTGTTCTTCTTCATTTAATTTTAATAATGTTCTTCCGTGGTGCTCCGATATTTTACCATTAAGTATAGCTTCTTTTGCTTCACTACTTAGATTTAATAATCTCATTTTATTCGATATAACTGATTGAGATTTACCAATTTTTTTTGATAATTCTTCTTGATTAATATTTTTTATTGATAGTATTTCTTTAAAAGCTTCAGCTTCCTCAATTGGATTTAGATTTTTCCTTTGAATATTTTCTATTAAAGCTAATTCTCTAACTTCATTATCAGATAGGTTTTTAACTAATACTGGGACTTCTTTTAATCCTAGCATCTTTGCTGCTCTATATCTTCTTTCTCCTGCTATAATTTCATATCCAGAGGTTATTTTTCTTACTAACAATGGATTTAATATACCATAGTTTTTAATAGATACAGCTAATTCTTTTATCGATTCTTCGTTAAATACTTTTCTTGGCTGACTTTTATTTGGTAAAATATCATTAATATCTACTTTAATGATATTTTGGTCTGTTGGCAAAAAAAACACCTCCCTTATTCTTTTTTATTCTTATCTATTATAAGAATACACTATTTTTTTATTTTTTTCAAGAAAATAAAAAAAATATAGTAATTTTACTATATTTCTTTCTTTATTATTATTGAATATTTTCTTGGATATATCTTGGGTGTGGATTTTTCTTTTTGTATTTTTATAATACTTCTATTCCCAGAATTTGTTGGTAATTCAAATTTTTTAATAGAGATCTCCTTTAAATATAGTTTTTTATAATAATTATCTATATTTTGCATTTCTTCTTCTAAATGGCCTTTTAATCCTATAAAATAGCCTTTTATTTTGAGCAACGGGATAGAATACTCTAATAAATGTTTTAGTGGTGCTACAGCACGTGATACTACTACGTCATATACTTCTCTTGTATTAGTACTATATTCTTCTATTCTTTGATTTATAATATTTATATTATCTAATTCTAGTTTGTCTTTTATTAAATTAAGAAAATCACATTTCTTTTTTGTGGCATCAATTAAATCTATTTTTATATTAGGAAAAACTATTTTTAGGATCATTCCTGGAAATCCAGCACCTGTGCCAATATCGCAGAAATATTGATTATAAATATCTATACTTTTTATTATTGTTAATGAATCATAAAAATGCTTTAAATAGATATCTTCATCTTCTGTAATTGATGTTAAATTGTATTTTTTATTTTCTTCCTGAAGTAATTTTTTATATATTTCTAATTCTTCTAATTGTTTTTGCGTTAATTTTATTCCTAATTTTTCTACTTCTGTTTTAAATTCTTCTTTATTCATTATAATATTTCCTTAAATATATAGTTAATATTGATATATCAGATGGATTAACTCCACTTATACGAAGTGCTTGCCCTATAGAAGTTGGCCTTACTTTTTCTAATTTTTGTCGTGCTTCTGAAGCTAGATTCTGAATTTTACTATAATCAATATCTTTTGGTATTTCTTTTTTTTCATATTTTAGCATTTTTTCTGCTTCATTATTTACTTTATCTATATATCCAGCATATTTTATTTGTATTTCTACTTGTTTTAATATAGATAAGTTATTATTATTATAAAAATTGTTTTCTATTAGTTTTTCTATTGTTATTTCTGGTCTTTTTAATAGATTTAATAGGGTAATAGAATCTTTTATGATTGGACTATTTAAGTTGGATAATACTTCATTATTTTCTTTTGTGGGATTTATCTTTGTTTCACTTAGTTCTTTTTTTATTTCTTCTATTATTTCTTTTTTGTTTTTAAATTTTTGATATCTTTCTTCATTAATTAGTCCTACTTTATATCCATAATCTGTAAGTCTTAAATCAGCATTGTCATGTCTTAATAGTAATCTATATTCTGCACGAGATGTTAGCATTCTATATGGTTCATTAGTTCCCTTGGTTACTAAATCGTCTATTAATACTCCTATATATGCTTCATTTCTTTTTAATATTAATGGGGTTTTATTATCTAGTGATAATGAAGCATTAATACCTGCGATTATTCCTTGACATGCTGCTTCTTCATATCCACTTGTTCCGTTTATTTGACCAGCTGTATACAATGATTTAATTACTTTTGTTTCTAGACTTTGTGTTACATTCAGTGGATTAATTGCATCATATTCAATAGCATAAGCATATTTATTTATTTTAGCATTCTCTAATCCTGGTAGGGAATGAACCATTAATTCTTGAATGTCTTTTGGCATACTTGTAGAAAATCCTTGGATATATATATCATCATAGTGGATACTTTCTGGTTCTAGAAATAATTGATGTCTTTCTTTGTCTTGAAAGCGCATTATTTTATCTTCTATTGAAGGACAATACCTAGGACCAATTCCTAATTTTTCACTTATTCCTCCATACATGCTAGATCTATTTATATTATCTTTAATTATTTTATGAGTTTCTGGGGTTGTATAAATTAGGTGACAAGGTAATTGTTTTTTTGTATCGTATATTAGATCTTCTTCAGTATTAAATGAGTAACAAGTGTCATCACCATTTTCTATCGATGTTTTAGAAAAGTCTATGGTTGATTTTTCTATTCTTGGTGGTGTTCCTGTTTTTAATCTTTGTATTTCAAAACCATATTCTTTTAACTTATTACTTAAATTATTACTTCTTTTTTCTCCATGAGGACCCTCTGGTGTTCTAGTATTTCCTATTAGGATATCAGCTTTTAAGTATGTTCCTGTTGTTAATATTACTTTTTTAGATTCTATTTTTTCTCCATTTTCTAAAATAATACCATGTACTTCGTTATCTATAATTATTAAGTCCTCTACTGTTCCTTCTTTTATTTCTAAATTTTTAGTACTATTAAGTAATTCAACCATTACTTTTGGATATTCTATTTTATCCACTTGGGCTCTTAAGGATCTTACTGCAGGTCCTTTGGCAGAATTTAACATTTTCATTTGAAGAAATGTTTTATCAGCAATTCTTCCCATAATGCCTCCCAGGGCATCTATTTCACGGACAATAATTCCTTTTGCAGAACCTCCTATAGAGGGATTACAAGGTAGTGTAGCAATATTATTTAGAGAGATTGTTAATAATAATGTTTCTTTACCCATAGTTGCACATGCATATGCTGCTTCACAACCTGCATGTCCTGCTCCTACAACAATAATGTCATAAGTTTTCATATGATCACTTCTTTTCTATTTACCTAAACAAAATCTTTGAAATAATTCGTCTAATAATTCTTCTGTATAGGTTGCTCCAATTATTTCTCCTAGTTTGTTCCAACATTCTTTTAAATCTATTTCTATAATATCTATTGGAACTTCTTTAGATATATTATTTAATACTTCTTCTAATTTATTATTAGCCTCACTTAGTAAAGCTATACTTCTTGCACTACTTAAATATGTCATATCTCTTGTTTTTATTTCTTCTAGGTTAAATAATTCTTTTATTCTATTTGTTAATTTATCTATACCAAGATTTTCTTTAATACTTATCTCTATGGTATCTAACTTTTCTTTATTTAATTTATTTGGTAAATCTGTTTTATTTATTAGAACGATATGTTTCTTATCTTTTATTAAATCTAGTAGATATTTATCTTCACTAGATAATTCTTTTGAATTATCTAAAATTAAAATAATTAAATCACATTTAGAAATAATTTCTTTACTTTTTTCTATACCAAGAGATTCTACTAAATCATTTGTTTCACGAATACCTGCTGTATCAATGAAATTTAATATTATTCCATCTAATGTAATCGATCCAGTTACGATATCTCTGGTTGTTCCTTCTATATCTGTAACAATTGCTTTATCTTCTCCTAATAATTTATTAAGTAGACTACTTTTTCCGACGTTAGGTTTTCCTATTATTCCTACATCTATTCCATTATTGATTATTTTACCTGTATCTGAATCAGATAAAATTGTTTCAATTTCTTCTTTTATTTTTTTAACTTTTGGTAATATTTCTTCATTTGTTACAACATTAATATCTTCATATTCTGGATAATCAATGTTTACTTCAATATTACTTATTATTTTAATTAATTCTTCTCTTAATACTTCTATTTTATTAGATACACTACCAGTAAGACCTGATATTGATAATTTGCGAGATACTTCTGTTTTTGAATCTATTAAATTCATAACACTTTCAGCTTCAATTAAATCTATTCTTCCGTTTAAAAAAGCTCTTTTTGTAAATTCTCCTGGTTCTGCTAGGCGGGCACCATTTTTTAATACTAACTCTAGTACTTTATTAGTAGTAGCATATCCTCCATGACAATTTATTTCTATTATATCTTCAGTAGTAAATGTTTTGGGACTTCTCATAATGCTTACTAATACTTCATCTATTATCTCATTATTAGAAATGATATGTCCATAATGAATAGTATGACTTTTAGCATTAGTTAAATTATGAGAAAATATCTTATTTATAATATTAATACTTTCAGAACCACTGACTCTTATTATAGAAATTGCTCCAACCGAACTAGAAGTTGAAATTGCTGCTATAGTATCATCCATATTTACCCGTCCTTTCGTTTGTTAATTCTATCATTTTTAGGTGTTTTAGTCAATATTTTTAAGATAATAGAAAAAGAAGACTATTTATCTTCTTTTGGCTTAATTACAACACATCTATTAGGTTCAGTTCCAGTAGACTCTGTATAAACATATTTATCATCAGATAGAATACTATGGATTATTCTTCTCTCATAAGAGTTCATACTATCCATTTTAACTTCTATTCCTGTTTTAGCTACTTCTTTTGCTGTTTTTTTGGCTAACCATTCAATATTTTTAACTCTTTTTTCTTTATAGTTTTCAACATCTAAGATTAATGGAATATTTTGATTTGTTTCTTTATATAGTATTTGTCTGATTATTGTTTGAAGTGCTCCAATTGTAGAACCTTTTCTTCCAATTAATACAGCATTGTGATCTGAGAATATTTTAATTGTAATATTTTGTTCTCTTCTTCTAACTTCTAAGTTACATTCTAAATTCATCAATTTTAATATTTCATTAATTTTTTCTTTAGCGTAATCTACAATATCATTATAATTAATAACTTCAATTTTAACTATTTTTTTTAATAAAGTGTTTTTTTCTTCTAAAATATTAATAATTAGATTGTCTTCACTTACTTTTTCTGAGTCTAAGGCATTTTTTAATGCTTCTTCATAATTTTTTCCTTCATATCCTGTTTTTTTCATCTTGTTTCCTTCTTTCTTTCAACTAGTTTGTTTTGAATTATAGTGAATAAACTTGATGTTACCCAATACATACCTATAGCTGTAGACATTGTAAATGATGCATAGGTAATAATTGCTAGCATAAAGTATAAACTGTATTTCATATTTGCCATCTGTCCAGATTGGTCTTTCATAGTCTTTTTAAATGAGAAATATGTTGCTACAAATATTAATACTACTAAAATAATATAATAATATTTACCATGCATTATTCCTACCCAAGGAGTTGTACCTAGACTTAATCCAAATAATTTTCCTTCAAAAATAGCTGGTGTTCTATTAATTGCTTCATAGAAAGCTATTAATAAAGGTAATTGGATAAAGGCTAGTAGACAACCAGATACTGGATTAATTTTATATTTTTGATAAATTAACATCATTTCTTGAGCTTTCTTTTGTTGATCTTCTTGACTTGTTTTATTTTCATATTTCTTTTCTAATTTATCAAGTTCTGGTTTTGCTTCTTTTAATATTTCTGATTGCATAGCTGTTTTCTTTGTAAATGGATATAGTATTAATCTTATTAAAATACAAGATACTATAACTGCTAATCCATAATTATGAAGTAATTTTCCTATTTGAATTATTACCCATGCTAATGGTTTAACGAAAAGGCTTGTCCATAATCCTTCATAATTACCTATAGCACTGAATTTTTCACATTTAGGTAATTTTGTTACATCAATATTATTTTCAGTGTATATTTTAATTGTATTTTTGTGTGTTGGCTGACAAATAATATTTTCTGTAATTGCTTGTCCTGTTAATTCATTTCTTACTATTTTGTTATCTTCACCTTTTAGATACTTTGTACATCCTGTTAGAGATACTAATAGGATTAATACAATAATTAATTTAAATTTTTTCTTCATTTGCTCCTACTTTCTTGAAATTATTTATTAACTCCATAGCTAGTGTTTGATAATCTATTTCTATGGCGTCTTTCTTAAGTATTATAACATAATTATAATTATTTTGTATACTATTTTCATTATTATATATGATACTTTTAATTCTTCTTTTATATTTATTTCTTAAAACAGCAGAACCAAATTTTTTAGGAATAGAGATTCCATATTTAGTATTATCAGATTTTATATAATAGATATTAAAATATTTATTATGAATACATTGTCCTTTTTGAATAATTTGTGTGTATTCTTCACTTGATTTTATTATTTTTTCTTTATTCATATGTTACCTCATAAACAAAAAACCACTACGTAGTGGTATTATGCACATAATTTTTTTCTTTTTTTATTTCTTCTATTTTGTAAAACTTTTCCCTTTACTCTTGCAAAAAATCCATGTTTTTTAGCTTTCTTTCTATTATTTGGTTGATAAGTTCTTTTCATAGTATTACACCTCCAAAAAATCTTCTTTATTATAATAGTTAATTAATTTTATGTCAATGATTTTTTAGTTATTTATAAAAAATACTTCTATCAACAGATATTGTTTATAAAGATATATTGAATTATATTGATTTTATTCTCTATCAACAGGTATCGACAATTATGAACATGTTTTATGTATTGTTTATATAGTTATGAACAATTTATCAACAATGTTATATTTTTAATAAAAAACTGTTGATAACTATTTCAAAGCCTTATAAAATATGGTATAATTATGTTGAAAAAATGTTGATAACTTGTTTGTATCTTTGTTGATGGAAAAAATAGTACTAGACAAAAATAAACAATATGTTAAAATATATCTTAAATGGAAGTAGGTGGTTTTGGAATGAATAACGAAGAATTGTGGAAAAGATTTTTAGATAACATTCAGGAACAAATGGCACCATTTTCTTTTGATACTTGGTTTAAAGATACTAAGTTATATTCTTTAGATAATGATGTAGCTACAGTTATTGTTCCATTTCAATTAGTAAAAAAACATCTAGAAGAAAACTTCCTAATTATGATGAACGAAACTATGAATAACCTTATTGGTACTAATGTATCATTTAATTTTATTTTAGAAACTGAAATTCCTCTAGAATCTATTATTAGTACTAGATACTCTGATGAAGAATTTAGAGAAAATAATAGTAATAATTATGAAGATACTAATTTAAATAGTGAATATACATTTGATACTTTTGTAGTAGGAGATTCTAATAGATTTGCTTATACAGCATCCCGTGCTGTTGCAGAAAGTCCTAGTAAAGGATATAATCCATTATTTTTATATGGAGAAAGTGGTGTTGGTAAAACACACTTAATGCATGCTATTGGTAACTATATATATAGTAATTCTAATAAGAAAGTATTGTATGTACCTTCAGACAAGTTTGTTGATGACTATACAAGAATATTTAGATATAATGACAAGAATAACTTTGAAAAGATAGATAACTTTAAAAATAAATATCGTAATGTTGATGTATTAATTATTGATGATATTCAATTTTTAGGTAATGCTAGTAAAGGTCAAGAAGAATTTTTCCATACATTTAATGAATTACAGAGTATGAATAAACAAATAATTATTGCTTCAGATAGAGCAGTTAATGATTTGAAGAGTGTTGAAAATAGATTAATTACTAGATTTAATGGTGGATTATCTGCTAATATACAGACACCTGACTATGATTTAAGGGTTAGTGTTATTAAGAATATGCTTAAATTTAATGATGCTGCTAGTGATGTACCTAATGAAGTTATTGAATATATAGCTAATAATTTTGATTCTGATATCCGTACTTTAAGAGGTGCTATGACTAGAGTACTTGCTTATTCTACTATGTTTAGTAGAGGTAAAGTTACTTTAGACTTAGCAGTTGAGGCTTTAAAAGATTCTCTTAAGGAGAAGAGTTATTATAAGAATGATGTTCAAAGAATTCAAAAAGCAGTATGTAGCTATTACAAAGTAAGTATTGAAGATATGAAGGGAAAGAATAGAAATAATTCTGTTAATTTTCCTAGACAAGTAGCTATTTACTTATGTAGAACATTAACTTCGGAATCTTTTCCTAAAATAGGATCATATTTTGGAGGAAGAAATCATTCTACTATAATAAGTGCATGTAATAAAATAGAAAAAGAATTAGCTAAAAATGATAAATTACAGAATGTTATTAAAGATTTAAAAAATAATTTATCATATTAATTGTTGATGAGTGTTTATTATATCAACAGATAATGTTTATGGGAAATTGGTTGAAATTAAAGGGTATTTTTGAGTTATCAACAGTTTCAACTTTATAATAATAATAAATATATTATAAAAAGAAAGGTGTGATAAAATGAAATTTATTATTAAAAAAAATATTTTATTCGATGCTTTAGTAAATACTTCTAAAGCAATATCTCAAAAGAATTTAATTCCTATTCTAACTGGTATTAAATTTGATTTAAAGAAAGATGGTTTATATTTATATGCTAGTGATTCTGATATATCTATAAGAAGTTATATTCCTAAAGATGATATAGTAGAAATTATAGAAACAGGTAGTGTTGTTATAGGTGGTAAATATATTGTTGAGATAGTTAGAAAGTTACCTGATTCTGATATAGTTATTGAAGTACTTGATGGATATAATATGATAGTTAGTACTAAGGGAACAGAATTTAATTTAAATGGTATTAATCCAAGTGAATTTCCTAATTTATCTTTTGAGGAAAGTAAGAATCCTATTATTATAAGTCCTATTGTATTTAAAAACATTATTAATCAAACTTCTTTTGCTACTTCTATGTCTGAAACTAGACCATTACTTACGGGTATTAATTTAAAACTTAAAGAGGATGATTTAGAAGTAATAGCTACTGATAGTTATAGATTAGCTAAGAAGAATATTAAATTAGATGATAAATATGAAAATGATTTTGATATAGTAATACCTGCTAAAAATTTGATTGAATTAGTTAAGATAGCGGATGATGATAAAGAAAAGATATATTTTCATGTATTTAATAATAAAGTATTATTTAAATATAAAAATATTTTATTCTTATCAAGGTTAATCAGTGGTACTTATCCTGTATCATCTGATATTATTCCTAAAGAATTTAATGTAGTTGTTTCTGTTAAGTATGAAGAATTATTTAATATGATAGATCGTGCTTCTTTACTTACTTCTGATAGAGATAAGAATATTATTAGATTAGAATTAGGTAATAAAGAATTAACAATATCTTCAAATAGCCCTGAAATAGGAAAAGTTGAAGAAAAAACAAATGTTCTTTCTGATTCTGAAATATCAATTTCATTTAGTTCTAAGTTTATGTTAGAAGCTATTAAGAGTTTTAATGCAGAAGAAATAGAAATATGTATGAATAATGATAACAGTCCAATTATTATTAGGAGTCCTAAGGATGAATCATTAATTCAATTAGTTTTACCAATAAAGACTTATTAGTCTTTATTTTTTTGTCTATATTTTGTAAATAAAAATAATAATCCTCCTATTGAAAATGATGTAGTAGAAGATAATAATTTACCAGAATGGGCTAATTATTTGTTAAGTCAAAATATAACAAGTATTGAATATACTGATGGATATGTATTAGAAGATATGAGTTGTAGGGAACCTAAAAAATTAAATATCCAAGATTT
>JAEEGL016951924.1_pt1 | contig 32098 bp, 26 predicted proteins | sample 9134231 | NCBI WGS metagenome assembly JAEEGL01 (sample SAMN16246548, study PRJNA631951) | gut metagenome | biome: gut microbiome; feature: rumen; material: fiber-attached | host: Bos | place: Iran: Karaj | collected 2018-10 | reverse complement strand
TCTCGATCACGGCCTTTGCCATGATGTGAGCAAGAGAGTGACGGTACACCTTCAATACTTCTTCTTTTTCCATTGTAAAAACCTCCTCCAGAGTTTTATGCACAGAACCGCTGTGCAGAGTATTCGAGCATTGTATCAAAATAATAATGATATTTCCACTTAAACGGTTTTCGTAAACCCCAACAAAAAAGGGACCATGAAGGTCCCCTTCTCGCTCTTTTCGAAAACAATTACTTGATCAATCCCTCGAAAAACGCCTTCGGCTTGAATCCCAGAGACTGCTCTACGACCTGTCCGCCCTTGAATAAAAGCACTGTCGGGATGCTCTGGATGTTGTATTCCATCGCGAGCTCCTCTTCGTCGTCGACGTTGACCTTGCCTACCTTGACCTTGCCTTCGTATTCATCGGCAAGCTCTGCGATGATGGGGCCCAGCATCTTGCAGGGGCCGCACCAGGATGCCCAGAAATCAACCAGTACGGGGATCTCCGACTCTAATACCTCGGTCTTGAAGTTATCTGATGTAAGAATTAATTCTGCCATAATTTTGCACTCCTTTCGTGTTGAATTCATCTTATACCATCAGTATAGTTGGTACGGAAAACTTATCAAGTACGCAGAATTAACTCATCAGGTAAGGATTTTATTACTATGGCGAAAACAAAAACAGACAAAGACATGCTCTGCGAGAGCATTACAGGCCGGGGGTGCGGCTTAAAGAAGATATTGGGCGTCATCGGCGGCAAGTGGAAGATATTGATCCTCTGCTACATCGATGCCAAGGAGATCGGCCGTTTCGGCGAGATGAGAAGGACCATTTACGGCATTACGAACACGATGCTCGCATCTTCCTTAAAGGAAATGGAAGCTGACGGCCTGGTCGAGCGCCACCTCTACGACGAGATGCCTGTCAGGGTCGAATACACCCTTACAAAGAAGGCGAAAACCCTTATTCCAATACTTCTCGAGCTCAAACAGTGGGGCGAGTACAATCTTTGATGCCAATAAAATATATAAAGAAAATTGATTTTTAACCCAAAATAATCAGCAAAAGTAACCTTAAATTTTTTAAGTTCGATTAAGTTTTCATCCGTATAATCATCACAGCTATAAATATGCGAGGTAAGAAACATGGCAAGAAGGAAAAAGATTAAGAAATCAACTATCGTAAAGATCGTTGTCATCAGCACGGTGCTGGTAGCCGCTGCAACAGCGGGTATCATCTACCTGAGAAGATACGTCTCGACCAAGTTCGCCGATACCAAGACGGAATACTTATCTGCTCAGGCAAGCGTTTCCGATCTTTCAACAAGAGTCTCCGGAACGGGTTCGCTCGTTGATACCGACACAGAGGAATTTGAGGTTCCCGATAACGTCGACATCGATGACGTGGTCGTTGAGGTGGGCGACAAGGTCACTGAAGGCCAGCTGCTCGCCAAAGTCAACACGAATTCCGTTCTTGCGGCTATGTACGAAGTCCAGCACAAGATGGACGAGATCGACAAGAAGCTTCAGGACGCTTCCGAAGAGAAGGCGGCAACGACTATCAAGTCAACGGTCAACGGCCGCGTAAAGGCTGTTTACGTCAAAAAGAATTCCAACGTTATCAAGACCATGACCGAGCACAACGCGCTTATCATCATCTCCCTTGACGGCTACATGTCTGTTGAGGTTGAAGCAAAGGACCTCAAGGCCGGCAAGAAAGTCAACGTTACGGTCAAGGGCAAGGTCTACAGCGGCAAGGTCAAGTCCGTTACCAATGACAAGGCTAAGATCCTCATCACGGACAACGGTCCTTCTTTGGGCGCTGAGGCTACAGTAACTTCAACTGACGGAAAGACCTCTTACGGCAGCGGCAAGCTCGAAGTCAATTCACCCCTCTCCGTAGTCTCTTACGCAGGCAAGGTCACAACGGTCTATGTAAAGAGCAACCAGAAGATCAAGAAGGGCAAGACGCTCCTCAAGCTTACAAGCACTTCTTACACCGCTACATACGACAAGCTCATGAAAGAGCGCAACGACCTCGCAGAAGACCTCGCTGACCTCCTCAAGATCTACAACGACGGAGCGATCCTCGCTCAGCTCTCCGGAACGATCAAGCAGGTTCCTTCAACCGAGGATTCTGAGGCTACGACCAGTTCGTCCACCACTTCTTCAAACTCCGGCTATTACGGCTCAAACTCAAATACAACCACAACCACAACCACGACCGAGAAGAGCACTTCTTTCGAGATCTGCCCCGACAAGAAGATGACCGTTGAGGTCTCTGTCGACGAGACGGACATCCTCTCGATCTCCAAGGGCCAGTCCGCGGATGTTACGATCGATTCGCTCGAAAAGACATTCACCGGAACAATCACAGACATCGACAAGTCAGGCACTACATCTGACGGCTCCGTCGGATACACGGCCGAGATCACGATCGACAAGGCTGACGGTATGCTTGCCGGAATGTCCGCATCGGTCCTCATCGCGGTAACAGAATACAAGAATTCGATCATCATCCCTCTTGAAGCCCTCAACAACACCGGTTCATCTTATTTCGTATACACGACATACGATGAAGAGACAGGCACTCCCGGCGGAATGGTCGAGGTCAAAGTCGGAATCCAGAACGATGCGTATGCTCAGATAACCGAAGGCCTTAAGGAAGGAGACACGGTCTGGTACAAGAAGGCCGAGGAGAATCCTTTCGAGAGATACATGAACAGGTCCGGAAACAGATCGGGCAACAACAGGTACGGCAACGGCAACGGCAACTACAGGCCGCAGGGCGGCGGTAACTACAGACCTCAGGGCGGCTATAACAGGACCGGTTCCGGCGGAACGGGCAACCGTACCAGAAGAAACTCTTCCTTAATCTGATGCAGGAGGCAGACTTAAATGATAACCATGAAAGATATCTGCAAGACCTACCGCATCGGTACTGAGGTAGTTCATGCATTGGATCATGCGACTCTCGAAGTCAACGATGGTGAATTCGTAAGCATCATCGGCCCTTCGGGAAGCGGCAAATCAACACTGATGAACATAATCGGATGTCTCGATATCGCTGATTCCGGCGAGTATCTGCTCGACGGCATCCCGATCGAGGATTATTCCGAGAATGAACTCGCGACCGTCCGCAACAAGAAGATTGGCTTTGTTTTCCAGAGCTTCAATCTTATCAACAAGCTGACAGCCGCGGAGAATGTTGAGCTTCCGCTCATCTATCAGAAGCTCAAGAAGTCAGAGCGCAAAGCACGTGTCAAGGCCGCTCTCGAGAAGGTTGACCTGGTCAAGCGCGCCGAGCACTTCCCTACCGAGCTTTCGGGCGGACAGCAGCAGCGTGTGGCCATCGCAAGAGCGATCGCGACACAGCCTTCCCTCATTCTCGCGGACGAGCCCACGGGCAACCTCGACTCGAAAACGAGTAAAGAGATCATGGACATCTTCCACGACCTCAACGCACAGGGCAACACGATAGTCTTGATAACCCACGACAGAAATGTCGCAATGCAGGCAAAGAGAGCCATCAACATTCTTGACGGCAGAGTAACGGAGGCGACGGATGATTCAATCATTTAAAATGGCGCTGAAATCCATCAGCGGAAACAAAATGAGATCGTTCCTCACGATGCTCGGTATCATCATCGGAGTCATGGCTCTGGTCATCTTAGTCAGCCTTGTTAACGGCACGACAAGTTCCGTAACCGATACCATCAACAAACTGGGAAGCAACATGGTAGGCGTCACGGTCTCAAACGACTACGGCAACCCTGTTCGAAAAGAAGATCTTGACGAATGGGTAAAGCGTCCTAACATCGGTGCCGCAGCTCCTGTTGCCTCCGGTTCCATGACAGGCAAATACAACAGCACATCAAAGAGCGTAACCGTTTACGGTACGACCGAGCAGTATTTCACCATCAGGAAGATGGATCTCTCGATCGGACGTTTCCTCAAAGCTTCCGACTACGACAACCACACCAATGTCTGCGTAGTCAACGCGGCTCTGGCAGAGAAGCTCATCGGCTACACCAGCTGCCTCAACGAGGAGATATCCCTCAACGGTACCAAGTTCAAGATCGTCGGTGTTCTCGAGGAGAACAAAGACGCATCTGCTCTCGCTTCGATCATGGGCGGCGGAAGCCTTGAAGCTTACATTCCTTATTCAAGCCATGTAAGACTTTCGACCGACACATCGAACTACGTCACTTCGTTCTACATGTCGGCTGCTGAAGGCGCCACAACGGAATCAGTAAAGAACGCGATCAACCAGATCATGCTCGAGAGATTCAACTACGATGAGGACGCATTCAACGTATCGTCCACCGACACGCTCGAGGACGCAATGGGCAACATCACCGCGATCCTTTCGATCCTCTTGGGCGGCATCGCAGGCATCTCGCTCGTCGTAGGCGGTATCGGAATCATGAACATCATGCTCGTTACCGTTACCGAGAGAACAAGAGAGATCGGTATCCGTAAGGCCATCGGTGCATCCAGAGGAGCTATCCTCAGGCAGTTCCTCATCGAAGCCGTCGTTCTCTGCATGATAGGGTGCGCGATAGGAATCTTCCTGTCATGGAGTTTCTTAAGACTCGTAACCGTAGTCGTATCGAGCCTTGATCTGTCCTTCGGAATGAACGGAACAGTCGTAATCGTAGCAGTATCATTCTGCTTCTTCATAGGCGTTGTCTTCGGACTTTATCCTGCCAACAAGGCAGCAAAGATGAAGCCGATCGACGCGCTCCACTATAGCGAATAAGGAGGCCTTATATGTCTGAGAATAAAGAAAACAACAAGGCCATGGATAAAGAAAACGTAACCATGCAAAGACCCGGTTCGGCGGCAAGCATGTCGCCCGAGATCACGGAGACCAAGGAGGTTGAGAACAAAGCTCCCCTCCAGGATATCGATTCTCCTTTCAAGGCTGCGCCCACTCATGTCGGCGTCAAGGAAAGCAAGGACGCTAAGACAGAGCAGCCCTCTAAACCTGAGGCAAACGCTCAGGACATAAAGGCGCCCAAAAAGAAGACTAAGAAGGTTGTTGCCTATAAGGAATTGACCGAAGAAGAAGCCGAGGCTGAGATCACCAAGCAGCACAAGCGCCGCAGAAGAAAGGCTATTACCTTAACGGTAATCGTCGCGGTCCTCGTCGCAGGCGCTATCCTTTTACCTAACCTTCTAAAGTACGTGGCTCCGCAGGTCGATGTCTCCAACGTAAACGTCAACGAGAAAACTCTTGAATACAAGACTGCGAAATCAAGCATAGTCCGTGATTTCACGGCTTCGGGCACCCTGACTGCAGGCGATACCGAGGACGTTAAGATCGCAGGCGACATTGAGATCGACGAGTTTTTCGTAAAGAACGGCGACGTCATCAGCAAGGGCGATAAGATTGCTTCCGTCTCGAAGGCATCCGTCATGAGCGCGATCGTTGAGATCCAGAAGAAACTCAAGAAGCTCGACCAGAAGCTCAACAAGATCAGCACATCCGATAACGAGACGGTGATCACGGCTGAAGCCGATGCACGCGTCAAGGCCATCTACGTCAAGAAAGGAAGCGGCGCAAGGACCACCGTATCCAACAAGGGCGCTCTGATGCTCCTCTCCCTCGACGGACTCATGGCATGTGACATCCCGAAAACGCAGACCACAAAGCTCGGCGACACCGTTATCCTTTACCTCTCCAACGGTTCAAAGGCAACAGGTTCCATCGTCTCCGTCAACACAGATTTTGTAACCTGCGCTATCACGGACAAGAAAGCGGCTTACAAGGACAAGGTAACCGTTTGCGACGCATCCGGCAAAGAAATTGCAACCTCCGAGCTTTACATTCACAACTGCCTTCCCATCATGGCTTATTCCGGCACGGTCAGCAAAGTCTCCGTAAAGGTCAACGAGCTCGTCGAAAAGGGCGACAAGCTGCTTACTCTCACCGGTACAAGATATTCCGGCGAGTTCAGCAACCTGATGTACAAGAGAAGCGTTCTCGAAGACCAGATGAAAGAGCTTTTCGAGATCTATCAGACAGGCATCATCTACTCCGAACACGACGGCGAAGTTGCCGGCATCAACGACGAGGACGAAGAAGAAGAGGAAGATGAAGATACAACTAAGTCCGAGAAGCTCGCTTCCGGCGTAAAGAAGCTCTCGAGCCTCACGATCAAGATCGATGATGCAAATGCCAATCCGCCTGACAACAGTACTGCTGCTGACTCGTTTATCAACTACGTTTATTATGTCTCCGGATTCAATTCGCAAACTAATCCGACCACTTACCAGCTTAATACTGCTAACTCTGCTGAAGCGGGAGGCTCTGCAGTAGCTGTCACGATCAATGACTATACTAAAATTGACTCAAGTCTGACCAACACTGAATCGTACAAGTATACATTCACAAACTCTTCGTTCCCCGATTTAACACCGGTCTATACTTATAATGAATCCACAAAACTGTGGGAAAAAGGAACAACCTCTAAGATAGCAGTCGGAGACATCATCATCATCACGTTCTCACCAAGTGATGCTGATCCCGTCTGGATCATCAGGATTCCCAAGTCATCTTCCGGCGGTCAGGGCGGACAAGGCGGTCAGGGCGGACAAGGCGGCCAGGGTGGCCAGGGCGGTCAGGGCGGCTGGAACGGTCAGGGCGGATTCCCCGGCGGAGGCGGAAGAGGCGGCTTCGACTGGAGCTCCTTATTCGGCGGCAGAGGCGGCAACGGCTTCGGCGGTCAGGGCGGCTACGGCACGGGAACACAGAACGGCAGCGGCCAGCAAAAAGAAGAAGAGACATATGAGATGGAAGAGACTCTCATCGCTTCAATCGTAAATCTCGACACGATGTCCGTAACCCTCTCCGTTGACGAGCTTGAAGTCATCAACATCAACAAGACACAGGAAGTTACCGTCACACTCGATGCCGTTAAGGATAAGACCTTCACGGGTAAGATCATCTCCATCGATTCCGAGGGCGTCAGAAGCGGCAACGGCAATGCCAAGTACAGCGTCAAGATCCAGCTCGACAGAACTGACGAGATGCTCACGAACATGTCCGCTTCCGTCCGTGCGAACATCAGCACCGCAGAGGTACTGAGCGTTCCGGCTGAGGCTCTTGTCGAGAAGAACAACAGGACCTATGTCTACACTGCTTACGACAAGGAGACTGATACGCTTTCAGGTGAAGTCGAAGTCAAGACGGGCATCTCCGACGGCAAGAACGTCGAGATCGTCGAAGGCCTCAGTGAAGGCGACGCAGTCTGGTACAAATACGCAGACGGCCTTGTCTATAAGTTCGTCAGGTAAGTTCAATACCAAGCGAAAAAACAAACCCCTGAAGCGATCTTCAGGGGTTTTTCATTAGTTGCTTTGAGTATCTGTATTTGGCCTTAGCTTTTCGGTAAACAGCTGGCTCCATATGCCGAGTGTCGTCATCTGTACGATCTCAATGAACAAAAAGAATACCGTAAACGCTCCCTCGAATCCGGTGTCTATAAGATTTACGATATCCGATATCACCCAGAAGAAAATGCAGACGAGAGCTGACGTTTTCGTAAGGAGAAATACGTCTTCTTTTGCCGTTTGCGTAACGACGATCCTCGTGAGATTTGTATAGAAAACGATGAGAAAGACAGTTGCGACAAAAGCAATCGAAGGGATCATGCTCTTCTTCATCGCGTTGAAATGTATGAGAAGATCGAACGCCTGGGGCACGATGTTGAGGAGGAATCCCCACATAAGAAGAGGCGTGCGGCGCGTTTTCCAGAAGCCGGCAAGGATCATGATATCAGCGACGATCCTCAGGCAGTTCGCCATGAAGTCGGCGCTCCTGAGGCTTATCCTGAAAATGCCTCCCGCGTCAATGACGGATTCGCACAGCATGACAAGGAATATCGCGACAGACACGATATATATGATAAACGATACTTTAAGAATCTTGTCCTTCTTTGCATCGGCCCGAACCTTGCCTGCCATATGCCCCCTCCTTGTCAGCAGTCCTGCTACATTATACTTCATTCAGGCGGCACATGTACGAAATTGAAATTCTTTGTTTTCATTTGCTTAATGAAATGTCAACAATGACTCCCTATAATCGAAAATGGGTCCACCGTAAGGCGGAGCACTTTTTGACGGGATACTTTTTCGGACAATTCGTGCGGGGGTACATTTATGCAGAGCAAAGACTTATACGATTACAACATTAATGACATTTCCGAACTGCTTCTGGAGAACGTCGATGCAATCGTTGTGGTTGATCCGGCGATCGACACTTATAAGACAATTGTGCGCAGAGGAATGTTTGTGGACTTCCTGAAGGAGTCCGGAATCTATCACGATCTCATTCTGGATCTGTGGTTCCACTTCAACGATTCTAACGAGAAAGTCTCCGGCGATTACCAGATCTTCGCAGACAATACCGGCGTGTTCAACACTAAGTACAGCCGCCGTCTGAAGCTCTATCTCGAGGATTCTCAGAAGCCGCATCTCGTTCAGCTTACGGTCTATCCGATCGAGAATGCGTCGAAGTATGTTTTCGTAATGGATGAGTTTGTCGATAACGAATCTCTGCAGGAATCTCTCACAAGCAAGAAGATCAACACGATCCAGAGTTCGTTCCTTTTCTCGATGTATATCGATCTCGTCGCTGACACCACGAGCAGCATCAACGTCACGGAGATCTCGGACGACGTCGTCAACTACAACCTCAAGTATTCCGACTGGAGAATGATGATCGTCAACATGATCTGGCCGGAGGACCAGGAACAGTTCCTGCGCCGCACGGATCCCGAATACCTTAAGAAGAATTTCACGCCCGGCCGTACTTCGTCCTACGACTGCATGATGCGCAACCTTGAAGGCAAGTTCATATGGGTCAAGCTCATCTTCAGCCGCGCGCAGACGTTCAACGAGGACGACTACAGATACGTCTTCATGGTCCAGGATATCCATAACGATTCAATGGAAATGCTCTCTACCCTGCAGACATACGAGGAGAAGGCAACCAAGGATCCTCTTACCGGTCTTTACAATCACGGCGAGATCGAGACGCAGTTTAACAGCGCAATCGCACACCGCCAGAATAACGATGAACCGATCTCCATCATGATGATCGATCTGGATCACTTCAAGGAAGTAAACGACAACTACGGCCACGCCGTCGGTGATACGACGCTGCAGCATTTCTCCAAGATCCTTCTGGACATCGTTCCCGAAGACAAGTTCATTGCAGGACGCTGGGGCGGCGAAGAATTCGTCCTCGTCTGCCGTGAGAAAGACCGGGCGAAAGCAACCGAATTAGCCGAGAAGATCAGGCAGAAAGTCGATCAGTACCTCTTCCCTGAAATAGCTCATATCACTTGCTCCATAGGTGTTACCGAGCTTAGGCCCGAAGACGATTTCACCGCGGCCTTCGACAGGATTGACAAGGCACTTTACGCTTCCAAGCAGAACGGCAGAAATCAGGTTACGATCCTGTAAGTATCAATATTTTATAGTTAACAAATAGCAAAAATTATTGTATTCTTCAAAGCAGAGAGCAGTGATTTTTTAAGCTATGTCTTAACACTTACATGATCGACGGTTTTAGCGCGCAACTTACTGTCTTATTGGTTGAATCAGTACTGTGTTTTGTACTGACGCCTATGTACGCGCTCAGCAAAGACCCTCTCAAAGTCCGTAAGTCGGTCATCGTTTTGCTGAACCTGTCATGCGGATGTATGCTCCTTTGCGAGTACCTGTTCTACATCTTCAAGGGCAGCACGACCCCGCTCACGATAACGATAATGTATGTGGTCAACGCCGCAGTCTATTACCTCATCGTGCTGATGCTCCTGTTCTACGCAATGCTCGTTTATTCGAGGCTTTTCAAGCGGTTCGACCTCAAGCCCGACATGCCGTGCGGCAAGCGTCTGATCGCAGTCTGTGCCATCGTCGCGTCAGGACTTGTCCTCATCACCATCTCTAACTTTACCGGCATCTACTACTATTTCGACAGCAACAACGTTTACCAGAGAGGCCCTCTCTTCTGGCTTTCCGCGCTCATTCCCACGCTCGGAATAGTAATAGTCGGTTCCGTAATTCTCGAAAACAGGAACAAGCTGACACTTGCCCAGCGTATGGTCCTCATCTCTTATATCATTCTCCCGGTCATCGGCGAGATAGTTCAGCTCTGCTTCTTCGGCAGCTCGCTGATGAACATCTGCATGGGTCTCTCCGTCCTCCTGATGTTTTTCGAGAACGTCGTACACAAGGAAAAAGAGATCGTCATCGCGACCAAGACCGAAGTCAGAACGGGCCTTGCAAACGAGCATGCGTGCATCGAATGGCTTAATTCGATGAAGGGTGACGAATCCCTCAAGAAATACAATGCTGTCTTCTTTGACCTGAGAAGCTTCTCTGACGTCAACCGCGTTTTCGGTATCGGAAACGGCAACAGGATCCTTGAGAGCTTTAGCACCATCATGCAGAGCAAGATCGAGAAAGACGAGATATTGGGAAGGCTTTTCGGCAATCAGTTCCTCGCCATCGTAAAAGACCGCAATCTTGACGAACTCCTGCGCACGTTAGGCGGCGTGGAAGTGCCTTTCATCGACATCGAGACAGGACATGAGAATAAGGTCCTCCTCTCTGCCCGCATCGGCATCTACAAGATCGAGCGCAGTGACCTTGAAGGAGAGGATATCCTCGTTCTTGCGGCACAGGCCCTTGTCGAAGCCAAGTCAAAAGACAGCGAAGACATCGTGTGGCTGACCCAGGACATGCTCGACGGCGTGGCTGAGCGCAAGAAGCGCGAGAGCGCCATCAAGACCGGTCTCCGCAACGAGGAATTCAGACCGTACTACCAGCCCAAGGTCAACGCCAGAACAGGCAAGGTCTGCGGCATAGAAGCCCTGTCGCGCTGGTTCCACGACGGTGAGGTCGTAGCGCCCGGTTCTTTCATAAACATAATGGAATCGAACGACACGATCCGCTATCTCGACATGCACATCCTCGAGTGCGTCTGCGAAGACATTTCCGAATGGCTTAAGGAAGGCATCGAGACACCCGTCATTTCAGTTAACTTCTCAAGGCGCAACCTGGCTGATCCCGATCTTGCCAAAAAGATAGACAGGGTAGTCAAGGCATCAAAGATCCCCAGCGACCTCATCGAGATCGAAGTCACCGAGACCGACGACGAGTTCTCCATCGATGTTCTGGGCAATTTCGTTGATGACCTTCACAAGCTCGGATACAAAGCTTCCATTGACGATTTCGGCAGCGCCAGCTCATCTCTCACGCTGCTCCGCGAGATCTCTTTCGATACGCTCAAGATCGACAAGGGCTTCGTCGATCACTCCAAAAAGCGCGACCTCGCGATATTGTCACACATAATCAAGCTCGCCAAGGAGATCGACACAGACATCGTTGCTGAAGGCGTTGAGCAGAAAAACCAGATCGACGTATTGGACAGCCTCGGCGTTGATGTCATTCAGGGCTACTTCTACGACAAGCCCCTGTCGAAAACCGAGATGACCGAAAGACTCAAGTCCCCGTATTACGGGTAAGCCCGAACTCTCTGTCAACTTCATTGCCGCCGCATACAAAAAAGCCGCGGATCGCTCCGCGGCATATTTGTTATTGGTTTGCTTCAGTCCTACTTAACCTTTATCGTAAACGTCACCGTTTTTGTCGCGCTCAAATAATCCGCATTGCCGCCGCACGTGACTTTGCAGGTTATCTTATATGTGCCTTTCTTAAGCTTTTTCTTGACAGTAACAGTGCCTGTCTTGGCATTGATCTTGAAGTACTTCTTGTACTTCTTGGACTTTCCGCGTTTTACGGTTGTAAGGCTGTATTTCATATCACCCTTAGAGTTGCTGATCGTCATGACCTTGGAACGGGCAACCGTCTGATTCTTTTTCTTCAGTTTCTTGTATTTGACCGTCGCGGTCTTCGGCTTGACCGAAAAGAGTGTGTTCGGCACCGGCTCATTCCAGAAAAGAACATAGATATACGGATCGTTATTGCCGACCTTGAATGACCTTGTTGATGTAATATTGATACTGGCTCCTCTTTCACCGTCAGTCCATATCATCTGACTATACACATATCCGCTGTTGGGTATGGCCTTTACGGTTATCGTCTCTCCGCTTTGGGCCAGATATTTATCCAAAGTGACAGTTCCGCTCTTGCCGGTTGCATCAATACCGGATGGGCACATAATAGTAACATGAGCCGTGTATTTGACAGGATCATCCGGTTTCAGCTTTCTGTAATATACATAAACATACGGCTCTTTATCTCTGACCTGGAATTCTCTTTGCGAAGTGATATCTATTTCGGGACTCAACACACCGTTTTGCCAAGTAATCTTGTTCAACTCATAACCGGCATTTGGTACGGCATAAACAGTTACGATGTCTCCGGTTGTTACAGTAGTCTTATCAAATCTGACAGAACCGCTGATTTCCTCTTCATCCACTATCTGTGCGCCTTCTGTATTGATAATGACTGTATAAGGATTAACTTTAAGACCGGTAACGCGGGTCATAACCGTTATCGTTACCGTAGCCGTATCCAAAACGATCCAATCATGATAAGTGCCATCTCCGTCTTCATCATAATACATCGTTACGGTTGCAGTGTATGTTCCTTTCGCCAGACCGGATTTGGGGGTAATCTCGGCCGCGAGCACATGTGCTTCGGGTTTTATGACCCCGCATGGTTTGTGATCCAAGATAAAAGCACTCTTGTCCCCGCCTGTAAGCTCAACTCTCAGAGTATTCTTCGAACCATCTAAATATTTTGTTCCGGTATTATCCAGCGTCATTCTGCCGTAAAAATCGGACGGTTTAAATCCAAAAGGAGCAATTCCGAGATCCAAGTCATTTAGTGTTGCGGAAATCTTCTTATCAACAAAGACCGCCTGGATTTTTACATCGGTATCCGGCATATAAAATTCGTGGGTATAAATGAAATTGACCGTTCCTGAAATAACTTCCCATTTGCTGAAAGCTTTGTTTGCAGGAACAGACGGTGTAAGCTTGATTATTTCACCTTTAGAAGCCGTTGATTTGTTTGCAGTACCATTAACAATGGTCACTTTGTGCTTGGGTCCGGCAGCCAATACCGTGAAAGTGATCTTTGCTGTGGATAACACAACCCAGTCATGCGCTTTGCCCGTTCCGTCTTCATCATAATAAACCGTTGCAGTTGCAGAATATGATCTTGCTGATAATCCGGCTTTCGGTAATATATCAGCTTTCTTATACACTCCGGCAGGAGCCATTCTTCCGTTTGTATAATATCTTAATTCGAAAGATGATTTATCTCCGCTTGTAATCTCGATCTTCATATAATCTTTCGAACCGTCTAATGACGTCGTACCGTTGTTTGAAAGATACAATCCGGAATTAAAATCCAATCTGTCATAACCGGCAACGGCGGTCCCGAGATCACAGTCTAACAGTCTGCCGGAAACAGAATTCTTCTTTGTAACGCTGTCAGTTTGAGCCGGGATCTTGCCTTCAACAGCTTTATCTTTGCTATCAGATTCTTCGGTCTCGCCCTTATCAGAAGCAGCGGGTTTTTCGCTTGCTATAGGCTCCTTCTCACCGGACTCAGAGGGCTCTGTTTCCACAGGTTCAGTCGTCTCTTTTTCTTCCGACCCGGAAGGTTCTGTCTCCTTCGATTCAGGAGCGGGTGCCTCAGTTTCTTTCTCTTCGGCAGGTTCCTTCTCCTCAGGCTTTTCAGTCTCTTTTTCCGTGGGCTTGGCAGCCTGAGTCGTCTCCGCGGCGGTTGTCTCAGCCTGACCGGACTGCTCGGTCTCGTCAGCAAATACCATGGCCGGTATCATGCTTACGGTCATTGCCACGGCGATAAAAGCTGCCATTATACGTTTAAGCTTCATACAGATCTCCCCCTGAAAACCATTGTCAACGCACTAAAATATTAAAAGTCTTTAATATGTTGATGATATAGGTTGGAACTGCTTTCTGCAATAGCTTGTTGTCAGATCGCGCTTACCGTATGCTTTTCGCTCTTCCATGCGAAAACCAGGATCAAGGCAACCGCCGCATAGGCAGCGATGGCGATAACGGATGATTCAACACCGAATGCTCCGCCGGTCAGAGCGAACGACTTTGAGTTCAGAACGTAATTCACCAGCGCGTTTTCTGACGGTGCGCTTCCGATCTTCACGATTCCTCCGGCCATGACCAGATTCCATACCGAATGAACAACCGCACTGTTCCATACGGATCCCGTCCTGACTGCGATCACCGAGAACATAATGCCTACAAGCGTTCCTGCCACAACGAGCTGAATGCAGTCTAAGAGATTGAATTCCTGCATCTCGGTAATGTGGATCAATCCGAAAATAACCGACGGAACGATAACTCCAACGACAGTGTTCCATCTTTTTCTGAACACGTTAAGAAGAACGCCTCTGAAAAGCACCTCTTCAGCGATCGCCGCTGCGATGCCGTTATAGACGATGCCTTCGGCAAGCAAGGAAGCCCTGTTTCCATCCGCCGATGCCTTCACGAATTCTCCCTTCGCGAAAAGAAAAAACGCGGCACATACAACAACGGGCAGCAATACTGCCAGAACGATGCATGCGGGTTTCAGTGCGGGCTTCGGCATGCCGAGCTCAGCCGGCTTGAACTTAAATGCTTTGACATATATGAGTCTTACCGCCAGGAGCACAAACACAATGTAAAGGATTCCCATGACCGCAATGGCGAGCCATTCCGGCGCGTTTATGAGTATCAATCCGCTTGCGGCCACGGATGCGAGGATATTTGAGGCAATCATTATCACGATGGCGAGCAACGCGCCACCCAAGGCTTTTAAAGTTTTCATTGTGAATACCTCCGATTAACCGGGGAACCCGTTGATCGCGAAATAGATGATCATTGAGATGACATCGATCGCAACGATTGCGCCGATCACGATAAGTACCCATTTGAAGATGCTTTTCGCGCGGCCGGCGTTCTTAGGCGTAAGTATCTTCTGGTCAATGACATCGGCCATCGTCTTATGGTCGTTATCTTTGACCGGCTCAATGCCCTTCAGAAGATAATCGGTGGTTACTTCAAAGACCTCGCTCATGATTACGACTTTGTCGAGATCGGGGGTCGCCTGCTCGCTCTCCCATTTCGAAACAGCCTGACGGGATACTCCGACGGCGTCTGCCAGTTCTTCCTGTGACATGCCCTTTGATTTTCTAAGGCTCTGAATTCTATCAGCAATTGTCATATCTTTCACCTCCAAGGTTTGATGGCTCGAGATTAGCAAAAACCGACTTTACATCTCCACCAACCGAACCTTGAACTTTGTCAACCGGCGGTTGCAAACCCCTGTTTTTCAGCATTTTTCGTGGTCCAAGACCAAATTGAAACTGCCCGGGGGCCGCCCGGGCAGTTTCATTATATCACCTTAAGTCATGCCGGATTCCCTCTTACCATCCTCAACAACACAGACACACGAACAGGATGAACACCACCCAAAAGGCCACCTTGATCGGCAATGTGATCAAGCGATACAAAAAATCTAATACACAACACATACTCTTATTCCTCCGTAGTTGTACAAATCGTTTGCCAAATCCGCGTATAAACGGATATCCTACAGCCTTATATTACCAACGGAATAAAAGCCTTGCGTTACATTAATGGGACTGATTCCTGATTAGCTGCACATTATCCGGAAACTGATCTTGATGAGACGCCGAATCTTTCGGCGATCTGTTCCTCATTTTTGGGCTTTTCAGGTTTTTGTCGACCCGGCCTTCCCTTACCTGTTCTCGAGCCTTTTCGCCGGGCGCTTGATCAGGAGCAAAATGAAGATCGCTATCGCATTGACGCCGAGGCTGATCGGGTAGACCGCCATGATCGTCGTAAATGATTTGAACTGCTCGAAAATAACATAAATCCAGAAGATCCTTATTCCGCAGATGCAGCCCGTCGTGACGAGCGCAGGAGACAGCGAGATTCCGAATCCTCTCATGTATCCGCTCATGACATCGTAGAACAGCGAGAAAAGATGCGCCGTCGTAATGAACATTACGCGGACATATCCGATCTCGATAAGCTCCGGATCAGGCGTGAAAATGGAGATCATGCTCCTGCCGCACAGGAGAAGCATTGAGACCATGAGTCCTTCGATGATAATGCCTTCGAGCAGGCAGAGCCTCAGAGACTTCTTGCACCTGTCAAGCTTCCAGGCTCCGTAATTCTGGCCCGTGAAAGTGGTGCATGCCTGGCCGAAGCTGTTGAGCACATAATAAGAGAATATCTCCAAGTTGAATGCCGCGGAGGATGCTGCCGCAACGACTGTGCCCAGGCTGTTGATCGCGGACTGGATGATTATGTTTGCGGCAGAGAACACGCAGGCCTGAAGGCTTGCAGGAATGCCGATCTTCATGATGCGCTTTAATACCGGCTTGTCTATGCCGAGTTTTTTCGGAACGAACTTTGCAGCGGTCTTGCTCTTCTTCAGGCAGATCAGCAATATGACGCTGCTTATGAGGTTTGAGATGACCGTGGCTATGGCTACACCGTCAACGTTGCGGTGAAGGACAAGCACAAAGAAAATGTTGAGTCCGACGTTTATGACTCCAGATATGACCAGCGCAATGAAAGGCAGCTTCGTGTTGCCTATGCCCCTGAATATCGCCGCTTCGAAGTTGTAGAGAAGTATTACCGGAAGTCCGCCTACATATATTCGAAAATAGATTATTGCCATATCAACGGCTTCGTCCGAAATGTTCTGGGAACGCAAAAGGGGCTCAGCGATGAGCTGCCCGAAAACAGCTGTTATGATGCCGCAGATAATAGCAACGATAAGAGAAGTGTGTACGGCCTTTTGTATGGTCTCTTCGTCTTTTCTTCCGACGGCATTGGCAATGATGACATTCGTGCCAAGCGATATGCCCAGGAAACCGTTTATTATGAAGCTCATTATCGGAGTGTTGGCGCCGACCGCAGCCATACATGCCGCTCCGAGATTGTCGGTGAAATTTCCGACTACCGCAAGATCAGCGGCACTGAACATCTGTTGAAGGATTCCGGTCAATGCCAAAGGAAAAGCAAACCCAAGGATCTTATTCCAAAGGCTTCCTTCGATCATGGAATTCTTGTTTAGCTTAATTGTTTCCGTTTTCGCGCTCATAACAGACGGAATTATACCATTTTGGAATTGCCGTTTGCGGAAAAACAATCCGTACCAAATAGATAAAAACGGCTGCACAAAAATGCGCAGCCGTTGTAGAACCTATTCTTTATCAGGGGTTATTTCTTGACAGTAACCTTCCTGCCCGAATTGGACTTCTTGATGGAGTGCGGTGCTTTTTGTATAGTAGTCTTTCCATCCATCTGCATCTCTTAACACAGTGTTTAATGCTTTTCAGGCACGATCTTGCCTGTTCCAATACTTCATCTGCATGGAAATCAACGATGTCATATCTGTTGCCGCAGAAAGGACAGTCTAAAAATACCTGATCAGAATCAAACATCAGGATTCCGGCGCCTGCATTATATCAAGTGTTATTTAAGGATAAATATCAGAAGCACTTCTTATCATGCTTTTGACTGCAGTTATTGAGGTTTTCGCACTTGTAGCAGACCTCGTTTTCGCTGTAACCGGCAGCCATGAAATCAGTGACATTCTTAAGCGTAGTATCAGCGATGTTTGCAAGCGCTTCATTGGTAAGGAAGGCCTGATGGGACGTAACAATAACATTCGGCATGGAAACAAGTCTTGCCAATACATCGTCGTTAACTATGTGGTTCGAATAGTCGTGGAAGAATACATTTGACTCTTCCTCATAAACGTCAAGACAAGCCGCGCCAACCTTGCGCTGCTTAATGCCTTCAACCAGCGCTTCGGAATCGATCAAAGCTCCTCTTGATGTGTTGATAAGTACAACTCCCTTCTTCATCTTTTCGATGCTTTGGGAATTGATCATGTGACGGCTCTCGTCAGTTAACGGGCAGTGAAGCGAGATAATGTCGCTGTCCTTCCAGATCTCCTCCAAAGAGACATATTCGATATCGGTATCCTTTGCGGGAAACTTGTCATAAGCGATTATGTGCATGCCGAATCCCTTGCAGATATCTATGAAAATGCGGCCGATCTTTCCGGTTCCGATAACGCCGACCGTTTTGCCGTGCAGGTCAAATCCGGTCAGACCGTTCAAACTGAAATTGAAATCTTTAGTTCTGATATAAGCCTTATGGATCCTGCGGATAGATGTCAGAAGAAGCGCAATGGCATGCTCGGCAACAGCATAGGGTGAATACGCAGGAACCCTGACAATATGGATCTTGCCGTACGCATGCTTAACATCCACGTTATTGTATCCTGCACATCTTAAAGCTACGAGCTTAACGCCCATCTCACAGAGCTTATCAATGACAAATGCATTGATGTCGTCATTGACAAATACGCATACAGCGTCGCAATCTTCAGCAAGCTTATATGTATCAGGCGTCAGTCTTGCTTCATAGAATCTGATGTCAAATAAACCGCCGTCAGAAGACTCCTCATTAGAGCGGATAAAAGACTGCTTGTCGTAATCCTTTGCGTCAAAGAATGCTATACGGATTTTATCCATTGTTGATACCTCTTCACATGTCCTATTTGCTGAAAGTGCCATAGGCGGCAACAGCCTCGTCCACGGTCATTGCTCCGGTTCCGACCTTATAAACAGCAAATCTCATCTGTAATAACGCATCGTCTGACAGGCCAATCTCTTCAGGTGAAAGGATACGGGAATCCGAAACGTTTCCGAACGCTGCGTACATGCTGTTAAAAGACAGGTCTTTGGTCGGTGACATGAGACCCTTTTTCTGCGCCATGTTGCTCAGCTCAGCTGATGTGATCAGGAACTTCATAAACTCGTTGGCCATCTTAAGATTGCTGCTGTCTTTGTTGACGGAGAACTGCAGATTCGGCATGTCAATGAAGGTGGCACCGTCATCAGACATCGGGATCGGAACAAACGAGAAATTGAAAGGAGACGCGATAAATGCCTCCGAGCGGGTCTTACGTTTCTCAGTTCCCGAGACGGTATCTCCGGAAGCTGTCATCATGGGAACGTCACCCTCGAAAAAGCGCAGTATTACGGCATCGTAGTTGTTCTTGATCTCATCACAGGACTTCACATCCACGCCGCTGTCATTCATGAACTGCTTGATCTTTTCAAGCGAAGGGCGCATACACTCACCGGCTGAAGGATCAAGTGAATTGAGCTTTTTGACAGCCTCTTTGTCTTTCGACACGCACTCAAATAAGTACGAATAAATCGACAAAGTGAAAAGCGATGTCGTCTCTTCTTTTGAGAAGCCCATCAGCGGGTTCTTATAGCCCTTATCGCGGAATGCCTTGCATGCTTCCACCAGTTCCTTGTAAGTAGTGGGAACCTTAATGCCTTCTTTCTTGAAAAGGTCATCGTTTACGAGCATTCCGTATGTATTTGAGAATACCGGAACCATCGGAAGTTTGCCGTCATCCGTTTTCAAAAGGATGTTCTTTCTGATGCAGTTGAGATCGAGTCCCAAAGCCGGGTCTGCAAGATTCTCCGCATGATCAATTGACGACTTATACTTATCGCGTCCGTACATCCAGTTGTAGTTTACATAGATGTCGGGAGCGTCTTTTCCGTTCAGGACCGTGCCGATCATGTTGTTATAGTCATCGATCTTCGTGTATGTCAGCTCAACGTTGGGATAGAACTCGTTAAAGCGGTCGAATTCTGCCTCCAGCGCCTCAAAATTGTCGTATCCGCCTGCAATGTTGATCTGGCACTTGGTGTTCTTATCCAAGGAGGGTTTGAAGACCTTGTCAGCCGTTTTCTGTTTTGCCGAACCGCATGAGACGAGCTCTAATGCCATCAGCACGGATATAAGCATGCAGATTATCTTTTTCATGATTGTTTCCTTTCTTCGCGGATCCTGCGAATCTCCCTGATAACGAGTTTTATGTCGATGGGTTTTGCGATATGTCCGTTCATTCCGGCGTTCAGACATTCCGTAACGTTTTCTGAGAATGCGTCCGCCGTCATTGCGATTATCGGTATGGATGAAGCCCACGGATCTTCAAGCTTGCGGATCGCCCTGGTCGCATCAAGGCCGTTCATCTCGGGCATCTGGATGTCCATGAAGATCAGCTCATAAGCACCTTCTTTCGCCTCGCGCATCTTATCTACGCAGACGCATCCGTTTTCCGCGCGGTCGGCGGTGATTCCGAACATTTCGAGCATTGCGGAAATGATCTCCCAGTTGATGTCGATATCTTCAGCAACAAGGATACTAAGGCCCGCAAGGTCGGAATAGTCATCCTCAGGTTCAATGGATCTGGACTCTTTTCCGACAAGGTCATTGATCTTATCGTAGAGCGTGGAGCGGAAGAGCGGCTTGCTTACAAAGCCGTTCGCGCCTGCCTCCTTCGCCTTTTCTTCGATATCCGACCAGTCATAAGCCGAGATGAGCAGGATCGGAACCTTGGTGTCTATCTCAGAACGGATGCGGCTGATGGTCTCAGTGCCGTCGATCTCAGGCATCTTCCAGTCAACGATGATGACATCGTAATCCTTTCCGGATTGGTGTCTGTGCTCGATCATGCCGAGCGCTTCAAGTCCGCTTCTCGCCTGCTCGGTAGCAGCGCCCAGAGACTCAAGCGTATCAACGGCCGTCTTAAGCATGACTTCATCGTCGTCAACGATCAGAACATCAACGGGATCAAGCTTCATGTCTTCGCGCTGCCTCTCGGCTACGGGGATATCCAGCGTGACCGTGAATGTAGTTCCCTTGCCCTGTTCGCTCCGGCATTCGATCGTACCGCCCATCAGCTCGACCATCTGCTTTGTAATGGTCAGACCGAGACCGGTTCCCTGGATGCTGTTGACTCTGCTGTCCACCTGCCTCGAGAAAGGCTGGTACATGTTCTCTATGAATTCAGGACTCATGCCGATGCCCGTATCCGCGACCGTATAGACCAGGCGGATGCAGTCGGGCTTTGAGCTCTTTTCCTCGCACATATCAACGCTGATCTTTCCGCCGGGTTCAGTGTACTTAACAGCGTTGGAGAGGATGTTGATGTAGATCTGGTTCAATCTGAGCTGATCCGCGTAGAGGTATTCTTTTTCCATCTGGTTGATGTGGAAGCTGAATTCGAGATTCTTTTCCTTGATCATCGGCTGCGAGATGTTTACGAGGTTCTCAACCGTTTCGACAATTGAGAAAGTCAGAGGACTGAGCTTGAGCTTTCCGCTCTCAACCTTCGAGATGTCCAGGATATCGTTGATCAGCGTCAGCAGATGGTTGCTCGCAAGACTGATCTTTCTAAGGCTCTCCTCTGTCGATTCCACGTCTCCGAGATTCTTTTCGGCAATGGTCGTAAGACCGATTATCGCGTTCATCGGAGTCCTGATGTCGTGAGACATAGTCGAAAGGAAGTCCGTTTTAGCTTTGTTTGCGGATTCCGCTTCCCTGGCCGTGGTCTGCAGTCTCTTGTTAAGGAAGAGCACGTAGAACATGTCGCAGAGGAATAAGATCAGCAATCCCGCCGAGACGACTCCGAACAAAAGCCAGTTTTGCCTTGCGACATTGAGGTCATTCGCCGGAACAAACGCCAGCATAGTCCAACCGGAGGTGGCATCAACCGGAGTAAACGCGAGTATGCACTCCTCTCCATGCGAGTTGAGCATTGTGATAGAGCCCGTTGAAGTGGTGATCTTCTCGGACAATTGCTTCGTCGATTCGGGATCCGTCTGATTATAGGACTTGTAGAATTCGAAGAAGTTGGAGTTCTTGAAGCTGGAACCCTTGAGAATATAGTCGCCGTCGGAATCGATCATGGAGAGCTCTGCATTGACGAGTTCCGTCTGCGCGAAAATCCACTTCTGTTCAAGTTCCGAGATGGGGATTATACGCATCAGGACCGCGGCTTTTGTGGTCTGGCCATCCTGATCTTTCAGCGTGACACTGTTGCAGAAAGCAAGCGACTGCTCGCCGTTCATGGGGTTGGTGTAAGCACGCGTGATCTTGATCGATTTTCCGATCTCGTCACCTATTTCCATGCTTTTCAGAATGTCAACCCGCTCATATGAGACCTCATAATCATCAGTCGTGCCCTGCCTGGGACGGGTTGAAAGGCCCTTGAGCGTGTCAAGATAAACGACATGCGCGGAAGTGTTCGCAAGAACGTGCGAGGAGGAGATGTAATCGGCCGCCTCAGCCATGGTCATGGATTTGTTGTTGATATAGCGGGCCCAAACATCGCAGATCCTCTGCTCGCCTTCAAGGAAGTTGGCCGTGACCTTCTCCATGCTGACAGCTGTGTTCTCGAAATGCTCGATCTGCCTGCGGTATGAATCCCTGCTCGCAAATACGGAGTAGAAAACAACGAAGCTCAATATGGCAGCGATAATGATCACATTAACTATGATGATTAAGGTCTTTTTCATATAACGCCAACAGCTTATACAAGGGCTTCCTTTTAGTATCAAATTTAATTAACTATTATTTTATTATACCAAGCACGGCCGCCCTTGTGCACTTTTTCGCCCCACCGAAAATTATTGCCAGGAAATCCCGCAGTTGATATTATTATTCCAGTATCAATCTTGATACCAGGGAATTGGAGGATAGAAATGACAATAGTAAAGAGTAATCTCTGCCCGACCTGCGGCGGACTTCTCAGTATCGATCTTGATAAGCAGATGTACGTCTGCCCTTTCTGCGGCGTTTCTTTTGACTATGAATACTTCCGCAAAGACAACGTTAAAAACGTTGCTTCAAGGGCGATAGGCAGAAGTGAGTTCGGTTCGGCCAAAGATGCTTATGATTTCATGCTCACTAAAGATCCGCATGACTTTGAGGCCCTGCGCGGTCTCTTCCTTTGCTCAAACAAATGGAAGACCATGCACCCGATGCTGAAAGACAGCGCCGTTAACGTCAGCGTTGATGATCCCGCTCTTCTCAATGCGATCGGGAATTCTCTTCCTGAGAACAAGGGTTACTTTGAGAAGATCCGTGAAGCACTTAAGGAACTCTATCATTACAGGGATCTCAAAAAGGAAGTCAAGGACTTGGAAGGCGAGAAAGACACTGCCGTAAAAGCGCTCAATCAGCTTAAGGAAGAGTATTATATCAATTCCCGCGAATTCAAGAATTTTCTGGAAGAGCTATGGGAGCTTGACCCGAAAGAGCGTAGCGCCATTATTTCATTAATAGGTACGGTTTTTTTACTGTTTATAGTAATTGGAATCCAGAACGGATCCTGGCAGTTCTTTGTGGTTATGGCGGCATTTATCGTGTTGGCCATTATCGGTTACCACGTTAAAAAGGCGGTAGTCGCGAAAAAACTTCGCGCAAGCATGGTCCCTGCCAAAGCGAAAATAGACGAACTTACCGGTAAGCTTAAAGCGAAGTGCGACGAGACAGAGCAGTCTCACTTGAAATACAAGGCACTCGTAGATGAGTTCATGGATATGGATCCCGTGCCCCAGGAAACACCCGAATAGTATTCGGTAATCAGGAAACAGAAGTAGATTTGTTTTTCCTAAGGATACTCATTTGCAGCGGATGTGCAGTCTCGCCCCGTTATTCAGTTCAACATAGTAGTTGGTCTCGGTGTTTACACACATTGAATCGATCGACAAAGCGTAGCCGCCGTCAGGCGGCACTTCACCCGACAGATAATCGTAAGTCTTATCGCCTTCGGGTTTGTAACTGTACTGCATCACTACCTGAAAAGAGAACATGCCGATCAACAAGATAAGTCCTGCAGCAACTGTTTTCTTAAGTCTTTCCATGGTAATTACCGGGGATTTACGGTGTACATGTTGACCATATTAAAGCACACAACTTGTTTGTTGTTTCTGTCGGGCACCGTGATAGTGCATACCGCGCCGGGATATCCGCCGGGCGTGATGAACGGCGTGACGTTTTTGTAGCTGATCGCCTTAATGTTCTTATTAAGAACTGCTTTAGACTCATCCGGGTCACCGCCAAGCTGGCGTTCCCAATAGTGAGCGTAAAGATCGCCCGCCTTAGCGAAAAACTGTTCGTCATTCAATCCGAATCTTTTCGCGACTTCACTGCCTTCCAGCTGCTTCAGAGTATCAAGATCGTAGTTGAATGCTTCGTAAAGATAATAGTAATCGTCGTTCGGTACGTTCATGACATGAACAATGAGTAAGATGGATACGGTGTTCCCCCTGACTCCCCACTCATAACTGACGTGATAACCTTCGACAGAACCATCCGCATCATTCTTTTTCATCGGGTAGTTTTTCTGAATATGGCTGCGCAGAGAAGAATTGATCTCCGTTGCTTCCTTGCCGTCCACGATGAGCTTGGGATATCTGCTTATATGCTCGTCAGATTTGTCAGTGATTACCACTCTCTCAAGATCCTCAACGAAAACCTGATGAGAACCCTTGTCGGTCTGCGTCATTTCAGACCACATCGTTTCCGTCGCTTCTGTTTCTTCCGGTTCAGCATCTGAATATGACTCTGCCGGTTCTGTCTGCGAAGTTGTTTCAGAAGATGATGAAGCGGACGTCTCGCTGACGGCAGGTGTTTTCGCAACCCTGTTGCAGCCGGTTGCGGCAAGCGCCAGGCAAAGCATCAGAGATATTATCTTTGTTCTTTTCATGACCATATAGCTCCTTTTACTTCGCATCCAAAAGTGCGAGATTAAAGCACCTTTCGGAATGATCGAACTGCGAATTCGGCAGATAGATTGTGCCTAATACACCGGGATTGCCGCCCGGCGTAATGTAAGGAGTGGTCTTATCGTAATTGATTGCCTTAATGCTCTTATCAAGATACTTGGCATCTTCAGCATTATTGATATCAAGCCACTGCGAATCCTTCCAGTATTTCCTGTAGGCATCGGCAGTCTTGCTGAAGAACTGCTTGTCGGTCATGCCGAGCATCTTTACGACTTCTTCGTCCTTCAGTGCCTTCAGCGTGTCGAGGTTGTAGTTGAACACTACGTAATCTCCGCTGTCTTCACTTAAGTAATCGGCGAAGATCACGATGGATACTATGTTGCCCCTGACTCCCCAGTCATAGCTGACGCTGTATCCGTCGATATATCCGTAATCAGTCAGTTGCATCGGGTACTTTTCGAGGATAAGCTTGCTGATCGAAGAGTTGATCTCTGCTGCTTCCTTGCCGTCAACTATGAGCTTGGGGATCTTGCTGATCTCTTCGCTGTTCTTGCCCATGATGGCAATTCTTGAACCGTCAACAACGGAAACCTGATGGGTTTGTTCCCCGGCTTTCTCCATTGCGAAAACAGCTGTTTTCCGTTCTGACGCAAAGCCTGTTGTCAGAAACAACAGACTAAGCATCAAAGCAAATATCATCGGTCTTTTCATTTTTGATCACCCTAATTAGATATCCAATGTTCTATTATTCAATCTTTGTGGGTGTGAGCGTTCCGTTCTTTACGTTAAAACACCAATTCATAGGGTCGATCGGCTCGCCGTTCCATGTTCTATTATAACTACTGTAGAAAAGCAGTGCCGGAGACTTACAATCATGTATGTTGCAGTCAGTAAAGTTGATCCTATTAGTATCTGTAAACCACGCTGCTCCGTCGTTGCAATCAAAGATCTCGGTATTTTTGATGTCAATGTCGGAACATTCATTGACATCTATGCCCTTACCTTTACAGCCGTAAAGGCGCATATTCTCGACCTTGACATTCTTGCACTCGTCGAAAGCAAGAGCTCCGCCGTTGCAGGCACCTTTATCCTTCGTATGGCCTAACGTGAAACCGGTGACAGTTATGTTTTCGCAGCAAGCGAAACGGAGTACGCTAGCTTCACGCGGAAGAGCTTCAAAAGTCGTTTTAGAAGGATCGGAATTCCTGGCCTTGATGGTCAGATTCTTTACATTGTCGATGATGAGTTCAGGACCGTCCGGTGTACCGCACCAATGGTAGAATTCAGATTCATCACCGCCGTAAACACCCGCGTAATAACCCGATGCTTGGGCCGTAATGAAGTTTGTTGCATCGAGGACGATGGTACGGTCAGAACCGAGGGCGCTCAGGAACTCATCCATCGTCTTTACGTTGATCTCAGATCCGGGAGCGACATTCTTCGCTTTTATGGCGGGTGCAGGAGTGGGGGCAGCTTTTGGAGCTACTGACTCAGGCTTGATGTCACGAAGCTTCATGGAAGAGAATTGAGAAGCATTAAGTTCTTTGCCGTCAACACCGGTCGCTTTGATCTTTGCATATTCCCTATACCAACTGCAGTTATTCCCTTCAAAGCGGCAGCCGTCAACAGTCGCAGCGGCCTGTTCGAAATGGAAAGTGCCTGCGGTAAATGTGTTTTTCGTTACCTCATTGGAGAGGAATAAAACGTTATCCGAACCTCTCGCGTAAAGCAGGCCTTCTAACTTGTTGTCGTGGATCTTACAGTTATAGACCGCGAAACGTGAGCATTCGTACACGACAAAGAGACTTTCTGCATAATTTGGGGTTTCTTTTTTCCCAAGATCGTAGATATTACAGCCGCTGACAAGAGCATCTGTACAATTCGCAATCCTGACTGCGCTGATGCTGCATTCATAGATATTGCAGTTCGTGACGTTCAGCTTTTTGCAGTTAAGTCCAAGTACACCGATGGTGCCGCATCCGAAAAGGCCGCATGATTCTACATTGATTTCTGAACTGTCCTCTATGAGAAGGACTCCGCCTGTGCACAGACCCGGCTCTTTTGTATGACCGGCCGTGATGTTAGATACTGTGAGATAATTGCAATTTCTGAAATCAATTACATTCACAAATCTCGGAACTGCCTCAATGGTCGTCTTGCCCATTCCCGCGCCGCGGATCGTAAGGCCTGAAGCGTTTTGGATGATCAGTCCGGCAGAGGCTTCGGTTTTGCCGGTATCGACTTCGGTATCGGTAGGATCGTGTTCCCAGGAATAGTATTTACTTTTGGTTTTCTTATCATAATCCGATGCCTTGCTCAGATCGTATTCACCTTCAGCAAGCTCGATCACGGTATTGGGAGCGATCGCGGCAAGGAACTCGTCAACGGTCTTTACCTTGACAACTTTGGCATTTCCTTTAGGTGCGGTTGCAACGGTTTCTGAAGTGATTCCGTTATCAGAGCCGGAAGGTTCCGCTTCAGATGAATTCTCAGTTTCAGAACCGTCAGTCTCCGATTCAGGATCATTTGAAGAAACAGTTGCGGAAGTCTCAGACTCTGTAACTTCTTCGAAATCAGGGCCGCCGGCGTGAGCTTCTTCAGCTTTTGCTTTTGCGTAAACAGGACCTGCAGCCACTCCGGATCCTGCCAGGAGCACTACGGTAAGGGCTGCCGCAAGAATGCGGGTGCCGCTCTTCTTATAGCTCATTATCTGAACGAGTCTTTCTTTGAGATTCCTCTTTTCAGTAGCAAACGATGTTGCGACAACGGCTGAAGGCAGAGCATATGAAGCCGCCATTATGAGGAGCGAATCGCCGTAAGACTGCTTTTCGTATCTGTCCATGGAACGAAGAAGCATCTCGTCGCAGCTCATCTCGCACGCACGGTTAAGCTCCCTGCGGATATACCAGGCAATGGGATTGAACCAGTGTACGGAAAGGATAGCTACTGAGGCCCACTTGTAGAACGCGTCAAAGCGGCGGTAATGAGTGAGCTCGTGACGCAGAATGTTGATCAGGAGCTCTTCGCTGTAGTCGCGGTAAGGCAGAACGATCTTCGGTCTGATAATGCCTAACATCATGGGTGTACGTGCTGAATCCGAGAAATAGAGAGCAGGCTTTCTGCCTTTGATGGAAGCATATACATCCTGGGTGAAGTAATCGGGCTCCATGAGATTCTTCTTCAGGTCGAAGCTGAACTTAAGATAAGAGAACACCGTGATTGCCAGGCTCACGACAGCGCCTATTGCCCAGATCGTAAGCCAGAGCTTTGGTGATTTCCAATCGAAAGAGAAAGAATGCTCAGGCTCTGCTTCAGTAATCGTCATCTCCTGAGTTTCCGTCGCATTAAGGTTGATGCGTGATACGGTCGTTTCGGCCGGAGCACTTTTTACGACGTTAGTCTGATCGTATTCAGCTACCTCACGGGGGTTCTCCTGAACTCTCTCCTGAACGTGCTTCTGAACGTTTTCGCGAACGTTCTCACGCTCGTACGTTTCGCTGTAAACGGCAGGTGCCGCAGCAACGGGCGCAGCAGGCGCCTTCTCGGTATTTGCGGGAACAAGTCCCGGAAGGGGCAGTGTGAAACGCAAAAGCACGAGAAGCCATGCATAGTAATAGACCGTGCTCGGCATTTTGCGCAAAACCGTATAACGCAGACCCATGAGAAGCAGTGCAAGAACGCTGCCGCTTAAGGTCATCACAAGCATTGTATGCATATTTATTCCTCCACCTTGAACATATCCCTTAATTCGGCAATGTCATTCTGGGTAAGACCGTCCGAACTGACAAGAGAAGCTATCAGATCACGTGCTTTTCCGTTATATATACGGGTAATGAGATCCTTAGTAGCCCATGAACTGTATTCCTTTTCCGATATGACCGGAGAATAGTAGTAAACATTACGTTTTTCCTGACGTACAACGCCTTTAGACACGAGTCTGGAGATCAATGTCTTGATCGTCGCAGGCTCCCAGCCCTTTGATCCCTGAAGCTGTTCACGAATCTCCATAACGGGCAGAGCGTCCTTTGCACGCCACAGCAGCTTCATGACTTCCAGTTCGGAATCAGTGATTTTGCTGGCAAGATTATCTGACATGATATTAGCCTCCAATTTGCAGTTTACAATTGTAGCTTAAGCAAACTCAATTTATCATGCGCAGGTTACAGTTGTCAACTCTGACGGCGGTATGCCTCAATTTTGCCTAAAAGAGAGAGTAGCCGTCTGTCCAACAACAAACAGAGTGCAGGGATTTATATTTTTGAACGTATGGTTTAAACTACAACTGATGCGTTTAGCGCAGGGAATTGGGTACACATTTAGTGGGGTGATCGAAAATGAGATATCCGAAAAAGTTAGTTGCAGTTTTGCTTGCCGTCACGTTCATTTTGGGAGCTGCAGGCTGTTCCAAGAAGCCGTTGACACGCGAGACCTTCATTTCAGAATTTGAATCTTGCGGCCTCAAAAAGACCGACAAAGTCGACATTCTGTTATCTAACATGAACAGGCGCGGCGGCGATAACGGTTATTATGCTGCCGATGATAAAGAAACGGCCAAGAGTCTTAGCAATCAGGTCTTCAACAAATTCCAGACCTTATATGATGTTAACGCAAGCGACTTTGTCCTGGCTGTCGACACCGATAAAGGAAGCGATGACAAACGTTACACAGAGTTTGTTATATATATGTCTTTTGACAGCGGCTTAGATGCTGAAAACGCATACAATCATATAGTCGAATCTTATGGTGATGAGGAAGACGGAAAAACCGGAACGAACTCCGGAGTTACTTATTGCATCGATTCCAAGAAGAGCGCAGACGGATCAACTAAGATCGGTACAGGTATTTATGTTAGTGGAACCGCGGTTATCTTTATCAGGTCAATGAGTGCGGGCAAGGATGGTTTCAAGTTTGCCAACAGAATCTGCAGCAAACTCGGATTGGTCTCGCCGTCAAGTGCAGGCTGATAAACCGTAAAAGATCAATAAATCAAGAAGCACGGGAAGAACAATTCTTCCCGTGCTGTCTTTTCGGTAAATCCCGGTTTGCTCAAGAAAGTTCAGGATTTATTTCTTTTTGTTGATGAATTCCGGCTTGACTCTTACCATAAAACATATGCCGCCGTTCCCGTTCTCATACCTGCGTGAATTGGTATCAGGAGAATAGTAAACTGACCAGTACTCGCATAACGTCTCCTTGTAGTCGCTGTCGTCAACGACAGTATAACGGTCGCTGTAATTCAGCTTTTTATATTTCTCAACGAGCAGTTTATAGATCCTGTCCGCTCTGTCCTGATTGGCAATAACGACGATAACCTCCAGCTCGCGATTGACACCTTCAGAAGGTTCCACCTCCTGCATCTTCCCGTTTACGTTGCTGTACCCGTAGAGTGCGATCTTCTCAATATTATCTTTAAGCGGCCATGTACCCACTTTGCCGCCGTAGTAATATTCGAAGGATCTTGCATCCTCTTCTTCCGCATCACCTTCTCTAATGATGCCGATCAGGTCCTTCCACTTATCTACGGTCATGCCGACACGGAATCCGGTAGTCACCTTGTAAATGTAATCAGCGACCTCCTCATCAGATTTGAAATCGACCGGAAAATCGAACTCGTTATCTACAGACTTTACGATTGCCGCCTTGGGTGACGAATCTTTGCAGGAACAGACCGCGAAGATCATGGCAGCCGCCAATACCAATGCCGTAAGCTTCTTGTACTTTTTCATGATAGTATCCCTCCCTTTCCAAAAACCTATCCGCTAAGTACTCCATAATGAAAATACCATGCCCGGTTCCTGAAGAAAGAAGGACAAATTCTTCAAAAAATACTGACAAATTTCAAAATCGGATAAAACGTGCGGACTTCCGCACTCATTTCCTGCACAGACAATGCAGGATATTTCCGTTCATTTGCGGAAATTCTGAAGTTTTTTTGCGCTTAATCAACACAACACTTCCTATGTGTTGATTAAGCATCACGGACAACAATCATTGCTGATGGTTAGATGCCTTGCAACACATGATAATGAAGCCATCAAACAAAGACAAACACTAAACAAACACAAAACAGGAGGAAAAGGAAATGAAAAAGGTTAATAAGACACAGTCATCAAAGAAGGGGTTTACCGTTGTAGAAATGATGCTTGTAATTGCAGTAATTGTAATTCTTAGCGGTGCTACATTTGTTGGTATTATGGCAATGATTGAAAACTCAAATAAGAATGCAACTGCAGTTGAATTGCACTCAGGTTGTTATTATGTAGAAGATCCAAATGGTCCTGAAACACTTCCCGGCACATCAATAAGAATTAGAGTTGTTGATATGGATACTCCAGGTGCACAGCATTACAGTAATATGGATGCTATGAATGATGAGGTAAAGAGAGCTATAGGAACAGAGCCTACAATTAAGTCATAAAATGAAATCGGCTTAAAACGTCACAAAATAAGGGCCCCGGATTCGGAGCCCTTAATCTTTTGGTGATCGTGAGCGGATTCGAACCGCTGGCCTTCCGCTTAGGAGCTTGTGCCCGACCTCTAAAACATAGAAAGGACGGGCTTTTCCGGATGGCACCATACTGGCTTAAACCGAACTTAAGCCACTGCTTTTTGATAACAGCGGAAGCTCTCTCCTTAGTTCACTTAAGGGGATAATGGCTGTTAAAAACTGTATATTAAACCGTCCTGTTATGATTATTATACTTCTTTATTGGTTATCACATGAAAACCGGTATTATTACCATATCCCCAGTACTCACCCGGGTTGGCATCTTCATAACGGAGCACCTCAACATATTGTATTCCAATCTGTGATGTGTCATTTACATTATCCGCGACCCATCCTATATGCAGAAGATATTTTGTGTCATCACCTTCCAGTTTGAACTCGTATCCTATTAGATACATTAGATAATGCCCTGAATAGTTAGAAGTTTCTGTCAGGTCCACTGTCCCTTTTAAATCACTGGCTTCAAAAGAGCAAAACTCACAGAATTGATTAAACTGTTCTTCCAGATCAGGCGTTTTTTCTCGAGCATAATTAGAAAACAGCACCTTGACACGACTGAAATCTTCTTCTCTGGCAGCTTGAAACACTTCGGCAATGATTTCTTCTGCAATTTCACTAGCGATCTCGGGTCTGTAGTGATTCTGATACAGATCGTCCGCCAAATTCCCGGAACGTTTATAAAAAAGACCTTTTAAACAACCCGTACACAGGATCATGGTAAGAACCAACATCATGCACAATAACGTTGAAACCATCTTCCTCATCTGTATTATCTCCCTAATTCCATTTTACTGTTTGTTTTCCCGACTAAAGGATCACTCCTTCAGACAAGATGATTATATCATTCGGGAAAAGAACGCCAGTCTGGTTTATTCAGGATTTGTCTGACTAACTATCAAAAGAAACTCAATTCATCTTGCAAAGATCTATCCTCATAGAAACAATTCC